>JAEEGF010599317.1_pt1 | contig 26166 bp, 24 predicted proteins | sample 9134171 | NCBI WGS metagenome assembly JAEEGF01 (sample SAMN16246542, study PRJNA631951) | gut metagenome | biome: gut microbiome; feature: rumen; material: AP-attached | host: Bos | place: Iran: Karaj | collected 2018-10 | reverse complement strand
ATCAGTTCGAGTACGACGAACTCACCATCGGGGTTGTTGCGCCGCATGAGTTCGGCATACTGTACGGCGTCTTCGCGGGAATCTGTGCTGAACTTGAAGTGCGGCGAGAATCCACAGCTGAACACCTCGGCGACGAAATACTTCTTCGTCATCTTCTTGTTCTCTTCTTTTGCTTTTTTCATGGCGATGTGTGTTTGGTTGTTATTGAAAACGTATAGTCGGTGGGGGTCGAACCTTCCCTTCCATCTTATCGGATGAACAGCTCCAACCGGCAGTTCCGGTTCGCCTGGGCCGGGCCGTACCGGGCAGTCCCTCCCTCCGAGAGGACCTCTATTCTCTCTTCCGGCACTCCCCTTTCCTTCATCAGGGCTGCGAGGTTCTCCGCCCGGGAGAGCGCGAGCGCGGCGTTCTTCTCAGGCGATCCCGTCGCCGAGTCCGCCGCCCCGGTGATCCGCACCCGCAGGCCCTCCGAGACAGCCAGCTCCGCCACCGCCCTTACGTTGAGCAGCTGCGTCGGGTCCGTCACATGCGTCCCCGCGAGAGGGAAGAAGACGTACACGGGCGCACCCACAGGCACTTCCCCCCTGCCCATCTCCTCCAGGAAGGGATTCACGGGCTCCGCATTTTCACCAGCATAACTCCCCGAAGACGTCACCGGCGGATCGGCCTCCTTCCGGGAAGAGGACTGGGAGAGTGGCTTGATCCTGCCATCCTCGAGCTTCAGCCCGGTGCCTATCCCGGACAGGCTCCCGTTCCACCCGGGGTTGGCAAGGCGCTTCCGGAGGGCGTTCAGCCCGTCGTAGTCGTTCACCGGCCGCCTGTGGCAGCCGCACGTGCATCCCTGGCGGACCTGCCCTCCCGGACAGACCGCCGTGGTGTCCTGTGCCCGGGCGGACAGTGCGGCCAGGCACAGGGCCATCAAAACCATCATATGTCTTTTCATCTTGATTCGTGTGTTTAAGGTTCATGGTTGATTCCGTTCCCGGACCTGGCATCCTACCGCCTGATCCGGCGTCCCGCCGGGGCCATCATCTGCCTCGATCTTGCCAGGCACCGCATGATCCACGCCCGCTCGTCCTCCTCGGGGTCGCGCCCCCAGCCTCCGCCGGGGTGGCCGCCTCCCCCGCCCTTGTTCTCCGCGAAGGTCGTGGCCTGGTCGACCATCCCCACGAAGAGGAGCGCCGCGCAGGTGATGATCCCCGCGCCCTGCCGGGTCATGTCCTGCAGGAGGGAGTCGTCGAGGAGCGCGTGCTCGCTGGCGGGAAGCATGCTCTTGAAGATCTGGAAGTCCCGCAGGATGGTCCACAGCGCCTGGATCCCGACCTTGTTCAGGGCGATCTCCGACACCTGTGACGTGGCATCGCGTATCTGCTTTTGCAGCTCCTCCTGCCGCTCCTCCGAGGCCTCGACCTGGCGGCGAAGCTCCGCGAGCTTACGCTCCGCGTCCCTGAGCTTGCCGCGCTTGTCGTCCAGCTTGCCCAGGATCTCGTCGAGTTTCTTCTGGAGGGACTCCTCCTGCTGCCGGAGGTCCGAGCGCCGGGAGGTGCCAAGGCCGTCCTCGGAGAGGGACTGCCGGATGGCGTCGATCTCCTCTTCGATGCGTGCCCGCGAAGCCTCCAGATGGGAGACCATCGTCGTGAGGGACTTCAGGCGTTTTGCCGCCTGGGCGATCTGCTCGTCGAGGGTCTTGAGGGTGGCACTCTTGCTGCTGACTTCCTTCTCGAGTGCGCTGCACTCCCCGGACAGCTCGCGCCGGTACTCCTCGTGGCTTTTCTTCTTCGCGTGGGTCACGGCGACGCTGTCACCGCGCTCGAGTCCCCACCTGCGGTTGACCGCCGCGAAGAGGTCGTGGAGCGCGAGGGAGCGTTTGCTGAACTCGTACTTCGACCCTCCGGCGAAGACCTTGTTGAAGGAGATCATGCCGTCCTGCACAGGGATGATGTCGGCATGGATGTGGGGCGTCCGCTCGTCCAGGTGTACGATAAACGACAGGATGTTCTCCTCCCCGAACCTGCCGGCGAGGACGTCATACATATCCTTCGCCCAGTTCTCGATCGCGGTACGTCTTATGACCCGGCTGTTGTCGGCACCCATAGTCAGGTCGAGCTGCTGCCTGCCGAAGGCCAGCTGGCAGAGCCGCTCGTGCGATCCGCTGATGATGAAGTCCGCGACGGTCCGGATCTTCGGGTCGTCTGGACATTTCTCATTGGGGTCCTTGAGCCCGCGGGCGGTGATGTTCTCCCGGAACAGCTCCGGGATGGACTTGCTCTTGTCCACGGGCTGCACCTTACCGCCCCGGACGATCTCGAAGTTCAGGCGCGTGCGGGAGCGGTCGATGCGGCCGTTCTCGTTTGCCTGCGCCCAGCCCTTCTCGGTCCAGCGCCTCTGGTGCTCGTTGCTCTGCGCGGTCGTGAATCCCTTCCTCGCCTGGAAGTGGACGACCTGTTTCTGTGTTTCCATTTGGCTCGTGTTTTCAGGGTTATATTCCTCCCTTTCCTCCGGTGCCCAGCTTGCTGCATGTCGGCACTCCGCAACTTGACCCCGGGTCAGGTTGGTATTAAGTTACCACCCTCCCTTCGTTCGTGGCAAACGGGCAAGCCCGCTGCCAAACAAGAGTCATCTTTCGAGGAGGATTTCCGGGGGAGGATGGGACCGCCCCGGGAAGGCCGTTTTCCGGCCCGTTTTCGCCATTTCGGGTCGCGGCCGGACTCCGGGCAAGCCCCGGGTCCCGGACCGCTCCTAGAAGTCCGGAAGGTAGAGGTCGTTCAGAAGGAGCGAGAATCCCTCGGGGGTCTTCTCGACCGTGAGATAGTCCAGGGCGACGAGCTTCCCGAGGAAGGCGGTCACCGTATGGCGGTGCCAGCCCCAGTCGACGGACAGCTCGGTGATCGTGACGGTGAACGGACGGGTGTGGTTTTTCGACTCCTCCGAATTGTTCACCGCCTGCCGCTCCATCAGGTAGTGGAAGGCCTCGTACTTGGTGTACCGGTCCTTGGTCTTCTGGTGGAGGGTGTCTGCCAGTTTCTTCGGCAGGGAGTGGATATAGTCCGGGCACTTGCGTCCCGGCTGAGGGGGTGTGATTCGTTTCATGTCTGTAGCTTGTTTATAGGGTTATCCGTGCCGCACGGAGCGTGGCATTTATGGGTCGAGGAATGCCAGCTTACGGTTGGTACGTTTCGAGCAGAAATACATCTTCGCGATGTTCTCCGGGGTCCTCTTGACCTTCTTTTCCATCTCGTCCTCGCACATGAAGTAGATGGTGATCATCCACGACGGGTAGAACGCCGAGGCGATCATGACCATCCCCAGCGAAAGGCTCAGGTTGAAAAGCGGCGGGAACGCCATCAGGATGAAGAAGAGGGCGAAGGCGCCCATGAGGGCACGCCGGTCGTCGTGAAGCCATCGGAAGATGGCACCCGTGCATTTATCCGGGATAAGGAGCATCACGAGCACCAGGCCCGGGAACTGCCACGGGCTAGGCCCCTGCAGCACCAGGCAGCAGAGGTTCACGAGGAAGACCTGCAGGGCGACGGTGATCCGGTAGTGGAACCGGGCTTTCGGGGACAGTGCCATCAAAAGGTAGAAAGCCGTGAAGGAGTCCGTCGTTCTCTTGTAGAAGAACGGGAAGACGGCGTAGACGGTCACGGTCACGAAAAGGACGATTGCTGCAAGGAGTGTCATGTCTATGGATGGTTTGATTGAATTAAGGGAAAATGGGAATGTGCCGGGCTCCACCGGCAGGGACGCTTAGACCATGTTCAGGCGGATGACCCCGTGGGAGGCGCCGAGGATGATGCGCTCGACGTCGTAGCGGTTGAGCTCCCGCCGCCTCGTCCGCCACATGAATTCCGAACTGTCACGGGACATCTTACGGATCTGTTTGTGGATTTCGCTGAGGGGGATGTGCCAGAGGTGTCCGCGCGGGTAGTCGCCGTAGGTGTAGTTCGCCCGGAGCGTCAGGCAGCGGACGAGGACGGTCTCCCCCTCCTCGCACGCGTCGGAGGTGAACTCGTGGTAGCCGTCCTCGTCCTCGACCTGGATCTGGAAGGAGTGCCTGCGGATCACTGCCACCAACTGCCTGTAGAGCCTCTCGTCCATCGCCGGCACTACATGAAGTCCGCGACCAGCCGGGCCATGTCCATGCTGCACTTGACGTGCTGTCCCCGCGTGTGCTGCAGGAGGTCCTCCTTCAGGGCCTCGAGCATCACCTCGAGGGAATCGTACATGTAGACGTAGACGTCCTCGAGCATCCCGTCCGGGCGAGACTGCGCGTTAATCTTGTACATCTTCCCGTTGTTGGGGACGCAGTAGGCGCAGCAGTGCTCGCCCCGGGTCGTGGCGGAGATGACCTCGGCGTGGTAGAGGACGTTCAGGTCCATGTTGTCCTCCATGTCGTCGAGCGCCGACTGGATCGGGACCGGCTCTGCCAGGTGGTAGGTCAGCAGGGCGTAGTCCCCGTAGTCGTCGATGTTGCGGAGGTAGTTGGCGTTGAGCAGCCGGGGAAGGATCATGTCCCCCAGCTGGCGGAAGTTTGCGATTTCTTTACTGCTCATATCTTTTTTCTTTCGAGTATACTTTTCGCTTAAAAATGATACTCGGATTCCATAAATGGATCCGGATCCAGGTGGAATCGGTCCGCTTCTCCCCTGGCGTTACTGTCCGTCATCCTGTCCCGATTTAAGGGAAAAAGGATTGCCTTGAAAAGCCAGGACCGCCTCTGGGGCGCATTCAAACCAGTATAGTATAGTCAATACTGGTATAGAATACTATACTGTTGATTCTCAGCCACTTGAATCTATAACAAAGATACCTATTTCCAGCCGTTTACACCAATCCGGATGGCATTTTCTTGCAGCGGATGGCGATACTGGAGACGTTTTATGGATATGAGGGGAAAGGACATTACCGGCTAAGAGCCGGTATGTCCCCAAGTATTATTGCGAGTATCATTTGAAGTGTGCACAATTCTTCGTAAATTAGCGGCAGGCAAACACCTCACTCATGGCAAGGATCGGATACCTCTTCCTCACGAAGAACCTCTCCACGCGGGACGAAGACCTCGCGTGGATGCGCTCGTTCGGCTGCGCTACCATCATCGAGGAGGAAGGCGCCCAGGAGAAGTACCGCCCGCAGTGGCGGCGGATGCTCACGCGCCTTGCCAAGGGAGACGAGGTCGTCGTCAGCAAGCTCAGCAACGCCCTCCGTGGCATCCGCGAACTTGGGGTGTTCCTGGACCTCTGCCGGGAGTACGGGATCCGTCTCGTTAGCATCCACGACCGGATCGATACGAAGGGTGAACTCTTCCCCGAAACCGGCGCGAACGACGTGTTGGACACCATCTCAAGGCTCTCATCTGAGGCCACGTCGGTACGCCGCTCCGAGCAGGGGCTGAAGAGCAGCCGGAAGGTCAAGCCGAACGCCAAGCGGGGGCTCCGCCAGTACCGGGACAGGACCATCATCAGCATGTACAACGCGGGCCACTCCATCGACGACATCTGGGAGGCCAGCGGCTATGCCTCCCGGGCCAGCGTCTTCCGCGTGCTGAACCGGAACGGCATACAGCTCAACCGCGGCCCCCATCACGGGCCGCTGGGCAAGCGCACCAAGAAAGAAGATTAAAGGGAAACAGATATGACACTGCTCGAAGCGATCGAGGCACGGCATTCCGTGCGGAAATACAAGGACTCCCCCATCCCCGAGGAAATCCTTGCCGTCTTGAAGAACAAGGTCTGGGAGGTCAACAAGGAATCCGGGCTGCATGTCCAGCTGGTGACCGACGAGCCCAAGGCCTACAAGGGCGTCATGGCGTACGGGTCCTTCTCCGGGGTGAAGAACTACTTCGTCATGGCCGGGAAGAAGGGCGACGACCTGGACGAGAAGATCGGCTACTACGGTGAGCAGCTGGTGCTCCTAGCCCAGACCCTTGGGCTCAACACCTGCTGGACGGGCCTGAGCTACAGCAAGGTCCCCGGGACCTATGAACTGGAGGACGGGGAAAAGATCGGCTGCTATATCGCGCTCGGCTACGGCGAGACCCAGGGCGCCGGTCACAAGGTGAAGGACATCCGCGACATCAGCAACGCCAGCGACCTCACGCCGAAGTGGTTCAGGAAGGGTGTCGAGGCGGCCCTCCTCGCCCCTACCGCCGTCAACCAGCAGAAGTTCTATCTGGAGTATGTGGGTTTCAAGGACTTCAGCAAGCTTCCCAAGGTCGCGGCCAAGCCGGTCTTCTCCATGATCGGCTACAGCAAGATGGACCTCGGCATCATCAAGTATCACTTCGAGCTTGGTGCCGGGAAGGAGAATTTCGAATGGACCTAAAGAACTAATGATATGAAACATGCACTGCGCAGAGCGTAGCGAGCACTTTGGAAAGGAAGTTGATGTGGGCAAGATTCAAGGTTACTTTGAATATAGGTAGAATTACCGAATCAAATTATTATCTTTGTGTTGTAAGCTTTATTGCCTTATTGAAGTAGTTTTTATTAATCATATTCCACTATGCTAAAAGTCTCAAAAATCAGTTTTCTCCTATTGTCATTTGTCATTTTTGTGGCATGTGATAAGAATACTCCAGTTATTCCGGATGAAGATGAGAGTGTTACCATTGGCTTCAGTTTTAAGGCAGATATTGACATTTCAGAGATGCCCCTTGTCGCAACGAAAGCTGGAGAGCCCGTGCAGACTTACGCTATTCAAGTTTTTGAGTACAGTTCAAATACAAATAGCCTTCTCCCTTATGCGTACGGCATTTTTGACGATGTATCAAAGATGTCTATTACGATGAATAAAGGCAAGAAGTATAAGATCTATGCAGGCCTGTTCTTTGATTTTTTTGATAAGTATAAGTTCGGCGGGTATAATTCAACGCTTTTTTATTCCGGACCTAACAACGCTTTTGTTTATAGTCAAGATTGGGTGTTTCTCCATTGGCTTCAGAACCTATCAACTGGTTATGACATGTTCTTCCAGAAAACCGATGGGAAGGACGCCAGTCGGTCAATGATTGAATCTGATTCATATTGTGGCATTCTCGAAGAATTCTCTCCAAAAGAGAACGATAGGGTTGATATGCAACTTATTCGCTCTGCTTTCGGTATTCAAATTAATGTGACGGGAATGACCGAAGGGCGTCTTGTCTGGGAAGGACGAGCCGTCACACCTGGTGTCGGTATGAATAGTACTTTTCAAGTATGTAGCATCGAAGCCCCTGCAACTACTTATGATCAAATATTTACACTTGCACAGTATTTGAGAAGTACAACGGTAGAAGATAATTATATTCACTTCTATCTTTACTACTTTGACTCAAATAATACTAAACAGATTCTCAATCAGAATTCTATCACGGTACATCGTAACAAAAAAACGGTCGTAAATATTACCCTTCAATCAGAATCTAATTCTGACGTAAATCGCTCTTTCTCAATTTCTCGTTCTCAACAAGAGATGGGAACAGAAGTGCTTACATACACATTCAGTATTGATTAAGTAGCGAGGGAGTTACCGCAAAAGTGCGTTGTCTCACTCTGAATAATTGTGGAACCGTCGTGTCTGAATAAGCCTTATCGCTAATGTCAGATAGCGGTTCCACTTTAAGATATCATGGCTCGCCTGTCTGCCTATACTGGTGACATCGGAGCATTATGTCGTTTATCGCAACTTTTCTGGCAGGACGGTGCCGATAATAATAGGATAAGGATGTGTCGCCCCTTCTCCTTATATCCCCTGTCTTGGACCGTTGGTGAAATGATTCTCACCGGAACACTAATAGACAAGGTTTTCAAATTGAATGCTCCCTGTTTCAGCATCTACATGTCCCCGTTGAAAAGCATAACCAGCTACCTTTTTTTCTCCTGTTGAATACAATCGATACTTTGATGCCTTGATAAGTTGTAGTCCTCCTGAGTCAACAAATGACGGCCTAATTGCGATGCAGGTACCAACTTGCCCAGTTCTAACACTCGGGTAAATAATCGCATCAATCGGATAGTTTCTAAAAAGATAATCCGAATAGTTGGCAGATATCCGATACTGGCTATTATCCTTAACCTCGCGCTTGAATGCCTCAATTAGCGCGGTTTCACCAAACTCGTCACCAGAATGGGCAGCCAAATAGATTTGAGGTGTATCCTCGGCATCTTTGAAGAATGAATTCCTCGCTAGCTGTGTTGGCTCAAAAATAACAATAGAAACCAAATCCCGGATAACAAGCCATTCCCCACTCGCATAATACTCATCTTGCCTGGAAGTCTCGTGACAAAGACCCGAAACTTCAAAGATGGATGTTAACAGCGCCTCTTTGATTACGTCTCCTTCCCTTCCGTATAAAGTTCCATAGAACATTTCTTGCTTTGGAAGATTGCATCTATTATATACTCCATCAGCCAAATATGCAGATGGACAATATGAAATACGGGAAGCATTTGCAACATCTTCTTCTGCATCTCTCAATACCACACACCTCACGATACGCTCGTATTTACCAGCAGGGATAGTGCATTTCACCCATTTTGTCCGTAGTTTAGAAAACCAATGGAGCAGCTGAGTATCTGACAAAGTATCAAGCTCATGCAGTGTCATATGCGTTATATTACCATGGAATACGAAAACGCTTTCATACTTTATGAAAAACTATAAATCGTATGCTGCTCGAACGGCCGAGAACATAGTACCATATGTCGCCACTGAATAATTATAATCATAGCGATCATTAACAATTGTTAAATTGGCGACATTTAATCTATAACCATAATAGACCTTTTTATTCCATGTTCCAGTTGTGACAGTGATGGGGTCGCTTAATGCATAGCGACTCGTATCTCCGGAGTCTTGGGCCAAGTATCTATAACCTGTTCCATATGGCTGGGCAACAATGGATTGAACTTGTGGTAAGAAGACGAATCCCATTTCCTCAAATGACAAAAACTCTTCATATGGTATATAATAAACCCCTCCTGTTTCCGCATTCCATGGCTCATAACCAAAGTCATCGGGTACTACCCAATCGTCCGGGGCCAGTAACATACCCCAGCCTCCCCTATCCGAGATTCGGACATAAAACTTCTTGTCTGAATTCTTTCTTTCATCTATAAGATATGTCCACTCTTCTTTGGATAATAGTCTCCAAGACTCTCCCAAGTCACTGGAGGATTTAATAATCTGAGAGGCATCATATTCCGCTAGGTCAATATATCCATCAGTCACATCATTTCCGTTATATGAAGACGAGCGAACCGAGTATTGATAATCTAGGAGAGATCCATACCTTGTTACATTTGCCCTGGCGAAACAAACTTTCTTGGTACTCGAAACAGAAAAGGCTCCATGAATTGAATTATTGGGATAATTGTAGTTGTCTTTCGCCTTTACCGTTACTGAGCATGTCGCGGTCTTACCACCGTCATTAGTCGTTACCGTGATTATCGCCGCCCCCGCCGACTTCGCAGTAATAACACCAGAAGAAGAAACTGTTGCGACTGACGTTTTGTTGGAAGACCAGGTAACAGATTTATCCGTAGCGTTAGAAGGAGTGACTGTCACAACTAGAGTCTGAGTATCTCCGACTGTCATCGACAGTGATGTCTTATTAAGACTAACACCTGTTACTGAAACGGTTTTTGCAGTAACCGTTACAGAGCATGTGGCTGTTTTATTTCCATCATTTGTCTTTACGGTAATAATCGCGGATCCAGCAGCTTTCGCCGTCACAACACCCGATGATGATACTGTCGCAATAGACGTATTACTAGAAGACCACGTAACAGTCTTATCTGTAGCATCTGACGGTGTAACTGTCGCAGTCAGAGATTGAGTGTCTCCTTCAACCATATTTAAGTTGGTTTTGTCTAGACTCACACCTGTAACTGCGACTGTTTTTGCAATTACCGTTACGGAACAAGTTGCCTTTATCCCTCCATCCACTGTTGTCACCGTGATTGTTGCAGAACCTGCTGATTTTGCTGTAACAACACCACTTGAAGAGACCGTAGCGACAGATGTATTACTTGAGGACCAGGTAACCGTCTTATTTGTCGCGTTGGATGGTGTAATAGTGGCCGTGAGGGTCTGGGTATCACCTTCAGTCATCGTCATAGACGTCTTGTCCAAACTGACTCCAGTGACAGCGACCACCTGGGCCTGAACCGTCACGGAACACGTCGCAGTCTTTCCTCCATCGTTAGTGGTTACAGTGATCGTTGCCGATCCGGCAGCCTTCGCCGTTACGACACCGGATGTGGATACCGTTGCAACGGATGAATTACTCGAAGACCATGTCACCGACTTATCCGTCGCATTGGAAGGCGTCACGGTGGCCGTCAGCGACTGGGTATCTCCAACCGTCATGGACAATGATGTCTTGTCCAGACTAACCCCGGTTACAGAGACAGTTTGAGCCTGAACCGTAACAGAGCATGTTGCTTTCTTACCTCCATCGTTCGTGGTTACTGTAATCGTTGCAGAACCTGCAGCCTTGGCCGTCACCACACCAGATGTGGATACCGTCGCAACGGATGTGTTACTCGAAGACCATGTCACCGACTTATCCGTCGCATTGGAAGGCGTCACGGTGGCCGTAAGTGTTTGGGTATCCCCTACCGTCATAGAGAGGGACGTCTTGTTCAGGCTGACCCCAGTGACAGCAACTGTCTGCGCTTGGACTGTAACAGAGCATGTTGCTTTCTTACCTCCATCGTTCGTGGTTACTGTAATCGTTGCAGAACCTGCAGCCTTGGCCGTCACAACTCCGGATGAGGATACCGTCGCAATCGATGTGTTGCTCGATGACCAGGTCACCGACTTGTCTGTCGCATTCGAAGGAGTCACGGTGGCTGTCAAAGTCTGCGTATCCCCTACCGTCATAGAAAGGGACGTCTTGTTCAGGCTGACCCCAGTGACAGCGACTGTCTGAGCCTGAACCGTCACGGAACAGGTCGCAGTCTTGCCTCCGTCATTCGTCGTGACTGTAATCGTAGCCGAACCCGCGGCTTTCGCCGTCACAATACCGGATGAGGATACCGTTGCAATCGATGTGTTGCTCGATGACCAGGTCACCGACTTGTCTGTTGCATTGGATGGAGTCACGGTTGCCGTCAGCGTCTGCGTGTCCCCTACCGTCATAGAGAGGGACGTCTTGTCCAGGCTGACTCCAGTTACAGCGACAGTCTGCGCTTGGACTGTCACGGAGCATGTTGCCTTCTTTCCTCCATCGTTCGTGGTTACTGTAATCGTAGCCGATCCGGCAGCTTTAGCCGTCACAACTCCGGATGAGGATACCGTTGCAATAGATGTGTTGCTCGATGACCAGGTCACGGACTTATCCGTCGCATTGGAAGGGGTCACGGTTGCCGTCAGTGTCTGGGTGTCCCCTACCGTCATAGTGATGCTTGTTTGATTAAGAGTAACATCCGTCACGGCGATAGGATTCACAGTCACGGAACAAGTAGCTTTCTTTCCGCCGTCTTCGGTAGTTGCTGTAATAATCGCTGTTCCAACTTTGATGGCAGACACATTTCCGTTCGAGTCAACAGTTGCAACACTCGCGTTAGAAGAAGACCATACTACATTCTTGTTCGTCGCGTTTGATGGAGTCACTGTTGCGACCAACTGTTCTGTTCCACCGATTAGCAAGGTCATAGATGATTTATTCAGGCTAACGCCTGTGACAGTGATAGCGTTCACTGTCACGGAGCATGTTGCCTTCTTCCCTCCATCTTCCGTTGTCACGGTGATCTTTGCAGATCCAACACCAATGCCCGTCACCTTGCCATTCTGATCCACCGTCGCTACACCGGTGTTGGAGCTAGACCAGGATACCTTCTTATTCGCAGCATTCTCGGGAAGGACTGTGGCCGTCAAGGAGGAAGTCTCTCCTATCTTCAAGACAAGTGACTCTTTATCCAAAGTCACGGAACTGACGCTCACGGGGCTTACTGTCACCGAACAACTTGCCGACTTACCTCCGTCTTCAGTCGTCACCGTGATGACAGTCTTTCCGGTTGCAATCGCGTCAACACGACCGGATAGAGAGATAGTCGCTACAGATGGATTGCTAGATTTCCATGTAACGTCCTTAATGGAAGCATTGGAAGGAGAAATAACAAACGCCAAGGATGCATTCTCCCCTTCTATCAATGACAATTCCGCCGGAGAAACCGAGATGGACTCTACTGCTATGTACTTACCTTTCTTACCTTCCTGGATAACTGAAATCTCTTTTGTTTCAGATTGAGCTCTAAAGACAATCGTACCTTCGCGAGTATAATCTTCATTAGTAGAAGCGGAGAAATCAATAGTCCATTCATAAGGGGACATCCCGGATGGGCGGATAGTTCCAACGCTTATCCATGAGGGAATACTGACGACGTCCCACTTTACCCCACAACTCACTGTTGCCGACTGAGTTGATTGAGTACTAGCGAATGACAATTCGTTAACGTTCACGCTTAATCCTGCTGGGATTTCTTCTTCTTGGAAATCCGTACATGAGAAAAACGCAACAATAGCGATGAATGATACTAGAATATCTATGAAACGCCGCATAATGATTCGTTTTAGGTGGTCATAAAGTCAAATGGTCGAAGAAGTATCAATAGACAAAATTAGGATATCCTCCCGTCCATTCTCGGTAAAAATGATCTGCAGTCTGATGAGAACTTACCCAAGAATTAAGCACATCTCGAACATATCCTTGACCACTTATATAGCCGTTCGTATTGTAGGATCCACAATGATCACAGGTCCCCCAATTCAAAGTACCACAGTAAGATATTTGAGACATAATAGAGATGGTGCTACTCATGAAATAGCAATAACTCATCTTACCCGTCGTATGATTGTATCCGACTACACCACCCGTGTTAGTAGCGGAATACGAGGTTGCATTGATGCTTCCATAAAAATGACAATTGATTATCTCTCCGCAATTATACCCAACTAGACCTCCGACGCTGCCATAAATGGTTGCACGCGAATTCTGACAAGCACTATAACAATTCCTTATTGAGACCCCCGCATCTGCATAACCGACAAGGCTCCCAACGCAATCCAATCCATTTACTTTTCCATATGTGCAACAATTGGTAATTGTCGTGTTCGATGCATATCCTGCGATTCCGCCAACGTTTTGTTCGGAAGACCCAGTACTGATACGAACATACATATCGTTAATCGTTGCGCCACTTGTATATCCGAAGAACCCTTGATAATAGTAGCCATTCGTTACGACATACATGAACTGTTTACCGTTCCCATTAAATAAACCGGAGAAAGGATGATCTGGCGTACCTATGGGAGTAAAGTTCTTGCTTGCAAAATTCAGATTAGCCAAAACAGAGAAATATTTACCGCTAAAGGAATTACCCGCATTCACCTCCTGCGCTAGTCTTGCGACCTGAGAACAGGTCGTGATTATATAAGGATCATTCTTTGTTCCGGAACCAGCTTTACAAAAACTACCAGCAATAGTCCCATCCCACACATCATCCGGAATAGATGCTGCTTTTTGGGTAATCGTTAACAGAGCATAAAGAGATGCATTAGTTGCACGAAAATACACAAGAGCAGAGCGCGAAGCATAGGTTTCATTCTTGGAAACAGAGAAAGAATAAACATGGTTTCCTGATTTAGAATATGAAATCCAACTACTTGCTTCCGAAGGGAAGTCTATATAATACTCCAGCGAGGAATCAACGGTTATCGAGAAGTCAGAGCCATTCTCTTCAATGGTAACGGTATTAGTTGGACTCAACAAGATGAAATGGTTCTGAACAGTCACGGAGCAAGACGTCCTTATACTCCCGGCTTCCGCATAAATCGTAGCGTTTCCAGCCTTTAATGCTGTAACCTCTCCTCCAGTGCTAATACTGACAATACTTTGATTAGATGAACTCCAAGAAATGGTTTTGTTCGAAGCATCCGCTGGCGATATGGTCCATTGGAATTGGTAATGCTCGCCAACAAACAAGCTTAAAACCTGCGTGTCCAGTGTTATGCTTTCCACCGGTATCACAACAGTCACAGCACATTGTGATGATTTCCCTCCACATATTGCAGTTATGGTCGCAGTCCCTTTCTGAATAGCAGTTACTAAACCGTTTTGATCAACGGTCGCAACAGTTGTATTAGAAGACGACCATGTCACATTTTTATCGGAAGCATTATCCGGTGTAATTGTGGCTATCAAAGTTTCAGTCTTTCCTCGATCCAATGTTAGTTCATTCTTATTTAACGAGATTGACGAAACCTCAACAGGATTGACTTTCACCTTACATTCTGCCGTTTTCTTCCCATCATCTGTTGTCACGGTAATCAGCGTCGTCCCTTCAGCAATAGCGTCAACACGTCCTGATTGTGAATCAACGGTTGCTATTGAAGGCGAACTGGATTTCCATGAAACCAACTTATTTGAAGCATTCGCCGGGCTAACTGTATATGTTAATGTAGCGTATTCTCCTATAGCTAAATTCAATTCTGTGGGCGAAAGCGAAACAGATTCAACGGCTATATACTTCCCCTTTTTTCCTTCTTGCGCGACAAGGATCTCTTCTATGTCAGAACCAGCCTTAATAATAATCGTTCCATTTCGGTCATACTCGTCATTCTCCGATGCGGAAAAGATTGCTGTCCATTCGTAAGGAGAACGCCCAGAACGATTGATGGATTGAAGGTTGATCCATTCTGGCATACTGTTCACATCCCACTTTACTCCACTATTAACCGTTAAAGAACAAGTTGATCCCGGTTTTGTAAAGGTCAATTCATTAACATCCACACTAAAGCTGACAGACGTGTCTTCTTCCTGGAAATCCGTACAAGCTTGCATCATTGCCAATGCAATAAATAACACGGATATGCAAAACCGCTTCATAATGATCCCGAATTAAAAAGCCCAACCAAGAGAGACGAACGGAGCAATTCCGCCAGGAAGTATTTGTTTTACAGAAGGGAATTCATAGCTGGCACCCGGCGTCGTTGAAACCGTCTCAGTTCCCTGAACACAAACTTTGGGATAATATTTCGTTCCTAGCTCTAGGCAGAAATGCCCACCAACCAGGAAGGACAGACCAGCACCAGCGCACATACCCATCGTCGAGTCATTTACTTCAGTAGATTTGCAAGAGAAGAAACCAATCCCCAACTTGGGATATATATTCTTTGCAGCCCGGAACACCAGTGCAGCATCGACCCCAAACAGCGACGCAGTAGAGGCCGAGAGACTCGAGCACATATTGACCCCTATCTCTCCTCCTATCCGACTACCCCCTAAATCGTATATACCAATCGCCGCTCCAGGTGCTATGGATTGAGACATCTGATTCAGATCGAGGATACTTGCTCCGGCTTTGATTACGAACCTTGTGTGAGGCTCATAGGGAGTGGCTTGTGAAGCCTGGTCAAGATCCGGTTCGATAGTATCCGGAGTGGCAGGGGCTATTTCAACAGGAGGATTAACCAGACCTGGCTGTTGTTCCACTTCGGGTTCAACTTCTCCTTTGTCAGGTGGAGTCACAACAAGCGTATCTGCCGGCTGGATTAAAACTGTATCCGGAACAGGCGATATTGCTTCCTCGATTAACAAAACAGCCTTAGCTGCTGCATCATCAGGATTAAGAGAAAGGATAGCGCTCGCTTTTAGCTTTGCTTCTTTTATTTGGCCTTCGGACTTAAGGTCGTTCATCTCCTTGGATAATTTGGCGCATCGTTCTGATTTTTCACGAAGCGAGTCCGCTTTATTATCTCCAACGATGGTGGAATGCCATCCGCAAAGAAGGACCGCACGTTCATAATTGCCATCCTTGAAGGCAATCTGAGCGTCAGGAAGGATTTCTTTCTCATGCGAGTCGTAGTACAGCAAAGACTTCTCCTGCGCAAAGACACACAATGAGGAAAAACAGGCAAATAAAAGCGCAACAAAAAGGCTTCTTTCAAATGATTTCATCACTTACTATTCGATTGAACATAACGCCGCCATTTGTCGGCATCGGTTTTATACTTACTGACATCGCTCTTCAGGCTTGCATTTTCCTTCTGCAATGTGCTGACTTTGTTATTCTGCGTGGAGACCTGCCCCTTTAAGTCGTCAACTTGCTTACGTAAGTTACTATTGGTTTGAGTCAATGTCTTCTCTTTGCTCTGAAGGTCATTAACCTGTTTCTGAAGATCTTCGTTTGCTACAGTAAGCGTCTCTATTTTCCCACTCATGTCGGGTCCACTACCTCGCTTTTGCAAGAACCAGAGAACGCCAAATACGAGTGTTGCACATAACAGACAAGCGGTCGCGATTTTCCAAATCCTTCCCGTGGAAGGTGCTGGGGATGGACTCGACGTGCCACGATTCTCTGGAACAAATTCAGTGGCCTCGTCATCAGAATGATCCGTTTCCTGGGGAAGCAATTCCAGGAAAGACCGTACGTCTTGGGGACGGTCCTTCTTCCTGGGCTGCATGGCGCGGGAGATGGCATTCTTAACTTCTACACTGATTCCCGGAGGCATCGGAGGCAGACCACTATCCATAACTTGTGAAGCCTCGGGTGGTGCAACACCCATCACCAGGTTGTAGAGTGTAGCACCCAAGGCGTACAAGTCAGTTGCTGCGGTCAAAGAGGAGATTGTTGCATTGACCTGTTCCAGAGGGGCAAATCCGCGGCTGAACCCAACAAGAGACGATGTCGTGGTCGTGTCATCCTGGGAATCGACATACTTGGAAACCCCGAAATCAATCAAGACCGCGCGATCTCGCTCATCAAACAGGATGTTGGCCGGTTTGATATCAAGATGAAGAAGTCCATGAGAATGAATGGAATCCAATGCGTCAGATATCTCATAAATAACTTTGAGGGCATTCCGCTCGGGCATAGGGCTATCCTTGACCTTATCGGCCAAGGATCCGCCCCGCAGGTATTTCATCACATAATACGATGTCCCGTTCTCGTCAAAGATGTCGATAATGTTGACGATGTGGTCATTATTCAGGGAAGCAATCTTCCGGGCTTCCGACTTGAACTTCTTCTGGCATTTGGTAACCAGCTCTTTGTTGTCCGTCACCGGGACACTGACCTCCGAGGTCGATGAATCACGTTGACAGGATCCCTTGAGGAAGAATTCCTTGATAGCGACCTTCATCCCCAGGCCGGTTTGCTCAGCGAGGTAAGTAATCCCGAACCCACCCTGGCCCAGGACTTTTAATATTTCATACTTACCTCCTTGAAGCGTTGCCCCTGCAGGAAGATTTGAATACTCGCTAGCCATTTCTTCTTGTCCTCAAAAAGACTAAACGAAACTGCTGGTATCGGCGTCGTTAGTATAATCGGGCATCTCGCCGTAGAGTGCATCATCGACGGCAGCCGCAGTATTGGCCTGTGCTTCAGCGACCAGGTCGTCGACAGTGATTCCCGGTTCGATACCATGGATTTCACCTTCGTCCAGGACCTGATTGTCGTTGTGATCAATCAACACGGTATCAACTTCGCCATCACCATCAGAGTCAACAAACTCAGCGTACTGGCCGTCGACAGCGCCATATCCAACGGTTACGACCGTTCCGTCTTCCGTCTGGCCTTGTGCGACCCCGACGATATGGATATCTACCTCGTCTTCCTGCTCACCAGCATTCGTAGGGACTTCCTCAGGAGTGTCGTTCTCGGACACTTCAACGATTTCAGGTTCATTTGCCGTAGGCGTATAAGGATTCGGACGCACCTGGGCCATAATCGCCTGGCTGTGCTCTGCACGATCTTCATCGGACATCTCCTGCCATTCGGCGTCATCACCGCGATAGGTGCCATACACGTTACCGTGCCAAACGAATGCCCCACCGGGACCGACTTCATTTCGGGCAGCAGCAAATGCTTCGCTATAGGACATGTCATCGGTCACGGAATGGGCGACCTGAATCTCCTGGACTTCCGAAGCGGCCTCTTCAGTATTCTCTTCAGGCTGATCGGGAGTTTCGGCAGGGACTTCCGGCCGCCTTGCGAAAGCGCTCGATACGCCGGCGCCAATCAGGATACCGGGGACGCCTCCGACAAGCACATTCTGCCAAAAGCGGGAGGACTCTTCCTTGTTGTTCTTGGGGCTGTTCTGGAGCTCAGTGGACTCCGTCATAGGGGTGTTCTGGGTTTTCATGGTGTTTGATTATTAAGTTATTATTTCTTTCTGAAACAAAAGTAGACCTCTTTTTTCAATCAAAAAACACTTTTTAAGTTTACTACACAAAATGTATGGTTTCTAGGATGAAATGATTAACGAGTGCTTTACAACTGTATCTTAAACACAAATACGGCAATAAGGAGCAAGATAATCAACAAGATTGCCATGACATACCAAAACTTACGATGGGCGGGTTCCCTTCTATCGGTCTCGGTATTTGACTCTTCATTATCCTGGACGGAAACAATTCTGATCAGATGAGCGGAATGATTATCCCTATTATCCTTGGTCGCGCCTTTAAGGATCCGAATCTTCTCGTTATCACTCTTCCGTAATGCAAGGATGTTCACAATTTCACGGTCCTCCATATGCTCCAGCATCCCATCGCTACACATATAAAGATAATCTCCTTCCTTCAGGTCTGTCAAATTAGTGCAATCCGCTAAAACATGCTGGTCCTGGTGCGGCTGCATGGCACGGGTGATAACGTTCTTTTGTCGGGACGTTTTCGCTTCTTCCGCAGTTAATTCGCCAAGCTCAATTAAGTCATTAACCAGGGAATGATCTCGTGTTACAAACAATACTCGTTTCTCAGATGGACGAATATGATAAATACGACTATCACCGATATGCGCTACGAAACAACCGCCTTTGTGGAACTTGGCAAGAGCCAGCGTCGTCCCCATCTTCTTCTCGTCGTCGGTATCCTTTTCATCCAGGGCTGCATATGCGCAATCTAGAGTTCTTGAGAAATCGTCAATCCCAAATACACCATCTTCGGAAGGGTGGGCTTGGATAAACTGGCTCATCGCAGAACAAACGGTTTGCGACGCGACCTCTCCTGCTGCATGCCCTCCCATTCCATCGCATAGAATAAATAGCGGACCCTCGGAAGGGATTACTTCAGGGGAAGGGAAAAGACTATCCTCCTGATTGGTCCTTTGCCCTATTTCGTTTATCGGATATGATATGACTTGAATTTTCATTAGACATGAAGTATTGTATCATCGTCAACGCGACTTCCGAGATATATGAGTTCTGTTCCAGACAATGAGAGTCTGTCTTGATGCTTCAGACTTATCTTGTCATCGTCTTGCAATACGACATCATTGATCTTTGTTTCGTTTAAGTTGGATGCATTGGAAGCGTATGCGTGATAACGTCCATCTGCTCCTTTCATGACATCGATGAATAAATGGGACCGGCTCATGCGACGGTTATCTGTTGAAATAGGCACGCTTGCTTTTGACGGAGAATTGTGTGTCATTCTGCCAATCAGATTGCGCCCTTCCGACAACGGGTATTTCCTGCTAGCCAAAGGGTCGTACAAGGCACCAAGGTCGTCATTTGATACGATCTTGATTTCGGTGCTGCTATCTTCAACGGGGACGGGCGCCGGGGCCAACCGCTTGAACGAGGAAAACTTGTTCTTCGTCTTACAGTTGGGACAGGTCACATTCTTCTCATAGTTTGCCGGATTATCATCCGTTTCGAGAATGACACCACAGACCGGGCATTTGATACGCACCTTTTCCATAATTTCACGTTTATTTCCAAACCATTACGGGCATCGAATCGTCAAAGTTACCCCACATGACGGGATGTTGGTGGTCTTGAGATAATCGTTTGACTCCAGTACTGACCGCCGTGAACAGTTCTTTCGCCGTTATAATACGGTCTTTGTTTGTGTCTGCTCCGCCCTTAAGTGACCGTAAGAGACACGTCGCAAAGAATCCATTCCGCAATCGGGGATTCTCAATGGAATACTCATTGCTCCGGGACGATAAAAAAAGCATTATATTATTTTTCTTATCGTCAAACCCGCCGCCGGAGTTATCCCTGATATCTCCAGAAAAACAAGCGTCAGCGAAAACCATCTTATTCCTTGACTTGCATTTGGAGAACAACTGTCGGATATCATTATACGTCAAGAACGCGTCGTATGCGACAAATCCTCCTTTGTATCCGTGTCCCGAGAAGAAAAGAACGACAATGTCATTTTGTCCCGCCTTGGTAAACAGTTTTTGGGACTCGGACAGGATACGCTTTCTCGTAGCATCAGAATTAATCAACAATACTGATGTCGCGTTGGCGTTCTTCTTATAAAGCCCATGAATAGCCTGAGCGTCTTGTGCCGGGAGGAAGAGGTCGTTCTTTGTTCCGGGGTAATCTGCAACTCCAATCGATACCAGGTATATATTCTGCGCGTCAACCTTAATTGACACGCAGAACAATACGACTAGTAAGATGATGCCGATTCTTTTCATCTTAGGAGAGCTTTTTGTCCTTTTTCACAGAAGACTTGCCTATCATCTTGCCGGCAACTGCTTCTACCTTTCTGCCCCCTTTCAAGGTTTCATACTCTCCTTCCGAGCAACAAATGCTCACTTGATAACGGGAAAGATTATCCTTCGAAACCTGGATGATGCAATTCGAATTAGGCGCTTCGATAGCAAATACAGTAGCACCGTTCCACTTAGCAGTCATCGGCGGGACCTCCGACAGCATAACTATTCTATTAAGTCCGGTACAACCAGAAAACTCATCGTAAGCGAGAGTGTGTAAAGAAGCCGGCAGATGGATGCTTTCAACATAGGCACAATCACTCAATGCTCCGTCAAGAATCGTTTCAGTTCCAGAAAGAATGGAGACATCCCCTCTTTTGGCCCTAGGGCATGCATAAAATACCAACCTATCCTTGGAATACAGCATTCCATCGTCGGAAGAGAAAGACCTGTTGTTCGTATCGACATCAATCCTCTCCAAGTTGGCGAGTTTCTTCACTCCTGTGAGCTTGGTGACACGAGCCGGGATGAACACTTCCTTCAGTGCTTCAGCATCAGTGAACAATTGAAGATCGACGGCTCTCCAATCGCTGCCAAAAGAGACCGAGGATAGCGAAACGCATTTCTCGAAAGCATTCTTGCCGATGGAAGGCGTGCAGCTGGGAAACACAATACTTTTCAAGTTGGAACAACCGCTAAAAGCACTGTCTCCGATTCGCTGAACGGATGAAGGAATGGACACAGATGTCAATCCATCGGCACCGGCAAAGGCCGCGTCGCCAATGGACATGACGTAATAATTTGTATCCTTAAACTTCACTGTAGACGGAATAATCAGATCCCCTTCTGGAAGGGACGGCTTGGTGTTACCCAAGGCATTAATGCGAACAATCTCAACTCTTCTGTGGGTGGTGTCCGTGATTTGGAAACAAAGTTGATCGCCATTAGCCAATCGTGTAGTGAAACTCTGAGAGTTCGCCTCGAGAGAGACAAATAGGAATGCAATTGCAATCAGAATAAACCTTTTCATAATACTGTTTGTTTAAAAATTCTGAGCAAATATATTCCTAAGAAAAACGACGAAAAAGCAATCTCAAGTTTAATACACGAAGTATAGGGATATGAGGACGAAATGATTATTTGACACCCTACTCGTTATACTTCGCCTTACAATATGGACAAGCTTTATTCTTCAGCAACTCCTTGTAGGGAGTCCCTCCGAGAAAGTGACCACATGCAGGGTTTGGACATACATAGGATTCACGGAAACCATCCTCGAGTTTCCTGGTCCGCATAGGAATCTTGCTTGCATTCCGATAACGTATTAACGCAAAAACAAGAGCAAAAACGGCGGCAATTGCAATCATTATTATTCTGGCTTTCTCAATAAAGACTGCCAGGCCTATGGATGTCATTGAGAGAATACCCGGGAGTGCACTTAAGGCATTCAACTTCCCTTGGTAAACTTGAATGTCATATTTCTCTTTCTGGTACGAATCATAGATCTCACGAAGATGAGAAATACTGTAAGATTGCTGAGAAGAAAGAGCCTTTACAATGCCTTCAATGTCCAAACGATACTTGTCGGGTCCAAGTTCTATGGTGTCAGTCATGCTAACACCACCTTTCTTTTTGCAGTCCACCCCATTAATATACATGAAATTATTCGGGGTAATATCCTCAATAACAATCTTGGCATCGTCATCAATTGATAACTGACAATGCTTGCGGCTTACGCTTCTCGGAACACTTCCGGGCTTTCCCCAGAAAAAAGTCTTTCCACTATATTCTATGGCCAGGCGGGGATTGTCCACTCCGCTTTCCCGTCCGATAATCAATTCCATCATTACTATTTGCTTTTATCCGTATTAGGAATAGGAGAGATCAACTCCTTGAGAGCTTTTAAGGCGACTTTCGAAATGCTCAAAGTCATGTTGAAGGTGTGCTGGTCGCTCAATGTAAGCTCTTGCTTCAAGGTGTTAATTCTATAGACATGTTTCAGGTTCACAATATATCTCTTCCCAATACGAACAAATGTTCCGGGTGAATCTTTGAAACGAATGGACAGAAGCTCTTCCATCTTCCCAAGATTCATACATACCATATCGGTCAATCCGTTCATTGAAACGAAACGTGTATAGTTACCGTCTGCCTCAAAATAGACTACTGATGACAGATCAACCCTAATCAATTCATCACGCGAATTGAAACAGATGACTTTTCTCTTCGGTTCCATAGGCAAAGAAACGTGGTTATGATATTGTACAAATATAGTAAATAATCGTTATATTAATATTATAAGTATTTCTCTTTCATACTTCTGAGTAAAGGATTAAGAGATTATCTCCTTATTTGTGGCTTTACAACACGCCATGACCTAGCCTCGTTACAATGACGAAGGCAGCCTCAGTTCATGAGTATCTGGATCCATCAGCTCTTTTCGTTTTATTTTAATTGTTTTAATTGAAATAAATCATTAGATTTGCCATTGAAACAACAATATTTTTATGGCAAAGATTGAATATACCCCTCTGAATCTTCCCAAGACACTCGTAGAAGAGCTCAAGGTATGGCGGCTTGCCTTCTGTGCCGCCTATGGAAAGACAGTATCCTACGGAGAGATGATCCGAGGCATGCTCGATTCCCTAGAGGACAGCGACCCTGGGGTTGTCGATGAGCTCGACAGGATACTGACCAAGCATCCGGAACTCTATGATAAGATGGCTGTCTATCGCAACCTTCCTGGGCAGGACGCTGCCGAAAATAATTGAATAAGGGGATGAAGCGCCTATTCACTCCCCTTCTCCTTTTTTCCCTTTTGTTCACGGGATGCAGACAGGAGAGCATCCCTCTGGTCTTCGAGGGCCCCGACGGACCAATGACGTTGACGGCAACCTATTATCCCAGTCCATCCGACGTCAAATACTGCTTCGGCGTTATCTCCCATACCGAGGGGCGGGATGTATTCTCGAGCATGTGGCTGGATTTCTACGCCAAGGACGATGTCAGGCCCGGCCAGGAACTGAGATTCGAGAAGCTGATGTTCGGCGCTCCCCTCTCCAGCGACAGCCGCAATTACGCCGACTCGTACACAGGAAAGATGATCCTCCGGGAGAAGACGAAGGACAGGATTGTCATCCGGATGGAGGACGTACGGTTTACCATTTTCCATGGGGAATACACCATCAACGGCGATCTGGTGGCCCTGGTCAAAAAAGAAAAGTAGCATGGCCGGCATGCGATTCAAGCACACGAACAGGCCCGGATTCTGGTTTGGGCTCATCGATTTCTGCACTGCAGGGCTTTTCATCCTCTTCTACATGCCCCTTGACGGACTGCAGAACGAACTGGATTATATCCTCGGACGCAGGACCCAGCGGTACTGGGTCGCGTATCTCCTTGGTATCCCGACACTGTTCATATACCCTCTCGTCTGGATGGCCCGCATATCGGAAGAGCTGAAGGCCAAGGCAGTTGAACTAGGTATAGAAGGTCCCTACACCTCCTGGTGGCATATGTTCAGCTGGAACACCTTTGGCGTTCTATTCCTTGGACCAGCTACCGCCACCAAACGGTTCTTCGACACGCTCAACAGGATTGAACGTGTAATGAACAAGGAATCATAACAAGAAGCTATTCCTTCTTCCGAATGCAATAGAAGGCGGCGACGGCCTCAATCAATCCGAGCACGAAGTAGATGTTGCTCAGCGCCACGAAGCCCCAGACATACCATTCCAAGACAATCCAAAGCATCAGGATGATGCCGCAGGCAAGCGTGGCCCGATAGGCCCAGGGATGCTTCTTGAAGAGCATCATGGCCGCCAGCAGCTGGGGCAGTCCGTTCACTGCCAGCAAGGCAAAACCGGAAGGGATGAAATCACGGAAAAGCACTTCCGGCCAGGGCATTTTAGCCCGAAGTATCTCCAGCATGGGTTCTCCTACCCAGCTGACTCCGGAGGGATCCATCCACATCATCACGGCACCGCCGACAGCGCCGACGGCAATGAACAAAGTCAATATCTTCAGGAAAGTCCTCATATCCTAATGCGATTCTTTCGTTGCCATGAAATACACGATCGACCCTTCCCTGTGATACTCGTCCAGCCGGTATCCTTTCTCCAGCCTCGCCTTCAGTGAATCGAAGGTCTCGAACGGAGGGGTAAACCAGCCCTTGCGGGAGAGGATCCGGTCCATCAGCCAGTCGGTCCGGCGGCATTCGCCGCGGATGCAGAAGCAGCCGACCAGGTGGCCACCAGCCTTCAGTACCCTGTTCACTTCGGAATAGGCCTTTTCCTTGTCCGGGAAGGCATGGAATCCATTCATCGTAAGGACTATATCGAAGGATTCGTCTTCGAAAGGAAGGCCCCCCACATCCCCTTGTACCAGACGGCAGTTCCCTATCCCCTCTTTCCAGAAACGGTCGCGTGCCTGGTCGAGCATGTCACTGCTGTAATCCAGACAGACGATGTCCGCCCGGTTCATGCGGGCGTACTTTGCGACGGTGAAGACGCCGGTCCCGACAGGGACGTCAAGCAGCTTGCCTGAGAAGTCATCCGGAATGTAGGACAGCACGGTCCGTGCGATCTCGTTGTCATCCACTCCGCCCCAGAAGATGTCCATGTACAGGCGGCTCCACCAGGTGGACCTTGTCAGGACGTCATCATAGATATTCCGGGACTGCCGGTAGGATTTCTGTATCTTGTCGCTCATGATTTCGTTCTTTCTGGCACAAAGATAAGCAGAATCCTTCGCAACCCGGTTGCAGATACGACAATAGCCGGCCGCGTCAGAATGCCGTAGCCAACCTATCAATGATATGCGTGTCCTATCGCACCGTCTGCACCCTACCGGTCTCTACGATGCTCCGAACTTCCCAGTCCGCGCAGGATGGCGGATATGAGGGGCTTGAAGAGCAGGCAGAGGACGATGATCAGGACGAGAGTCAATGCATCTTCCATAATCACGAACTCATTTCTTTTCCCTTTATTCCGGGCCTTCCGGCCCCGGGGATGCGTATATTTTTCTGCTTTCGGAAAGCGAGCCCAATAAGATGAAGGCAAGCCGGAGACGGAGAATACGCTCCCGTCCGGGAGGAAGATTGTCCGCCTCCCCTGTCCGCAGGTCTGGCTTGACGCATCGATGGGCGAGCTTAGATTTGCAGGAAAGGATATACGCCAATACCCGGGGCCGCACGAGCGGTTATACCGCTTCTGGTCAAAAGAAGAAAGACGCTCCTGAGCGATGAATCAATGATACTATGATACTTTGGTACTTTGGCTGTTCTGGTGATACTATGATACTTTGATACTTTCTAAGGTCAAAGATCCGCCCCGGAGGTTGTCCGGGGCGGCGCAGAAAAGCAAGCAGGAGCGGAGAACCCGTCTCCCCGACGGTTACTGAAGCGTCCCGCCGATGACGCTGACCTGAGATGCGAGGATCTCAGTAATGGACCTTTCCACACCGTTGGAGTCGGTGTAGCGGTTGTTGCGGAGGCGGCCCTTGACCTCGACGCCGGCGCCCCTGACGAGGGCGGAGAACTCCGGCATCTTGTCGTTCTTGAAGGCGGTGACCTGGTGCCAGGTGTTATCACAATCTTTTGATAAGACCTGTTATCCAAAGACAATTGTTATCAAATCTTGACATAAACCGGTGTCCTCTGCATGGTTTTCAGCTTGTTGTGCCCAGCAGTGTTAAGGACTTAGATAACAAGCTATTCTTGAGGTGCACTGCA
>JAEEGF011847840.1_pt1 | contig 26169 bp, 19 predicted proteins | sample 9134171 | NCBI WGS metagenome assembly JAEEGF01 (sample SAMN16246542, study PRJNA631951) | gut metagenome | biome: gut microbiome; feature: rumen; material: AP-attached | host: Bos | place: Iran: Karaj | collected 2018-10 | reverse complement strand
ACGCCCGAAGTCAAGCCGCAGCCAATCGTAATTGAACGCGAAATGCGTGCGGTAACGTGAGTAGCTCGTATATTCGACACCGGAATTGTCTTCTTCATGCTGAACTTCTAAAAATTCGCGGTCAAAAGACTTCGGACTTTTCGCAGAATGACCTTCGCTGTAAATGCGGGCATCCAAGACGAAATCAACGGAATCAACAAAACCGCGCAGATAAAGTCCCCCGTCAATGCCAGGCCAAATCGTATCGCCAAGCGTTTTGCCGCCACGGTAATCAATGCCTCCGATAATGCTTGTCGCAATAGCGACTCGCGGAACAGCATTTTCAATCGCAAGGGCTTTTGCGACGCAAGCGGAATCGCCCTCTTTGCATTCCGGCTTCAATCCGTTGCCAAGAACACCTGCACCGCGTTCACTATCAAAGTACAAAAGCGCATTGCCTTCTGTTTTCGTAAAATTCTTGCGGAATGTCGTATCCCTACGCGGATAGGTAAAGTACTGGCGCTCTGTTCCTGTAGTCTGGCGATGGTATTCGAACAGCATCGGGGCGGTTTCAAGCGTTCGCAAATTATGGGAACGCTCCGGTTCAATGATTGGCGATGAAGCCCACGACTCACCCACCCCCGCCAAAAGCAGGACGGACAAAACAGAATAAAACTTTCTAAAATCCATTGTCTAAATTTAACTTTTTTACGAAGCCCTTTCAATTACCTATGATAGAAGTTGTAAGGGATTAAGGCGAACACGCTGAGAAACCATTTTTTGGCATATTTCGCCCCGTACGGAACTTATGGTTCCACTTAATTTTTACACTTTTGTAAACGTCTGCTTTTTGACATGTTTTTTCTCAATCGCAAAAAATACATTTATGATGTTATTGTTGAATGGGAGATATTTATGTCAATGGATAACAAGAATTTATTTACAATGGGCTTTACGGCAGCCTCGCTAGCTCTATTCGCGAGCTGTTCGGATTCCACTTCAGCCGTAAGCGAATTTTCTGACAACGCCTATCTATCCTCTGCGGAAATGACGGGAGAATCATCATCGGCAGCAGACGATGGCTTCGGTGAAATCATTTCAAGCGATTCGGAAAATGGAACGCAAACACAAACGCCGAATAATCCAACGAGCAGTGCAACAACTTCACTGACTAGCAACGCAACTGTAGCACAGTCCAATAGCGGTACATCTGTCGCGTCTTCGAACAGCGTACCCTTTGTTTATTCGAGCAGTGCTACTGCGCAAAACATCGCCATATCTTCTAGCAGCGTCATACAATCGGGAGTCCAAAGTTCTTCAAGCGACAAGGCTGAGCAAGTTGTCGAAAATACGCTAAATCGCCCCGTTATCGCATACGCGGCAAGCGGAGCTACAGTCATGAATGGCGGCAACTGCGTCTCAGTTGAAGGCGGCACCGTAAAAATCACTTGCGGCGGCGAATACGACTTTAGCGGTTCTTACAGCGGAAGCGACGCGCAAATTTTAGTCGCAACCGCAAAAACGGACACGACCGTTTATTTGAACATGAAGGGCCTCACGCTCACCAACACGGTAGATGCCCCGATTTACATCCAAAAGGCGAACAAAGCTTTTGTTGTCGCAAAAAACGGCACGACCAATACCTTTAGCGATGCCTCCACTCGTACCAAAAATTACAGTTACACCAATGACAATGGCGAATCCAAAGTCGATACGACAGGCGCATGCATCTACGCAAAAGACGACCTCACCATCAAAGGCGAAGGCACGCTTATCGTAAAAGCGAACTACAACAATGGCATCCATACCAGCAACGATTTGAGAGTCAAGAACGGCATCATCACGGTAACGGCAAAGAACAACGGCCTCAAAGGCAAGGAATCCGTGGCGATCAGCGGCGGCATTCTCAACATCACCAGCGAAGGCGACGGCATCAAGAGCGATACCGACGACGCAACGGATTTGAAGGACGGCAAGGGTTCTATCGAAATTACGGGCGGCGAAATTACCATCACGTCTGCATTTGACGGACTCTCCGCGAGTAAATCCGTGACGATAGCCAAAGGCGATTCCAAAGACGCGGACAATAGCGTCGTCAAAACGCCGACGTTAAAAATCACGACCGGTGGCGGTCAAAAATGCCTCGGACAAAGTACCGGCGGCAATGGCGGTCGCGGTGGCATGGGAGGATTCGGTGGCGGATTCGGCATGGGCGCCGGCAATTCCTGTGCACCCGATTCCAGCATGAAGGGCATCAAGAGCGATTCCAGTATTGTCATAAGCGACGGCGTTATAGACATCGACAGCCGCGACGACGGCATCCACAGCGGCGGTACAGTCACGTTCAGCGGTGGCAAAGTGACCGTCAAAACAGACGACGACGGAGTCCACGCCGAAAAAGCTCTCTACGTCAAGGACAATGCAAACGTGAGCGTCACCATGGCATACGAAGGCATGGAATCGCCTGACATGAACTTTGAAGGCGGCATCACAAGTGTCATCACCACGGACGACGGATGGAATGCGGCCGGCGGCACAACGACGACCGGCAACACCGGAGGGAATACAGGCCGCGGAGGCTTCGGCGGTAGAGGCGGTCCTGGCGGCGGAAGCACAGGCAAGCTTGCAGTGACCGGCGGTTACCACTATATTTACGTGGGCACTGGCGACACGGACGGAATCGACAGTAACGGCAACATCGACCTCACCGGTGGTGTCATCATCGTGGAATGCCGCATGAACGGCGGCATGGGCGGCATGGTCGATTCTGACGGAACGACAACGATTACAGGAACAAAGCTGCTCGGATTCGGCACGAACAACTCGGAAGAAGGCAAGCAGTACAGCGTAAGTTTCACCGCCAGCAATTACTACGGCACATCCGAAATCGCATTCAAGCCGAGCTTCTCCGGAAGCAAGATGGTATCAAGCGTGGGCCAGCCAGCCGTCGTGAACAGCGTGAGCGGCATGAACAAGACCTGCTTTGGCGACAGTGCCGATAGGTGCGTTTATACGAAGTAATATAGACGAAAGAACGCCACTCCGTGGCTATAGACTAAAGACGAAAGAAAAAAGGCGAGCATTTTTGCTCGCCTTTTTCAAATTTCAATTTTACAGCATTCGCCTCTCTCGTCTTTGCTCTTCAGGCCAAGACTTGTCGGCTCAGCAATGGATACGCAAGCGTATCCGCTGCATTCGCCTCTCTCGTCTTTGCACTCCGTACAAGACTGGTCGGCTCAATCATGATAACAAGTAAACTTGTTATCGCGACTCTCGCCTCTCTCGTCTTTCGTCCACCAGCGAAGCGATCTTTCGTCTAAACTACATCCAACCGCGGTCGGACGTACCAGAAATACCACGAATCTTAAGGTCGAAGTCATCGCGGTTCGTAGCGGCATTCATGGCCACTTCCAGAGAAATCTGCTCGTTCTGGTAAAGTTCCAAGAGGGCTTGGTCGAACGTTTGGCTACGATACTGGATATGGCCTTCGGCAACAGCCTGCTCCACCATGTCAATCTTGTCCTTGTCTTGGATGTATTCCTTGATGGCACCCGTATTCACGAGAATTTCAGCAGCGGGTACACGTCCCTTGCCATCCTTCGTCGGCAAAAGACGTAACGAAATGATTCCCGCCAAGACTTCCGCTAGCAACAGACGCACTTCATCATGCTGGTGCGGCGGATACATCGAAAGCACACGATGAATCGTTTCGACTGCGTTCGTCGTATGGATGGTCGCAAACACCATGTGGCCCGTGTCGGCTGCGGTAAGCGCAATCTGCATCGTTTCCAAGTCACGGATTTCGCCCACAAGAAGCACGTCCGGGTCCTGACGAAGCGCTGCACGCAATGCGTTCGCATAAGAAAGCGTATCCACGCCGATTTCACGCTGCGAGACAATCGCCACGTTATCCTTGTAAAGGTATTCAATCGGGTCTTCGACCGTGATGACGTTGACAGATTCCTTCTGGTTGATGTAGTCAATCATCGATGCAAGAGTCGTCGATTTTCCAGAACCGGTCGTCCCCGTCACAAGCACAAGCCCACGCTTGGTAAGCGCCAAATCGCGAATGACTTCGGGCAAGTGAAGGTCTTCGAACGCAGGAATCGTCGCCTTGATATGACGAATCACGACTGCAATTGTGCCACGTTGGCGGAACACGTTCACACGGAAACGCCCCATATCGCGGGCACCCACTGCAAAGTCGCATTCCTTGTTCGCTTCAAAGCGCTGCTTCTGGTCGCGGTTCATGATATCGTCCAGGAACGAATCCATCATGACACTGTCAATGCGAACGTCAAAAAGTCTCGTCAAAGTTCCATTAATACGATATACCGGCGGAACGCCCACACGAAGGTGCAAGTCAGACGCCTTGCGGTTGACCATTTCACGCAAGAGCTGTTCTATACGAAGTTCAGCCATTTAAGCTTCTCCAAACTTTTCTTGACAAAGTTTTTCTATTTCATCGTAACGGGACTTGATTTCTTCATTATCCGGATTTTTCTTGACCAAATCCGCATAAATGTCAAGAGCCTTGTTATAGACCCCTTGCTCCATATAAATATCAGCAAGCGTGCGCGTATTCAGGCTATCGTCCAAATCGGCAGCACCGCGAGATAGCGGAGCGTCAGCGTTATTGACAAGGCTTGCAGCGACTTCGTCATCGGAATCGCCAGACATCAAGTAATCGACACCTTTGTTGCTCGGTTCGTCAGATTCGGCCAAAGAATCGTCTTCGTCAAACAATCCCTTGAAAGCATTAGAAACTTCAGAATCAATGGAATCGAGTTCTGCAGATGGAGCTTTTGCGAACGTTTCTGTAGTTTTTTCTGGTTCAACAACAGGTTCTGCACTTTCAGCCTGTTCGACAACCATATCCGTAGCACTCGTCAAAGCAATCTTTTCTGACGGAGCCGATTCTGTTTTTTCTTCAGGCAAGTCATCGTCATCACCAAAAAGGCTGTCGAAGGAACCGTCAACACTATCCTTAACAGAATCTTCTTCGATGGCTGCGCTCGTCGCTTCTTGGCTCAAAGGAGCTTCAGCCACATTTGTTTCAGATGTGGAATCTGCCAAAGCATCCGATTTTTCATCCGGCAAAGAAAGATCATCTTCATTACCGAACATGGAGGCAAAAGCACCGCCCATTTCATCAGCAAGATTTTCTTCCTTCGGTGCATCCTTTGATTCTGTAGGCAACTCAAGATTGTCGTTATTCAGGGAGAAATCCTCGACCGGGAGAGGATTACCTTGAGGTTCTTCTGCAGGTGCAGCTTCAGCAATTTCGGTTACGGATTCAACCGGCGTTTCAACCAGAGCGTCATCGGATTTTTCATCTTCAAAAAGCTCATCGAAAGCGCCATCGACACCAGCCGAAAAATCTTCGTTTTGGGGCGTTTCCGGTTCGCTAGATTCAGAACTCAGCGGAGCAGCAATATTATCATCTCCAGAGACGTCCGCAACCAGAGTTTCTGGCGCAGGCTCAGGAGCAGAAACTTTTTCGTCCAAACTAAATTCAGCATCAGCGGACTTTTCGAACAAGCCGCCAAAGGAATCGTCTTCGGCCAGTTTGGGTTTTTCTTCCGCCGATTTCTTTTCAAAAGCATCATCGTCACCAAAAATCGAAGAGAAGGCACCATCGACATTCGTTTCCTTTTCTTCTTCCTTGGGCGTTTCAAGAGAATCCGCTTCATCATCGCCAAAATCCATATGCGATGAAGGAATTGCATTTTCATTAAAAACAGAATTAGAATCATCTGCCGGCTTATCCGCAGACGGTTCATCCAAACTAAATTCAGCATCTGCGGATTTTTCGAACAAACCACCAAAGGAATCTTCTCCGGAAGGTTCTTCCGCAAGAGTATCCGCATTTTCGGAAGGAGTTTCGACAGGAGACGTTTCTACGGTCTTTTCTTCGGGCAAATCATCATCGCCGAAAATCGAAGAGAACGCGTCATCGACGTTCGTCGCCTTGTCTTCTTCCTTCACGGTTTCAAGAGGTTCTTCGGACGCAGCCGGTGTCGCGGACGGACTCCAGTCACTCAGCGAATCCATGGATTCCGCAGGCTTTTCTTCGGGCAAATCGTCATCGCCGAAAATCGAAGAGAACGCATCATCGACATTTGTCGCCTTGTCTTCGTCCTTGGGCGTTTCAAGAGGTTCTTCAGACGCAGCCGGTGTCGCAGACGGACTCCAATCGCTCAGGGAATCACTAGATTCCGCAGGTTTTTCTTCAGGCAAATCGTCATCGCCGAAAATCGAAGAGAACGCGTCATCCACATTCGTCGGCTGACTTTCTGCTTCAGGAGTTGCATCTAAACTAAATAGATTATCATTGGACTTCGGAGCGGCGTTCACGGCGGCAGCGTTCACCGCTGAGAACGGGGACACATTAGCACCGCTAGTTTGACCTTCTGAAGAATCAAGGTCATCGTCACCACCAAGAATACCAGTAATGGCAGACGATACTTCGGATGTACTGAGGACATCGTTACCTTCATAGGACTGGTCTTGGACACTGCCTTCATCAACAGAACCGTCAGCCGCAGAATTCAACGACTTCATGAGGTCGTCCATCGACGCATTGTCGTCTTCATCCGAATTCGGCATAGAGGATGCCAAATTTGCAAAAATATTGTCTTCGCCTTCAGCATTACCCGATTCGGAATCCATATCCATTGTAAACGAACTATCGTCCATCGGCGGTGCGGCCAAATCAGATTCCTGTTCCTCGGGAAGGACATCGTATTCTTCTTTCCAGAACGAATCCAAAGGATCCATATCGTGGACACGACGGAAGCACATGTTGCGTTCAGTTGTCTTGCCTAACTGATCGTAAGCCTCCCCCATTCTCTTATGGGCGGACAAGCAGAACGGGTCCTTGGCAAGCACCTTCTTGTATTCCGAGACGCTTCCGGCAAAGTCTTGCTGACCAGCAAGAATTCTTGCTCGGACCAGCATGGCCGGAACATCGGACGGAGATGCAGCAAGAGCTTCGTCTATAATTTTTAGAGCAGCTTCATAATCGCCTGAAGCACGTTCCATGTCTGCAAGCCAAGCCAAAGCCTGAGATTTGCCTTTGTTCTTTTTTACAGTTTTTCTGAGGTTATCCAACGTAATAGCCATTATTTCTCCAATGGAAGAAGAATAGCTTCATCCGCCAAAAGTACAGGTATTCCTTCTCGAACCGCATAGACTCTAGAACCATCTGGAGTCACAAGAGCTTCGGTCAGGCGTTCGGTAATAGCTTCGCCAGCAACATTTTTGAGAGAGCCGGCTTCAATAGCATTGTTCAAAAGAGCGATGCAATCCTCGCCCGCTTCCGACAGCGGCTCGCGAGTTTCGGGACAGCAAAGAATACTTAACAATTTAGAATCGAGCATAAAACCTTTTTATTGCGTTTTTTTTCATAAAAAAAATAACACAATTTTTACAAAAAAGGGCGTTTTTAACGAAGATATTTAAGGTTTACGAGGGCAAAATTGCCATTTTTGCCATTTCCGATGAGCAAATAGACCCTCAGACCGAGCTTATCGAGCCAATTTATGTCGAAATCCTCGCGATAACCCGAGAAATTGGAGACGACCAAAAGCTCGCGGCAGCCGGTGCGATTGCAGACGTTTTCCATCTGAGAAAGCGAACCCAACAGGTGCTGGCGGTTCTCCTCGCTCAAGTTTTCAGGTTCGCCGCTCACGCAGCCGAGAATTTCAATCCCCGGGATGACGTTGTAGCTGTCGAACCAGTTGTTGAGGGAATCTTCGCGGCCTCCAAGCAAGATGGAACGATGACGCTTTTTCGCAAAGATACGGTAGAAATAGTTTATCCAAAACGCAACACGGCGCCAAGCAAGGAGAACAAACGGTATAAAGAGACTGGAACAGACAGCAAAGACGCACCACCCAATACTGGGATAGATTGTAGATTTGTCTCCCGGGACATAAGAAAATTGGGCAAAGTAACGGAATACCTCATACCCACCAACAGCAAGAAGGTTCAGTGGCACAAGGTACTGCAAGAACTTTTCGCCCTTGAGGCTGGATTCCGTGTATTCCCCACGGAAAATAAGAAAGACCATATTAACAATGGCGACCAAGCCAACAAGCCACCAGTCTTCAAAAGTCGTTATCACCCCGATGGATTCCTTAATGGATGTAAAAATGCATCCGTCGTTTCCCAAACCGGGCAAAAATACAAGTGCCCACAGCGCCACCACGCCCAGGTCGAGGAACATCTTCCAGAACTTCGGGATAAGGCGCGAGAACATGCCCACAAACGCCGCGAACAAAATACCGAAAGACACGAGGAAATTCGGGACAAAGTAAAGGTCCTTATGCTTTTTCACGAAGATGAGCATCGCCTTATAGAAATCTACATAGGAACCCCAACGGCGCGTGCGGCAGCTTTGGCCCTTGAAATGCAGAATGTTCGTGACCGGCGTGTAGTAGTTGTGGAGGCCCATCTGCTTTGTACGGAAACAGAGATCCAAGTCCTCGCCGTACATGAAGTAATCTTCGTCAAAGCCGTTCAGCTTTTCATAAATGTCGCGACGGATGCAAAAGAACGAACCACTCACAGCATCGACTTCGATCATCTCGTCCGGATCAGCATACGTCATGTTATAGCTGGCGAGCGTCTTGCTCTTCGGGAACATCGCCGCAAGGCCAATAGTCTTCGACACAGCCGAAACAATCGTCGGGAACGAACGGCGGCAAGCCCATTGTAGCGTTCCGTCTTCGTTCAGAATGCGGCAACCGACTGTACCTGCTTCCGGGTGCTCTTCCATGAACTTGAGCATTTCGCGGAAAGCATTCTTCGAAATAATCGTATCAGGATTGATGAAAAACAAGTACGGCTTGGTCGCATGCTTTTCGGCGAGATTACAGCCCTTACCAAAACCCAGGTTTTCCTTGGAATCAATCCATTCCACTTCGGGGAAGAAGTTCTTGATTTCGGGAATAATCGGCTCATTGGAACCGTTATCCAGAACGATAATTTGCGAATCAATGCCCTCGCATGCGTCACGGACAGACTTGAGGCAAGCCGGGATAAAATCGCAGGAATTATAAGCAATGATAATGACGGAACAGGAAAGCATATTAGACGAAAGAACGGCGCTTTGCGCCTACAGACGAAAGACGAGAGATGTGAAATAAGAGACGAAAGACGAGAGACGATAGACGAAAGAGAAAAGACGAGAGACGATAGACTATAGAAGTGCGACAAGAGAAACGTGAGCAACAAGGCTGCACACAGTTCCGTTGCTGAACCAGACAATCAAGGCTCATAGCACAAGCATTTACCCTATTTAGCATAGAAACTCTTTAAAGCAAAAAACTTTCATATTTTGTGCGAAGCACCATTATAAAATCATTCGTCTCTCGTCTAAAGGACCGTAGGTCCGTTCTTTCGTCTAAGCCAGTCCTAGTCGCAGTTTCAGCACTAGGAAGAAAGCCTCGGAGATGATGCCGCCGCTCATCTTGGATGTGCCGCGGGTACGGTCCGTAAAGATGATGGGGATTTCTTTCACGCGGAGTCCCTTCTTCCAAATTTTGAAAGTCGTTTCAATCTGGAAGCAGTAGCCGTCGCTTTTCATCTTGTCGAGGTCGAGTGCCTGCAACGCTTCTCGACGGAAGCATTTGAAACCGCCGGTCGCATCGCTAATCGGGAGGCGCGTCACAACGCGGGTATAGACGTTCGCGCCATAGCTGAGAATAAGGCGGCGGAGGTCCCAGTTCACCACGCTGATGCGGCGATTCTGGTAGCGGCTTCCGAGCACAAGGTCCGCATCTTCGGCGGTTTCCAAAAAGCGGTTCAAATCAGCAGGGCTGTGGCTAAAGTCGGCATCCATTTCGAACACGCGTTCGTAGTCGCGTTCGAGAGCCCACTTGAAGCCCATCACGTATGCAGAACCAAGGCCCATTTTACCTTTGCGACGGAGCAGATGGATTCTGGGATTCTTGTCCGCTTCAGCCTGAACGAGGTCGCCGGTTCCATCCGGCGAGCCGTCATCCACTACCAAAATTTCAAGACATTCGTTCTGTTCCAAAATTGCGGACATGATCAGGAGAATGTTCTCCTTTTCGTTGTACGTAGGAACAATCACTAAACTCTTTGGGAACTCCATTAAATACCTCTCTATAACACAAATCTATACAAAATTACAGTTCGCCAATCGTCTCCGAAACAGGATACGAGCGTTTTTTGTTGCCATTCATCATCTCACCCAATAACCCCAACGAGAAGAACTGGATGCTCATCACCAGAGAGAATGCCCCCGCTAACAAAAGCGGACGGACGTGCATCGCACCGGTCTGTATCCATTCATAGCCAAAGTAACCGCAAATGCCAAGGCCTAAAATGAGCAACAACAGCCCAAAAAGACCAAAGAAATGAAGCGGCTTTGACGAAAAACTGCGCATGAACATCAACGAAACGAGATCGAGGAATCCGCTCACCAAGCGCGAAACGCCGTACTTCGAGACTCCATGGACACGGGCACGGTGCGCGACCGGCATTTCGGTGATGCGGAAACCCTGCCACTTGGCCATCACCGGGATAAAGCGGTGGTAATCGCCGTAAAGCTGGATAAAACGAACAACAGAACAGCGGTACGCCTTGATGCCGCAGTTGAAATCGTGCAAACGCTTTCCGCAGACGATGGAAACCGTCAAATTGAACAACTTGGACGGTAACGTCTTGTGCCACGGATCCAAGCGGCGTATTTTCCAACCGGACACGAGGTCATAACCGCTTTCGAGAATATCAATCATCTTTGGGATTTCGAGTGGGTCATCCTGCAAGTCGCCATCGAGCGTCGCAACGAACTTGCCACGAGCCTTGGAAAAACCAAGAGCGAGGGCAGCCGCCTTGCCGCAATTGAATTGGAAACGGAAAGCGTTCACCGAAGCACCCGGACGGATATTGTAGTCCTTGGCGAGGTTTTCGACAACCTCCCAAGTGCTATCGCGGCTGCCGTCATCAATGACGATAACCTCGAATGTCATACCCGTCGGTTCAATGGCCGCCCAAATTTCCTTAAACAGCTGGGGAAGATTTTCACTTTCTTCCTTAACAGGGATCACCAAGCTCAAATCCATGACAAAACCTCGAAACTAGTTAGTCGCAGCCGGAGAGTCCGTCGCGGCAGGTGCACTCGGAACCGGATCATCATCGACCTTGAGCGATTCATCGGAAATCGCTTCAATCTGCTGACGGCTCATCGCAAGGCGGCTCTGCCCCGGAGCATCGTAAGCCGGAATATTTTCGAGACCGCGCTTTATGACATCAAGAGCCTTAGCCTTCATGCCGGCAGAAGCATAGACATAAGAAGCAGCCCAGTAGTTACGCCATTCTCTCGGGAACTGCGTCATGCCGAGTTCCAGATATTTGGCAGCATCGTTTGCAATGCGTTCCACTTCGGCCCTCGCGGCCTTGGTAAACGGCTTCTTCGAGATGAGTCCTGCAATCTTTTCGCGGGCGTCGAACGAAATCTGCAAGTAGAGCGAAACGTAGCTGCTGAGCAAACGTTCCGTTTCGGAATTGATGTACGCCGTACCATCACCGAGGCCGCGGAATTTATACACACTGTCGATAAGGTCTGCGGTCATCTTTGCATCAAAGGAATTCTGACGCGGCGTGAGGTCGCCCTTCACGAGGTTATACACCATGCCTTCCTGTACCATGTACTTTTCGAGGCCCATGAAGTTCGAAGTGCCAACTGTTGTCGAAATTTCGATCGGCTTGTCCATGTTCTGCAATGCAAGATCGATGACGAGCTTGTGCTGCGTGAGCATCATGCCGGAACGGTACCTCTTTGCCCAATCCGTAAAGGCATCCCACACCTGGTAGTTCACCTTGAACTGGAGAAGTTTTGCAGAATCTGCATCAGAGAGGTTGCCTTTAGCTTCCATCTGGTCGATGCGTTCCTTGAGCTTCGGCTTGAGCGTTTCGGCACGGCGGACCCAAGTAGAGACCTGATGGTTCGGATTGCTTGCACTGCTATTGTCAAGCACCATGTCGCTATCAATCGTTTCCTTGGTGTAAGAAAGCTTGAGAATCGGTTCGTTTACAAGCATCTGCTTGATGTACCAGTCCGTGTTGCCCAAGGAGAGGTTCACCACGCGAACGTCCTTGCGGATACCGGCAACTTCTTGCGCAAACCACAGCGGGAACGTATCGTTGTCGCCGTTCGTGAAGAGGATGGCGTTCGGGCGGCAGCTGTTGAGGAGGTTGTAGGCGTAATCCCACGGAACCCAGAGGCCGGAACGGTCATGTTCCTTGTAATTGGAAATGCAGGGAACGAGGAACGAGACAAGCACGAGGGCAGCTGCAATCGGAGTTGCATAAGCCATCGTCGATGCGGTCGTCGCGGCCAGCAATACAAGAATGCCTGCACCGATACCGTAAACCAAGCTCATGAAAATGAACGCCGGCGTGTAGAAGTAATCACGTTCGCGGACTTCCATGTGGACGGCTTCCGGGAACGGAGCGCGCTGGCCAAAGCGGGCGAAGCTTTCTTCGATTTTCTGCCAGTTCTTCCATGCGGTGGTGTTTTCGGCATCATTGATTTTCTTTTCGAACTCGGCAATCTTTGATTCCGAAGCATTACGCATGCGGAGGCGTTCAATCGCAAGCTTGGAATGGTCAATCGTCTGGCGGAGGTCGATAAGTTCGTTCGGGTCCGGGAGCGAAGAAATGCCTGCACCTGCACTGTTCAAATCAGCCACATTACGGGTCATGGCACTGACCCAGTAATCGCGGTCACGCTGTTCCATGCGCGTGCCATCGGCAAAGTTGATGTAGAACAAGAGGCCGAGAGAGCAAAGGACGTAAAGCGTCGAGATGAAGATCCCCACATGCTTATTACGCTTATAGACATAGACGCAAGTCGCAACAATCAAGCCATTAAAGAGCAAGAAGAAGAACAACTGCATCGGGACGTTGTCGCCCATGAACGTCATCTGCGTCGGGAATGTCATCCCCAAGCGTTCCACAGGCTCGTTCTCGGACGCATCAAACGTATAAACGCCGTTGGCATAGTTCACACCGCCCACCTTGGTCGGCAAGTACTGGGCCATCTGGTAGCCGCCATAGCTCATGCTCGGGAAGGAGAGCACCTGGTGAGCCAAGCGGGAACGGCGGTAGAAGGCTCGCGAAATCATGCTTTCGGAACCGTACTGCTTACGTTCAATAAACGCATTGAAAGCATCCCAGTTTTTGGCGTTGAAGAGATTGCTGAGCTGGAGATTGCCCTGCTCATCGCGGATGTTGAGTTCCGGGTCGTTTTCGTCAATCGTCGGGTTGAGTTCCGAACGGATAGGGATGTAAAGATGCGTGCTGTAGCCGACCAAAGCAAAGAATGCGAAAGCGAGAGAAAGCTTAAAAGCCTTGTTCACGTTCGGATTGAACTTGGCAGAAATCGCCGGCACAAAGACGATAACAGAAAGAGCGATTAAGCAGAACAAAGAAATTTCGATAAACGCAGACACCATGTAGATAACAGAGCAGAGGAGCGTTCCCGTAATCCAAATGGGCAGGCGTTCCACAATCTTTTTCGGCTGGGCGACGAGAAGAAGCACGAACACCGCCGGAACCGTGAGCATCGTGTAAAGGTGAGCACCCACGCCGAGGAATGCGATATAGCAAATGAAGATGAGAATCCTGTCGCTACCTTCTTCGTCGCGTTTGTTGTACCACACGAGGCCAAGGTACGAGACGAGCATCAAAATGAGCATGGCAACGCCATAGACTTCGGCTTCGACGGCGTTGAACCAGAACGTATCGGAGAACGTGAGGAGGAAGCCAGCCACGAGAGCTGCAGTGCCGAGCACGAACGTGCGCATCTTTTCGGAAATCTTTTCAGCAAGGTTATCTGTCTTGAGGACCGTCGCCAAAAGCTCCCATGCAAAGAGAGCCGTCACATAGACGGTAGCCGCAGAACTCACTACGGAGATGTAGTTCACGCGTTTCGCGATTTCGCCCACGAACGGCAAAAGGAGAATCACCGCACGGGCAAAGAACACGAAGAACGGCGTTCCAGGAGGGTGCGGAATGCCAAGCGTATTGGCGCAAGCGACGAACTCACCGCAGTCCCAGAACGAGACCGTCGGGGCCATCGTCATCATATAGACGATCAAGGCGATAAAGCCAGCAATGCCAGCAAAAATATGCTTATACCATTTTTCGTTAATCTTCATAGCGATTAAGCATCCTTCTTAGTAGAGTTTACAACCATTCCACGCTTCTGCATGAATCCTGCCAAAAGCCCGTTCACAAAAGAATTCGAAGAATCCGTGCTGAACTTCGCCGCAATCTGGATAGCTTCGGAAACGACAACCTTGAACGGAACTTCGGTCACGTACAAAAGTTCGACCATCGCAATGCGGATGATAATCCTGTCGAGAGTCGCCATGCGCTCGATCCCCCAATGGGCGGAGCACGCCTCGATTTCGGCATCGAGTTCCGACTTGTGGGCAAGCACTAAATCGACTAGCTTCATGCCGTACTTTTTCATATCATCCTTAAGCGGCTGGGCTTCGAGAATGCCCGGGAGAGCTTCTGCCACCGTACCGCCAGAAATTTCCATCGCATAAAGCAACTGCATCGCAAAGACGCGAGCCGGTCTAAAACTTATTTGAGCCATAATTATTTCCCAATCTGCTTGTAAAGATTTACCATTTCGACGGCGGTTCTCGCCCAGTTGCAACCAAGATTCCCGGCCTTGAGGCCAGCGCGATTCATCGCCTGATCCACCGTATCAGTGGTGAGGATTCCAAGAATCACCGGAACCTTGCCTTCGGCAGCGAGCGATGCGATTCCGCCCGTCGAGTTGTTCACGACAACGTCGTAGTGCCCCGTTTCGCCACGGATAACGGCACCAAGAGCAATCACGGCATCGTACTTGCCTGAATCTACGAACCTGCGGCAAACGCCCGGCAATTCAAAAGCACCCGGTACATGAGCTACAGCGATATCGTCCGAAGCAACGCCAAGCGTTTCGAGTTCGCGAACTGCACCTTCGAGAAGGCGGTCCGTCACGACTTCGTTAAAGCGGGCAACTGCAATCGCCACTTTCATGTTAGAACCATTGAGGGAATTTTTGAATTCTTTCATCTTATTTTCCTTCGTCTAAAATTTCGGCGGCACCGTGATCGGCGTTATCGAGATGGAGTTCGTGGCCCATCTTTTCTTTCTTGGTGCGCAAGTAGAAACGGTTGATGTTGTTCGGTTTGATTTCAATCGGCACGCGTTCCACAATCTTTAAGCCGTAAGCGGAAATACCGGAAATCTTGCTCGGGTTGTTCGTGAGAAGTCGCATTTCCTTCACACCGAGATCTGCCAAAATCTGGGCACCCGTACCGTACTGGCGGAGGTCCGACTTGAACCCAAGGTGGAGGTTCGCCTCGACCGTATCCATGCCTTTCTCTTGCAATTCGTAAGCACGGAGCTTGTTGCAAAGACCGATGCCACGGCCTTCCTGACCGCGCATGTAGAGGAACACGCCGCCATGTTCGCCGATGAACTTCATCGCAGCGGCAAGCTGATCTCCGCAATCGCAGCGAAGGCTACCGAAAATATCGCCCGTGAGGCATTCGCTGTGGACGCGCACATAAACCGGCTTCGAAAAGTCCGGATTGCCAGCAACCCAAGCCACATGTTCGACGCCATCGGTCTTGCTGCGGTAGGCATAAGCCGTGAAATCGCCGTACTTTGTCGAAACGTGCGGGGCAGCCACGCGCTGCACCAACTTTTCGTTTCTCAAGCGGTAGTCAATCAAGTCGTGGATGGAGATAATCTTGAGGTCGAACTTCTTCGCGACTTCCTGGAGCTGCGGCATACGAGCCATCGTGCCGTCTTCGTTCATGATTTCGATAAGGGCGGCTGCAGGGCGGAGACCGGCAAGCTTTGCTAAATCAACCGCAGCTTCGGTGTGGCCCGCACGGCGGAGGACGCCTTCTTCTTGAGCGTAAAGCGGAGAAATGTGACCCGGACGGCCAAAGTCCGAGGGCTTGGAATTCGGGTCGGCTAATGCCTGAATCGTCGCTGCACGGTCGTGGGCAGAAACGCCTGTAGTGCATCCTTCGAGTTTATCGACCATGACGGTGAACGGAGTGCCGAGCATGGAGGTGTTTTCTGCCGTCTGGCGCGTGAGATTCAATTCGCGACAGCGGGAAATCGGAAGCGGGCAGCAGAGCACGCCACGCCCCTCGTGGAGCATGAAATTCACCTTTTCGGGAGTAATCTTTTCGGCGGCGATAATGAAATCGCCCTCATTTTCACGGTCTTCGTCATCAACCACGACCAAGAACTTGCCGTTCTTGAAATCCTCAATGGCCTCTTCAATCGTATTAAGCAAGGTCACGTTCCTTTAGATAGTTTTCAATATATTTGCCGAGCATATCGACTTCGACATTTACAACGGTGCCGCTCACCCAGTTCCTGAGATTCGTGCGGGCAAGCGTTTCGGGAATAATGCAAACGCGGATGAAATCCTCCCCTTTTTCGGCAACAGTCAGGCTAATGCCGTTCAGGGAGATGGAACCGCGACGAATCACGTAACGACGCAAATCCTGCGGAAGCGCCAAATCAACTTCGACACCCGTTTCACGCGGAGTGACTCGAAGCACTTCGGTAGTGCAATCCACATGCCCCATCACGAAATGACCGCCCATAAAGCTATCGGCACGGCAAGGATACTCGAGATTCACGAGATCCCCGACTTTTGCCTGCTTAAAAGACGTATTCACGACCGTCTGGTGCATAAGACAGAACGTCGCTTCGTCATCCGTGCAGCTTTCGACCGAGAGACACACACCGTTATTGGCAATGCTGTCGCCCAGTTTGCTGTTTTTGAAGAATCCCGGCGACTTCATGCGCATGGTCAGCGCGTCTCCCCTGTTTTCAAGGGAAACGATTTCGCCGGTTGCTTGAATTATACCCGTAAACATACGCGGCAAATATAGAAAAATAGGAAGTAGGAAGTAGGAAGTAGGAAGGAAAGAGTAGGTTATAAGTAGGGGAATGGCTTCAGACGCCAGCCTGTAACGACTAGCTTATGCCATATTACTCAAAAAACAGTTCTGTTAGATTTTATAATAGCATGAACCGACATCTCTTTTCAAATCAAATAATCGATCGCGGTATTCAATCCGTAATTTTTTTGAAAATGGGTTTTGTTCTACAATAAATCCACCTACGGGCTCACGATTGTAATAGATTGTAATATTTTCTTGAGTTTCAACAATGACAATATCTGTATTTTCTTCTATAGCTCCAGCCCCATACGTCAAAGGGAATTTATATGTTACAATTTTTTCTTTTTTTACATTATTTTCAAATAAAATATGATACACACGATATTCATCTTTAAAACTAAAATAAGGGACTTTCGTGTCTTCACCCCATAAAAAAATTCTTTTTTCCTCGATGTTGCATATTGTAGTTTTCATTTCTTTTGTAGAATTTTGAAAGAAGGGAATAAACCCAATACCCCGAAATGTACCCCACCACACCCCGCATGAGGAAAAAAACAACACAACTGCAACAAGTATTAATTTATTCACAACAATCTAAACCATTAAACTATTCGATTCTTTTCAAAGAATCCAAATTTATTTTCCAATGATTTCTTCCTCTGGGAGGAGGAATTAAATACTTTTTACCATTAGACAAAACAACTAACATATTAACGACATCGCCTCCGCGACTATCAGTCAGTTCACGCAAACTTATTCGTTCTACAACGTTTGAATCAACTAGCCATTCTACAACGCAAATATCCTCACAATCTCCATAAATCATAGCTTTCGTTTCCAACGGACCACCGTCTTCTTGCATAATAAAAGTATCATCAACTTGTCTAAGAGGATCACCGCGATAAATCTTCGCACTCAATAATCCTCCCCTTTCTTTATTAAAATCCTGACTATAAAACGAAACCGAGCTAAAGGCCCTTGGAGATTCACACCCGCTCAATAAAAACAAAATTACAATCAAACATATTTTTTTCATTAATACCCTGATATATATTAAAAAGTTTCAAAAAGGGCGTAGCCTCGAGCAGCTTTCAACATATTCGCGGTGGTATCAACTTGAATACCTATAAAACCGGTATAAAGCTTCAAAGGAATCATTTCACCTAAATAATTCCATTCAATCCGTATCGAGGTCACACCTCTAGGAACATTCCGAACATCCAATCGTTCATTCCAATCCGGAGAATGCCTTTTATAAACTTCAACAATTTCGTCTAAATTACTCGCGCTTAAATCTAATCCTGTGTATGGGAAAAATCTAGAAATCCAACCGTTAAAAGTCACATTGCCACACCCTTCCGGAATGTAATGCTTGTATATTCCTCTCCAATGATCCATATTTATCTTGCCATCAAAGACATTGATAAACTCATCTAGAACAGGATTAAGCCCAACAGCCCACCAATCCATATCCAGACGCGATGCAAGTCTGTTGAAAGAATCCTTTAGCAAAATCCAGTCTTCTTTTTTACCATTTATCTTGATTTTGGGGATTCCGCAAAGCGTAGAAACCAAATGAACATAATACTCCGCAGCCACAGCCATGACCATCGCACTAGAAATGTTGTAATCCACCGGGCTTGTCGTCGAGAACTTTGTTTTAAGCGGCAACCCAGTCTCTTCGGGCAACTTGGACTGCAAGACTTCAAATAAATTCGCAAGCGTCCAGAACCATTCATGATGCGTTGATTCGGTGGTCAGCGAATTATCCTCAAAAGTAACTATAGTATCCGTTCCCGGAGAAACAAATTTATCTTTCAAAGCTTCGCGATTGCTTTTGACATGGTAACGGAAACCATCCAAAATCATAAGCCAAATATCATCTGGATTTATTTCCAGGGAATAATGATTGGCAAACGCAAGTTCAACGACATCAAAGAATGATGATACATCAGAAGACATTTCACTGATAAAGGGACTTATTGAATCAGAATATGCATAAAAAATCTTGCGCCCTCTTTCTCGTTTATTTTCAGAAAAATGTTCTGCAAAACCACCCTTTTCAACAGGAACAAGTTTCTCTTTAAAAGGTTTGCTTTGAACGCTAGAATCAACGATCATGACATACGCGTTCGTATCGCGGACAAAGCCTTCAAAGCTTTGCTTCACGTTCGAAGACAATTTGATGACTTTTTCGTCTCCGCAAGAAGAAAGTACGCATGCGGCTAAGAAGAGAAAAATGAATTTGTAAAGGCTATGCATACTAACAATATAAAAAATTTATTCTTCCACAAAGCACGGCGGCAGCTTCAAATGAACGACCTGTTGCAAAGAGAGGTCTTCTTTGACGTACATCGCATGGTATCTATCAAAAAGATCCTCTACAGACATCATTTTAAAAGATCTATTTTTGAGCTTACCACATTGCAAATAATTTATCCCGCCTGTCGCAAGATCCTTCGTGTAAGTAACTTCATCACATTGTTCCTTGACGACACCGGAATACCCCGTGATTTCAATAGAATCCTTTTTCCCATCATCTTGGTTACATCCTTCTTTGAAAAAAGATCTTGAAAAAGAAAGATGGACCTTTTCGGACTTGACAATATCTTGAGCAGGAACCTTGCTAAAAAGGCGTCGTGAGCGCAATTCAGGCGGAAGGTAATCGGTAAATATAAAACAAGGCAATTTAAGCATCAGCTGCGTCCGCACTTCGGGCGGCATCCATGCATAATACAAAATGGACTTCACTTCTTTTAAGAAATCGCCGTATTCAGGATGCTCCGTATTCATATCGACATTTACAACTCGGCCGCTATCGCCAAAAGTAAGCGTTGCATCGACAGACAAATTAAAACCATCTTTATAATGACGTTTGAAAGCATTTTCTAGCCTCCAAGCGCAAGGCTTTTTCACGCTCTGGATGAGTCCCGTTTCAAATTCACGCGGTCGCAAAGTGTCGCTAAGGCTTTTCCCTTCTTTAAGTTCAAAAGTATCGACATAGACATCCACTTTCAACGCTGGTTGACCTGGTCGGGTTTTAAATTCCGCAGTTTTGCCATCTGTAGAAATTTTCCGTTCCTTGAAATAAGCTTGAATCAAATCCAATTTTTTCCAACGCCCTGCGCCCTGTAACGAGAACACATTCCCTTTAAAAACAGTGTCACCAGGATATAAATCTTCGTAGTAAAACAAGTAATCGACAAGCATCCCCTTTCGGAACAAGCTAATTGATAATTGAGATTCATCTTCGTACGTATACCGATTTTCGTCATATTCAGGATATTCTTCGTCGAGCGTGGCGGCCTTGGCAAATCGTTTGATTTCTTTCAATTTATTCGTCGAATAAGCCAAACCCTGCGCATTGTATATGACCAAGGAATCCGCTAGCGCTAAAGATTCTTGCAAGCAGAGCGGCTTTCCGGGAATGAAATTAACGGTTTCATCGGAGCGTTCCTCATCACAAGAAAGCAAAAGGGTCGCCACAAGCAGCAGCAAAAAGAATTTATAGAGCATAGCAAATTATTCTTCCACAAAACACGGCGGAATTTTCAAAGAGACTTTATTCGATAACGAATCATTCAACCAACCATAAACGGCATATTGTTTGTCATAACGTTGATTGACGATTGGGCGGTCCTGCGAATCGCCATCCTTCTTTTTGCGTTTTTCATCACACACTGCACGATACAAACCCTTTGTTGCTGGATTCTTCGAAGAAACCTTCTCGCGGCAAGGGTCTTTCGTCTTTTTATTGAATTCTGTACACATATAGCGAATGATATCGCCTGTAGCAAGGTCTTTCGAGAATGTAATCTCACTGCAAAGGTCTTTTTTTGCATCACGTTCATGCGTACCGATAATATCGACAGAGTCTTTTGAAATTTGCCCATTCTGTTTGCATACCATGCGATAATCTTTAGAAAAGGCAAGGTGTACTTTCAATGATTTAACCGCACTCAAATCATGAATAATATGTTTATAATAGCCGTCCTTCATCTCTTTAGGATACTTATAGCCGTAATAAAGAATGGACTTGACTTCATTCAAGAAATCCTTATAGACAGGATGCTCCGTATTCATAACGACGTTCGACACGCGACCGTCATCGTCATAAATGATTTCAGCATCTACAGACAAGTTAAAATCATTTTTGTAATGGCGATAAAAAGCTCTTTCAAGGCGCCACTTGCATGTCATCTCAAGACCTTTTACAAACAATTCTTCTCGTTCTCGATTATTTTTTTTAATCGACAAACTATCAATTGCTGTAAAGGGTTCAACAAAAATTTCGACATTCAATTTCGGAAGATCTTTTTCATATTTAAATTCATCAACCTCCCCCTCCAATGAAATATTACGTTCTTTAAAGAACGATTCAACAGTTTTCTTATTTCTAAAAGCAACCCTTCCCTGAAAAGTCCACATTACCCCAATTTCAGGAAAATCTGAAAGTGTTTGATAAATCACATGATTCAGCAACTTTCCATCTTTGAACAAATTTACAGATAAAATTTGTTTTTCGCCATCATCAAAACGATGAGGTAAATAAACATCAAAATCTTCAAAGTCATAATTTAGAGACATCGCAAAATTTTCTATTTCTTTGCGGTCGTGCGTCGCAAAAGCCAAGCCATTTTTATCATAAACATTCATCGAATCCGAAATGGCGATAAAGTTTTGCAAGCGATACGGTTTCCCCGGAACAAATTTCAATGTACTGGCAACTTTTTCCATATTGCACCAAGTACATTGAGAACGCAGCGCATATCCTCTTGACGCCTTCAAAATATTCGTAACGGTATCCACCTGGATTCCAACAAATCCCGTATAAAGTTTCAGCGGAATGAAACGACCGAGGTAATCCCATTTGATATCAACCGATGTCACAACTTTGGGAAGATATTGAAAATCAATATTCTTCTCCCACTCCGTACGTTTTTTAAAGTCATTATCATCAAAGCGATTACTACTTAGGTACGGATAGAATTTCGAAATCCAACCGCTAAATTCAGGATTTCGGCACCCCTCTGGGTTATATAGTTTATATATATTTTTCCAGAATGTTAAATTATTCAGGCCATCAAAAACATTGATAAACTCGTCAAGAACCGGATTCAGTTGTTGAGACCACCATTCCATATCCAGTCGCGTCGCAAGCTTGTTAAAAGAATCCTTTAACAGATTCCAATCCGCTTTTGTACCGTTTATCTTAATTTTGGGAATGCCACAAAGGGTCATTGCCGAATAAGTATAGTATTCAGAAGCAACAGCCAAAACCATGGAACGAGAGATGTTGTAATCTATAGGACTTGTAGTCGAAAATTTTGTCCGTAGCGGAGCTCCCGTTTCTGAAGGCAATTTTTCTTGCAGGTTGTCAAAAAGGTCCTCTATAACGCCATACCATTCTTCGTGCGCAGATTCCAGCGTCAGCCAATCCGCACTAACCACAATGTTTGTATCGACGGCAGGCCCCACAAAACGATCTTTCAAAGCTTCGCGATTGTTTTTGACATGCAAACGGAAACCATCCAAAATCATGAGCCAAATATCATCCGGGCTAATTTCCATGGCATAATGATTTTCGTAAGCCAAGGCCACCAAATCAACAAAAGTCGGACGTTCAGAATGATATTTTACAAATGGAGAAACGGAATCTGAATAAGCATAAAAAATATTAGTTTCAGAACTTGCGCCTCGTGCAAAATATTCCGTAAAGCCACCTTGATTTACAGGGACGATTTCTTCACGAAAAGCACTATCGTGAACACTCGTATCCACGACCACCGCATACGCACTCGTATCGCGAACGAAGCTTTCGATCTTTTTTGTATGTCTAGAATTTTTGGATGTAGCATCGGAATGATTCTGTTCGCAAGAGAGCAGAACGCATGCGGCAAGGATGAGTAGAAGGAATTTAGAAACGGAAATCTTCATTGTATTTTTACTTTTCATTAGGTTTTTCTTCCACAAAGCATGCCGGAATTTTGAGGCTCACGACATCCGAAATCGAGATACGGCCATCATGCACTTCGTCAGATCGAACGAAAATATCATTTCTGAAAACAGGAATGATTTCATTTCGCCCAAGTCCATTAAGAATGATTTCGATTTCATTTTGCTCATGTTTCTTGTTGAACTCATTACATTCATAATGATTTACATTTCCTGTAACAAGGTCTTTCGTAAAGATTATTTCACTGCAAAGAGACTTTTTTGCATCTAGATCGACCACAATTTCAACCGTATCTTTCGCGGGTTGCCCATTCTGCTTACAGACCATACGGTACTTTCTCGAAAAAGATAAATGCAACTTCGCTGACTTTATAATAAAATCATTGACTTCATCATCTATTTTTGGAGCATCCCAGGCATAATAAAGAGCATCCCTAACATCTTCTAAAAATGCTTTGTACTTAGGGTGTTCTATACTCATAATAACATTTGAGACTTGCCCATCTTCGCCATACTCAAGTTTAGCGTCAACAGATAATTTAAAATCATTTTTATAATGTTTATAGAAAGCCTTTTTTAATCGCCAAGCGAAAAACTCTTTAAAATTTTCCTTTTTATAATTGTAGAAAAAAACGTCTTCAAAATCTTTGCCTTCTTTGGGTTCAAGAGAATCAACAAAAACATCTACGTCTAATTCTGGGATACTCTTATCATTTATAAATCCATTAAACTCACCCTCCAAGGAAACATTACGTTCCTTGAGAAAAGTTTCCAATGATAGAGAATCGCTCAAAACCCCGACATTCTGCAAAAGAACAACATATTTTTTTTCAATCTGTTTATAAAGACTTAAACGTTCTATTATTTTTCCACCTTTATATAAGTTAATTACACAGAACGGTTCAGCATTGGCAATTTTTTCTTTAATTTCATAAGGGTAAGATGCATGAAATTTAACGTTTTTTTCACTCTTGAATGATGCTGCTGCGGCAAAGTTTTTAATTTCCTTCGGATCGCTTGTCGCATAAGCAACACCCTGTGCATTATAGATTTCAATAGAATCCGAAAATGCCAAAGACTCCTGCAAGCGAATAGGCTTTCCAGGAATATACTTGAGATTTTTTGCAATAGAATCCATATCGCACCAGCCGCAATAAGAAATAAGCGCATATCCGCGAGATGCTTTCAGCATTTTTCTAGTCGTATCGGCCTGAAATCCGACAAAGCCCGTATAAATTTTCAGAGGAATTTTCTTGCCGTCATAAATCCAATTGACGTCAACATCCGTCAATCCCTTCGGAATATCATCTATTTGATCAATAGCACTGTTCCAATCCATTCGACGTTCTGGTTTATCGCGGCCTATATAAGGATAAAATTTGGTTATCCATCCATCAACCGGATGCCTCCCACATTCGCTACCGGGATCTTTAAAGATGTTCCTCCAATGGCCTAAATCGATTTTTCCATCAAAAATATTGATAAATTCATCCAGAATGGGATTTAGCTCTTTCGCCCACCATTCCAAATCCAATCGTGACGCAAGCTTGTTAAAAGAATCTTTAAGCAAGCTCCAGTCCAATTTCGTGCCGTTCACCTTAATTTTGGGGATTCCACAAGCGGCAATCATGGAATAAGTGTAATATTCTGAAGCAACCGCCATCACCATGGAACGAGATATGTTGTAATCAATCGGGCTTGTCGTCGAGAATTTAACATTCAATGGGTCTCCAGTTTCTACAGGCATTTTTTCTTGCAGAGAATCGAATAAATCCGCGAGAACGCCATGCCATTTTTCATACGTCGTATTCCACGAAAGCGAGTCATTCCGAATCTCGATGGTTGTATTAGTACCCGGCGACATAAAGCGGTTTTTCAGCGAATCACGATTGCTCTTCACATGGAGCCGAATGCCGTTCAAAATGGTAAGCCATATATCGTCTGGATTTATTTCTATAGAATTATGACAAGCATACGCGTGCGCCACCAGATTTATAAAGGACATTTTCGGAGAAGACGATTCACTAATAAAAGGACTTGTGGAATCCGAATATGCATAAAATATCTTCTTCGCATTCGTTCCTTCTTGCGATACGCCTTTAAAATATTCCGTAAAGCCACCTTGATTTACAGGAATCAATTCGCCTACGATATCTTTTTCGCGAACGGTCGTATCGATGACCATTGCGTACGCACTCGTATCACGGACAAAGCCGTAAATCTTGTGCGAAGAATCCGGTGAAACGTTAATGGGATTATTCACTTGCTTGCGTTCGCAAGAGAGCAGAGCGCTTGCGGCAAGGACGAGGAAAAGGAATTTACAAAGGCTATGCATAATAACAATATAACAACATGGCCTTGCGGAGATTTAATAATAAAAAGTAAAATAATGTATAAAAAAGGAGATTCCCGACTGTCATCCCGGACTTGTTCCGGGACGAGAATGACATACTGCATTTCGTCATCCCGGACTTGTTCCGGGATGGGAATGACATACTGCATTTCGTCATCCTGAATGAAGCGCTAGCGAAATGAAGGATCCAGTAAATTCTTGTAGTGCAAAAGCGAAAAATTGACTGGATCCTTCCTCCCTTCGGGACTCAGGATGACGGCAAAAAGGTGATCCCGGCACAGGGGCCGGGATGACAATGAAAGCGTGTGACAAAAGGGTTATCCCGGCACATGGCCGGGGCATTACCCCTGACCGCCCATAATCGCATCGATGTCGGTGCGGGTCAGGCACGTTTTTTCGCTTAACCCGGCAGCAATCGCCCTGAGCGACTTTTGGCAAGTCATCATAAGGTTGTAAACCTGTTCGACGACGCTCGTTTCGGCAAGTTGGTAGTAATAGCAAGCGGCCTGAAAGCTCTGGTAATCTGGATCGCTCCTGTAGAGTTCCATCGGCAATTCTTTCATGACCGTATCGAGATCGCAAGAGAGATTTTTGCGCATCAAGAAATCGGACATGTGCCCCGCAATCGCGATGTGAGCAGAACCATCGAGCGAGCAGCCCGGCATTCGCGTCACGCTCGGCTTTTCCTTGGAATTGTTGATTCTGACGTATTCAACAGGTCGCTTGAACAGCATGGCGATTAGCGCATGGCCCGCCTCGTGGCGGCAAAGTTTTTCAAATTCTTGTTCACCGAAAAATTCAATTAAGGTTTCGCGAGTTAATGTTTGTTCTGGCATTTTTCAATCCACCTGTCTAAAAATTGCATCTGTTCGTCGGTATGGAACCAAAGTTCGCCGCCTTGCATCACCG
>JAEEGF010132676.1_pt1 | contig 26174 bp, 25 predicted proteins | sample 9134171 | NCBI WGS metagenome assembly JAEEGF01 (sample SAMN16246542, study PRJNA631951) | gut metagenome | biome: gut microbiome; feature: rumen; material: AP-attached | host: Bos | place: Iran: Karaj | collected 2018-10 | reverse complement strand
CCCGCTCATACTGAGGAGCTTCAGTCATGGTATCCGCCTGCTTTTCCAGCCTGCGTCCCTGGGACTTCACCGCGTGCATCTTCTTTTTCAGCAGCCTGCCTCCGGAAGGATCAGCTCTTGAGATGGTGTTCTGCTCGTGCTCCACCCTCTGGTAAATGCGCCGCCATTTTTCTTCTGCTATGCGCTGCTCCCGCCGCTCCATCCTGGCCTGGGATTCCTGAAGCTCAAAGCTGTGGAGCCGCTCAGCAGCATACTGCCTGTATGGTATGTTGGCCACCGTATGGCGCGGCTTTGTCTTGTGGTCCAGCTGTTCTATGTGGATGACCCTGTTTGCAGTCCTTTCGATAAGGGTCTCATCATGGGACACGAAAAGTATGCCAAGCCTTGAGCCTCCTATGAAGTTCTCCAGCCACTCCAGGGTCTCTATATCTATATCGTTGGAGGGCTCGTCAAGAAGCAGCATCGAGGGCCTTCCTGCCAGTATCCTTGCCATCTGGACCTTCACCTTTTCACCGCCGGAAAGGGTCTCCATGAGCTGATCTGAATACAGCAGCTCAGGATCCAGCCCCACGTCCCTGCATATCCTCGACAGCTCCCCTGGATTCATCTCGCTGAACATGTCCTCCCGGAGCATGAAGCTGTAAACAGAAAGCTCCCTTTCCTCCGCAGGCAGCTCCTGGGGCAGATAGGCAAGCTTCTCCCCCGGATACGACCGGCTCCCTACCGCATGGGCATAGCCCACGATGAGCCCTGGATCAAAGATCCACTTAAGCAGAGTAGACTTTCCCTCTCCCTCCTCCCCGATGATAACGATTTTATCTCCGGCATTGACTGTAAATGTAAGGCCATCGATAAGCACCCTCAGGTCCTTATCGTGGACCAGCTTAAGATCCGTAATATTCAGCATCTGACCACCTCCGTTTCAGGTGTTTCCGAAAAGAAAAAGCTGCTTCGTTTCCGAAACAGCTCTGCTGCAGCAAATCCCGTATTCCGTCCGGTCAGTGCGGAAAAGCAATGAAAAAGGAGCCCTGCGCAGATGATTTCAGAAACACGAAAATAAGCAACTGAATGCTTTCACACCAGCGTTATATTGACCGTGTTTTCTGATTATCTGTTCTTCACTCCTTCGGACCTCCCTGTATTGATATAATTCTACGATGAAAACACAGGCGATGTCAAGTATCCATGCATCAAAGCTGATTGTTGCTCAGCGCAGAGGTGAGCTTCCGGCCATGTAATCGACAGAGACCTGGCCCGGATCACCTGAATGTTTTTTTCGCCCAGGGGCTGAAAAGATAATACAGGCTGAGGCATATGGCGGCACCTGCCCAGGATATGGGATAGACTGAGGCGACCGCTGAAAGGCCGGGAGCGCTTTTCATGAAAAACATGAGAAGTCCGGTCCTCAGGACGCATATGTTGAGCAGTATGAAGATCATTGGTTTAAGGGAGTTGCCCGCGCCCCTGCAGGTATCGGAGATATTCTCCAGTATGGAATAGAGCCAGTAGAAGGGAAAGCTGATGCTTATGATGCGCATTCCAAGGTCTATGATGCTTTGATCCGCCGTGAAAAGCCCAAAGGCAGCCCTTCCGAAAAAGCGAAGAAGCAGAAAAACTGCTGCGGCAGCATAGCCCCCGCTCATGGCTGTACAGATAAGGAGTCCCCTTCTGGTCCTTTTCCTGTCGCCCGCGCCCATGTTCTGCCCTGTAAATGTGGTCAGGGTATGGCCAAAGGCCATGATGGGAAGATAAATGATCAGCTCGACCTTGAAATAATAGGTAAAGGCAGAGATGGAATCCACTCCCAGGCTGTTGATCTGGCTCTGCACCAGAACATTGGAAAGGGTTATGACCATGCTCTGCACTCCTGCAGGAACGCCGATCCTGATAATATCCAAAAAGATTTGGCGGTCGATGCTGAAGATCCCGCGGCCAAGCTCAAGATCCGGAAGGCAGTACCTCAGAAGCCATAAGGAGGCTGCGCAGGTAAGAGCCTGGCAGATAAGGGTGGCATAGGCAACGCCCATAACGCCGTTATCCATCACTATAATGAAAAGCCAGTCCAGAAACACATTCAGTATTCCGCCTGCCAGCTGTATGTACATGGGATAGCGGGAATTTCCTATAGCCCTAAGACAGCCGGTGCACATGTTGTAGCTGATGAGGAAGAGAACACTTACAAAATAAACCCTTATGTAAGCCGAGGCCTGATCCATTATGCTTTCAGGTGTATTCATGAGCCTCAGAAGCGAGGGGCTGAAAATGATGCCAAGGGCCGATATCACCAGACCGCCGATGACGCTCAGTCCCATGGCGTTTCTTACCGTAAGCAACAGCCTGTCCCTGTCGTGGGAGCCGAAAGCCTTGGAGGTCACGACTGAGACTCCTGCGGAAAGCCCTGTAAAAAGCCCGACGAGAAGGGTCACCAGCATGCTGCTGGCGCCAACAGCGGCAGAAGCCTCCTTGCTGACAAACCGCCCCACATATATCAGGTCCACTGTGTTGTAAAGGAGCTGGATCATGCTGCCAAGAAGCAGCGGCAGGCCGAATCTGAGTATTATCAGCCAGATCGGGCCCCGGGTAAGATCCAGAGTTCGCTTATTATCTTTCATGGCTTAGTGTGCATCCTGCTCGCAGGCAAGGCCTCCATCTATTCGTATTATGCGGCTGCAGTCGGTGAGTGTGGACATGCGGTGAGATATTATGAGCAGGGTCTTTTCGCTGTGCTGAGTCCTGAGGGTATGTATCAGCTCCTTTTCGTGGAATACATCCAGGTTGCTGGTGGGCTCGTCCATTACGATTATGTCGGGATCTGTTATCAGGCATCTTGCTATGCCTATCCTCTGGCGCTCGCCTCCGGACAGGCGGCTTCCCATCTGACCCATTTTCGTCTGATAGCCCTCCGGCAGCGTATTTATGAAGTCGTGGATACCTGCTCCCTTTGCCGCGGCGATCACCTCCTCCATGGAAGCATCAGGCTTTCCGAAGGCGATATTTGCGGCTATGCTGTCGTCGAAAAGATAGGTATCCTGCTCGAGCACTGCTATGCGCTGCCTGAGCTCCTTAAGAGAAACCTTTTTCAGATCCTTGCCGTTTATGAGCACGCAGCCCTCCACAGGGTCCCAGAAGCGCTGCAGCAGACGGAATACCGTGGATTTGCCAACCCCGCTCTCTCCTATTATCCCCAGCCTGTCGCCCTTTTCTATGTGCAGGTCGAAATGCTCCAGCACATCCGGACCATCCTCCTGATACCGGAATCTGACGTTCTCAAAATCTATGGTCTTTACAGGTCCTATGGGCTGCGGATCCTCCGGCTCCACCGCTTCAGGCACCGTATCCTCCAAGATGAACAGCCTTTCTGCTGCCGCATAGGTCTGCATCAGATTAGTTATTACAGCGGTAAGGGAGAAGGTAGAGCTGAAGGATGCGACTGCTACCAGAGATACCACGACCGTACCGGCGGGGTCTCCCTGGCCCTTTGCAGCCAGCGCTGTTGCCGCCAGCAGTATGAGTATGCGTGTCAGATATACGAAAAAGGTGGGAGTAGAGCTGGTCACCTGCCTGTGCATGGTCAGTCCGTGAGCGGCGCGGTTCACCCTTCTGTTGGCGTCCCTGACCATCCCGAGCCTGGCATCCCCATAGCCGTAGATCTCAATATCCCTTATGCCGTAGACGCTTTCAAGGACCAGCCTCTTTACATCAGCAAGGCTTTCTCTGTAGCGCATGCCTATGCCCCTCCCCAGCTTCATGGAGATCCAGGGCAGCACTATGCTTATCAGCAGGTATACAGGCAGTATTATCCATGCAAACAGCGGGTCGTAGTGAGCCGCAATGCAGAGCGTCACTACAGGCAGGATGATCATGTCAAAAATGGGACCCAGCAGATGAGCGAAGAAAAACTCTATGGTCTCTATGTCCGATACCGCTATGCTTATAATATCCCCTGTGTTTCTGTCCATAAGGCAGGCAGGAGCCAGGTCCTTAATGGTCTCGAAGAAATGGACCCTCATCATGGCAAGCATGCGGTAGGCGCCTACGTGAGAGATCATGCCCTCCACATAGCGGCCCACAGGGACCGTCACAGCGCAGACAACGAGCATCGCAGTATAGAAGCTCAGATGCTCTGAGGGCACCCTGCCTCCCGCGATCAGTATTATCATGGCGCCGAAGCCCATAAGGCCCAGCCTTGCCAGGTTGCCCAGCACGCTGGCTATTATGGAGACTATCAGATGAAAACGTATTGGCTTTGCTATATTCAGCAGCCTCGTCGACATTTCGCCTATGGAATATCTGAAACTGTTTTTTTTCATCACTTCTGCCCCCTGTCTGCGCTGCGGCTTCCTGTGTAGGAGATGGCGCTCTCCTCCAGCCTCGCCTGCTCTTCCACCAGCTGCCTGTACAGACCGCCGGCTTCCATCAGCTCCTTATGACTGCCGCTCTGGGACACCCTTCCGGCTTCAAGAACGTATATACGGTCCGCGTTTCTTATGGTCGAAAGCCTGTGGGAGATTATTATCAGAGTGCGGCTCATGGCAAGACGGCCTATGCATGCCCAGATCTCCTGCTCGCTCTCCTCGTCCACAGAGGATGTGGCCTCGTCGAAGATTATGTATTCAGCCTTTCTGAGCAAAGCTCTCGCTATTCCTATCTTCTGACGCTGTCCTCCGGAAAGCCTGGCTCCGGAATCTCCGGTGTCAGTATCCAGCCCCTCCGGCTGGCTGCGGACCCAGTCACCGAGGCTTACCTCATCCAGAGCCTCCAGCATCTCCGCATCTGTCGCTTCAGGGTCAGCCATCAGCAGATTGTCCCTGATGCTCCCGGAAAATATGCTCACGCTCTGCGGAACCATTATTATGCGTTTTCTAAGTTCCTCAGGCGTAAGAGAAATGTAATCGTCTCCGTCGATATAGAGCTTGCCGGAGGCGGGGTCAAAGAACTTCATCATAAGGGCTGCGGATGTGCTCTTGCCGCAGCCTGAAAGGCCCACAAGCGCAGTGGTCTTGCCCCGTTCCGCCCTGAGAGAAACATCAGTAAGAGTGGTATCTCTTCCCTCGTAGCTATGGCTCACGTGGTCCAGTCTTATGCCGCTGAAGCGCTCAGGATCCTTGGGTGCATTTTTGTCGTAAGGCCTTGAAGTATCTATCGCCAGCACCTTCTCCACCTTGTCCACCGCGGCCACGCCGGTAAGGGCGGAATGGGTGGCGGAAAGAAGCTCCCTGAAAGCGTTGAAAAAGCTGTATCCAAGCATCAGAAGAAGCAGCGCCGCGTCAAAGCCTATGCGCCCGGTCATCAGCTGATGAGCGCCTATCAGTACGCCTCCTGCAATGGCGGCGTTTATAAGTCCCTCGGTCATGATAAAGGAAGTGAAATTGATGCTCATGAATTCCATTATCCAGTGGTTGAGGTCAAAGGCCTTTTCCCTCAGAACCCTGGTGCGGTCCTCCTCCCGGCTGAAAAGCTTAATGGTGCTGAGGCCCTGAAGACTCTCAAGATAATAGGCTGTGAGGCCTTCCATGGAGCCCCAGTAGCCCTTTTTCTTTGAATCAATTGCCTTTCTGAAGAGATTGTTCAGGGGCAGGAGCAGAAGTGCAGTAATGCCCATGAAAACGGCAACAGGAAATGACACCCTCTGAAGCCTCCAGAAGAGGTAAAACGGAGAAAACAGGCAGTATATCAGGCCGGGCAGGTACTGGGAGTAGTAGACCTGCATGGATTCCACCGCGTCCACAGAGGCGGTGATGGCAGAAACAGGCCCAAGCTTTTCTATTCGTCCGGCGTCCAGCTCCACGACCTTGGAAAAGATCTTGTCCCGGAGCAGCACCCTTGCCTTGGCCGTGCAGCGGTATTCCATTTCTCCACGGAGAAGCTCCGAGGCGAACATCAAGGCAGAAGTGAGCAGCGCATGTCCAATGGCAGCCCACGCCTTTGAAACAGTCAGGTCCGGCGAATAAATGCTGCCGAGGAAGTCCGAGATCTGACCTGCAAAGGCTGTAATGGCAAGAAGAGATGCAAATCTGAAGGCAACTATGGCGATGACCCAGCCCCAGAGCCCCTTTGCAAGCTTTATAAGTGTCTTATTGATAAGAAGCATTTTTTATTCCCTTTAGCTAAAGCTGTTTTGATAAGCGGAATTGGTTAGCATTTGCTAACCGGACTGAATTATATATGATTAGCCATAGCTAATCAAGATTAAAATGGATTCGCGAGACTATTTTTCTTCAGTAAAGTGAAGCGGATCCGGACCGCATTGCCACCTTTCCCTTTTGACAATGCGGGGCTTCTGTGCTATATTAAGCTATTATTTATCAGTCTATCACGCTGAAGTGATTTTCGCATCGGAGGATGCCATGCGCGTAGTAGTAAAAATAGGAACATCAAATATAACCCACTCCACAGGAAACCTTAATATCCGCCATGTGGAGACCCTCTGCAAGGTCCTGAGCGACATCAAAAACGCCGGCCACGAGCTGATAGTCGTGTCCTCCGGCGCCACAGCCATGGGCGTGGGCAAGCTGAATCTGGCGGAAAAGCCCCAGGATATGCCCTCAAAGCAGGCCTGCGCCGCAGTAGGCCAGTGCGAGCTCATGTACACCTACGACAAGATCTTTTCAGAGTACAACCACACCGTGGCCCAGATACTGATCACGGGCGACGACTTCAAGTACAAGGACCGAAACCAGAACTTTGTCAACACCATAGGCAGACTGCTGGAAATGCGGGCCCTTCCCATAATCAACGAAAATGACACCGTCTCCACCGTGGAATACGGCGTGGGAGACAATGACACCTTAGGGGCGCTGGTTGCCACAGGCATAGACGCGGATCTTCTGATCCTGCTCTCGGACATCGACGGGCTCTATACCGCAGACCCAAGAAAGGATCCGGAGGCGAAGCTCATACCCCGGGTTGACGAGCTGACGGAGGAGATAATGGCCTTCGGAGGCGGCAAGGGCTCGGCTCTTGGCACCGGAGGAATGGCAACAAAGCTTGGGGCAGCGAAGATATGCATGGACCACGGCACCGACATGGTGATCACCAACGGCGCCGCTCCTGAAAGGCTCTACGATATAGTTGAAGGCAAAGCAATAGGAACGCTGTTTGCGGGGAAAAAGAAATGAAAAGCACCATCGATATCATAAAAGAGACAAGGGCTGCGGCTCCTGCCCTGGCGTCCGCAGGAACTGAAAAAAAGAATGCTGCCTTGCTTGCCATGGCGGAAAAGCTGGTTGAACACACCGAAAATATCCTTGCTGCCAATGCGCTGGATGTGGAGGCATCAAGGGATGTATATGGTCCGGTCATGATCGACCGCCTGACCCTCACCCCTGCCCGCATAGAGGGCATGGCCCAGGGTCTTAAGGAGGTTGCTGAGCTGCCGGATCCCGTGGGCAGGAAAATGGCAAGAGTGGACCGTCCCAACGGGCTGGTCATAGAAAAGATATCCGTTCCCATGGGGGTCATATCCATCATCTACGAGAGCCGTCCCAACGTCACCTCGGATGCGGCTGCTCTGGCCCTTAAGGCCGGAAGCGCTGTGGTCCTCAGAGGCGGCAAGGAAAGCTACCGCTCCAACAGGGCCATCGTGGACGCCCTGCAGGAGGGTCTCGAATCCGTGGGCCTTCCGGGAGAGCTGGTGGGCCTGGTCGAAGATACCACAAGGCAGAGCGCCATGGACATAATGACCGCCGAGGGGCTTATAGACCTGCTGATCCCAAGGGGCGGCGCAGGCCTTATAAAGAGCTGCATGGAGAATGCCAAGGTGCCCTGCATAGAGACAGGCACCGGCATCTGCCACATCTATGTGGACGCTTCCGCGGAGCTGGACAAGGCTCTGGATATAATAGACAACGCAAAAACCAGCCGTCCCTCCGTATGCAACGCGGAGGAGGTGCTGCTGGTGAATTCCGCTGTGGCCGAAGAATTCCTCCCCGCCCTTTCCAGGCGTCTTCGGGATGACAGGTCCGCCAGGGGCCTGGTACCCGTGGAGCTTCGTCTGGACCAGCGGGCAGCGAAGATCATAGACGGCACCTCTGCAGGTCCTGAGGATTTCGACACTGAGTTCCTCAACTACATACTGGCAGTTGCCATCGTAGACAGCGCAGATGAAGCCATAGCCCACATCCAGAGGCACTCCACCCACCACAGCGACGCCATTCTTACCAGAGATCAGGCTGCTGCGGACAGGTTCTGCGCACTGGTGGACAGTGCTGCTGTTTATGTCAACTGCTCCACAAGATTCACTGACGGCGGAGAGTTCGGCCTCGGCTGCGAGATGGGAATATCCACCCAGAAGCTCCACGCAAGAGGCCCCATGGGGCTGGAGGAGCTCTGCACCTACAAGTATATAATCCACGGAAACGGACAGATCAGATAAGATCCCGGCAGGGATAAACCATACAGGAGGGAGAACAAGACATGGAAAAACAGATAAGAGCGGGATTCATAGGCTGCGGCAACATGGGCGGCGTGCTGGCTCAGGTGGCAGCAAAATCCTTTGGTATAGAAAATGAAAACGGCAAGGCAGTCTGCAAGGGCGAGGTGCTGGCTGCGGATCTGTCCGAGTCCAAGGTACAGGCCCTGGCCGAAAGATTCGGCTGCATACCCTCTACCGCCGCGGAGATCGCTGAAAAGTGCGACCTCATCTTCCTTGGAGTTAAGCCCCAGGTAATGAAGGAGGCCTGCGCCCAGATAAAGGAGATACTGGACGCCAGAACAGATCATTTCTGCGTGGTCAGCATGGCTGCAGGTGTAAAGATCGAAGCAATAAGAGCCATGCTCGATACCGACACCGCCAACGGTCGCCTTCCCTCCATCCCCATCATCCGCATAATGCCCAACACACCCTGCGCCACAGGCGGCGGCGTCATTCTCTACGCTACCGGCGAGGGAGTATACACGGATGACGAGGCAGCCTTCCTTCAGCTGATGAAGCCCGCAGGCATAATCAGCCGCATGGATGAGTCCAAGATCGACATGGGCAGCGCCCTTTCAGGCTGCGGCCCCGCCTTCGTATACATGTTCATAGATTCCCTGATCGACGGCGCTGTGCGCATCGGCCTTCCCCGGGAGCAGGCAAAGCGCTTCGCCATCCAGACCGTCCTCGGCTCTGCCCTGATGTGCGCAGAGTCCGGCACCGAGCCTGCCAAGCTCAGGGCAGATGTGTGCTCCCCCGCAGGAAGCACTATAGAAGGCGTAGCCGTACTCGAACAAAACAGCTTCCACTACGCAGTGATGGAAGCCGTGACCCAAAGCTATAAAAAGACCGTAGAGCTGGGAAAATAAAACCGCTCCAGAAAAAGTAAGATCCGGAGCAGATGCTCCGGGTCCTTTTATATATTTCTTCGAATATACTGAACCGTAATGACAACTACGATGCCTGAAGTTTCATCTATCCGATAGATTATTACATAATTTTCAACGAATAGCTGTCTGTAGCCCTGATTTGCAAATGATCCCACATTGCGTTCAGCAGCTCTGTAAGGGAATTCCTCAAGAGACAGTATCGCCTTCTCCAGTCTTTCCACAAGCCTTTCCGCAGCAGTATCCGCATACAGTTCGTTCTTTATATACTCATAAATTGCATCTATCTCTCTATATGCCTGAGGCGAAAGATAAACCTTATATCTGTCCAAAATGCTTCCTCCGAAGCTCAGAAAGTGCTTCTCTGGCGTTAAGCATTTCTCTTCCCTCTGCAAGTTCTGCCTCAGCTGAACGTATAGCAGCATCCTGTCCAGCTATACCAGCTAGACGTTCGTAAGTCTCCATACTCATTATCACCAGGTCTCCATACCCCTGCTTTGTAACAAAAACAGGTTCTTTTCTTTCATGACACATTCTAGAGATCTCAGTTGTGTTCCTTAAGTCTTTGATTGGAATGATCTGCGGCATAATTACACCCCCATTTATGTACATAAATATAGCATAATTATGTCGTTATTTCAACGGCAATTGTAATGTAAATAATCATTCTAATTAATATTTATTACTTATTTTCCCTGTTATTTACAGTTATATATTACCAAATACATTCCTGCTTGTCAAGCATAATATGTTAATGCTCCTTTGTAACACAATACTTCTTTCATGCGCCTGCTCAGCTCAGATTGAAGCCATACTACACCCATTAATCCGCTATATTAATAGGAATTATTTTCATATTAAAAGGAGGACCCAGTCGAGTCCTCCTTTAGAAAACTTTTTAGCGTTATTCCGGATTATTCTGCAGCATCAGATTCAGCACAGTGATGTCGGTGGATCTCATGCCCTCGCGGCCCATGTAGCCCACGTTTGCTATGGTATCCTCGATATTGCTGAAGGTAAGGCCTTCGCCCGGCTGGAACACCCTGCCCTTCTTGGCCATGTCAAGGGCGGTCAGTGCAGCGTGAACGGAAGCGTTGATCTTGGCTCCGCAGCTGGACTTGGCGCCGTCGCAGACTATGCCGCCGGTGGTGCAGATGGTGTTGGTGATGGTGTCCTCGATGACCTTAGTTCCAAGATCCAGCATGTATGCGATGCCGCAGGCAGCACCGCAGGCAGCGCTGACGGCTCCGCAGTAGGCGGAAAGGCTTCCGATGTATCTCTTCTGAAGCAGAGCGATAAGATCGGATACCACCATGCCGCGGATCAGCTTGTCGTGGGGGACATTATAGGCCTCGGCGTAGGTCACCACAGGAAGTGTGGTGGTGATGCCCTGGTTGCCGGAGCCGGAATTGATGACTACAGGCATCGCGCAGCCTGCCATTCTGGCATCGGAGCCGGCGGCAGCAGCAGCGCAGGCCTTTACCTTGAGGCTGCCGGATTCGTTGGTCTCGGTGAGAGTTCTGCCAACCTCAGCGCCCCACTTGTTGGTAAGGCCCTCCTGAGAAATGGCAACATTGCACTTGATCTGGTTTTCAATGGGTCCGCGCACATCCTCGATGTCCACGCAGTCCGCGAATTCCAGAATATCCTTCACATTCATCAGGCTCTTGTCGGGAGCGTTGGAGTTATCTCCTGCGCCGCCCTTTTCATAGACGACCTTGCCGTTCTTTTCCATTTTGATGATGTTGTTGTGATAATCGCTGATGATGACTCTGGCATTCTCATCTCCGGCCTCAACATACAGGTCGATATAAAGATTTGCCACGCCCTCCACAAGGCCGGTGGCGCAGATGCCTGCCTCAAGCAGCTTAGCCATCTGGTTGATGTCAGCCTCGGTGACATCTGCGAGAACGTCCAGCACCTTGTCCGGGTTTCCGCCCACGATGCCGATCAGAGCCGCAGGAGCGATGCCTCTTCTTCCGCCGCTCTGGGGAACGACCACGCCCTTAACGTTCTTGATTATGTTTCCGCTGCACTTGACGTCCACCTTTTCGGGCAGCTTTCCCAGCAGCTCCTTGGCCTTGGCGCCGGCGTATGCCACTGCGATGGGCTCGGTACAGCCCGTGGCCATTATAAGCTCGGTCTCCAGTATCCTGCAGTAGGTATTGTAAACATGTTTATCCATGATGACCTCCGAATGAATAAATGTATAAAAATATTGGCTGCAATATTCTACAGGCTTATGGCCTGATAGTCAATCTAAATGCCCTATTCGGGATATACCATGTGTGCATTATCGATATCATAAAGAGTATCGTTAAGATATCTTGCCGCCAGCCACTTGGCCATAGCCAGGTTCTGGTCCAGATAGTTGCCGCATTCGTCAGCCCTGGCGCCGGGGATATCGCCCTCGAAATCCCTGATGAATTCAAACATCCTGACCACCAGCTCTTTTATGTCGGCGGGCTCAAGCTCCCCTGCGAGTATAAGATAATTGCCGGTGCGGCAGCCCATGGGGCCGAAATAGACCACCCTGTTCTTCCATTCAGGGTCGTTTCTCAGGAAGGTGGCGCCAAGATGCTCTATGGTATGGAGCTCAGCGGTGTTCATGACAGGCTCCCGGTTCGGGGCTGTCATGCGAAGGTCAAAGGTGGTAAGCACTGTATCACCGAAGCGGTCCCTTCTGGACACATAGATGCCGGGCTCCAGCAGCAGATGGTTTATCGTAAAGCTTGCGATCTTTTCCATGATTCCTCCAATAATCGATTTGCAGCGGACTCCCTGCAGGGACCGGCTTTCCGGCACCTCCGCTGCCTTCTGGTGCCCGCCGCAGAAAAATAAAAAGCAGCCGCGGTCTGTCTGCGGCTGCCGGGAAGCTTATGCGTTCTTCAGGAATGCCATGTAGCCCTTGTAGGCTTCGTAAACGTCAGCCTTAGAGCTCACTTCGTAGGGCGCGTGCATATTGAGCACTGCAACGCCGCTGTCGATAACATTCATGCCGTATTTGGCCATGATGAAAGCGATGGTGCCGCCGCCGCCCACGTCCACCTTGCCAAGCTCGGCGAACTGATAGCTGATGCCCTCGTCCTCCATGATCTTTCTGAGCTTGCCCACATACTCCGCATTGGCATCGTTGGAACCGCTCTTGCCGCGGGCTCCTGTGAACTTGTTAAAGGTCATGCCCTGGGAGATGAAGGCTGCGTTCTTTGCTTCAAATGCATCGGCGTAGAGAGGATCATAGCCCGCGCTAACGTCAGAGCTCAGCATGAAGGAATTGGCCAGGCATCTGCGGGTCTTCATATTGGACTCGCCTTCCATGTTGGCGATGATCTCTGCCACAGCGTTCTCGAAATAGTATGCGTTCATACCTGTGGCGCCTACGCTTCCGATCTCTTCCTTGTCCACCAGCAGGCAGCAGTAGGTGCGCTTGCCGGCCTCGCTGTCCAGGAGAGCCTTAAGAGATGTATATGCGCAGACTCTGTCGTCCTGACCGTAGGACAGGATCATGGATGCGTCCAGACCGCAGTCCCTTGCCTTGCCTGCAGGAACGATCTCCAGCTCTGCGGAGATGAAATCGCTCTCTTCAACACCGTACTTGTCCTTCAGGATAGCCAGCACATTTGCAGCCACTGCGTCCTTCTGATCCTCGCTCAGCTTGCTCTTCTTAAGAGGCTGATTGCCGATGAGAAGATCCAGACCTTCGCCCTTGATAACGGTGGAGGCCTTCTCCTCCATCTGCTTCTGAGCCAGGTGGATCAGAAGATCGGTGAATACGAATACGGGATCCTTGTCGTCCTCGCCTATGCAGACGCGGACCACCTCTCCGTCCTTTTTAACGATAACGCCGTGGATAGCCATAGCCTGAGCCACCCACTGATACTTCTTGATGCCGCCATAGTAATGGGTGTCAAGATAGGCCATGCCGTTGGTCTCGTAGAGGGGGTTGCCCTTTACGTCCACTCTGGGACTGTCGATGTGGGCGCCAAGGATGTTCATGCCCTTTTCAAGGGGCTCGCTGCCGATGATGAACAGGGCGATGGACTTCTTCATGGTGACAGAATAAAGCTTGTCGCCTGCCTTGATCTTCCTGCCCTCAGCCAGGACCTTTTCCAGGTCCTTATAGCCTTCCTTTTCTGCTGCGGCAACGATCTGCTCCACGCACTCGCGCTCGGTCTTGCCCTTGTCAAGGAAGTCCTTGTAGCCCTCGGAGAAGCTCTTCACAGCCTTAAGCTCCTTGGAGCTGTACTTTTCCCATACTGTTTTGTTTTTCATTAATATTTCCTCTGCTTTCATAAAAAATGCGGCGATACACCGGCTCGGGCTGGTATACTGCCGCGTTAACTGACTGATCGATCACTAGTCGCCCATGCATATACCAAGATCCCTTGCCATCTGGATCAGAGGATGATCAACAGGAAGGAATTTAGTCTTGCTGGCAGCTTCCTCCAAAGGAATGGAGGTGATGACATCGCCCTTCAGGGCGACCATCCGTCCGTACTGCTTGTTGATTATAAGGTTGGCAGCCTCAACGCCAAAGCGTGTGGCAAGCTCTCTGTCTCTGGGACAGGGAGGACCGCCTCTCTGATAGTGTCCGGGTATGGTAACTCTCGTATCGTGGCCTGTAAGCTCCTTAAGGTCTGCCGCAAGCTTGTAGGAAACTGTGGGATAGATAGAGGCCTCTCTCTTTCTGCGGCTCTCCTCCTCGCTCAGCTTCTCCTCGTCCTTGGGCACAGCGCCCTCTGCGCAGGCAACGATGGAAAAGTTCTTTCCTGCCTTCTTTCTGGCCTCGATCATTGCAGCCACGCTGTTGACGTCGTAGGGGATCTCGGGTATGAGTATGGCGTCCGCTCCGCTGGAGATGCCGGCGCTTAAGGTTAGCCAGCCTGCGTCCCTTCCCATAAGCTCCACGACAAAGATCCTGCCGTGGGAGCTGGCAGTGGTATGGATATAGTCGATAACATTTGTAGCTATATCGACCGCGCTCTGGAAGCCAAAGGTGGTGTCTGTGCCGAAAATATCGTTGTCAATGGTCTTCGGAAGGGTGATGACATTCATCCCTGCATCCATGATGAGCTTGGCGCTCTTCTGAGTGCCGTTTCCGCCCATGATGATAAGGCAGTCAAGCCCCAGCCTGTTATAAGTATCCTTCATTGCAGGAATAAGGCTGTTGCCGTTCTCGTCTATGATATCCTTACCGGGTATATAGTCCAGTCTGGAGGTACCCAGAATAGTGCCGCCTTGCGTAAGTATGCCCGAAAAAGACATCTCAGACATGAACACATAATCGCTGTCCACAAGGCCGCGGTAACCGTCATACATGCCGAAGATCTCTATGTTGTCCAGTTTGTGATAGAGAGCCTTCCCTATCCCTCTGATGGCAGCATTGAGTCCCTGGCAGTCTCCGCCGCTGGTGATCAATGCCACTCTGGTCATGCTCTTCATAAATAAAAACCTCCGTAACGAAGTAATTATGAACTACAAAACCAAAAATAGCAAGAAGATTGTCTTATGCTATCTCAAAGTGATATATTTCCCCAGCCAGTAATTTGATTTTATTCTTGCATAAAAATAACGCCCTCTGCGCATTCCGCGCAAAAGGCGTTGATGCAGAGCTTTGGCACTCTGCGTTCAGAATTCCCACTGATAGCTGGCAGTACGGCTGACGCTGTCCTTGCTGAATATGCTCATGCGAAAAAGACTGTCCGAGCTGAAATGTATGGTCACCACCGAAGCCGGCTTGGCGGGCTCAAGACCGTAGACCTCGCAGCCGCTGTAGCCCTTGTCATCATCGAAGATGTGAAGCTCCCAGCTCAGCCTTCCCCGCCGGGGGCTGAAGTAGCCTTTTTTTGCCTCCTCAAGGAGAAAGCTCACATAGCTTCTTGCGCTTTCCTCGTCTATCACCAGCCTCCCCTTGGAGTATTCTCCGCTGTCCAGGACCAGAGCGCTTCCCACCGCCGCATCCTCAGCCAGTGCCTTCATGTGATTCTGCAGCTGCACAAAATTGTTGAAATCGCTGTTGAAGCAAAGGCAGCTCACACTTATAAGCACAAAGGCAAGAAAAATGATAAAGGTCTTCATCTGTATCCGCCTCCCGGGCCTGAGCTAAGGCAGTCTTTCGCTTGCCGCATAGTTTTCGATAGTGTAGTAATAGGCATTGTCCTCGTCCTTTATGCCGAACATGCTCTTTCCCGCCATCACCTGGCCTATGGGGACGGAGACCTTGTAATAGATGAGCCCCCTCTTCCAGTTGGAATCCGTGTAGCCCTCAGCTGAGATGAGCCTGTACTGGACTGTATCGGTGGCCTCGATCACGATGTCGGACTCCCTTACACCCAGAGCTGAGCTTATCTTCCGCCTCAGATCCGTTCTGATGCTGTCAGTAAAGCAGCCCTCCTGCCTTGCCTCCTCCTTGGCAGCGTAAACAAGATCCGACAGCACCGCAATGCGGCTGCTGTTTATCTGATCCAGGGAAAACTGCACAAAGAATATAAGCATCAGAGGAAGCACTGCAGCCAGCACTAAAAACTGTTTCATATAGCCCTTCCTTTCAACTCAGGATCAGTAATCCTGTACGGTGCGGACCTGTATCTCCGACTGCCACAGCCTCTTTACGCCGCTGTATATGCTGCCTTCCTCCGGCCCCGCCACCATGCGGAATATGAAGATCCCCAGAATAATGGTGGATACAAGTATTATAAGCTGCTTCATGGCAATAGCCCCGGTCTATACGGTGGGCGCAGTATAGGAGGTGTCGAAGTTATTGACCTCGTTTACTATGCTGTTCACCTTTGAATTGGTCTTGTCTGTCAGGTTTTTTGCCGTTGTTTTAAAACCCAGCACCATAAAGGCGATGGCGATGCCAAGGATTATGGTGGAGATCATTACGATCAACTGTTTCATTCTTTTCTCCTTTCGGAGGCGCCCCTAAAACAGGAACTTCAGCGCCTCTCTCTGTTCTATGAAATAGCCCACATATATAAAATTCAAAAGGACGACCATGCAGTTTGCAACGACCTGAAAATATATCATGTCGCTGATCAACTCATCCTTTTTAAGCTGCTTTGTGCTGCGTTCCTCCCTAAGGCTGGTCTGGTAAAGCTCCACCGTTGACAGAAGACTGTCCGGGTCTATCTCCTCCCATCCCGTGAGAAGCCTTGCAATGTCCGGCGTAAGGCTCCCGGGGACAGCGGCCTCAAGAAGCTCCATGGCGCTGTCCTTTTCGTTCATGTGCATATGGGAGGCCATCTCAAGATACACAGGGCCAAGCTCCCTGCTAAGGTCCGCCAGCTCCGTAAGAAGAAGCTCGCTGCTGACGTTTTTGCCCCGGCCCAGAACGACTATGTTCTTCACATAGGCCAGGCCTTCGGAAAGCTCCCTCTGCAGGGAATCGGCCTTTCCGCTGCGCTTTAAGCTGCCGGCGATGCGGCTTATGCTGCTCTGCTTAAGCCTTTCCTTTCCCCTGCCGTAGTAGTAATCGGCCCTTGCCTTAAGATCCCACTTCGGGCTGAACATCATAAGGGCTATCCCTGCCTGAAACAGGAGAAGAAAGAGATAATTCAGTTTATCCATAGTGCGCCTCCCGCTAATAATCCAGTCTTGAGCCGCTCACAAGTGACAGCACAGCCAGGTTTACGATAAAAAGGAATATGCCAACCATAAAGAAAAGAAGGCCCTCCGGGGTCAGAAACTGGTTGCTGAAGAACTTCGAGGGGCTCAGTCCGAGGTAGCTTATGGATACGCCCACAGTCCCTATGTAAAGTATGGGGATCAGAAGAGTGGTCATCCTGTTGGCCTCTGAATTGAGCCTTTTTCTCTCCTCAGCCCTTCTGCTGGCGCTCTTAAGCTGCACCACTATATCTCCCAGGCCTTCGCTTATGTCCAGACCCTTCTCCTCCGATATCCTTATGCAGGAGCTGAGCATGCTGCCCCAGACTGTGCCAAGGGCAAAGGAGAACTCAGCGCAGGCTGCTCTTATCTCCCCCGGTCCTGAAGCAGCCCGAAGGTGCAGCAGAAGCCTGTAGGTGTGCCTTGCGCAAAGGGGAAAGTTCTTGCTGTTTTCCAGAGCCCTTTCCATGGCCTGACTCATGTTCTGTCCGCAGGCCCGGTATTGCCTGTACATCTCGCTCACAAAGGCTATGCCCTCTCTTGAGCTTTTCCCCTGCTCAGACATCAGCCTTATGTACATCAGAAGCACCGGGGCTGAGGCGCTTATAAGGGCCACCAGCAGGGCCGTAGGAGGCGTAAAGCTGTTCATGGCAAGAAAGAATATGAGCAGGAACAGAAATACCAGAGACCACATGACCAGGCTTCCGTTAACGTCCTTTCCAAAGGAGACGCTGGCCAGCCTTCCAAGCCACTCCGAGGCAGGCGCCAGTATATCCTTTTCCTGCACCGGGGCTTGCAGTCTGTGACGCAGCTTTATTCGCCGCATTATAAGCGACAGGCTCTCGGAAAACAGTACGAAAAGTCCAATAGTGTATACCGCATAAAGAAAATAGTTCATCATTTGATTCCGGCTTCTCTGCCCCTCCTTTCAAGCTCTGAAAGCTGCGCCTGCATTCGTCTGAAGCCCTCGGGATTGCTCTCAAGACCATATTCCACCTTGTCCGGCGCCAGCTCTGAAAAAAAGCGCCAGCTTTCATCTGCTATATCGTACCGGCATATGGGACGGACCATTATCTCATCCCCTTCCTCCAGGCTCAGCTGATATATGCCCTTGAGCCTTTTCTGCCTCTTGTCCTGAAGCTGTATGAAGTGAAAAAGAAAGTCGAAGCCGCTGGCTATCATATTCATGGTAAGCTTAAGGTCTCCGCCTGTGGCCTTGATGATCTCCGTGGCAGCCTCCAGAGGAAACTGACCGGGGTTTCTCGAGTGGAAGGTAAGCTTCATGCGCTTGGTGCCCTTTGCGGCGATCTTTACCGCCGTATCGAGGGCAATGCCGTCCCTTGCCTCTGCAAGTATGAAGTAGTCCGCGTCGCTTCTGAGAAGATTCTTTGAGATGCGGCGAAGCTCATCCCCGTCCGCTATAAGCTGAAGGATCGGCGCCCCCGGAAGCAGCGTATGCATGGGTATCTCCGGGTCCGTTTCCACCATTACCCCCTCAAGCGCAGGGTCCTCGTAGCGCTGCCAGGTGCTTAAGAACGTCGTTTTTGCGGTTCTCACGGCGCCGAGAAAGACCACATTGTAGCCCACAGAGACCATGGACTCGAAGAAGGGAATGGCCGCCTCAGGTATGGTCCCCCGCCTTGCCTGCTCCTCGAAGCTAAGAGTGGGTATCAGGTAGCGGCGGAATATGATCGACGCCTGATCCTTCTTGGCCATGGGCTCTGTGAAGATGGTCACACGGGTGCCGTCGAGAAGATAGGTCTCGTGATAGCTTTTGTCCATGCGCTCTTCAGGCGTCAGAAGCATGAATGCCTTTATAAGCTGCTCCTTTCTCTCCCTGCTTATCTTCTGGGGCATAAGCTGCATTCTTCCCTCGTGGAGGAAATAGATGCTGTCCCCTATTATCTTGGCAGAGCTGCTTTCCGCATATCTTGGATGGAACCACTCCGCAAGGCCCGCCAGCCCCCAGTTCTCCTGGTATATGCCGTCCTCAAGGGAGCTGTACCAGAAGGGATAGGGAGATTTTTCCAGGCCCATGCTTCTTAAGATCTCCCCAATGCGGTTCTTGAAGAACTCCTTTTCCTTTTCGTAGCCTATGATGGCCCTTTTCTGGAGCTCCAGGGTGCTGCGGGAGTTTTCCCTGTTCTCCCAGTCCAGATAGAACTCCCTTTTTATGCGCTCGCAGAGGCGTTTGAACTCCTCACGGCGGTCTATCGCCACTGCAGTGACCCTTTCCGGGGACTCTTCATCTTTTATTGGAGCTTCTTCGGGCTCTGGAGCTTCCTTTTCCTTAAATATCTGGGCCGATTCAGCCCCTGGAGGATTCTTTTCCGAAAATATCGGTGCTGTTTCAGGCTTTGAGGGCTCATTTTCAGTCATCTCAGCAGCTTCCACACTCTTTTCAAAGGCTTTTCCAGCTCCTCGTATGGCCTCAGTGGGCTCCTGACTCTTAATGTAATCGCTGAACCTGAATTTAGCCATGGAAGGCCTCCTTCAGGCCGCAGTCAGACTCGATAAGTGCTATCAGCGCTGCCATATCCCTCTTGAAAGCCCCCTCCCTGTACTCCATGAGAGACCTTTCGTCTATCTCGCAGAGATCTCCAGACCTTGCCTCGCGGACCGTCACTATATCTCTCTTATCCAGCCCCAGCCTGGTGCCAAGATAAGAGGGGCTGTATATGCTTTTCGCCCCGAAGCGGTTGAGTATGACCCTGTCAAAACCAAGTCCTGCCATCCTGAGATAGGGTCTGAGCACCTCAAAACGCCTGACGGCGCTCTCCCTTGGGGCCATCACAAGATAACTTTTTTCCGAAGCGAGCAGAGCTCCAAGCCCCAGTCCATTGCTAAGACCGGGACTGCAGCTGCAGATGACCAGATCGAAGTGGCCGGCCAGGCCCTCCAGCAGGAAGCTCATCATGTCAGGGTCGAACTCGCCCTCGTTATCGGGGCTCATGGATCCTTCTATTACAGACAGTCCCCTTCTGAGCCTTGACTTTTCCGCCAGCTCGCTGAAATCCAGACTGTATTTCGAAATATAGGGCAGCAGGCCGTCCATGCTGACCCTCACCCCAGGCGAATAATCGCAGCCGGAGCCGGACTCTGCATGCAGGAGCACGGTATTAAGGCCGGCGGGTCCTGAGGACAGGAGCTCCGCTGCACACTGGCTGATCATAGTGACCCCCGTCTTATGATCAGAGCCGTAAAAACTGATTATTTTCCCCATCACATTATCCCTTTTGAACAAAAATCATATTTTGCAGCTCTACTGAGCCTGAAGCACCAGAAGGAGGCTCCTCTCCATGGGGTCGGAAAACCTGGGGGGCCTCCAGTCAGGATCCTCCTTCCCCTCCTTTTCCATGGCCTTTGCCCTTGCCTCCTCGTTGATACTTGCATCGTCATTTCCCATCATGGCGTCGAAGATCTTGAAATAGCTGCTGGTGGAGGCCAGTATCTCCACGCTGTTCACCAGCGCCGTGCTGCCGTTTCTGCTGAGAATGGTCTCGTTTTTGCCTGTACCAAGCACCGCCTGTTCAGAGTAATCGCGAAGATATGCTATGGTAAAGCTTCCAAGCAGCTGCTCCTCCGGCATCAGGTAAATGGCTACGCCATCCCCTGCCCTTAGCCCTGCTGGTCTGGAATATATCCATTCCTTCGGGATCGAAAAGATGGAGACACCCTCCGATATGAGCCTGCTTTTCTCCGTAAAGGCGGAAACATCTATCTGCTGATTCTCCATGATGTCTATGCGGGCCACCTTGCCGCTTAAGGCCATGGCCTGATCCCAGCTTACAGAAGAAGCAATGACGCTGTCCTTGGGAAGCTTGGCCAGCCTGAAGGAGGCAGCATCCACAACGCTCCCCTCCCTTATGTCCGCAGCTGCGACCACCACGGTCTCAAGGGTCAGAGCCTCCCTTCCTAACATCTCCCAGAAGATCATCCCGCAGAGGCTTAAGGCTATCATGGCTATGCCTGCAATGTTTTTGTAATTCATGATCTCTCCTTTTTATGCAGCTTTTACTGCAAATGTCTGTATGTATCATTAGTGGCAAAATTATACATACACAGGCGCGAATTGTCAACCACTAATTTCCATTTCGAATAAATATTTTATTTTCTTCATTATAATAGTGTACGCTGAAGGAAATAGGCCTTGAATAACGGCGGTTATTATGCAATAATAATTTACATAACGGACAGTTTCATAAGAGGGCTTTATGCCTTCCCGAAAGGAGTTAACATGGAATTTACAATCAGCCTTATGGATCTGCTAAGAGCCATCCTCTGCATTGCAGGCACCATCCTCATCATATATCTGATAGTTTCCGTCGCGAAGCTCATCCCCACCCTCAAGGAACTGAACAAGACCATGGAGAAGGTCAACACCATGCTTGACGATGTTCAGGAAATTGTTAAAACAGCCAGAAAGGGAACTGAAAATGCCGGCGAGGCGGTGGAAAAGCTCTCAGTCACAGTGAAAGACCTTTCAAAAACCATGGCCGGCAATAAAAGCACCATAGGCGCCGCCACAAATCTGATAAATGCCTCCGCAGGCCTTACAAGAATACTTGCGGGCAAGGGCAGCAGATCCAAAAAGTAAAAGCATATAAAGACTAAAAAACCTGTATTCCGCCCTCAGCGGGATACAGGTTTTTTTTTACTTAGCGCAGCCTACTCTGCTATCAGAAGGTCCGCATTGCGAAGGAATATGTCGCTGATCTTTTCGTTGACGCTTTGGGCGTGCTTTTCAGGCTCATCGCCCTCCGCATCTGAAAGACCCTGGGCTGCAAGTTCCTTTGTGACAGCAGAAATGACCGATTCTATGCGGAATTCCATGGGACCTAAGGGATCCAGAAGCATAGCCTCCAGCGTATCCGAAAGGCTGCCCAGGACCGGCAGCTCCCTCATTCCGCGAAGCCACCACTTATAGTAAGGCATGTAGCTGCGGTTGAGAAGATAAACCGCATGCACCGCTCTTTCAACGAATTCGTTCACCGCCAGCTGGGCGGCTCCCCTCTCGCCGTGGGAAAGACAGCGCCGGTAGTTATAGCAGCCGGACTGTGACATCATCATAAGAGCCCCTGCCAGCTTCTTCAGCCTCACATTCTCCGGCATGGCTGAAAGATAGGCCCTGACAGCGCTCAGCTGCCCATAGTTGTCATAAAAGACTTCGCCGTTAACAGCCTCCAGCAGGTATTCCTCAGGAAGATTCAGCCACTGCTCGTTGCTCAGGGGATTCAGGGGCTGGGCAGCTGCCAAGCCTTGGCCTGCACCCTTGGAACCATCTCCAAAAGTAAAGCGCTCCACCCCTGTTCGCCTTTCAAAAAATTCATCGATTCGAAGGACCCCGTGCCTTTTTCCCCCCGCGGGAGCCATTATGCTCCTGGAGCAGCCCATAAACTCCTTCGGAAGCTTGTCATAGGCCCGCTGAAGAAGAAATTCGTCCCTGCGGCTCACAATATCCTCGCCGGGTATGAAGATGCAAAAGCCCGGTTCAAAATCGTGGTCCTTTGACACATCATCGTCATAGCCAAGGCACTCGGAGCCGGAGCCTATAAGGCCAACGGCAATAAAGGGTTCAAGATCCTTAAACCCCTCCAGCATGGCCCTTCCGTAGGCCTCAAAATACAGTTTTGAGATCTCAAGCCCCTTCATATCGCAATGGGGGCTGTTCTTTTTGTCATATCTCTCCCCGCTCCGATCACCGCTGTCCATATATCTTCGCGGCTCTATTCTCCAGCTCGTCTTTTCTGTCCTGCTGACCGTAGAAGCCGAATATGGGAGCACATTTTTCGCACACGAAGGCGTAGTTTCCGTCCTGGACCTGGCCTTCGGCATTCAGATAGCCCCAGGCCCTGTCCAGCTCAGCCATCACTAAAGGCCGGCCTACCACGCTGCCGTACTGGGCGGTCGCAGTGTCCGCCAGATTGAGGCAGCTTATGGCAAGCTCAGGCTCGCTTCCGGGGATCATAGCCATGATCTCCATGGCCTTTTCGTAGCACTCCCTGGCTTCCTGGTACCTTCCCAGGTCCTGCAGGGCAAGACCCTTGTTGTTGTAAAGCCCCCCAAGGCGTATATCAGGCGTTATTCCGTCCCCGTGGATAAATATGCTGCCGTATATGCTTTCGGCTCTCAGAAAGGCGCTGAGAGCCTCCTGGGGCATGCCAAAGGCCTTGTATACCGTGGCAGCGTTAACATAAGCTGTGCCTCCGGACACGGTATCTCCGTACTCCAGCTCGTCCACCAGAGCCAGAGCTGCAGCGGCATGCTCAAGAGCCTCATCCCTTCTGCCCAGCTTTCTGTAAAGCCCCATCAGCTCATTGTGCAGGGAAAACTCGCCCTTGCGGTCCCTGCCCAGCCGGGCTTCTTCCATCCAGTATTTCAGGGTGCGTTCAGCCCCTGCATAGTCGTTCCTGGACAGGTCCTCGTTCACTCTGTCCACTGCCCGCTCCACGGGTATCTGGCGCACCGGAGCCTCCTTCTGCCACTGCTCCGTATTAAAGGGACAGTTGGGCTCCTGATAATCTTCTTTATTCAGCGGCATTCCAGCGTCCTACTTTACAGCCTCATCCATTACTCTGAGCACGTTCCTGTAGCCGATCTTGTCGATCTCAGCCTCGGTAAAGCCTTCTTTTTTAAGAGCAGCCTCGAGGATATACATCTTGTCGCAGCTGGGAATCTCAAGATTTCCGCCGATCCCGTCGAAATCGGTGCCGATGGCTACGGTGTCAACACCTGCCACGTTGGCTATGTGGCGGGCATGCTGAGCCAGTCTTGCGGCAGTGCTGTTCTTATCGGCAGTGGTCTTGTCCGGGCCGTAGGTATCCTCGTTCAGGAACTCGGGTCCGAAATTGAGGCCGGTGCAGCCGCCCTTTGCCGCCAGCTTCTTAAGCCTGGAATCGTCCAGGTTCCTCTTATGCGGAGACAGAGCCATGGCATTGGAATGGGTGGCCACGAAGGGCTTGGTCAGTATGTCGCAGAGATCGTCAAAGCCGCCGAAATTCAGATGGGAGGTATCCACCAGGATGCCCAGCTCCTGCATGTACTGGACCGCCTCCTTGCCAAAGGGCTTGAGTCCCTTCATCATATCGGCCTCCTCCCAGGCATTGGGATAGGCAAAGCAGTTTTCGTTGTTCCAGATGATCGACAGAGCTCTGTAGCCGTCGTCATAGAGCTTCTTAAGGTTCTCCAGCTTTCCCTCCACAGCCCTTCCGTCCTCCATGGTGAGCACTGCTGAGAGCTTGCCGTTCAGCCAGTTTCTGCGTATATCGTCTGCGTTTCTTGCGGGAGCCACGATATCGCTGTGAGCTGCGACACTTCTGTTGAAGATCTCGGTACCCTTCTCGATATAGGTCCAGTCATCCATCTCCAGGCCCCTTCTCTTCCAGCCCTCGGGGGAAGGAAGGAACACGGCGAAGAACTGGGCCATGGCGTTGCCGCGGATCAGTCTCTCAAAGTCCACCATTCCGGGCATTTTCATAAGGTCTGCGGGACCTTCACCCATCATTTCGGAGAAGATGCCCTTCATAATGGTATCGCAGTGCATGTCTATTGCGTGGATCATATTGTTTTTCCTCCATGTTAATAATAAGCGTCAGTTTCCATGTCCGATTATACACTGCTCAGGAGCCTCTTAGCAACAGGAAGGCTTTTCGAAACGACGGAGTTGCCGAACTATTAGTTTATATAAAATATCTATAAAATTGTTAAATAAGTATCATTAAATATATTTAGGGTCTTTCCTTTTTTTTCGCGGCATTGTAAAATATATTGGTTAAAATCACTTAGAAAATCTCAGGATTTTTTCAGGAGGTAGAAATGTATAAGATAGTCAGAAAAGAGGAGCTCAACTCAGCAGTAAATCTCTACGAGGTTGAAGCTCCTTTTATCGCGCGCAAGGCTCAGCCCGGTCAGTTCATCATCCTGACCCTGGCCAATGACGGCGAAAGAGTCCCCTTCACTATCGCAGGCTATGACCGCGAAAAGGGAACTGTAACCATCATCGTCCAGACCATCGGAGCCACCACCAAGAAGATGTCCATGCTCAAGGAGGGAGATTACTTTGAGAACTTCGTAGGTCCTCTGGGCAAGCCCACCGAGATGGAAGGTCTCAAGAAGGTCTGCGTAGTAGGCGGCGGCGTAGGAAACGCCATTGCTTACCCCATCGCCAAGGCTCTTCACGACCAGGGCACCATCGTGCACACCGTAGTAGGCTTCAGAAACAAGGACATCATCATTCTGGAGAAGGAATTCGGCGAATGCAGCGACGAGCTGGTGATCATGACCGACGACGGTTCCTACGGCCAGAAGGGCGTGGTTACCGTAGGTCTTCAGCAGCTGCTTGATGCAGGCAATAAGTACGACGAAGTCATCACCATCGGACCGATGATCATGATGAAGTTCGTTGCAAAGCTCACCAAGGAATACGGCGTCAAGACTGTTGCCAGCATGGCTCCCATCATGATCGACGGCACCGGAATGTGCGGCGGCTGCAGAGTCACCGTCGGCGGCGAGACCAAGTTCGCCTGCGTTGACGGTCCCGACTTCGACGCCTGGGAGATCGATTACGATGAAGCTATGGAAAGAGGCAGAATGTATGGTGAATGGGAGAGACACGCATACGACGAAGCATGCAATCTCTTCAAACAGGAGGTAAAGTAAATGCCTAATATGTCATTAAAGAAGAACCCCATGCCCTCTCAGGATCCCAAGGTCCGCGCTCATAACTACAGCGAGGTAGCTCTGGGCTACACCGAGGAGATGGCACTGGATGAGGCAGCAAGATGCCTCAACTGCAAGAACAGACCCTGCGTTTCCGGCTGCCCTGTAAACATCAAGATCCCCGATTTCATCAAGAAGATCACCGAAAAGGACTATGAAGGCGCCTATCAGGTCATCAATGAAGACTCCTCTCTTCCCGCTGTATGCGGCAGAGTATGCCCCCAGGAATCCCAGTGCGAGGGCAAGTGCGTAAGAGGCATCAAGGGCGAGCCCGTGGGCATCGGCCGTCTGGAAAGATTCGTTGCTGACTGGCACAATGCACATGCCACAGAAGCTCCTGTTAAGCCCCAGAGCAACGGCCACAAGGTGGCAGTCATCGGCTCCGGCCCCTCCGGCCTCACCTGCGCAGGAGATTTGGCCAAGAAGGGCTACGACGTTACCGTATTCGAAGCACTGCACCTGGCAGGCGGCGTACTGGTATACGGCATCCCCGAATTCCGTCTTCCCAAGGCCATCGTGCAGAAGGAAGTCGACGGTCTGAAGGCGCTGGG
>JAEEGF010401545.1_pt1 | contig 26175 bp, 19 predicted proteins | sample 9134171 | NCBI WGS metagenome assembly JAEEGF01 (sample SAMN16246542, study PRJNA631951) | gut metagenome | biome: gut microbiome; feature: rumen; material: AP-attached | host: Bos | place: Iran: Karaj | collected 2018-10 | reverse complement strand
AAAACGTGTACGCAGTTCCTTCAGATAGTCTGCCCAAGCCTTCTTTCCGTAAATCTCAGGCTCACGAACGCCCAGTAAATTCAAGTTAGGGCCATTGATAATTTGTATTCTCATAATTTTTCTGTACTTTTGCCGGTACAAAGATAAGAAAAATAGCCGAACGAGCGTACATTATTGTATAATTTTAATATAAAGGACTAAGGTTTTGAGTTATCAGTTCACGAATACAGGAGCTGTCAGCCCTCAGATACTGAGGCGTTATATGCAATATCTGCGGCTGGAGCGTTCTTACACCGGTAATACCCTGGATGCTTATGTCAGGGATTTGCAGAAGTTGCTGAACTATTATGCCGATACGGGGATAGACTTCCGTCATGTCACGCTGGAGCAGCTGGACCGTTTCTCCGGCTCGATGCAGGAACTGGGTGTCCAGCCCCGTAGTGTGGCGCGTATCCTGAGCGGTGTCCGTTCGTTCTACCGCTTCCTGGTCCTGGAGAAGGAGGTGGAGACTGACCCTACCGAACTGCTCGAGAACCCTCAGATAGGAAAACATCTGCCCGAAGTGCTGAGCATTCAGGAGATAGATGATATAGAGCAGGCTATTGACAGGAGCAAGCCCCAGGGCGTAAGGGATGTGGCCATTATAGAGATGTTGTACAGTTGCGGCCTGCGTATCAGCGAGTTGTGCAACCTGAAGATGAGCGAGCTGTTCCTGGAGGAAGGCTATATCCGCGTTCATGGCAAGGGACGTAAGGAACGCCTTGTTCCTATAGGCGGCCAGGCCATTGAGAAACTGCGCCAGTGGTTTGTGATAAGGGTGAGTGTTAAGGCTAAGCCCGGACACGAGGATTATGTGTTCATCAGCACTAAGAGGGGCACTAAGTTGAGCCGTATCACCCTCTTTGTATATATTAAGGATTATGCCCAGAGGGCAGGCATCCAGAAAAATATCAGCCCTCACACCTTCCGTCACAGTTTTGCCACCCACTTGTTAGAGGGCGGTGCCAACCTGCGAGCCATCCAGGCCATGTTGGGGCATGAGGATATCTCCACCACCGAAATTTATATGCATATTGACCGGAGCCATCTGCGGGAAGAGATCCTGGAACACCACCCGAGGAACTTGAGAATGAAGAGTGAAGAATGAAGAGTGAAGAATGGACGGAGTCAATTTGTTGCCGCTAAGTTCTCTAATTGCTTGCCCCTTGTTCCTTGCCCCTTGCCCCTCGATTCTTCACTCTTGACTTAAATTTGGTGAATTGTTGAAATATTCTTCACTCTTCACTCTTCATTCTTCATTTAATTTTGTATCTTTGCACGCAAAATTGATATAAGGTTAAAATAATTATGCAAAAATCACAGATTGTTTTGGTGGCAGCAGCCGCTGTTGCGCTGTCATCTTGTAGTAAGCTTGGTAAGCTTAGTTCGGATAACTTTAATGTCACTCCCACTCCCCTTGAGGCTGTGGGCGGTCAGGTTCCCGCAACCATCAACGGAACATTCCCCGTTAAGTATATGAAGAAGAAGGCTCAGGTAACCGTAACTCCCGTCCTGAAGTATCAGGGTGGCGAGGCAGAGGGCCAGAGCGCTACATTCCAGGGTGAGAAGGTAGAGGGTAATGCCACCACTATCAGATATAAGGCCGGCGGCACTTACACTATGAAGACCAACTTCGCCTACATTGAGCCCATGCTGTCCAGCGAGCTGTATGCCCGCTTCGATGCCAAGGTTGGCAAGAAGACCGTTACCATCCCCGAAGTGAAGATCGGTTACGGCGTGCTGGCAACCAGCCAGCTGCTGAGCCGTTGCAACATGAACGGTGCTACCGCTCCCGATGCATACCAGCGTATCATCGCCCAGAAGCAGGAGGCCAACATCAAGTTCCTCATCAACCAGGCTAACCTGCGTGCCAGCGAGCTGAACTCGGTAAGCATCAAGGATCTGGGTAAGATTCTGAAGGAGATTAACGACAATGCCGAGACACGTGCCCTGCAGAACATCGAGGTAAGCGCTTATGCCAGCCCCGACGGCAAGTATGACTTCAATGAGAAACTGGCCGAGAAGCGTCAGAACGTCAGCAGCGAATACCTGAAGGGTGAGCTGAAGAAGATCCGTATGAAGGCTGATGTGGATACTAAGTTCACTGCCGAGGACTGGGAAGGCTTCCAGGAACTGGTTTCCAAGAGCAACCTGCAGGACAAGGAGATTATCCTTCGCGTCCTTTCTATGTATCAGGAGCCCGAAGAGCGTGAGCAGCAGATCAGCAATATGAGTGAGGTTTATACCGACATCAAGGAGAGCATTCTGCCCGAGTTGCGTCGTGCCCGCCTGATTGTAAACTATGAGGTTATCGGCCGTAGCGATGAGCAGATTCTGGAGCAGTTCCAGCAGGATCCCGCTAAGCTGAGCGTAGAGGAGATGGTTTACGGTGCCAACAAGCTGACCAAGGATGAGGCTACCCGCAAGCAGTGGAACGAGGCCATTGCCAAGCAGTATCCCAGTGACTACCGCGCCCTCAACAACATGGCTCAGCAGGCTATTGCCGAGGGTAATGCCGAAGCGGCCAACAACTACCTGAAGCAGGCTGCCGCTGTTAGCAAGAATGCCCCCGAGGTAAATACCAACCTGGCTCTGCTCGCTCTCAAGAACGGCGATGTAAACGCTGCTGAGACCTACCTTGCCAAGGGTAGCGGTTCAGACACCTTCAAGGAGGTAATGGGTAACCTGAACATTGCCAAGGGCAACTATACTCAGGCAGCTACTGACCTGGCAGGTGTGAAGTCCAACAGCGCCGCCCTGGCTCAGATTCTGGCCAAGGACTATGCAAGTGCCAAGAAGACACTGGCCAGCGTCCAGAATGCCGATGCCATCACCAGCTACCTGCAGGCCGTTCTGGCAGCCCGTACAGGTGATACCGCCACATTGGCTTCAGCCCTTAAGAGCGCTATCCAGCAGGACGGCACCCTGGCAGCCCGTGCCGCCAATGACCTGGAATTCACCAAGTATGCCAATATTGTCAAGAGCATCATAAAGTAAGTGATACCGCTTTAGGAGCGAAGAGTGAGAAATTATTGTTGAGTAAAGGCTAACAGTTATGAAGACGAGAAGCTTTCTCTTATACCTTATAATTTTTCACTCTTCGCTTTTTTTATTCAATTCCTGCACCGGTCACCCCGATCAGGTTGTGATACAGGGCCGTTTTGCCCACTTGGAGCAAGGCGAGTTCTATATCTACAGCCCCAACGGCGGAACAGACCGGCTGGACACGCTGCATATTCAGAATGGCGAGTTCGAATATACTGCCAAGACTGACCGGAGTGTCATCTTCCGGCTGATGTATCCCAATTTCTCAGAGCTGACCCTCTTTGCCCGTCCCGGGGACGATATCGAGGTAGTGGGTGATGCCCGTAACCTGAGTGCCGTAGAGGTGAAGGGAACGGAGGATAACGAAGTATATACCGAATTCCGCAAGCGCATCAGGGATCTCTCCCAGAAGGAAGTACGTGCAGAAGCGCAACAGTATTGCCTGAAATATCCCACACTGGCCGTCAGCCATTATCTCTTTACCACCTGTTTTCTGCTGAACGACAGTATCCCGCAAACCGAGGTGGCCGAAATTTTCGACAGCCTCTGCCGCGCCTGTCCGGACAACGTGGAGCTGAACATGCTGTCCCGTGACGTCCGTTCCCACGGCATACTGCAAAGGGGAAAACAACTGCCGGACTTCAGCCTGAAGACCCGTCCCTCCGTTTCGGGGGACAGGGAAGGAGAAGAGATAACTGCCGAGGACTTTCGTGGTCATTACCTGCTGATGGCCTTCTGGGCCAGCTGGAAGGGCGGTTCCCAAAGCGCCCTTTACCGTACCCGCCGTTTCCGTAAGGAAATGAAGGAGAAAGGTATATCGGTAAATGCCATCAGCTACTCGCTTGACACCGATGCCCCCTCCCTGGCCAGGGTAGAACAGCTTGACAGCATAGACTGGCACAGCTATTGCGACTTCCAGTGTTTCAACAGCGAACTCGTACAGCAATGGGGTATCTGTGACCTGCCCTTCTTTATCCTGGCAGATTCCGCCCGGAAGATAGTCGCTTCCGGATCAGACTGGCAGCGTGACATACAACCATACGTCCCGAATTAATGCTTGTAAAAGTATATGGTGCAACCGTACAGGGGTTGCAGGCCGTAGCAGTAACCATCGAGGTTAATGCCACCCGGGGCTGCCGTTTTGTCATGGTAGGTCTGCCCGACAGTGCCGTAAAGGAAAGCCATGAACGCATCATGGCAGCCATTGAGAACAGCGGCTACAAATTCCCCACTCGTCAGATCACCGTCAACCTGGCTCCCGCCGATGTCCGTAAGGAAGGATCCGGCTTGGATCTCCCCCTCGCCGTTGGAATCCTTGCCACGGAAGGAGAAGTGGATGAACATCTGCTGAACCGTTACATGATGGTAGGTGAACTTAGCCTGGACGGTTCCCTGATGCCCATCAAGGGCGCTCTCCCCATTGCCATCAAGGCGCGTGAACTCGGTTACGAAGGACTTTTCGTTCCCGAGGAGAATATCCGCGAGGCTGCCGTAGTCAACAAATTGAAGGTATATGGCGTCCGTCATATCAATCAGGTGATAGGACACCTGAACGGATTACATCCCCTGGAGCCTACCGTTATCAACACCCGGGCCGACTTCTATGCCCAGCAGAATGACTTCGAACTGGATTTTGCCGATGTCAAGGGGCAGGAACATGTGAAACGCGCCATGGAGATTGCCGCAGCCGGCGGACATAACCTTATTATGATAGGCCCTCCCGGAAGCGGCAAGAGTATGATGGCCAAGCGCCTGCCCGGCATCCTGCCGCCCCTCTCCTTGCAGGAAAGCCTGGAGACTACACAGATACATTCCGTTGCCGGAAAACTGCCCGGTAACTGCTCCCTGATAGCCCACCGCCCCTTCCGTTCGCCCCACCATACCGTCTCGCAGGTAGCCCTGGTAGGCGGAGGTTCCAATCCGCAGCCGGGCGAAATCAGCCTGGCCCATAACGGCGTTCTCTTCTGCGATGAGCTGCCCGAGTTTCAGCGCAGCACCCTGGAGGTCCTGCGTCAGCCGTTGGAAGACAGAGTTATCAACATTTCGCGTGCCAAGTACAGCATCTCCTATCCATGCTCCTTTATGTTTGTGGCCAGCATGAATCCCTGCCCCTGCGGATACTACAATCATCCCACCAGGCAATGCTGCTGTACACCCGGGCAGATTGTCCGCTATCTGAACAAAATCTCAGGACCTCTTCTGGACCGCATCGACATACAATGTGAGATAACGCCCCTCTCCTTCGATGAACTTAGTCGTACAGCCCCGGGCGAGAGCAGCGCCACCATCCGTGAGCGGGTAATCCGGGCCCGTAAGATTCAGGAGGAACGTTACAGGAATGAGCCCGCAGTCCACTGCAATGCCCAGATGACCAGCCGGCTGATGCACCGTTATGCCGAGCCTGCACCCGAGGATATGGAGATGCTTCGCGAGGCCATGAACCGGCTTCAGCTCTCAGCCCGTGCCTATGACCGCATCCTGCGAGTGGCCCGTACCATAGCTGACCTGGAAGGCTCTGAACACATCCTGACGCACCATCTTCAGGAAGCCATCGGCTACCGTAATCTGGACCGCAGCTCCTGGGGGGAGTAGGAATGTGGGGATATGAAAAAGCGCATTGCTCTGTCGGGAGCAATGCGCTTGGCTTATATAAGAAAAGGATTGTTCTTAGAACTTCAGGTCAGCACCGGCCTTGAACTTAACAACCTTCTTAGCGGGGATGTTAATTGTCTCCTTGGTAAGAACATTGATACCCTTGCGGGCTGCACGCTCAGATACATAGAATGTACCAAAGCCAATCAGGGCAACCTTGTCACCAGCCTTTACAGCACCGGTTACAGCATCCAATGTAGCTTCCAGAGCCTTCTTGGCATCAACTTTACTAAGTCCTGCGCCTTCTGCGATCTTTGCAATCAATTCAGTCTTGTTCATAACTTTGTGTTTTTTAATGTTTATAATAGGGTTTATTTCAGTAAATCGTATCACAAATATATGTATTATGACCATATAGCCCAAGTTTTTTTGTAAAAAAATGTAATAAATGTAGAAAAAATACCATTTGTGAGGTATCTTATAGGTTCTTTCTTGTTTAATTTTCGTAATTTTGCGCCCACAATACAGAAATTCCGACTTATGAACAATATGCCTCCTGTAACCAAGAACCTGCTCATTATCAATGTGCTGTTCTTCGCAGCCAGATGGGCTGCCGCCCTTCCGGCCTACGGTATTGACCTGGATGACGTGCTCGGCCTGCACTTCTTTATGGCCAGCCACTTCTATTTCTACCAGCTCTTTACCTATATGTTTATGCATGGCAGCTTCTCACACCTGTTCTTCAATATGTTTGCCGTATGGATGTTCGGCCGCATCATGGAGAACACCATGGGCAGCAAGCGTTTCCTCTTCTATTACCTCACCTGCGGCCTGGGAGCCGGTCTGATGCAGGAAGTGGTGCAGTTTGCCAATTACTGGATAGCAGGCTTTGACGCATATGACGCCGTCCCGTTCAACGGAGCCGTCATCCCGATGGCCGATTTCCTGAACCGTTGGACCACCGTAGGCGCCTCGGGTGCCGTATATGGTATCCTGCTCTCCTTCGGTATGACATACCCTAACGAACAGATGTTCATCTTCCCCCTGCCCGTTCCCATCCGTGCCAAGTATTTTGTGGTAGGATATGCCGTGCTGGAACTGATGGCCGCCTTCGGCCGTCCCGGTGACGGGGTGGCCCACTTTGCCCATCTGGGCGGAATGCTCGTGGGTCTGCTGCTCCTGCTGTACTGGCGTAACGGCGGCGGCAACAGTCATCGCAGCCACCGCAATTACTATGACCGGGACTACTATGACCGCGGCTCCTCGGGCGGATTCAACTTCCGCCGCTGGTTCGGACAGAAGTTTTCCCGTAAGAATCCTGATATCAAGGTAACCTATGGCGGCAAGTACGAACAGGACTTCAGCTACCGTCAGCGTAAGCAGGAAGAGGAGGAGGAACTTAACCGCATCCTGGATAAGGTAAAGAAGAGCGGCTACGCCAATCTTACCGAGGCCGAGAAGCGCCGTCTCTTTGACAAAAGCCGCCAGTAATGCAGGATAAAAGGAAAAAGGCCAACCCCCTGATACGTCTGCTCACAGGCATCTTCCTGGGAGCCAATATCTGCACCATTCTGCTAATGTGGCTGGCCGTACTGTCCACCTTTGTCTCCCCCGCCACGCATCCCACCCTCTCCCTGCTGGGTCTTTTCTTTCCGGTATTCGTAGCGATGGATATCGCCTTCTTTTTCTTCTGGCTCATCTTCCGCTTCACCCTGGTATGGGTCCCCCTGACCGGTCTGCTCGTCATCGCCGGCTATGCCATGGACTACTGCCCCGTCAATACCCGTGTATATCCCTCTGACAGCGCCATCTGCGTCGTCACCTACAATATGGGCGGTGCCAAGAACGATGAGAAACGCCAGGAAGTCATCCGTTACCTTAAGCTGAAGTCCGCCGATATCGTATGCCTGCAGGAAGTGTGGGGCAACCTGATGAACCAGCCGGAGTTTACACAGATGGCTGACTCCATGGGTTATCATCTGGTAAAAGGGCAAAGTAACTGCATCCTCACCCGCTTCCCCGTTTTGGGCGATACCCTGCATATCGGATATCCTACCCGTAATAACAGCAGTATGGCCTGCTGGATATACTGCCAGGCAGACAGCCTGCTGCTGGTAAGTAACCACCTGGAGAGCAACGCCCTCTCCGATTCGGACAAGACAGAGTACAAGAACATGATCCTGGACCCCGAGCAGGAACGGGTAGAGCAGGGCAGCAAACTTCTGCTGCGCAAGCTCAGGGAAGCAGCCCGTTACCGAGGTGCCCAGACGGACACTCTCTGCGCCCTTATTGACAGAAACGCGGGGAAGAGTATCCTCATGTGCGGCGATTATAATGATACCCCCGTCTCCTATACCTACCAGCAGCTGTCTGACAGGCTGGACTGCGCCTACCGTAAAGCAGGGCGCGGCGTAGGCTTCACCTACAGCCACGGAGGCATCTATGTGCGTATTGACCACGTTTTCACCTCCTCGGACTGGCAATGTCTCAAATGCTATACAGATGAGGACATAACAGCCTCGGACCACTACCCTGTAGTTGCCTATCTGCAGAAAAAAGACCGATAAAGCATCTTTATTGTATAAATTTTGGTGCAAATTATATTTAGTAAAGGAAAAATGTGTATCTTTGCGCACTATATTTTGACTGAACGAAACAGATAAACAATAAAACAATAAACTAATTTAAAACAATGCAAAACAAAGGATTTGTAAAGGTTTTCGCAGTCCTACTTACATTGGTCTGCCTCTTCTACCTGAGTTTCTCAGTGGTAACTAACCACTTTGAGTCCAAGGCCGAGGAGATCGCTCAGACTGATGGTCAGGAAGCTGCTGACCGTTATCTGGATTCCCTGTACAACCACAAGGTGTACTGCAACGTATGGACATTGAAGGAATGCCGTGAGATGGGAATCGGACTGGGTCTGGACCTGAAGGGTGGTATGAACGTCATCCTCGAGGTTAGTGTACCTGACGTGGTAAAGGCTTTGGCCGACCACAAGGAAGAGAGCGACGAAAACTTCCGCAAGGCCGTCGAGCAGGCGACCGGCGAGGCTGCAAACAGCCAGAGTGACTTTATTACCTTATTTATTAAAGACTACAAGGCACTGGAGCCCAATAAGGCCCTGGCCGAGCTCTTCGCAACCCAGCAGTTGCGTGACAAGGTTACAACCAAGAGTACAGACCGTGAAGTAGAGCGCGTCCTCCGCGAGGAAGTGAAGAGCGCCATTGACAACTCATACAACGTACTCCGTACCCGTATTGACCGCTTCGGTGTAGTTCAGCCCAACATCCAGGCCCTCGAAGGCCAGGAAGGCCGCATCATGGTGGAAATGCCTGGTGTAAAGGAGCCCGAGCGTGTACGTAAACTGTTGCAGGGAAGTGCCAACCTGGAGTTCTGGGAGACCTACAACTCACAGGAGATTGTACCCTTCCTGGCAACTCTGGACAGCAAGTTAGCTGCCGTAATGAGCAACATCCAGGATGAGGCTCCCGCCGATACAGCCGCCGTTGCCGCTGCCGAGGCACCAGCCGATTCTGCAACTGCTGACACAGCCGCTGCCGCCAAGAAGGACCTGGCTGCTGTTGTCAGCGGTAATACCGAGGACAAGACAGCTGCCGCCAGCGCAGCCGACATTGAGAAGATTCGCAAGCAGCATCCCCTGCTGAGCCGCCTTCAGCTGGCTCAGGGTGCTTACGGTTGCGTGGTAGGCTATGCCAACAAGCGTGACATGTCAGCCATTGACGAGCTGCTGGCTTCACCCGAGGCCAAGGACGTCCTCCCCTCTGACGTACGTCTGAAGTGGGGCGTTAAGGGTATTGGCGAGGGCGAGTCCTCCAATATCTACGAGCTCTATGCCATCAAGGTGACCGAGCGTAACGGACGTGCTCCCCTGGAAGGTGATGTCATCACCGATGCCAAGGACGAGTTTGACCAGAACGGCCAGCCCTGCGTAAGCATGAAGATGAATGTGGACGGCGCACGCCGCTGGGCTGCCCTCACCAAGGCCAACCTCAAGCGCAGCGTAGCCATCGTACTGGATGACAACGTATATAGCGCTCCCACCGTACAGAGCGAGATTACCGGCGGTAACTCACAGATTACCGGCCATTTCACCACCGAGGATACACGTGACCTGGCCAACGTGCTGAAGTCAGGTAAGATGCCTGCTCCCGCCAAGATTGTCAGCGAGGAAATCGTAGGTCCCTCCCTGGGTGCCGAATCCATCCAGCAGGGAATCCTCAGCTGTATCATCGCCTTCGTAATCCTGATGGTTTACATGATTATGATGTACGGCTTCGTACCCGGTATGGTAGCCAACTGCGCCCTGATCCTCAACCTCTTCTTCACCGTAGGTATCCTCACCAGCTTCCAGGCCGCCCTCACCATGAGCGGTATTGCCGGTATGGTACTGACCTTGGGTATGGCTGTGGATGCCAACGTGCTTATCTATGAGCGTACCAAGGAAGAGATGAAGGCCGGCAAGAAGGTGCGTGAAGCCCTTGCTGCCGGTTACAGCAACGCCTTCAGCGCCATCTTCGACTCTAACCTGACATCTATCATCACCGCCGTTATCCTTTACTACTTCGGTACAGGACCTATCCGCGGTTTCGCCACCACATTGTTCATCGGTATCTGCGTCAGCTTCTTTACCGCAGTATTCCTGACACGTGTAGTCTATACCGAGGTAATGAGCCGTGACAAGTGGCAGAACCTTACCTTCCGTACCGCTGTGGGCGATAAGATATCTTTCCAGAACCCTGCCTTCAAGTTCATGAGCGCCTATAAGAAGAGCTTCTGCGTCTTCGGCATCCTGGCTGTGATCAGCCTCGGCTTCATGTTCGGCCGCGGATTCAGCAAGAGTATCGACTTCACCGGCGGTCGTAACTTCGTGGTCATGTTCGAGAACGAGGTACAGCCCGAGGCCGTACGTCCTATGCTCGCCGAGGCTTTCCCCGAGAGCAATACCAGCGTTATTGCCCTGGGTACAGGCGGCAAGACCCTCCGTATCTCAACCAACTACCGCATTCAGGAAGACGGTATTGAGGTGGACAGCGAGATTGAGCAGAAACTGTATGAGACCCTCAAGGGCGGTAACCTCCTGGCATCAGACCTTACCCTGGAAAACTTCATCAACCGTGATGAGCGTGCCGGCGGCTCTATCATCAGCAGCCAGAAGGTAGGTCCCTCTGTAGCCGAGGATATCACCAACGGAGCCATCTGGAGTGTCATCCTGGCCTTCATCGCCATCTTCGCATACATCTTCGTACGTTTCCGCAACCTTGCCTTCTCAGTAGGCGCCATCACCGCTCTGCTGATTGACATCGTGCTGATTCTGGGTATGTATGCCATCTGGTGGGGAATCCTGCCCTTCTCACTCGAGATTGACCAGACCTTCATCGGTGCCGTGCTGACTGCTATCGGTTATTCTATCAACGACAAGGTGGTAGTCTTCGACCGTATCCGTGAGTACATCGGCCTCTATCCCAAGCGTGACCGTCAGGAACTGTTCAATAGCTCTCTGAACAGCACCCTGAACCGTACCATTAACACCTCTGTCTCTACGTTCATCGTACTGGCCGTAATCTTCTGCCTGGGCGGTGCCAGCATCCGCAGCTTCGCCTTCGCCATGATTCTGGGTGTTATCTTCGGTACCCTGTCATCAATCTTCATTGCTGCTCCTACAGCTTACCTTACCATGGGTAAGACTATTAAGGAAACTGAGGAGAAGTAACACATACCTCTCCACTCCATAACTAAGCCCTCAGGATTTCCCTCCTGGGGGCTTTTTTTTTCTGAAAGATGTTTTTATTCGTTCATTTCTTTTCAAAAAGAAACTGAACCAAAGAAAATTCTACTTTCCCCAAACCCCTTTCTATATATAAAGGGGCTTAGTTGACTGCGGCAGCATACGCCGCCTGCGTCAATGTTTTGGTATGGCTCACAAGCTTTCGCCCTTCGGGTGAGCCATGATTGCTACTTTAATTTATTTTTTTTTCAAGTTGTTTTGTTATTAAAGAAAAACGTCATACCTTTGGGCAGTATTCTACGGAATACATCATTTTATTTGCTCATTCGCCGCTTGAATTAGGACCTCAGACATGTGAAAGGGCATAATAAACTACCACTAAGAGGCTTGTGCTATAAGCGCGGGCTTCCCATAAGTGGTAGTAGGTAGTCCTAAACCTAAGCGGCGTATGGTGAGGTTCCGCGCTTTCTTGTGGCTGCAAGTCTGTCGTGGTTTTCTCCGGATGTGAGGGAATTTGGTATTAACACTTTTAAAAGCAAATGAAATGAAAAAGTTATTAGCATTTTTATTGCTCCTGTGCTCAGTAAGTGTTTTTGCACAGGATGTGATTGTGAAGAAGGACGGCTCTACGATTGTCTGTCGTGTAGAAAACGTTAGCAAAACAGATGTCACCTACAAACTTTGGAGTAACCTCAATGGGGCAAGCTATGTAATGGACAGATCGCTTGTCTCAGCTATCAATTACGAGAATGGCAAAAAGGAATCCTTCAACGAAACGACGAACCTCTACTTACCTAACAACCAGAACAACGGCGTGCAGGCTTTGAATGACAGAGCTCTGTTAAAGATGGATAATGAAACACATGGTGTTACCTACAAGAAGATTCAACGGTTGAGAACTTGGGGGTGGATAGGTGGTGGTGCATTAGTTGCGACGGGTGTTGTTTTTGGTGCGTTAGCCGATAATCATAACGAGGAATTGTGTGCTGCCATAGGAGGAACATGCGCTCTGCTTGGTATCGGTCTCACTACCACCTGTCTGGTTATTGCCCATAAGAAGAAAAAGAACTTGGATTTGGCTCTCCAGACTTCTTCCCTTTACCGTTATGACATCCCATTTTCTAATGGCACTATGCTTTCCGTTGGTGCCGACATGTTGCATGACCGAATCACAAACAAGAGAACCATTGGCCTGGGTCTAAACTATAATTTCTAAACACCTTTGTCATGAAACATATTTGTTTTATTATAACTATTGCTGCCGCAATATCAGTCGTTTCTTCATGTACAACTACCTACTCCGGTGCCGGTGGTACGGCAACCGGTGTTGGCGTGGATGCCAGGGGACTCAGTTACAATAGTTATGACCTGATACCTATCGGTGACCGTATTACTTACACCATTGATATCTCTACGCCCGAGGGCAGACAGAAACTGCAAGGTATCTCGCTAACAGAAGCCAAACAACTTGCCGAAACAGAAGCTTCGCGTAAGTATAACTGCGACCGTCTTATTGACCCGCGTTTTGACTTCCTCAAGCGCGGCAAACGTGTCCTCCGCATCACTGTTGATGGCCGCCCCGGCAACTATCGGACAATGGATAATCGCTATGATTCCAGAACCAGGCAAGAGATAGACATCAACTTGCGATGAATCAGGGATACTCTCTTTGCACTCCCTAGGCCCTAATTAGTTCCCGTATATAAGGAGGCTGGCAGAAGTATTCCTGCCAGTTTCCTTTTATCATATTGAGATGCAATAGTTTATACGCTAACTGTCACCTGTCAACTATCAACTATCAACTAACTCCCAGCCCTCCCCCAGAACTTCTTTCTCACCCGCCGCAATAAAACATGCTAACTCACCTTCCAAAAGACAGTTACTTCGTGTTATACGCTATCCCGTCATGATAAATTCTTACCCTTTCACAGCATTTACTTGATTCAGGCAGAATTACGACTTTCATATTGGGACATCCATAGAATATATCGTAGCAGAACTCGCCTTTGTGAATGTATGAGCTCCAAATCCACTTCCCGTTTACTTCCTCCAGCAGGTGTCCTTTTATATGACGCAGGTTCTTGAAGCGTCTGCCTTTTTTCTCCTTGCCAGTCATCCTATACGAGTAGCGCACTCCCACTTCTGTATTGTCATCCAGGTCTAACAATGCATAATTCTTTCTGTCCCCTGTAGGTTCCATATAAGAGTAAGTATCAGTAACAGTAGTGCTGCCATACATACTGCCTCTTACCGATGGCGTAGAGAAGCTTTCCTGCCGGGTCGGATTGTCTTCAAGCCGGTAAAGGCACAGGCGGGCCTTTTCCGCATCAACGGAAAGATATGGCTCCCTGTCTGATTTGAAACGGACCTTTGATAAGTCAATGTATTCCAGGCGTCCAGCTTTGTCACCTTCATGTTCCCTATAGCCTGCCATTCGTCTCAGAAGACGGAGGTCTTCGGAATTCAGTTCTCCTGTCAGGACAATCATTGTGCAAGTGTCCATCTGTTCCTGACTTAACGTCTGACTCAGACCTCCTGCCTTAGGGATATTTATCGTAGTCACAGCATTTGCAGAAAGTACTGCACAGAAGGCAACCATCAGAAAAACAATATTCTTTTTCATGATACTATGTTTTTTTTATTATTTCTTCGCAAATATACGCTTAAGCGAACGAACTACAAAATAAAACTCTTTTTATTTTTAACCGGGTTTCTTGATTTCTGTTCTCCTTCCCTATAAAAGGAAGCGCTGCCCCGAAGTAAAAGATATGAGACGTAGGTGTCTTTTTGTAAATATGGTTGATACTCTAAATGTCATTAACGATGAAACAATCAACCAATCAGTCCAGTTTAGAACAGTCAATTATGGATGTTCAGACAGATGTCGAGATTAACAAGTTGTATTATCTCGAGCATCTTTCGATGTCAGAGATAAGTAAGAAAAAAGGCCTTTCTATAAGTACAATCTATAGAAAAATTCATAATTTTGAGGCGTCAAACCCCCAAATAGCCAATCAAATGCAGAAGCAAGGAAAAGAAATCACTCCAGAGGATTATCGTAAACTGCAGGCAGAGGTTTCACGTCTCCAAGGTGAGTTGAAGCGCGAGAAACTCCGCGCCGATTTCTACGAGGAAATGGTTGCCTTCGGCAAGGAAGTTTATGGTATTGATTTAAAAAAAGCTGGCACCAAGTAGTCGGTAGGCTTCACACCCGCGACGTGAAGGAATATCCCGTCACGTCGCAGTGTGAGCTGCTTGGTGTAAGTACCCAGGCCTACTATAAGCACGGAGACAGTCTTCTCCGTAAATTGGCAGAAGAGGCTTTCGTTGTGGAGTATATCAAACGCATCCGCCAGAAAGACCGTGGTATCGGGGGTGACAAGCTCTGGCGCATGTACAAGGAGAACTTCGGAGAAGAGCACAGCGTAGGCTACAACCGGTTCTATGACATCATTGAGAAACATAACCTTAAGGTGCGTAAGAAGAAACGCCGTGCCAGGACAACAGACTCCAATCATGATTTACCTCTGTACCCCAACCTGATAAGGGAACTCATTCCGCTACGCCCCAACCAGCTATGGGTGAGCGACATTACCTATATGGTCATTTATCTCAACGCAGAGAGCGGCGAGTATGACTTCTGTTACCTATCCGTGGTGACAGACTACTACACAAAGGAAATCATCGGCTGGTGTGTGGGCGAGACACTTGAAGCCAAATTCGCCATCGAGGCCCTCAGAATGGCCCTGAAACGGATTGATGGCCAACAGGTGCGTAATCTTATCCATCACTCAGACCGTGGTGTACAGTATGCAAGTTTCGCCTATACCGATATCCTCAGAGAAAACAATATAAGTATCAGCATGACCGAGTGCGGCGATCCCAAGGAGAATGCCGTTGCCGAGCGTGTTAACGGCATCATCAAAAACGAGCTTCTGATGGGTATGACCTTTTGCTCTATAGAGGAGGTGAGGAATGCAGTGAAGGCAGCTGTTGACTTTTACAATAACGAGAGACCTCATATGAGTCTGGACTGGAAGACCCCAGCTGAGGCTGCGCTCTGTACGGGCGAATTCAAGAAAAAATGGAAGAGCTACAGGGAAATTGCCATTAAATCTTTGGTCGCTTAAATAATAAACCATATTTTTGCAGCGAACAATACGTATTGTCAACTCTGAGTGTGAATAACAAAAACAGGAATCAACGGGAATTATAAATAAAGTTTAACCGCATCAACCTACTCTACAAATAAGACTTAAAGTACTCAACGAGTAATACAAATAAGCCTCTAAGCTATCAACTAAATTCGTTAAACTACAAGGAAAAAAAGTCTGATATGCCTTTCAAAACTATTTTCAAGGCTTGAAAATATATAACCAAGCCCTGAAAATATATTTTCACGCCTTGAAAATAATTAACCAAGGCTTGAAAATAATTCTGTAAGGCGTATCAATATGTTTTTTCTGTGGGAGTCGGACCTTTTTATATCACGTATTCACACTTTTTGTTTCGCACATTCCATCTTTATCCTTATCTTTGCAGAGTAGAACAGATATTGCTTATGAATAAAGTGCTCAGAATATACCTGCTAATGCTGGTTGCCCTTGTGGTCGGCTCCTGTAGTGATGGCCGTCGGGCGGAGATTATCCGCCAGGCAGAACAGATAATGCAGGAGCGGCCTGACAGCGCCCTGCACCTGCTGCAGAGTATCCCCAGGAAGTCACTCCGTGGTGAGACCCTGGCCCGTTATGCCCTTATCTATTCCATGGCGCAGGACAAGAGCGGACTGGATGTTACCAGTGATTCCCTAATCCGCATTGCCAACGTCTATTATAGCCAGCATCCAGAGGATACCTTTTATGCCCGCAACCAGTACTACATGGGATTGTACTATAGCTTGGCGGACAGCACAAAGGAGGCTGAAGATTATCTGAGAAAGGCTATCCGTTCGTCAGAGGAGCATGGCGACTACTACACGCAATATCTGGCACTCAACAGGCTGAGTCGGGAAGTTAGATACAGCGATGCTCCATTAGGGCTAAAGTATAGCAAGGAGGCGTTGGACATTTATATGAAGAATTGTCCAACTAATACCATTAACCACATTTTATTATTACAGGATATGGGCACCGTTTTTCTTCTGTGCAATATGGAGGATTCCGCCTTGTATTACTTGGATATGGCTCTTCAAAAAGTCCAAATACAAAAAGACAGTATCATAACAGCTGGTGTAATTCAGGACAAATCATTGGTATATAGCAAACAGAAGGACTACCAGCAAGCCCTATTGTGTGCTAAGGAAGCATGGAAATTGTCAGCTGTAAAGAGCTTAAATCTTGTCTCTAGACTGGCGAACTGCTATGCCGATGTAGATTCAGCAGCTCAGGCAACGGAATTGTATAATGTTATTATAAAAAATGGCAATTATGAGCATCAATATATAGCATTCAAAAAACTTTCTGTTTTAGCTGCAAAAGAACACAAGGATTCTCTGTCCCAATTGTATTCTGATTCTGCATACGAATGCATGGAGAGCATATATGAGCAGTCTTTGAGAACAAAGTCAGACTATTACAACAGCATTATACTGTTGGAGGAAGAAAACCTGCAGAAGGAAAAAGATAAGAACAAACAGCAGTTCTGGATTCTCATCATCATTATGTTTTTTCTCATTTCTGTTATAATTGCCGTTTTCGCCTATAATAATATAAGGTATAGAAACAGACAAAGATTGAAAGCCGAACGTGAGCGTCATCTTATAGAAGAAAAGTTTGCACGTAAGCAACACGAAAAAGAGATAGAGTATAAAGACAGGTGTCTGAGTATAATGAAGAAATATCTGATGTCAAAAGAAGCTTTCCCGGAAGAAGTAAAAAAAGTACGACATGGAGAAGATGGTACAAACATCAGTCCCAAAGATTGGAAAGAAATAATCTCGTTCCTTAACGGAGCAGACAATCTCTTTGTAGATAGAATAATGACCGCATATCCCAACCTCAGCCAGAAGGATTATCAGTTGTTTATGCTCATACGACTCAATTTCTCAAATCTTCAGCTGGCTAATATTTATCATATCAGCGAGCCATCTATGAAGCAGAAACTTTATGAGGCAAAAACTCTGATAAATTTGACAGACAAAACCCTTTCTTTGCGCCAATTTATACTTAATTTCTGAGAAAAACGGCACAGAACTTACCTAAAAATCCTGCAATAAACACACAACGAATTGATATTCTGATAGTTGCAAATTTTCAAAAACTTACCTAAAATCCTTTTCATTTGCTTTGAAACCGTGTACTTTTGCCCCCGGATTCAAAACAAAGTTTAAGTTATGAAAAAGATTTTATCATTTATTATTGCCATGATGGCATTTTTCTCAACCTCTGTAATTTATGCAGATGACATCGTTTTGATTATAAAAAATGATGCCTCCCAAAATCGTCCCCGCTCGGGCGCACCCATTACAGCCTGTATTGAGGATGGTACTATAACAACAGAGTCTGTTGACTATTCCGGCAGCATTACTATTATCATTAAGGATGAAGACGGTGATACCGTCCTTTCAACGGTAGAGAATGTTTCAGTCAACTCGCAGTTTACCACCAGCGTAAGCAACCTTGATGACGGCACCTATACAATCTTCTACACCTTAGATAATAATACCGTTTATTACGGTGAATTCGAGAAAAAATAACAGAAGACAGCCGAATCATATACAGGTAATGATTTGCAGAAAAAGCCTTACCTGTATATGATTCCTTGCTTCTTATCTCCCATAAGGCCATATCTTATTATTGTTAGTATTTGAGGTTCACTAATTAGTATAAACAATGAAGAAGTCAACCCTTCTGATATTGGGACTCTTATTATCCCAAACAATGCTTGCACAGGTAAACGGAGAACATTACCTGTACACCTATGATGGCGCAGGTAACATCACATCCAGGATAAAAACAATCGTCAGGCGTAATCAGAAAGCATTAGTCCGCGACGAAGGTGAAGAAACCCTGATAAACATCCGGGCAAATGCCACATGGTCAGAGGTGCAGGTAGTAATCAATGAGGAAGTAAAGGACGGCGATATGCTGTACATATACACAGAGCGTGGTCTTCTGGTAGCTTCCCTTCGCCTGGAATCTAATAATACCTCCTTTAACCTATCGAATTTCAAGAAAGGAACATACCTGTTCAGATATAGCAGAAACAAGAATATAACGGAAAGTAAAATCATTAAAACATACTAAGAGTATATGAAACACATTCTGAAATACCTCCTTGCAATAGCTTTATTGCCGCAAACCATAACCGGAGCAGCTCTTGTTGGTAAGACCGAAGGCTCATTCTCCGTATCACCTACAGGTGCCGCTACCTATACTATACCTATTAAGGTCCAGAGCGGATTAAGTGATTTTGTCCCCAATATCTCGTTGGTGTACAGCAGTCAGTCTGGCAATGGAATAGCAGGAGTCGGATTCGGTATATCAGGACTCTCTGCCATATCAATTGCGCAAAAGAACATATACTTCGATGGTCATGCCGAAGCCATCAAACAGGGTGCGGACAATGCCTTTACCCTTGACGGCCAGCGTCTGCTGTTGATAGAAGGACCGAATGGCCAGACTGGTGCCACCTACAGGACCGAGAACGAGCAGTACAACATTATCAGTATTACTGCTTCCCAGAACGGTACTCCTGCCACATTCCTAATTAAGGCCACAAACGGCACCACCTACAAGTATGGCAGTACCACGGGAAGACATACCCTGAGCAATGGTGAATCATACCAGTGGGCACTGGACTATGCCGAGGACATTCTGGGTAACTACATACAATACACCTATGCCCAGGAAGGAGTTCTGTATCCCACCTCTATCACCTACGGCCGTAACACGCACGGACCGGCTGGTGTAGATTGTACGGTACAGTTTAACTATGAAAGCCGTCCGGACAGCGTCCCTGTATATTTGCTTGATGAACAGTGTTACCTGAAGAAACGCCTTAAGAGTATTACATGCAGTTATAACGGAAACATCTACAGAACATACACGCTTAATTATACCGTGGATGTATTCTCACATCTGGTATCCGTTACGGAAACAGGAAGATCCTCGGTATCAGTACCTCCTACCACATTTGAATGGGAAGTGCCATCTGAGTTTCAACTTAATAGTAACAGAAAATCTCTGGAAACCTATGTTCTGGAAGACTTTAGCAAAGAGCATTTTTTCTCTGGCGATTTGGATGGTGATGGTATTACCGAGCTAATAAGCATGGAGTCGAAAGAATCTGTTATGGGTGATATGCACTTTCCTTATATTGATTTTACCGCTAGAAAATGGAATCCAGAAACTCAAGCATTTGAATTTTGTTATAGTGCGTATACTCAATCTGGAATTGAAATTGAGAGCATGTTTAAGGTTCTGAGATCAAGTGGGTTGGTTATGCATGCAAAGAATAAGAAAGAGAACTCTATCGTTTTCCCGTTTTGCAGAATAGACGATATCAAGGCTATGATTTTCTGTTTTCCCAAAGAAGGCCTGAGATTAAGTATTCCAATGGAGGGGATGTCAAGTGAAATGCCAGCCTATGCAATTTTTGATGCTGACAAAAACGGACTTGATGACATCTTTATAGTTGAGAAAGACAAGAAGAATGGTACCTATCCTGCATATTTGGTTTCCTTTAATTTGTTGTCAGTACCAAGCATCCCTGATACTACGAGAATCAATCTGGACCTTCAGGGTGTCCCAGACAAAGTTGTCGTTGCCGACTTTAATTCAGATGGCATGGAAGATTTGTTAGTTACAACTTCCAATGGGCATTATATTTATTGGAACAAATCCGGTAGTTTCTCTGATGCAGACAAGTATTACAATTCCTTATTTGGAAAGTGTAATATCATAGAAAAGGGTGATTTCAATGGTGACGGTCTTGTAGATTTAATAATAAACCCGTATGAATCTTATTGGTATATTGCACAAAATACAGGGAATGATACCAATGGTTTCTTTAATTTAAGTGGAATATATGATCTCATTTCCTCTGGTGCTCAGCAATATGAAAACAAGAAGAACAAACTATATTGTATAGTACAAGATATTGATGGGGACGGAAAGAGTGATGCTGTTGTAGGGCATCCGCATATGAACGGAGAAGGAGGATGTATAAGAATCCTGAAGTCAAATGGCTCTACACTTATAACCTCTAGTTTTCATCATCTGTCAAATTCTGGTGATTTCCCCGATATCTCTCATATTGTACAGGGTAATTTCAGCGGACAAAGCGGAGCTGAAATAATGTATTGGGGCAAGGAACTTGAACAAAATGTTCAAGGATGGCACACGCTTAGCAATCCCACAATCAAACCCTCGTCACAGAAGATAGTGTCTATAACAGATGGATTGGGCGCTACAGACAGTATCGGCTACAGCCTCTTAACAGATAAGGATGTATATAGCGTAGATAAGAATCACATTCTCCCGTTAATTCCCCTGGCAGGCCCAATGCCCGTTGTGAAAACCAGAACAGAATCTATCCCTACGGATAGCAGGACTACCAATTACTCATACGCTAACGGCTTTGTTCACATGCAGGGAAAAGGATTCATTGGCTTTGAGGACATGAGGACAGAATCCAGCTTGGGGATAGTGACGGAAACACATTGCCAGTTAGATTCCACTTTCTATGTTCTTGTTTCGAACAATTATTTCGAACGTAATGCCCATGGGGTAGAAATGAGTCGGGGAGGCCACTCTATCCGTATAGAGAAGGTTGGATCTTCCGGAACGGCCGCTCGTTCATATAAAACGATTGATACGGGTAGTTATAAGACAGATTCATTTAATCAATTTGGTAGCAGCGAAAGCAGTGATGATTTTGATAACGGTTTCCCACTTTACCAGTTGTCGGACGACGGTTTAGTTAACAATGAACAAGAAATCACATACTGGGAAAGCCCGCTCAATAACGTATATCTAAAAGGACTTCCCCAAGAGGTTGCAATCACCAAGTCAGCGATTTGGGCAGTTGAGGGAGACAATATCTACGAGAACATAATTTATGAAAGAGATCCCGCCACAGGCCTCGTTCTTAAGGAAACAAGAAGCAGAAACGACCTGCCTGTCAGCACAGACGGATATTCCTATAATGAATACGGTCAGGTGACTCAGCATTATACCGTAGCATATAATTCTACGGACACCCTTGTTACAAGATACGAATATAATGATAAGGGACAACTGAAAAAGGAATATGACCCTAGGGGATTATATAGGCAATACACATATAGCTCATCAAACGGCACCTTGTTATCTGTTCGCGATTATGATGCGGTGACAACCCGATATACATACGATTGGTTCCTTAGGGAAACGAAAAGGTATACTAATGTAGAAACTTGCCAGACCACAAGAGCACTTTCCAACTACGGTGGCGGAGTTTATTCCATCAAGGAAACTGTAACCGGCAAAACACCTGTAACCACCTATTATGATGCCTGGGAAAGAAAGATTGCAGAGTCTGCGCCTCTTGCTGACGGCACGGTCATGTACACGGATTATCATTATCTGTCTAACGGGCAACTCGGCTTTGTCTCATTCCCTCACAAAAGAACAGAGACAACACAGGAAGGTACCACCTACACCTATGATGACTCATTCCGTAAGACGGGTGAAGTGGATTCTAACGGGAAGACAAGCACATGGTCATATGTGCCTTCGGGTGTTGTCAGCAATATAGACGGGGTGAATAAAGTAACCTTTTATTGGGCTCCAGGCTTAGTGAGCTGTGTGGCCGATTCCCTGGTAACACACTTTGCGGGGTACGATATGGTAGCTGGAGGATTTGCTGATTACTACTATAATATAGATGAGAAAATCAGTACCATAGACGTAGGCCACATGGAGTCGGGGCCGGAAAGCGAAGACCATACCGCAAGTTACGAATACGATGATTACGGAAGACTGATTCGGACTACCGATGTGAACGGCGTGACCAAGGAATACTCTTATGATGTGAACGGAAACCCTTACAGAACCACCATCGCTGGCAGCTATGTAGAAACAAATTATGATCAGTATGGTATATTGCGTAGCAAGTCGTGGGCAGATTCCGGTGAGTCTCCTCATACGGTTACCTATACATACGACAATAATTTCCGTCTGACGAAGGAAGAAGGAGAGGAATATACAAATACTATTGCTTACGATACATACGGCAGAGTTACTCATAAGCGTAACATGGTTAACTCGTCAAGATATGCAGACACTTATTATCAGTATAATACGGATAATCAGCTTAGTAGCGCTTCTAACAGTTTTGGAGAATTCTTCCCGTCAGTGGTAGAGGAGTTCTCTTATAGGAATGGTTATCTGGTGTCAGACACGTTGGATCATGAACTACTGTGGAGACTGACCAAGCAGGACAGATGGGGACATGTGACGGAAGAGAGGGATTGCCTTGGAACCACTACCCACTCATATGATGACTATGGGAATATGCTTTCCATGAATCGTACCGGCAGTCATCCGATAAGCGAGTCATACACGTATGACATACATACGGGTAACATGATTAGCAAGAATGGTACTCCCCTTACCTATGATGACCAAAACCGTCTGACAGGTTGGGGCAATTATAGCTATAACTACGACAGGAAGGGTAACATTACCAATCAGCCATTTGTGGGTGAGTTCTCGTATAGTGATTATAGAGTAGATGGTATGACTGCGGATAGCAGTTACGTTATAGACGATAGTCTCCGCATCAGTTATTATAAGGCTATAGAGCGTCCAAAGAGTATAGAGAATGAGCATTACAAGGCCGAATTCTTCTATGACGGTAATGGTGACCGTTACATGATGAAGGTCTATAGTAAGTACTCTGGGCGATACGGCCATTATCTTACGAGATACTACTTGAGTCCGAACGTAGAGCTGACGGAAGAATACACGGGAAATAGAGTCTGTATGTATTATGCTGGAGGAGATGTCTATACGGCCTCTGCTGTCAAGGTAATGGATTGGGAGGCCAGAACCAATAGTGTATATCAGATAACCAGAGATAATTTAGGTAGTGTCCTGCAGTATGAGGATGAGGAAGGTACACATTATTTTCAGTTCTCGTACTCACCCTGGGGAGTGAGAACCCACATAGGTGACGAAACACATTTCTACCAGCCTGGCGTGAAATTCTTCGGTAATTCCTACTGCCCAATCTATAGAACCTATACAGGTCATGAGGACTTGTGGATGTTTGGCTTGATAAACGCTAATGCCCGTTTGTATAGCCCTTACCTTGGTCGTTTCGTAAGTCCTGACCCATTGCTTAATAGCGAGGGCGGTCCTCTTGACTATAACCCCTATGTATATGCCAGAAATAACCCGTACAAGTACATAGATAGGAATGGTGAGTTCCCTTGGCTGATTGGTGCAGCAGTTGCTGCAATTGTAACAGCTGGTGGTGTGGCTAATGTTGTTAGAAACTGGTCTGACATTCATAGCGTTTGGGAAGGCGCAGGGTATTTCTTCTTAGGTGCAGGAGTTACGGGTGCAACGCTGGCTGGCGTAGCAGTCTTGGGAACCGCAGCTGCATATGCAGCGCCATATATAGCTGGAGTATTAGGCGTCGCGGCAGAGTCTGCTGTCGCTTTAGGTACTGCATATGCCGCCGCCGGAGCTGTTTATTATGTCTATGAAGGATGCTTGAATAGTGCTGTATATGGAACTCCGTTCGAATTTAGCTGGAATGGCTTGGCTATAACAATGGCCACTTGGGCAATTCCTGCAGGAGTGGAAGGATATATGCTTGCAAGGGCAAAAGGATTGAATGGATGGACAGGTCTGGAAAAATCTAATGTAATGGCTACACGACATAGGCCAGTAATGACGAAATATGATGAAATAGCAGATTTGCCAACAAAAGAGCGTCATTTATCTACTCAACAAAATCCGGCAGAGGTATTAGAACAGGCTCATGTTCAGACTGGTCAGGGTAATAGTTCTGTATATATAGGTAGAGATGCGGAAGGTAAAATTCGATATGTGGGACGTACTGATAGAAAACCTGAGATACGCTTTCAGGAGCATTTCCATGATGGAAGTAAAAAAAGTATAATTGTAAAGTTTGAGCCAATAAAGACAACGTTGGATCATAATAGCTCAAGAGCTGCAGAACAGATATTAATAAATAAATACGGTATGAAAAAAAATGGTGGTGACCTAATCAATAAAGTCAACTCTATATCTCCAAAACAATGGAAGAAATTTGGCGTAGAATGAGATTAATGATACCTTTGCATTATAAAAAAGCGAATTCTGACATATTATGGCAAAAAGAATAGTTACAAAAATCGGAGATATATTCTCTGTCACATTGGATAATGGCAATTTGCGTTTCTTCCAATACATAGCTAATGACTGGACGGATTTAAATAGTTCGGTAATACGCGTGTTCAAAAAAGAATACCCGAGAGGATATGAGTTGAACCCAGAAGAAGTAGTGTCCGATGATGTGGATTTCTATGCTCATACAATACTTCGGATGGGGGTGGCAGATGGCGATTGGCAGAAAGTTGGCAAATGCAAGGATGTCGGCGATACTGACAATATACTATTTAGAGAGGTTACAAAAAGTGCAGTGGATCATAAAGAACGGATATGGCATGCATGGTACATAAACAAAGAATGGTTTACAATAGGAAAACTAACTAGTGATTTTAGAGCGAAGTCGGACATAGGCTCAGTATGGGTTAGTTCCGCTGTCGCATACAGAATTAGGAATGGAGTATTTCCTGGCACAGCATATTGGCCGGAAGAACACTAATCTAACAAGGAGTCGTGTCTGTTACTTTAGACACGACCTCCTTTCTTGTCAAATGGAGTGATGCCAAACGATACTCCTGGGATGATATCCGTGCGAATAAGTTGTATCGCAAGTGGATTGTCGCAAAGGACGAGGACGGTAACTACGACACGAGTATAAGGTATTCAGACTCTGATGAGCAAGAATAATCAAGGGGCAGGCGCAAAAAAGATTTCCACAATGAGACTTCTGCACTTGTTAGAATGAGTCATGCGACATTGAATATGTTTACTAGTGAACAATAATAACATGGATATAAAATTTACGATTATGAAAAGACTTGTATTTATTGCATCTGTTATGATGTTGCCGTTAATGGCCTATGCACAGCGTGAAGTTGGGACACTCTCATTTCAGCCAAAGGCCGGTCTGAGCGTTGCATATTACACAGGAGATGATGGTGTAGATACGAAACCGCGTTTTGGCATTGTTGCGGGCGCAGAATTCGAGTACCAGCTAATGAAAGAGTTAAGTCTGTCTGCTGGCATGCTGTATTCGCAGCAAGGCGAAAAGGGAAAAATTAAAGAGCCCTTTCAAGAAGTGGATTTAACTGCAAAAACGGACTATCTCAACTTTCCCATACTTGTCAATGTCTATGTAGCCAAGGGATTTTCCGTAAAGTTTGGTGTTCAGCCTGCTGTCAATGTCAAGGCCGGTTATTCCGTTAGCAACTCGTCTTTTGAATGGGAGGGAAACCTTTCATACTATGGCATTCATGTCAAGACGTTTGATCTAGCTATTCCTGTCGGCCTGTCCTATGAGTTAAAAAACTTTGTGATTGATGCCCGTTACAATATTGGAGTAACAAAAATGGCAGAAGGAGATGAATCAAGGAACAGGACTTTCCAATTTACGATAGGTTACAAGAAAGTTCTTTAAAGTGATGGGGG
>JAEEGF011861433.1_pt1 | contig 26187 bp, 30 predicted proteins | sample 9134171 | NCBI WGS metagenome assembly JAEEGF01 (sample SAMN16246542, study PRJNA631951) | gut metagenome | biome: gut microbiome; feature: rumen; material: AP-attached | host: Bos | place: Iran: Karaj | collected 2018-10 | reverse complement strand
GACCGCCTCTGCAAGGCACATCAGGGGCTTTGGAACATCGAGGCCGAGGAATATCTCCTCAGCCACGCCGACCAGCTGTAACGTTTTCTGTAACTGGTTAATATTGAATCTTTTATAAAAAACGAGTAGCTAATTATGCTACTCGTTTTTCGTAAGTGGCTGTTATTCAACGTATTTAGCAAAACGCTTCCGCTTGAACAAGGAAGCAGGGTAATTGGCAGGTGGGGTATCCCAAATTGTTATTGCAGAGACAGAACCGTATTGAATATCAATGAGTTGATTGATTATCCTTAGCGTTTTTCACTGGAGGCAAAAAGCGTAACTTATTGACTTTTAAGGCAGAACTGCCTCCTGTGTGAATGGAAAGCAGCATAACTGCAATGGCCGCAGCAATTGTAAGGTAGGGCTTCCAAGGGGATAGCGATGCCAGTATGCCTGCTTGAAGGCTTTTGACGTTAACCAAAGGGAATGCTATGAAGAACAACGTGGCAATGATTCCTGTCGCCACCCCTATGAACAAGGCAATGAGAATGACTGAACGTCCATGCCGGCGTTGGCGGTCGACCTCATCCTTGATTCCTTCGACGGCATCCAGCCTTTGCCTGACTTCCAGCATGAAGGCCGGATTATCCTTGACCACGGGCTTGTTGTTCCGAAGGAAGTCATCTATGTTGATCTCGTTCATGGATTAATCAATTCTTTAAGGTGTGATCTCCCGATGGAGAGATGATATTTGACTGTTCCCGTAGGGATGCCGAGGATTGAAGAGATCTCCTTTATGCTCCGGTCTTCGAAATAGAACAGGATGATGGCTGTCCTTTCTTTCTCAGAAAGCCGGTCCAATGCTTGATGGAGTTGCTGGTACCGGAAAGAAGCATCGGAAGTGTTCCTGTCTTCAAGATTCAATGCTTCGCTTCCATCGATCGGGGATTGTCCGGGATGCTTCTTCCTGCGATGGTCAACATAGCAGTTGTAGGCGATCCTGAAGAGCCAGGTGCGGAATGAGGATAGCCCCATGAAAGATCCCGAAGCCACATATGCCCTCACAAGGGAATCTTGGGCTATGTCATCGGCCAGGGCGGAATCACCGCCGCACAAAGCAAGCAGGAACCGTCTCAGTGGTCCCTGCTCCACTCTGACCAGGTCGATGAACCGCTCCTCAGTCATTGCTGTTTGGATGCTTCCAATGCTTTCTCCTCAACTTCAATCTCCTTGGTAAGAGCCTTTTTCCTGATAAAGTAAACCACAAGGAGAGCAATTCCGATAGCCGACAGGATTCCGCCGAGGTAAGGTAACAGACTCATCGCTGAAGCCCAGGATTCGTAAGTATGATTGTTCGCAAGACAGAAAACAATACCGAGAATGATTAAGCATGATCCCAAGCCGAGAAGGATGCAGGCTGCCGTCAAATAACCAAGAAGTCTTTCCTTGATGCTCTTTTTCCTGACGGTTTGGTTTTCTGCTTTCAATAAATTAGGGTCTACAGGTGTACCCGTCTCGATGGCCTTCAGCATTATTTCGGCCATCTTGTTGGTTTCATTCTGTTTTGTCCTCATTACCAGCCAGACGATAGTAACCGGCATTGCTACGCACATGAAAAGGGGGAGGATAATGTCTTCCATCATAGTATTTTAATTTGTAATCAACAATTACCGCAATCAGTGCGGTTCCATATGTTAGACGGAAAAGCGGCCCTGAAGGTTGGGAAAAGATTAAATCAGTAACAAGTCAAGGATAGCTGCTGAACCGGTGCCCCTGAAGCAGCGTGAGACGGTGGCATCATCCAGGACGCAGGCAAGGGCTTCACGCTCGAACCGGCAACCTGTCAGTTTCGATTCCAACTCCGTCACAGGTTCGTCGAACAGGAAATCTCCGCTGAAGGAAATGCAGGTGATCAGGCCGCGGTCCAGGTTGATGTCAGCCTCGACCGTACCGCAGGGAAGTTTTGCCTTCCGGACAAAACCGGTCTGACGTGAACGTCCGTATATGAAATCCCAGGTTGCGAACTTCCCGTCAGCCATCTTTCGGACTTCCGAAAGCTGGTCTTCGGACAGTTCGATAACCCCGTCACCATCGGCAAGTATCTCCTGGAGAGCAGCCTGCAGTTCGTTCAGGGTACTGAAACCGGGAAGATATTCCTTGAGGTTGGCGACCCTGCTCCTGACGGAACCGATCCCTTTGGCCTGAAGTTTCGAACCAGGGGTGTCCAGGACGTGGGTCAGGGTTTCCAGGTCCACGTCGTACATTAGGGTGCCGTGGATGATTTCCTGGCATCCGGAAACCCTCCTGGCATAGCCGGAGACTTTGCGGCCTTCTACGAATATGTCGTTGCGGCCGGACAGTTCGGCTGGGACGCCGAGCCGGCGCAGGGCGTCGACTATCGGCTGGGGCGTAAGTCCTGTAGAGGACTTCCCGACGATAGTGTAGTTAAGGTTCTGCAGGTCGTGATATACCGCGCCGCCGCCGGTCACCCTTCGTACAAGGTTGATACCGTTAGCCCGTAGATAGGGGAGGTTGACCTCAGAATACGCGTTCTGGTTGAGGCCGATGATAACGGAAGGCCGGTTCCTCCAAAGGTAGAAATACGGTTCCTCCCTGACGATGTTCTCAAGGCAGAACTCGTCAAGGGCCATATTGAAATACGGGTCCGTCGAGTTATTTACGAGATATCTCATTCTCGATAACGGGCAGGATATACTTTTTTGTCTCAGGGAAATTGGGAAGGTGGGTTCCGGGATACCTGTGGCCGCGGCCGGGGTAATGCTCCTGGAACTCGTCGAAACAATCCACCATCTCGTCCCGGTCGGCGAACATACCTGATGTCAGGGCGATCTCCTCATCATCCAACCCTTTGAATTTATCCTTCTCAAGGGTTTCATAACCTTGGCAGATGGTTTCATCGATCCTGAATGAAACCGCTCCGTCCCGCCGCGGTGAAAGATATTCCATTACACCGACCTTGGTCCTGAGGAGACGGGATGGATGCAGGTCGGGATTGACAAGTATTTTACGGTAGCCGCGCAGTTTCTGCGCCCAGAAGCCTCCGAGGGAAAGGCCCACGATAAGGTCCGGCTTTTCACGGGAACATATTCCTTCAAGGAGAGCCAGTGCATCCGAGGGCTCGATGGGCACATCAGGGGCAGTCACCTCGCTTCCTTTGAGGAGGATCCTCAGGGTCGAGGCCATCTTGTAGGCACCGGATGATGCCAGCCCATGGATGAACAAAATCTTCATTTACAATTATTTCCGGCTTTCAAGTATTAGGTCTCCGAGTTCCTTCAGGTCCCTGACTATGAAATCGGCGGTACCGGCTTCCAGAGCCGTTTCCAAAGTGGTCTCCCCGGAGAGGACCAGTACGCTGACCGCGCCGGCCCTGCGGCCCATCTCGATGTCAGTATAGATGCGGTCGCCGACCATCGCAATCTCCTCAGGCTTCAGTCCGTGGCGGTCGCGGATGCCGTCCAGCATCGTCGGATCGGGCTTGCCCATCACCTTGTCCGGCTTCCTGCCTGTCGCGGCCTCGATGCATTTCTGGAGCGAGCCGCAGTCCACCAGGATGGTTTCTGCATCGGTAGGGCAGACCCAGTCGGGATTGGTGGCGACATAGGGTATCCCCTGCTTGGCCCACCACGCGGCCCTGCAGAGGCGGGAATAGACCAGGGTCGTGTCGAAAGCGACTATCAGCATGTCCGGCCTGTCGGAAGGGTCGTCCTTGCAGGAAATGAACCCGGCTTCCACGAACTGCTCACGCATGCTGGGTGTTCCGAGCATGAACAGGCGCTTCACTTCCGGATAGGCTTTCTTAATGTAGTCGATGGTAGCAATGGGAGTGGTGTACATGTCCTCGAAGGCACAGTCTATCCCCATCCTGGCGAGTTTCGCCACATAGTCTCCCACGGATTTCGTGGGATTGTTGGTCAGGAAAGAGTGGCCGACTCCGGCCTCCTTCAAAGCATCCAGCGTTGGGATGGTGAACGGGAATATGTTGTTTTCCATGTAGATGGTCCCGTCCATGTCAAGGGCAAGGTGCCGGATTCCCCGAAGTCTCGCCCGCTGCTCCTCCGATATCGTCTTGTTATAGTTGTCTTTCATATCAAACGCAAATATACTAATTCCCCGAGGTTATTTTGACTCCGGGAATCCAACTAATTACCGGAATTCGTTATATTTGTGATATGGAGAAGAGCATCAAGCAAAAATACAATTATTGGCAGTGGCGTACGCTCATCATCCTGATGATAGGATACGCCCTGTTCTATTTCGTAAGGAAGAATTTCAGCATAGCCATGCCTGCCTTGAAGTCCGAACTGGGACTAGACGAGACCCAGTTGGGAATATTCCTGACGCTGAACGGAATAGTCTATGGCGTATCCCGTTTCATCAACGGCTTCATATCGGACAGGGCACGCTCGAAGAAACTGATCATGGGTCTTGGGCTCCTGCTTTCCGCCATCGTCAACTTCGTCATCGGTCTGAGCCCCCAGATGAACGGTCTGTTCCACTATATGGATGCAAGTGGGAAGGCAACTGTAGGCCTGGTGTACTTCATCGGTTCTTTGTGGCTGATAAACGGTTTCACCCAGGGAATGGGTTATCCCCCCTGCGGCAGTCTCATGGCTCACTGGATAAAGCCTTCCGAACTGGCGACCAAGCAGAGTATCTGGAACAGCTCCCATTCGATCGGAGCCGGCCTTGTAGCGGTGCTCATAGGCACTTTCATCCTGGGGCGTTTCGGTTATGAGGCCTGGCAGTGGTGTTTCTTCATCCCCGCCATCCTGGCCGCAGCCGGCAGCCTGCTACTCTTTTTCGGCCTCAAGGATTCTCCTTCCGATGTCGGCCTGCCAAGCCCGGACATGCTGGACGAGCAGGTTCCTGCCGCACAGGCCGCGAAGCAGGAACACGAGAGCCCGGAGCATGCGCATGCATTGTACAAGGTGCTTCTGAAGAAGATGGTGTTCCGCAATCCGATAATCTGGATCCTGGCGGTTTCCAATTTCTGCGTATACGTGATCCGGTTCACGATCCTCGACTGGGGATCCATGTTCCTGACTGACTACAAACATCTGGATATAAGCGTTGCCGCGAACGTCGTGGCGGCATCCGAGATTGTGGGTGGTATCATAGGAACACTACTGGCAGGATGGATCACTGACCGGTTCTTCAAGAGCAAGGCACACCATACATGCCTGATATTCATGATTATGGCGACCCTCTGCTTCTTCATGTTCTGGAGGATGCCGCAGTCCAACACCGGACTTGCGATATTCTTCCTCATCATGTCCAGCTTCTTCATCTACGGTCCCCAGGCACTCACGGGAATCGCCGCCTCCAATCAGGCTACCAAGAGGGCTGCGGCTTCAGCCAACGGTGTTCTCGGTATATTCGGATATGCCAGTACGACTGTTTCCGGCCTTGCTTTCGGTATGATCGCCAAGTCCTTCGGCTGGAACACCGTGTTCGCCGTGGCCATCGCGTTCGGTATCCTGGGCTGCCTTGTCTTCGCAATCATGTGGAAGGCGCCCGCTGACGGGTATTCAAAGGCGGAAAAGATCATAGAGGAATTCGAGGGACAGAACCCCGAAAAGGCATAAGGATGGACCGGAAGGAAAGACTTGCCTCCCTGGATATCCTGCGAGGACTGGACCTGTTCCTGTTACTGGTGGCCGGGCCTGTTATCCATACTTTCCTCAGGATCAATGAGAGCCCCGTATGGGACGGTGTACGCCATCAGGTGAGCCATGTCGCCTGGGAAGGGTTCGTGCTCTGGGATATCATAATGCCGCTGTTCATGTTCATGTCTGGGGCCACCATACCGTTCTCGATGGCAAGGTACAGGGAAGGTGAAAAACCGGGCAGGACGTTTTATTTCAAGCTGATCAAGCGCTTCGCCCTCTTGTTTTTCCTGGGGTGGATAGTGCAGGGCAACCTTCTCAACCTTGACTTCAAGGTATTCCATCCTTTCGCCAATACCCTGCAGGCCATCGCGGTGGGCTATGTCTTTGCCGCCCTCGCATTCGTCCATCTCGGAAAGAAAGGAAGCTGGATATTCGGCACGTTCTGTTTCGCAGCCTATATCCTGGTGTTCGTCGTATTCGGCAATATGGATTTTGACCCGCAGGGGAACGTGGCCATGACCATCGACAAGGCGGTCCTGGGGAGCCACCGCGACGGGGTGACCTGGAATCCGGACGGCAGTTGGACCTGGAACGAGGGTTACCAGTACACATGGATCCTCAGCAGCCTCAATTTCATCGTGACGGTGATGCTGGGCTGTTACGCCGGAACCATATTGAAGGATGCTTCCAGGACCAAGTACTTGAGAGGGTTGCTGCTGGCGGCCACGGGCATCTCCCTGGTCGTCTTCGGGTTGGCTCTCGGTTCCTGGTTCCCCATAATCAAGAAGATTTGGAGCAGTTCGATGACACTCTATTCGGGCGGAATATGCTGCATTGCCCTTGCGGTAGTGTACCTGATCGTTGACGTCTGGGGTAAGCGGAAGGGGCTGGAATGGCTCAAGTACTTCGGAATGAACTCAATTGCTGCGTACTGCATCGGTGAGGTAATCAATTTCTCCTCTGTGAGCAGGTCCTTGCTTCACGGCTTCGAACATATTACCGGAGATTATTATCCCCTCGTCATCACGGCGGCCAATGTGACGATTCTCTTCCTAATCCTGCGGCTGATGTACAAGAGAGGAATATTCCTTAAAGCGTAGCCATGGCCGCCGAGATAGAGAGACATCCTTTCGAGCCTTTTCTGCCCGCGAACGCCCGGGTCCTCTTTCTCGGGAGTTTCCCCCCGCAGCGTAAAAGGTGGAGCGTGGAGTTCTATTACCCTAACTATATCAACGATTTCTGGCGTATAACAGGTCTCGTTTTCTTTGATGACCGGGACCGTTTCGTAGATGTACCCGCCAAAAGGTTCAAGCTGGAGGAGATCAAAGGATTCTGCTCCGAAAAAGGGATAGCCCTGTTCGATACCGCCACTGCGGTAAGACGCCTGAAAGGCAACGCCTCGGACAAGTTCCTGGAGGTGGTCGAACCGACGGATATCCCTGCACTCCTCAGACGGATTCCGGAGTGCCGGGCAGTAGTGGTGACAGGGGAGAAGGCCGCCGATACCCTCGGAGGGGCATTCGGAGTTGCCTCCCCGGCCGTAGGGGAATATTCATCCTTCCTTTTCGAGGACAGGCAGATGCGCCTATACAGGATGCCGTCCACATCCCGCGCCTACCCGCTTCCGATAGACAGGAAAGCCGACGTTTACCGCCGGCTTTTCGAAGATCTGGGAATGCGTGGCCAGTTCGAAATAAAATGAGTATATTTGTAAGATTATAAGATTATTTTAGGATAATGGCAAGAGAAATAAAGTTCTCCCTGGTTTACAGGGATATGTGGCAGAGTTCGGGCAAATATGTCCCCAGGGTCGACCAGCTTTGCGAGGTAGGTCCCGCAATCGTCGACATGGGCTGCTTCGACAGGGTGGAGACCAACGGCGGCGCTTTTGAACAGGTGAACCTCCTCTTCGGAGAGAATCCGAATGTCGCAGTCCGCAAGTGGACGGCCCCTTTCCATAAGGCAGGCATCCAGACACATATGCTGGAGAGAGGCCTTAACGCCCTCAGGATGAATCCTGTACCGAGGGATGTCCGCGACTTGATGTTCAAGGTCAAGAAAAAGCAGGGCACCGACATCGCCCGTTCGTTCTGCGGACTGAACGACCATCGCAACCTGCGCGTCTCTGTCGAGGGTGCCAAGAAGGGTGGGATGATATCCCAGGTAGCCCTCTCCATCACCCATTCACCGGTCCACACGGTCGAGTATTACATGGGCATAGTGGACAAGGTGGTCGGATACGGTTGTGATGAGATATGCCTAAAGGACATGGCCGGAATCGGCAGGCCTACCGTCCTGGGGGAACTGGTTTCTGATATCAAGAAGAAATATCCTCACATAGTGGTCCAGTACCACGGACACACCGGTCCCGGCTTCTCTCCGGCATCGATGCTGGAGGTCGCCCGCGCCGGAGCTGACTATCTGGATGTGGCTGTCGAGCCCCTCTCCTGGGGAAAGGTCCATCCGGATGTCATCACCATCCGCGAGATGATGAAGGCCGACGGCTTCCTGGTCAAGGACATCAATATGGATGCTTACATGGAGGTACGCCGCCTGACCCAGAAGTTCATCGACGATTTCCTTGGATACTGGATCAATCCGACCAACGCCCAGATGAGTTCCCTGCTGGTGGGCTGCGGCCTGCCCGGCGGAATGATGGGTTCCATGATGGCCGACCTGAAGGGATTCCAGGGTGCGATCAATGCCGCCCAGAGGTCGCATGGCCGTCCCGAAATGAGCCTTGATACTTTGATGGTCAAGTTGTTCCAGGAGGTCGAGTACGTGTGGCCGCGCCTTGGCTACCCGCCTCTCGTGACCCCGTTCAGCCAGTATGTCAAGAACACGGCCCTGATGAACCTGTTCAACATGCTGAACGACAAGCCCCGCTGGACCACCATCGACAAGGACACCTGGGGTATGATACTCGGCAACATGGGCCAGCTTCCCGGACCTCTCGCTCCAGAAATCATCGACCTGGCGAAGGAGAAAGGCCTCGAGTTCACGACCTGCGACCCCCAGGAAAACTATCCTGACGAACTCCCGAAGTTCCGCAAGATGATGGACGAGGAAGGCTGGGACTATGGCGAGGACGATGAGGAACTCTTCGAGCTCGCCATGCACGAGCGCCAGTATCGCGACTACAGGAGCGGAATCGCAAAGGAGCGCTTCAACAAGGAACTTGAGGACTTCCGCAAGAAGGCCGGTGCTCCGATAGTGGTCACCCGCCCTGTGGTGGAGATGCTGAAGTTCGATGTTGAGGAATATGCAAGGCGCTATCCCGGTGCCGTGCCCGTCCAGGCTCCCGTCAAGGGACAGTTGCTCTGGCAGGTTGATGTGGATGACGATTCCGCCGCACCGTTGGCAGGGACCGCCGTCAAGGCCGGAGAAGGCATGGGCTTCGTCCAGACATATTACGGTATGGAGGAGATCATCCCAGCCATTGACGGTCGTGTCGTGGCGGTTCTCGGAAAGCAGGGCGAGAAAGTCGCCAAGGGTGAGATCATAGCTTTCGTACAGGCATAATGAAAAGGATCCTTCATCTCGTCGTCGTTCTGTCAACCGTCGTCCTGACGGCGACCGGCTGCGATTTCTTCCGCAAGCTTGCGGGAAGGCCCACCTCTACCGACATAGAAGCGATGAGGCAGGCTATAGCCCTGAGGGAAGAGGCGAAGGTGCAGGCGGCTCAGACGGACTCGATACCGGTCGTTCCTGATACAGTTGCAGCCAAGCCGGAGGTCAAGCCTGCCCCTGCGAAGGAGACAGTTCCATCCAGTTCGCAAGCGAATGACGGGAAGAAGAGATATTACATCATAGTGGCTTCATTCTCCAAGGTCGAGAACGCTGAAAGATGTGCCGAGCGCATGGCCGGCAGGGGCTATCCCGGTGAACTGCTGAAGTTCAAGGGAGGCTACACCGCAGTCGGCGTGCTTGGTACGGATGACATGCAGGAGGCCCAAGCCTCGCTGAAGGAATTGAAAAGGCAGGATTTTTGCCCTCAAGGCGTCTGGATTTTAGACAGGAACAGAAAATGAACATCAAATCAGCGATCATTTCGGCTTCAGTCGCCCTTTTCGCCTTTATCACGCCTCTTGAGGCCCAGTTCAAGGCCGGGTATTCTGATTTGGGTGACAGCGAGACTGTATCTTCGTTCAAGAAGCATGTCTCCACAGTCTCCGCAGCCATTATGGAAGGCCGCAAGGCCGGTTCGGAGGGTGAGAAGATGACAGCCGAATACATTACCGAAGTATTCAAGGAGTATGGACTCGACCTCTTGTCCGGGCAGTCCGGAGATCCGTTCGGAATACGCCAGGAAAACGGTGACACACTGACTTCCAGAAATGTCTGCGCTTTTATTCACGGAGGTGACAAGGCCCTGAGGGACAGATATATAGTCATCGGTGCCAGGATGGATAACCTGGGATCGGGGACTATGACCGTGGATGGACGTACGGTAGACAGGATATATTATGGCGCCAACGGCAACGCTTCCGGGATTGCAATGCTTCTGGAACTTGCGCGCCTTCTCCAGACAAACCGGTTCCAGCTGAGGCGTTCCATCCTGCTGGTTGCTTTCGGGGCTTCCAGGGAATCCTTTGCCGGATCCTGGTATTTCCTGAACAGGTCGTTCTCCGACGTGTCCAACATCGATGCGATGATCAATCTGGACATGCTGGGTACCGGTTCGGACGGGTTCTATGCATATACTGCTTCGAATGCCGACATGAACGCCCTGCTGACCCAGCTTTCCGACGAGTTGCAGCCGATCCGTCCGCAGGTCATCACCCAGGAGCCGTATCCCTCCGATCATGTGGCGTTCTATGACAAGGAGATACCGTCCGTATATTTCACCACGGGCAGGTATCCTGCGCACGATACCGAGCGGGACACCCAGTCCATAATCGACTTTGATACGATGGAGAAGGAGCTGGAATACATCTACCACTATTCCGTAGCCCTCGTGAACGGTCCCAAGCCCATTTTCAATCCTTCGGACCTGTCCAAGCTCTCAACCGTGTCATCCGGAGTGGTCCCTTACTATGATTGCGAGATCAAGCCCAGTTTCCTGGGAAGCACCGATCCCCGTGTATTCCTCCAGAAATGGGTATACACCTATATGAAATATCCTCAGGAAGCCATTGAGAAAGGAATCCAGGGCAGGGTACTGGTCGATTTCATCATTGACGAGGACGGCAAGCTCAGGGACGTCAAGGTCCTGAAGGGCGTGGATCCGCTTCTCGACGAGGAAGCCGTCAGGATCGTGAGCGGCTCGCCGAAGTGGAAGCCGGGCAGGCTGCGCGGAGAGAAGGTGAAATCCGAGATGTCCCTCTACATCGAGTTCAGGCTTGAGAAGAAGGGTACAAGGAGTTTCGGACTCAAGAAATATTGACATTAAGAAACAGTAATAAGCAAGATGGAATACGATTTCAGGAACATTGAAAGGAAATGGCAGTCCTACTGGGCTGAGAAAGGCACCTTCAAGACGAAGGAGGACCCTTCCAAGCCGAAGTTCTATGTGCTGGACATGTTTCCCTATCCTTCCGGGGCCGGCCTTCACGTAGGTCACCCTCTAGGATATATTGCCAGCGACATTTTCTCGCGCTACAAGAGACTGAAGGGATTCAACGTCCTTCACCCGATGGGGTATGACTCCTTCGGACTGCCGGCTGAACAATATGCCATCCAGACAGGCCAGCATCCTGAAGTTACGACTGTACAGAATATCAACCGCTACCGTCAGCAGATGGACCGCATAGGTTTCTCATATGACTGGGACCGTGAGGTGCGTACGTGCGATCCGGCATACTACAAGTGGACCCAGTGGGCCTTCCTGAAGATGTTCGGAAGCTGGTACGACAACGATATCCAGAAGGCGCGTCCGATCGAGGACCTGGTCGAAGCATTCGGCAAGGGCGGCAGCGAGGCGGTCAATGCTTCCTGTTCCGACCACGAACCTTTCACCGCTGAGCAGTGGGAGGCTTTCTCTGAAAAGGAGAAGTCCGACATGTTGATGAATTATCGTATCGCCTACCAGGGAGAGACCTCCGTCAACTGGTGCGCCGGACTCGGAACGGTCCTGGCCAATGACGAAGTGAAGGACGGACTCTCGGTCCGTGGCGGTTTCCCGGTGGAGCAGAAGAAGATGAAACAGTGGCAGCTGCGTGTCTCCGCATACGCCGGAAGGCTCCTCGAAGGCCTTGACAGGATCGACTGGACGGATTCGCTCAAGGAGATGCAGCGCAACTGGATCGGCAAGTCCAACGGATGCGAAGTGGTGTTCAAGTGCTATAATGGTGAGGAAGAGCATGACGTGACTATATTCACTACCAGGGTCGACACCGTCTTCGGGGTTACCTTCATGGTCCTCGCTCCCGAAAGCGACCTAGTAGGAATCCTTACCACTCCAGCACAGAAGGCTGAAGTCGAGGAGTATCTTGCCTATGTGAAGAAGAAGACCGAAAGGGAGAGGATTGCCGAGACCAAGACCGTCACGGGCGTATTCTCCGGCTCATACGGAGTCAATCCGCTCACGGGTGAAAGGGTGCCGGTATGGATTTCCGAATATGTGCTCGCCGGTTACGGTACCGGTGCCATCATGGCGGTTCCCGCCCACGACAGCCGCGACTATGTGTTCGCCAGGAAATTCAACCTTCCGATCGTCCCGATCATCGAGGGATGTGACGTCAGCGAAGAAAGCTTCGATGCCAAGGAAGGCAGGATGGTCAATTCCGGTTTCCTGGACGGAATGGAAGTCAAGGACGCCATTCCTGCGGCCATTGGCTATGTCGAGCAGCACGGTCTTGGCCACAGGAAGGTCAATTACAGGCTCCGCGACGCCATATTCAGCCGTCAGAGGTATTGGGGAGAGCCGTTCCCTATCTATTTCAAGGACGGAATACCCACTCCGGTCGACTTCGAGGACCTGCCTCTGACGTTGCCGGAGATCGATGAGTTCAAGCCTACCGAGAAGGGCGAACCGCCGCTTGCGAGGGCCAAGGACTGGACCTACAAGGGGTATCCGCTCGAGACCAGCACAATGCCTGGATTCGCAGGGTCGAGCGCATATTACCTGCGCTATATGGATCCGCATAACGACAACGCCCTCGTGGACAAGGATGTGGACGGATACTGGCGTGACGTCGACCTTTATATCGGCGGAACCGAACATGCCACCGGTCACCTCATCTATTCCCGCTTCTGGAACAAGTTCCTCTATGATCTCGGTTATGTTTGCGAGGATGAACCCTTCCGCAAGCTGATTAACCAGGGCATGATCCAGGGCCGCTCCAACTTCGTGTACCGTATCGTTGGCACGAATACCTTCGTGTCCGCCGGTCTGAAGGATGGTTATGATACCACCGAGATACATGTCGACATCAACCTTGTCAGGAACGACAAGCTCGACCTCGAGGGGTTCAAGGCCTGGAGACCCGAGTTCGCGGATGCGGAATTCATCCTCGAGGACGGTGAATATGTCTGCGGCTGGGCGGTGGAGAAGATGAGCAAGTCCATGTTCAACGTGGTCAATCCGGACAGGATCTGCGACGATTACGGTGCCGACACCCTGCGTCTCTACGAAATGTTCCTGGGCCCTCTGGAGCAGAGCAAGCCTTGGGATACCAAGGGAATCGACGGTGTGAACAGGTTCCTGAAGAAGTTCTGGAGGCTGTTCTTCGACGGTGACAGTTTCTCGGTTTCCGAGGAGAAGGCTTCTCCGGAGGAACTCAAGGTCCTTCACAAGCTCATCGGCAAGGAGGAATATGATATCGAGCATTTCTCCTTTAATACGACCGTCAGTGCGTTCATGATAGCGCTCAACGACCTTGGAGCCCTGAAATGCCGGAAACGTGAAATCCTGGAACCCATGACGGTCCTGCTTTCCCCGTTCGCCCCGCATATTGCTGAGGAACTATGGTCGCTTCTCGGCCACGAAGACAGCATCACGTATGCCAGTTTCCCTGTCTTCGATCCCGCCCTTGCCGCAGAGGACAATGTGAAGTATCCGGTGTCCTTCAACGGAAAGATGCGCTTTACCGTGGACCTTCCCAAGTCGATGTCTCCCGCAGAGGTTGAAGCTGCTGTCAGGAATATGGACCAGACTTCCAAGTGGGTGGCCGACAAGTCGATCGTCAAGGTGATAGTGGTTCCCGGAAGGATCGTCAACATCGTCCTCAAATAATCTCGATAATGGCAAACAAGGAATCAAAGACACTCAAGTCAACAATCTTATCCACAGTCGGCGACTATCTCGTCATCACCGTGGGAGTGTTGCTGTACACCTTCGCCTGGTCTGCCATGCTCATTCCCAACGGAATTGCCAGCGGCGGTCTCACGGGAGCGTGTACGATCTTGAATTTCGCGACCGGCATCCCGGTCTATCTTTCATACATAGTCATAAACTCCCTTCTGATCCTTACCGGAGCCTTGGTTCTCGGGAAGGGATTCGGTCTGAAGACTTTGTTTGCGATAGGCCTTTCCACCCTGTGCCTCGACGTGATGGCCAACTGGGAGTTCATGCACGTGTTCTTCGACAACAAGCTCCTTCTGGTCGTTGTCGCCGCCCTGATCGAGTCGGTCGGTATCTCCTTCATCCTCGCAAGGGGGGGCAGCACCGGAGGAACCGATATAGTGGCGCTGATCGTCAATAAGTTCTGGCCGGTCTCGCTCGGTAAGGTTTTCCTGGTAGTGGATATGTTTATCATCGCGTCCATCCTTCTGATACCCGGAAAGACCGTGGAGGATATGGTCTATGGTTATGTTGCCATGGTCATCTTCTCGGTGTTCGTGGACTGGGTCATGCTCGGGCGTAATTCTACCTGGCAGATCATGGTGTTCTCCAGCAAGTACAAGGAGATAGCCGATACAGTCATCAATGATCTCAACAGGGGAGTGACCGCGCTGGACGCCCAGGGATGGTATTCCGGTGAGAGCAAGAAGGTCCTGCTGATCATGGTGCGCAAGCCCGAACTCCATACCATCACCAAGACCGTCAAGGACATCGATCCCAAGGCCTTCGTGACCGTCGCTTCCGCAAGCACTGTCTATGGTGAGGGATTCGACGAGATGAAAACGGGAATCAAACTGAAGCTCAAAAAGAAGAACGACGATGTCATTAAAAGAGAAGAACGTCCTGCGGACAATTAAGGAGTATGTCTTCATTACGCTGGGAATTTTGATCTATACCTGCGGATGGACAATTTTTCTGACCCCGAACAACATGTTCGGAGGCGGTGTTTCCGGTATCAGTGCCATCATCCAGTTCGCCACGGGAATCAAGATGGGTTATACTTACTTCGTGATCAATGCCCTTCTGCTGCTGATATCTTTGTTCATCATAGGTCCGTCCTTCGGCATCAAGACAGTTTATGCCATAATCCTGGCTTCAGTGTGCCTGAACGTAGAGCAGAGCCTGATTCCGGCTCCGGTAATCCAGGATTTCGCCTTGTCGAACGGCAAGTTGATGTGCTCGATCATCGGCGGTTCCATGGCGGGATTGGGTATCGGAATGTCCATATCGCAGGGTGGCAGTTCCGGCGGGACCGATATCATCGCCTTGATAATCACCAAGTACAGGAACATATCCCCTGGAAAGGTTATCCTCCTCATCGATGTTTTCATCATCGCATCATCATTGCTTGTACCTTCGTACGGGGCTGATGGACAGCCGCTTCCGTTCGTGGATAAGTTCATCACGGCAGTATACGGCATGATTGTCGTGACGGTATGCGGCAATCTTGCGGACATCTATCTGGCCGGTGCCAAGCAGAGCGTCCAGATGTTCATACTCTCGCATAAGTTCGAGCCGATAGCGGACATGATAGGCCGGGACTTCCATCGTGGAGTCACCGTCCTTGACGGTCAGGGCTGGTATACCAAACGTGTGACCTCCGTCCTTATGGTCCTGACAAGGAAGTCGGATGTCAATCTCCTCCTCCGTTCAATCAAGCGGATCGACCCGGAGGCGTTCATCTCGATCTCGTCGGTAACCGGTGTATACGGAAAGGGTTTTGAATCCATCAAGAAATCATAATTTCTGTTCTTTATCCTTTAATTTCAGGAAATACCCCCGGGCGGTCTCAGTCCGGGGTCTTTTTTTGCTATCTTACGGAAGAGAAACGACCTGGAATGACTAAAACTATAACTTATGCCGACAATCGTAGCATCGTTCCTGCTCACGGAACTTGCTTTTTTCCTCGTATATGACCTTGTTAAAAGCAGGAGGAGCATGTCTCCGAAGCTGAAGATACGCATCACCGCCGGGATGGCGGGGATGCTCCTTGTCACCATGGAGGTAATGGTATTCCGTCCTTGCGGACTGAACTGCCTGGTAGCCGACATGATGCTCGTGAACGGGATCATGGTAATGACCCCCTGTTCCTTCGAGAAACCGTCATACGCGTTTTGCGCTGCGGTGATCGCCGGCGCGGCGGCGGTCGTGTCGAATATCCTCACCGGTTTCCTGCCTTCCGGAAGCATGTCCTTCAGGTTGCAGAGGGTTGTCTTGTCCTACTCGATCCTCATTGTGACCCTTTCCTGGTATTATGCTGCGGTCGCCCTGAGGAGATTCAAGGGTATCAGGCTTTTCTTCAGGAACATCGCTGTCTGGCACAATATCGAGGACTATTCCCGCTTCCTGTTCCTGTCTGCGTACCTCTGCCTGGGGATCATGTCGCTTTGCTCCATGTCGGTGCCCGGGAATGCCGGTACGGTGCTTGGTATGATCACAATAGCCATGCTCATGGTATTGTATGCTGTTCTCTTTTTGAGGTCCGTGACAGGACGAACCTTCGTGCTGGATCCTGATACCGAAACCAGGGTCAAGGATATAATCAAGGGAAACCTGCGGACTTCCTTCATCGACAAGGCGGAGGAAGACAGGAAGATGAACAACCTGTACCGGAGGATAATGAACTATATGACGGAGGAGCAGCCCTATCTGGACCCTTCGTTCTGCATGAACGACCTGGCCGAGAAGGTCTATTCGAATAAACTCTACCTTTCGCGTACCGTGAATATCCTGTCAGGGAGGAACTTCAGGCAGTTCGTCAATTACCACCGTGTACAGTACGCGATGGCCCTGTTCCGCAAGGACCCCAGGCTGAAGGTGACGGAGGCTGCGGAACTGTCCGGATTCAACTCCGCGGTCTCATTCAACATGGCTTTCAAGGTGAATACCGGCATGACCCCATCGGAGTGGCTCCAGGAGCATGTGAGGGACCAGGGTGAGCGTTTGGCAAGTTTTTAGTATATTTGTGGTAAACCACTATCACAAATGAAAAGGATCATACTCATTCTTGTCGCAGGGCTTGTCGCCCTCGCGCCGCTTCCTGCCCAGAGCAGGAAGGTCACCAAGCAGGCCAAGGAAGACGCCCGTCTCGTGGCCAAGCAGCTCAAGGAAGAAGGATTCAAGTCTCTTGACAAAGGGAAACTGGAGGATACGGTGAGTGAATTCCTTACCATCAAGTATTCTGACAAATCCATTTACGAAGTCATAGGCAAGGCTACTGATAAGAATCTCAACGAGGCCAAGGCAAAGGCCCGCAGGGACGCGCTGGCAGTGTATCCCGCCGCAGAGATTGCCGATTCATTCTTCGTATACAAGAAGAACGGCAGGAAGTACGATGTGATCTGCTATGCTCTCATAGGAGGCGCTTCCAAGGTTTCCAGCCGTGCACAGTCTGTCAGGGAAGGAACTTCATCCACAGCTGCCTTCGCCCGTGCCGACCAGGAGAAGAAGGAAGCCCAGGCTGAGGCCAAGAAGGCTGAGAAGAAGGCCAGGAAAGAAATCCAGAAAGCTCAGGAGAAGGCTGAGCGAGAGGCTGAGAAGGCAAGGAACAAGGTCGATAAGGCCCATCAGAAAGCTGTAGACAAAGCCAACTCAAAGGCCAGGAAGGCCATTGAGAAAGCTGACCGTGAAAGGGCCAAGGCCCTGGAGGAAATCGGCGGTTAATTGCCTTGGACATATTCCCCGATCCCTTTCCAGGAGGTCGGAGGAGGAGCGATTATGTCCATCTCGTCCTTCCGGACGGGGTGGACAAATCTTATTTCGTGTGAATGCAGGCTTATGCCTCCGTCCGGATTCGACCTTGGGGCTCCGTATTTCAGGTCTCCCTTGATAACGCAGCCCATCCCTGCCAGCTGGCAGCGGATCTGGTGGTGCCGTCCGGTGAGCAGTTCGACTTCAACGAGGGAATATCTGTCCGTCCTGCCGATCAACCTGTAGACCAGGCGGGCCTCCTTGGCTCCGGAAGTGCCCGGGCGGACGATGAAACTCTTGTTCATCTTCTCGTTGCGTGAGAGCCAGTCGACCAGTTCTCCGGATTCCTTTTCAGGGGCCTTGCAGCAGAGAGCCCAGTATGTCTTGTGGACGTCTCCGGTGCGGAACATTTCGGAAAGCCTTGAAAGGGCTTTCGATGTCTTGGCGAACACTACGATCCCGCTGACCGGCCTGTCCAGACGATGGGGAATGCCCATGAATACTTTCCCTGGCTTTCCGTCCCTCTGGGCTATGAAAGCTTTGAGCGTTTCGGCAAGGCATTCGTCCCCGGTCTTGTCGCCCTGGACGATTTCGCCTGCAGCCTTGTTGAAGACCAGGATATGGTTGTCCTCGAAAAGTATCCTCGAGGAGATGTCCGCATATTCCGCGGCTCCCAGTCTTCGGTATTCCATCTTATTGCTGGATGGGAACCAGGGCGAACGACGGTTCTCCCTTGCAGCAGAGCTTTCCGTTCACCGTCAGCTTGGCTGAGCAGAAGAATAGCTGGCCTCGCCTGTCATCCAGACTTGCGGTTACCTCGCAGAGGTCTCCCGGCCTGACGGAATTCTTGAAACGGACCTTGTCGATCCCTGCATAGAGGGTGATATTACCCGGAATCTCGTCCTTGACAAGGATAGCGCAGCTCTGGGCCATGATCTCGCAGAGGATTACTCCGGGGACTACCGGATTGCCGGGGAAATGCCCGCGGGTGAAGAACTCATCTTCCTTGATGCGGTACTTTGAGTGGGCAAGGCCGTTTTCATCGATGTAAGCCTCTTCTATGAGGAGCATGGGTTCCCTGTGGGGCAGGAATTTCTTGATGTCTTCCTTGTTGAGTATCTCAGTCATTGCAGTTCCGTTTTAGTCTTCACATTTCCTGAAGGCGACGCAGGCGTCGTGACCGCCGAATCCGAATGAGTCGGAGATTCCAAGGGTAAGCTCTGCCTTGACAGCCTTGTTGGGAGTGTAGTCGAGGTCGCACTCGGGATCAGGAGTGTCGAGGTTGATGGTAGGAGGGCAGATACCGTCGCGCAGGGCAAGTATCGTGGCGATGGCTTCGGCAGCTCCGGCGGCTCCGAACATATGTCCGGTCATCGATTTGATGGAACTGATGTGGGCTTTGTAGGCGAAATCACCGAGGGCGTTCTTGTAAGCCAGGGTTTCGGCGGCGTCGTTCAGCTTGGTTCCGGTGCCGTGTGCGTTGATGTAGAGATTGTCCTTGTCCTTGTCGAAGCAAGCCTCCTCAAGGGCAAGCTCGATGCACCTGGCCTGGGTAGTGCCGTCCGGCCTCGGGGCCGTGGAGTGGTATGCGTCACAGGTGTTTCCGTATCCGACCATCTCACCGAGTATCTTGGCTCCGCGTGCCTTCGCATGCTCATATTCCTCGAGGATCAGCGAAGCGGAACCGTCGCCCATTACGAAACCGGCGCGGTTGGCGTTGAACGGGAGGGAAGCATACTTGGGGTCAGTCGACCTGGAAAGGGCCTTGAGGTTGGCGAAACCGGCGATGCCGATCGGAATCGTGGCATTCTCGCTTCCACCGGTGATGATTGCGTCTGCATAGCCATGCTTGATAGCCCTGTAGGCTTCTCCCATAGCGTTGGTGGATGTCGCGCAGGCCGTGACTATGTCAAGGCAGGGGCCTTCGGCATGGTTGAGGATGGCTATCTGCCCGGCAGCGATGTTGGAGATCATCGTAGGGATGAACAAGGGGGAGATCCATTGGCCCGAAGGGTCGTCGATCATCTTCGCCATTTCCCTGTACTGGGTAGCGAAGCCTCCGATGCCGGAACCGAAATATACACCGAACCTGAAAGGATCGATGTTCTTTTCATCGCCAGTGGATACGAGTCCGGACTGCTTGACTGCCTGGTAGGCGGCCGCTACTCCGTACTGTGTGAACAGGTCCTGCTTGCGGATGAAAGGCTTGTCCATCCCATACTCTTCTGCATGGAATTCCTTCACCTTGCCTGCAATCCTGACAGGGAGCTGCTCGGTATCCTCGCTTTCGATCACTTCGATTCCACAGTAACCCTCGCAGAGGTTTTTCCAGAAAGTGGATACATCGTTACCAACCGGGGAGATGACTCCCATTCCGGTTATGACTACTCTTTTGTTCATCTTGATATGTTTCTTTATTATTTTCAGCAATTTACAAATATAGCAATTTTTATGTGACTACCATTCGAGCACTGCGGCGCCTGAAAGTAGGCCGGCTCCGAATGCACTGAATACCATCAGGTCACCTCTCTTGAACATCCCTTTGCGGTTGCATTCATCCAGGAGGATGGGGCAGGATGCTGAAGATGAATTGCCGTGGTCCTGTATGTTGACCGGGAACCTGTCGGCAGGCACTTTCATGAAATCGATGATGGAATCTATGATCCTCTTGTTGGCCTGATGGACCATGAACCAGGATACGTCATCCTTGTCGATGCCGGATTCGTCGAGAAGGGTCTTGACTCCCTTCGTGCATGCGTTGACGGCAAAACGGAAAACCTCCCTTCCCTTCATCTGCATCGGGACGAGCCCTTCTTTCCAGATGGCGTACGGGTTGTCGATAAGGGGACGGGTCATCCAGATCTTGTCCACGTCAGGTTCTGCATTCAGCTTTATGCCCTTGATGTTGTCGCCTTCGGTGAGAACCACGGCTCCGGCTCCGTCTCCGAACAGGATGCAAGTAGCCCTGTCATCCCAGCTGGCCATCCTCGAAGGTTCTTCGATGCAGGCTATTACGACATTCCTGACTTTGCCGGCCTTGTAATATGATTCAGCCATGTCGAGGGCATAGATGAATCCGGGGCAGGCACAGTTGATATCGAACATGGGACATTTCAAGCCGGTCTTGGCTGCGACAATGCAGCTGAGACTGGGGGTGTCATATGCGTCGATTACGTTTGAAACGATGAAGAGGTCGATATCGGAGACTGCAAGTCCGGACATTTCCAGGGCTTTGTTCACGGCTTCAGCTCCAAGGTCCTCGAGTTTCTCGTCAGTGATTATATGCCTTGATTTGATGCCGGTCCTTGTGGTGATCCACTCATCGCTTGTGTCGAGGAATCCGGCCAGCATTTCGTTGGTGACGATCTTCTTTGGCAGGGCGCTTCCTGTTCCGATTATTTTCATGATAGTGCTTTAGTCTTGATTATTAAGACTGCAAAAGTACCACCACTCGCGCATGCGGCAAAATAATTGTGGCGAAAGGGGCTGCAATTACGCGACATGCGGTTTTCAGTGGTGATTTTGCCGAATGTGTGGCGAAATCGGAGTTTCATTTAATCCCAAATAATGCTATATTTGTAGACTTTTAAGGATGATGGCATCAGCGGACAGACAGCTTCCTGAATATCTGAGGGGCAAGAACCAGTTGGTTTACACCGTTACTTTCGCGGCGTTGTTCTCCATCGTATTCCTGCTTCTCAGCCTCCCTTTCTCCCACAACAGCTGGATGGCCCTTGGGAATTCCAAATTCTTCGTTTTCACTGTCCTTTTCGCTACGGGTTCCCTCTTGCTCGTAATTCTGAGCAAGTTCGTGATGTACCAGACCAGGAACCTCTTCAAGATGACTTTCCTCGGCTACATCCTGTGGTGCATCGCCGAAGTGGTGGTGATCTGCCTTGCATATTCATTCATAACCGTGCCGATCACCGGGATAGGGTGGGATCATTTCCCGGAGACCCTCGGCAAGGCGTTGCTGTACGGGACTATCTCCCTGATCATACCATACATCCTTGCCGGGATGTATTTCGCCCTTCAGGACAAGAACCAGACGATCCGCCTTATGAATTACGGGAACGTCGTACTCGACGAGAACGTCCTTCCTTCCAAGCTTGAGAAGATAACCCTCTTCGACAACAGCGGAGATCTTAAGCTCTGTGTCAGCGCATCCAACCTTTACTACATCGAATCAGACGACAACTACATCAGGGTGTGGTACTCGGACAGCAAGGGTGACCTCAAGCGCTATATGCTCAGATGCCGACTGAAGACCGTGGAAGAGAGTTTCAGGGGAAGCAGCCTCGTCAGGTGCCACAGGAAGTACATTGTCAACATGGACAAGGTCAAGGTGCTCCGGAAGGAGAAGGACGGTTATGAACTGGATCTCGACAATGACACTATCCCGGCCATTCCCATCACCAAGACCTATGAACAAAATGTCCTGGGGCGTTTCAACAGCACCCCAAGACATCCGGTAGAATAATATTCCTTTTCGACTATTCCGTCAACCTGTCCAGTGAGAGTTCGATGAGCTGCCTCACCAGCGGCTTGTAATCGGTATTCGAGCTCTTGAGATACCTGTTGGCGATCGCGCAGCAGACCGTTCCGGCTTCATGACCGAGATGCCTGGCAAGGCCGGCCACGGCGGAGCTTTCCATCTCGAAGTTCGTGATCCTGTATTCGCCGTATTTGAATGACTCGAATTTCTCGATCATGTCCGGCATGGCAAGACCGAGCCTGACGACCCGTCCCTGGGGACCGTAGAATCCGGGGGCCGAGATCGTTACGCCTTTCACGGAGCATCCTTCAAACTTCTTGGCAACACTTTCGCCGGCTTTGACGAAATAGGGTGAGGGGAGGTTCCTGTCCCAGCCTACGTGTTCCTTGAATGCATCTTCCATCCCCTTGTCAGTGATCTTGTCACGGTCGGCATACCAGTTCAGAAGACCGTCGCAGCCTACCGAATAATAGGAAAAGATCGCTGATCCGAGCGGGATATCGGGCTGGATCGCTCCGGTAGTACCTATCCTGAGGATGGTGAGGGTCCTGTGTTCTTCTTTCGGCTCGCGGGTGTTGAAGTCTACGTTGGCCAAGGCATCTAGTTCTGTCATCACGATGTCGCAGTTGTCGGTGCCGATACCGGTTGACAGGGCGGTAAGCCTTTTACCGTTGTAGTATCCTGTCATCGAGACGAATTCACGGTTCTCGTGGCGGAATTCGATGTCGGAAAGGCATTCTCCTATCAACGCGACCCTTCCAGGGTCTCCGACAAGTACCACTATGTCGGCCAGTTCTTCAGGTCTCAGGTGGATGTGGAACGCTGAGCCGTCCGAATTTATGATCAACTCTGATTCTGGTATCCTCATGATAAAATGGTTTTATAGATTATTCTCAAATATAAGAAAAATCGCGGGAAATAGCTATTTTTGCACCATGTGGCAAAGAATTCAGACATTGTACCTGGCCATTGCGGCCGGTCTCGTGGTGGCGCTTTTCTTCTGCGTCAAGTCTTTCTCCCTGGGCCCCGCCGGAGCCCATGTCGATGAGTTGAAGTACGTCCAGTTTTTCCCCTACCTGATACTCCTGATCCTGGTAACCCTGCTGCATCTGATCGCGCTCGGCAGTTTCAATGTCAGGGTACTGCAGATGCGCACCGCCGTCTTGGCGGGACTGCTTCTCCTTGCATTGCAGGGGTGGCTAGCATTCGATTATTTCGCAGCAGCCGACGGAGTGCTGTTCAGGTGGACCGCTGTATTCCCGATAGTTGCGGCCATACTCGATTTCATGGCTGCCAGATGCATTTTCCGGGACCAGCTTCTCGTAGAGAGCATTTCCCGTCTGCGCTCAAGGAAGAAAAATCACAAGATCTAGGGAACGGGATCGTAGCCGCTTCCGCCCCAGGGGTTGCAGCGCAGGATGCGCCATACCGTGAGATACAATCCCTTGAAAGGTCCCCACTTTCGGAACGCTTCAATGGCATAGGTGGAACATGACGGTTCGAACCGGCATGTCTTGGGGATATATGGTCCGATGCATTTGCGATAGAACCAGATCAAGGCGAGGAACGGGGCTGAAAGCACGTTCCTGACCGTCCTGCGCCATTTGGGTATGCTATAGCTGTCCTTCATTGCCTATCGTCTTGAGTATCGATCCTACCTGTTCGTTTATGTCCCTGTATTCCAATATATCCCGCGAGTTATAGAGGAACAGGACGTCGGTCCCCGACTGTGGGAGCAGATGCTTCTGGGTCCTGTAAGACTCGCGTATGCGTCTCTTCAGAAGATTCCTCCTGACCGCCCTCTTGAACAGGCGTTTGGGTACGGAAACCATGATCCTGTTGGGAGAAAAGCCTCCTTCTGCCGGAGGATTCTTCAGATAGCAGTATTTCAGACCCTGCGTGAAGCCCCAGCGGCCCTTTGACATCAGAGCCGAAACCGTCGCCTTTCCATGCAGGCGCTCAGATTTCGGTAATGTGTTCATCGGGTTTTATTTCTGTTGCTGAAGGTACAGTTCTATCGCCCTTGCCGCCGACGGAGCCTCGGGGGTGGGAGCCTTCACGTCGATGGTGAGTCCGGCTTCCTCCATGGCCTTTACGATGGATTTCCCGTAAGCGACGAACTTTATGTCGTCCTGCTTGAAATCCGGGAAGTTCTCATAGAGCGACTTGACGTCGTAGGGATTGTAGAAAACGATCATGTCGTATCGCTTCAGGTCCATATCCTTGAGGTCCTGGGGCACGCTCTTGATGAACACGGCGATCTTGTACGAGATGCCCTGCCCGTCCAGGAGATTTGTCAGCGGAGTACTGTTGCTTGAATCGGACTGGGTCACAAGGAACTTTTCACCCTTGTGTTTCGTGCCTATCTGTGCGATGACCGATTCGGGAGTGCCGTTGCCGTAGAAAATCTTGCGCTTGCGGTAGACGATGTGCTTCTGGAGATACATGGCGACGGCCTCGGTGGTGCAGAAGTATTTCATGGTTTCGGGCACCTTGACCCTCAATTCTTCGCACAGTCCGTAGAAAGCGTCGATCGCATGCCGTGAAGAAAAGATGACGGCGGTATAATCCAGGATATTGATCCTCTGTGCCCTGAACTCCCTTGAGGTGAGAGGCTCGATGAGGAAGAAGCGCTTGAAAGTGAAGTCGACGCCATATTTCTCCTTAAGGTCCGTGTACGGGGCCTCGTTGAGAGGGGCGCGCTGCGATATCAATATATTCTTGATGGCCATTTTGTTTCTTTTGAAGCTTTGCCTGCAGCCCTAGAGCAAACGTGCGGACAGCACGAGTGCGGCGGTAGGGAGCAATTCAAGGCTGCAAAGATACAAAAAAGTTGTAAAATGATTGCAAGAGGATGAAAAGATCTGTCCCCTTCGGATGATGTAGAACAGGTAAGATATGGCCATGATCCACACCAGGACGGTCCTCGTGAGCCTTTCGTCACAAGAGAATGCCTTCAGGAGGGCGCCGGCAAGGAACAGCAGGAAAAAGAGGATTATTGCGTAATTGTAGAACGAACGGTTGGCGGCCGTGAAAGTCTTGGACCTGAAGTTGTGCATCTCCAGCTGCCAGTTCAGGAATGCCCTGAGGAGGAGGTAGCAGGCCAGGGCTCCCGTGACCACTGCCAGGCGCAGCGGAGGCTGAAGCCCGGATGCTATGTCCGGTTCGTAAAGGCCATGCGAATATACCACCATGCACAGGGGGATGAAAAGGATGGCGGCAATCCAGTTGCGGCTCCTGCTCAGCTGGATGCTGTCCTCCAGGTCCAGGCTGCCCTTCCATCTGACCACGCAGTCCCAGAGGGACGGCACGATCTTGAGAAAACTGCGCATGTTCAGCAGGAACAGTATCGTGAACAGGACGGCCAGGCCGCAGAATACGGGATTGTCGAAAAGGTCCATACGGTCAGTTCCCCCTCTTTGCGTTATAACCCATCTCCTTGAGCAGGGAGGTGACCTTGTCCCGGAAATCTCCCTGGATGGTGATGAGTCCGTCCTTGGCGCTTCCTCCGACCCCGCATTTGACCTTCAGTTTCCTGCCGAGGTCCGCCAGGTCTTCAGCAGTACCGACGAAACCGGAAACCAGGGTGACCTGTTTCCCTCCACGGTTCCTCCTGTCTATGGTAACCATGAGTTTCTGCCTGGAAGGCTCCGGGGTGGCGGTTCCCTCGGTTTCTCCTGTGTCAAAGCAGAAATCAGGATTGGTTGAGTAAACCACTCCGAGCCGCTGCTTCCAGTCATTGTCCGGTTTCATTTTCTTGGGTCGATTTTTGCAAAGATAGCTATTCCTTTTGTATCTTTGTCTGATTATTGGCTTATTAATTATGGACGGCAAGAAATTCAGGCGTTGGAATCTCCTGACCGCCGCGGTGGTTTTCCTCATTTCGGCGTTCACGTATCTTTCCACGATAGAACCAACCGCATCCTTCTGGGATTGCGGCGAGTTCATAGCATCATCGTACAAACTGGAAGTCGGACACCCCCCGGGAAACCCGGTATTCCAGCTCATAGCCAGGTTCTTCACTATGTTCACCGGCCCTTCTAAGGCCGCCGTTATGGTGAATGCCATGAGTGCCCTGTGCTCTGCGCTGACGATCTTCTTCC
>JAEEGF010502203.1_pt1 | contig 26193 bp, 19 predicted proteins | sample 9134171 | NCBI WGS metagenome assembly JAEEGF01 (sample SAMN16246542, study PRJNA631951) | gut metagenome | biome: gut microbiome; feature: rumen; material: AP-attached | host: Bos | place: Iran: Karaj | collected 2018-10 | reverse complement strand
GTTCGTCGAAGAAAGACCACGTGCCGGGCGTCGGCTCGGCATTCTCACCCTCGCCGCTGGCGAGGAAATTCCGCTCCGCGCGGAGGTCCGTCCAACGGAGGGACGGGGAGAGATAATTCAGTTTACGCATTGTACAAGTGTGTATTGAATTAGTGAATTATTGGCAGTTGTACGGTCCGAATACTTTCGAGACCTTGTAGGATTCGTCGCTGTCATCCAGGACATAGACCCAGAATCTGGAGCCCGACGGATGGACGCGGAGGACGATATGGCCGCTGATCGCGGACATCCGGCCGATGTCGAACCCCTGCGAGGCAAGGGTCGCCTTGTTGTTGTCCGTCAGGTTCGTCGTGAAGATCTTGACCTCGGAATTGGCCTTGATGAAGCGGGTCATCGTCTCCGCCCGCGGCTGGACATCCCGCCAGGAGGAAGCGACCAGCACGTCCGGCCGGAGGACGGCCAGCAGTTCGGCGCTGTTGGTATTGGCCGTGCAGTGGTGGTTGGCCTTCATCGCCTCAACCTTCTTCATCACCTTCGCGATCGGGGCTTCGATATCCTTGTAGGCATAGGTGGAGCGGCCGTTGTACTGGCAGTCGCCGCCGGTGAACCAGTCGAAAGCGCCCAGCCGGACATGGAGCGCAACGCTCATCACGTTTTCGCCGCACTGGCCCGCGTCGCTGGAACCCATCTTTTTCAATTCGGCCGTGGAAGGAAGCCTGGTGGCGCTTTCCGTCCCCGTTCCCGTCCAGACATAGCCGCCGGCCGCCAGGTTCCGCACTTCGAAGGCATCCGTGGCCGAGGGCTTGTGGACCATCACGATCTGGTCGTTCGCCCCGACGCGGACTTTCTCGCGGACGGTCCCCTGGCTGGTCGCCGCCCACTTGGCGAACTTGACATAATTGTTGTAGTTCGTCGTGGACGAGAACCAGTCGGAGGACGGCGGATCGTCGAATTCGCCGCGGTCCAGCAGTTTCCCGACCTTCAGGGCGGTGCCGACCGCAGCAACGCTGTTCAGCACGAAGCCGCCCGACGGATGGCTCGGGAAGAAGGAGTTGACCGACCCGAAATGATCGCTGTGGTAGTGTGAGACCATCATATAGTCCAGCGCCCCCTTCGAAACCTCCGGGGAGAAATGCTGGATATAATGCAGGATCACGTCGGCCGCCGGGATGTCCTTGTTCGGCTTGGACGGCACGCCGGGGGAATTTCCTTCGCCGTAGTCATGCACCTCTCCCGGCAGCGCGCCGCCGGCATCGAGGAGCATCGTCGTCCCGTCCGGGAAGATGTAGAAATAACTCTCGCCCCGGCCGGTATTGATGGAGTGGATATCCAGGTATCCCTCCGACCAGAGGGGGAGGACCTCCCCGACCTTGGCGTCGGGCGTCTCTTCCGGAACGACGGGCGTAACTTCGGGTTTTTCCTTGCCGGGAACAACGACGGAAGGAAGCCTTTTCTCCCCGCCGCACCCCGAGAGGAGTGCGGCGAGCAGAACAAACGCACAGGTAATTCCTTGATAACGCATCAATAGCCGGGATTCTGGGTCAGGTTCGGGCAGACGACGCGTTCATTCAGCGGGATCGGATGGAGATATTCCCGCGGGACGAAGGCGCGCTTCACGTTGATCGTAAAATAGGTTTTGTAATTCTCGATGTCCGACAGGTCGATCAGCGAGCTCGGCAGCATCTGGGGACGGAAGTCCTTCGGGAACAGCCAGTAACCGGTCTTCTCGTTGGCGGTCCGGTCTCCGTTGGCCGGGAGGCCATAGACCGGACGGGTCAGGGCATCGTCGCAGAGGCGCCAGCGGATCAGGTCATACCAGCGGCGGTTCTCCCACGCCATTTCGATGCGGCGCTCGTTGCGGAGAAGGCGGCGGAGCTGTCCCTGGTCGCCGGCGAGCATGTGCGGATAGGCCTGGCTGTCGACCGCTACGCCATAAGCGCGGGCACGCAGGGCATTGACCGTCGCATCGAGGACAGCCTGGTCGGCCTTCCCCATTTCCATCATCGCTTCGGCGTACATCAGCAGGACGTCGCCGTAACGCATGATCCGGATCGGCGCATCGGTCAGGAGGTCGTCGGTCCATTCTTCGTCCACATGCTTTTTCAGCATCATGCCGTTGTAGGAGCAGTCTTTTGACCCGATCTTGGAGTCGACATTCTTCACCTGCTGGCCCGTCGAGACCTTGAGGGTCGTCGTGGCGCCGACGCGCGGATTGTAGATATAGTCCATGAACTCCTTGTCAAACTCGACGAAGGTCTCCGCACAACGCGGGTCGCGGTTGGCGAACGGATTGGCCGGATCATACAGCGGGGACTCCCAGACGAACTTGCCATCCGTGCACGGGTAGGCGAAGAAGAGTTCCCACGAAGGCTGGGCGACGGACGTACAGCCGTTGTTGCGCGGGCAGAAGGATTTGGTCGACGCCTCTCCGTAGGCATGGATGCCGAGCTCGTTGGAGCAGGGAAGGGCGAAGATCAGTTCCGGAGAGGTCTTCGTCTTGGAGAGGAAGAACTCGCGGAAAGACGGATGGAGGGAATATGCACCGAGGTCCATGCAGGCCTTCGCCGCCGTGGCGCAGGTCTGCCAGTCGTTGAACCAAAGCGCCGTACGGGCCTTCATCGCCAGCGCCGCACCCTTGGTCGGACGGGCGATGCCAGAATAGGAGTCGGGAAGGACAGCCGCCGCATCGTCGAAATCCTTGTAGATCTGCTCGAGGATGTAGTATTTGTCCGTGCGGCCGATCTTGTATGCATCCTCCAGGGAAATATACTCCGTGTAATACGGGATGTCGCCGAAGAGGAAAATCTGATAGGAATAGAAGCATGCGCGGAAGAACTTGGCCTCGCCCGCATACTGGGCGATTTTCTCCTCGGTCATCGTTTCTTTCGCCTTGTTCAGGCTGTACAGGATGGTGTTCGCCCGGGCGATGGCCTTGTAGTGCTGGGCCCAGGCATTCGTCACGTGGCCGGTCGTGCTTTCCAGCGTGCCGCCGACGAATTCGTACAGCTGCGTGCGCTGGTTCCAGTCGTCGGACCAGCGGTCCGTGTGGAACAGGCGGCTGCACTCGGAATACCAGAGGTCCGGATCGTAAAGCGCGTTGAGCGCATAGGAAATCTCCTGCTCGTTGGTAAACCAGTTCTCGCTGGAGCCCTCGGAAAGCGGGGCAAGGTCGAGATTGACGCAGCCCGTAAACAGGACGGCGGCCGCAAAGGCGGTAAATATGTTCTTTTTCATTTTCATCGCGATTCAGGGTTTATTCAACAACGACAATCTTCGGGTTCTCCGGAACCTGCAGGTACTTATCCGATTCCCCGGCATCCGACCACTTGCCCGCGAAGCGGAGCACGTGGGAGGAGGAAATCTTCGCAGCCGGCGTGCCGTCGCCGCACTGGGCGTTCGGCGTTGCCGTGAAGCGGAACTGGGCATAGGGCGTATCGGCGGTCAGTGTCGCCGTCCGGACAATGAAGCAGTTGATCTGCTTGGGATCTTCCGCCGTGCCGGCGCCATTCGAATTGAACGAGAGTTCAACGGTTTCCAGCTCCTTCCAGGCCTCCCCGTCGAGGAATTCGCACTTCCAGTATTTCATGACGCCGGCGTTGTTGGGACGGAGCACGAAATTGATCTGGAACTTGGTCCCGGCGGCAAGCGGGGCGTCCGGAACGGCCGTCCACGTGAAGTAGTCATCGACCCAGCAGCAATAGACACAAGGCTCGCCACGGGTACCGATGCGGCGTTTCTGCTTCGTGGTCGAAACGCTGGACTTGTCGGAACCGTTGTAGTACTCGATCCGTCCGTTGCCGGAAACGTTCGACGGGACATAGATGCCGCCCACGTTCCCGGGGGCATCCTCGGCCGCGATATCGGGATTCGATTCCCAACCGCCGGCCCGCAGGGCCTCCATCTGGGGCGTATCGAACTCCCACTCGGCAAGCACGGTGCCCGGAGCGGGCTTCACGGCCGAAGAGGCTTCCTTGCCGGCAGCCTGGGTAATCGTAATCGTATAGGAAGGAGTCATGACGTCTTCGGCTGTCGTGGCAACCGTGATGTGGACCACCTTCTGCTCCGGAACGGTATTCACCGGGAAGGAGACGGAGATGTTGGCATTGGCGTTGCCGGAAGCCGGCGTAAGCACGAAGTCCGCATTGTCGCTGGTCGCTGTCCACGGGACCTCCGCGGTGACGGAGAACAGGGATTCGGTCTGGTCCGCGCGGACGGAAATCGCGTCCGTGCTGACCGAGAACTTCTTCATGACCTTTGCCGTACCGGCCTGGACGACGTCGATGCTCGTGATGGCGAAATGCGTGTCGGGATCGACGAGGACGACACTGGTCCAGCGCTTCTCCGCAGAGGGGTTGGCCGTCGCGGTGAAGGTGATCTGGTCGGAAGACTTGGCGGCGGTCAGCCAGGTGGCCGTCTTCGCGAGCGAGACCTCGAAGGGAACTTCGGAGCTCACCGTCGCGACGAGGGTTCCGCCCTCGGCGGGAATCGGGTCGGCGGCCATCGTGACCTTGGTCTTGGCGCCGGCGTACTCATCCAGGATCTCCACCTTCTTGACGGATTCGTTGATGCAGCCTGCCAGAAGCAGGACGGCGGCGGAAAGGAGGGTGATATATTTATTCATGATGCCTGCTGTTTACTTGATGATACAAACGGCAACGCGGTTGTCCTCCGGAGAGGCGGAAGCATCGCGGTCGGAGCCGACGGACTTGCAGACGATGCGGTCTGCGGGAATACCGGCCTCGCGCAGCATGGCGGCGACGGCGCCGGCACGTTCCTCGGAGAGCCGCTGGTTGATTTCGGGCGTTCCGGTGGCGGAGTCCGCATAACCGGTCACGACGATCTTCGCGTCGGGGTTGTCCTTCAGGATCTGGCAGATACGGCCCAGCTTGAAGGCCTCTTCCGGACGGAGTTCGGACTTGTTCTTCAGGAAGAAGAGGTCGTCCTCGTATTCGCCCTTGAGCGTGGACACCGGGATTTCGACCGGCTTCTCGACGATCTTCTCCACCTCCACGATCTTCTCCTTGACCACTTCCTTGATGACCTCCCGGATCTCGGGTTCGGCCTTGAGGGCTTTCTTGGTCTCACGGGCGACGCGGGCAGGCGTCTGGGCGCCGGAGACAGGCATGCGGGCCGGAGCCGGGGATTCGGCGACGCGGCCGCCGAAGGCGATCTGCAGGCCGAGGGTGAAGGTCTTCACCATGTAGGCGCTGAGGTTGGTGTAGGATTCCGGATCCCAGCCCTGCGGGAAGTTCGAAATGGAGAACGGATCCGTGGCGCTGGCATATACGCGGAGCGTCTGGAGGTTCAGCTTCCGGGTGATCGCGGACGGAAGCGTGTAGCTCAGGAGCACATTCTTCAGCCGGAAGTAAGCGCCGTTGAAGAGCCAGTAGTCCGTCGTCTGGTCATAGTTGTTCTTGCTCGTATTGGTCAGCGTGGCACGCGGATATTTGGCCCGGAGATTCTGTTCCGGGGTGCGGAGCGCGCTCCAGTACCAGTTGTCGTATTCCACCGGGAACGTGTAGGCGTCACCGTCGCGGTAAACCATCGCCTGGCCCTTCTGGGCGAGGACATACCCGATGCCCTGGAAGGTCATCGAGAGGTTCCAGTTCCTCCAGCCGAGATTGATGTTGCCGCCGTACTGGTAGTGCGGGGAGGAGCTGCCGAGGATGACCCGGTCATAGTCCGGGCTGATCTTGCCGTCGGCCTCACCGTCTGCGCCGCCGAGGTCCTTGTAAGCGATATCACCGGGATGGACGTCCGCAAAGAGGAGGGCGGGCATGCCGTATTCCGGCGCCGTGGCGCGGGCGGCCGCAGCAGCCACATCTTCGTCGGTCTGATACAGGCCGGCGCTCTGGTAGCCATACCAGGCGTTGTATTCGACGCCCTGCTGGATGATCTTCGAACCGAGGCTCTGGTAGCCGCCGAGGTTGCCCATCACGGACTTGTAATCGGACAGGTTGGCGGAAACCGCGTAGGAGAAATCGCCGATGCGGTCGTTCCAGCCCAGCTGGATTTCCCAGCCGCGGGTGTACATGTCACCGATGTTGTCCTTCGGGTCGGAGTAGCCGAGTACATCGGGGAGTTTCCGGGAAAGGAGCATGTTGTAGGTGTTCTTCTGGAAGACGTCGCCGGTGAAAGTCAGGCGGTTCCGGAACATCGTCAGGTCCAGGCCGACGTTCCAGGTCTTGGTGGTCTCCCAGGTGATGTCCGGGATGGCATAGGCCGTCTGGGCCGCCGTGGCGGCGGAGACGATCGTCGTGCCGGAATACATCGGGATCGTTCCCGGAGCGATGGTGGACTGGTAAGGATAGTTACCGATCTTCTCGTTGCCGAGGGTACCGTAGGACGCGCGCAGCTTGAGGAAGTTCAGGGCGCGGAGGTTCAGGGCCTTCATGAAAGGCTCTTCCGTCACCACCCAGCCGAACGATGCGGACGGGAAGAAGGCGCCGCGGTAGGCCTGTGCAAAGCGGGAGGACTGGTCATAACGGGCGTTGAACTGGAACAGGTAGCGGTCCAGGACGTCGAACGTGATGCGGCCGAACCAGGAACGGTAGGCGTTCTCGGAAGCATTGCCCGTCGGGAAGACGATGTTCTGGTCGTCGTCGTAGGAAACCAGGAAGTTGGTATTGGCGAGCTTCATGTACGGGAAGCCTTCCCAGTTCATCTGGTCACTGCCGACCTTCAGGCTCTCGGAAGTGGCGTAATACTGCTCGTAACCGGCCATGTACGTCGTGCGGACGGCCTTCCCGAAGTCCTTCTTGTAGTTGAGGAGGAGCTGCGTCGTGAAATCCTTCGCCTCCGTGCGGCTCTCGATCAGCTTCGTGGAGGGACAGCCGCTCAGCGGGTTCTCGGAAAGGATGCCGGGCTGGCGATAGTAGTAGGTCTTCTGGACATAGTCCTTCTCCTTGCTGTGGCGGAAGGACGGGGCGAAAACACCCGTGATCGTGAAGTCCTTGAAAGGCGTGATGATGAGGGAGGCCTTGCCGTAGAAGGCGTTCCGCTCGGTATTGTCGAAGCCGCCGGCATGGAGGCGGGCCAGGGTGTTGGTACCGTTGTTGCCCGGGCCGTAAGTCCCGTCCGACCAGACGGATACATAGATCGGGTTGTACTTGAACGCCGCCTGGACCGGGTTGACCTGGTTGTTCCGGCTGTACCGGTGGTTGAAGGTCATGTCGATCGACGCCGAGATGAAATCGTTGATCTTGATGTCGTTGTTGAGGCGGGCGTTGTAGTCCTCGCGGCCGCGGCCGTAATAGAGGGCTTCCTCATCCGCATAGGAGAGCATCGCGCGGGATTTGATGTTCTCGTTGCCATAGGTGACGGAGAGACGGTGCTTGTGCTGCGGGGCCACCTTCTCAATCATCAGGGAATCCCAGTCCGTAATCGGATAGTTGTCCGGATCCACGGCATTGTTGGCGATGTAATTGTCGATGTAGCTCTGCTCGTACTGGAAGTCCTCGCGGCCGGCCGGCATGCCGGCGTCGTTCCACTGGGCCTCGTTCTGGAGTTCCATGAAACGGGTGACGCTCACCTGCTTCGGATGCGCCGTCCGGCTCATCAGGGAGAAGCTGCCGTTGTAGTCGATGTGGAGCTGGCCGGTCTTCGCACGCTTGGTCGTGACGAGGAGGACGCCGGCGGAAGCACGGGCACCGTAAATGGCGGCGGAGGCCGCGTCCTTCAGGACGGTGATGTTTTCGATCGCATCGACATCCACGTCGTCGAGGCTGGAGACCGGGACACCGTCCACGATGATGAGCGGGTCGGAGTCGCCGATGGTGGTGATACCGCGGACGCGGATGGTCGCGCTCGCGCCCGGGAGGCCGCTGGTACGCGTGACCTGGACGCCCGGCATCGAGCCCTGGAGCGCCTGGGAGAGGCCTGCGGCCTGGATGGTGGCGATCTTGCCGCCGTCCACCGCGGCGATGGAACCGGTCAGGTCTTTCTTCTTGACCGTACCGTAGCCGATGACCATGACCTCGTCAAGGACCGTGCTGTCCTCCTTCAGGACGACGTCGATCCGGGAACGGGTTCCGACCGGGATCACTTCCGTGACAAAACCCATGAAAGAAACCTCCAGGGAGGCCTGGGGAGAGGATACCGACAGGGAATAGTTGCCGTCGACATCCGTTACCGTGCCGTTCAGCGTTCCCGCTTCGAGGACGCCGGCACCAGCGATGGCTTGTCCGCTCTCGTCAAGAACGGTTCCGGAGACCTGGACCGTCTGCGCGGCGAGCGGCAGGAAAGCCAGGCACAAAGCCATGAGGGTTAGGACAAATCGTTTGTTCATATAGTAGGGTTTGATTGTTATTGTCTGTCCAGACAGGCGCCGCCCTCGAGGAGAGCAGGCCGCAAATCACTGTAATCCAATTGCTTCGGGTCAATTCCCTTCTGCAGGGCAAGGGCAGCGGCGGTGCCGGCGGCCTGGCCGATGGCCATCGCCGGCGGCATGACGCGGATGGCGCCCGCGGCCGCGGAGTCGGCGCTGATGCAGCGGCCGGCGAGGAGCAGGCCGTCCACGTCCTTCGGCAGGAGGGCGCGGTAAGGGACGCTGTAGAAGTCCTTGGTAATCGGCATGTAAAGGCCGCCGGCCGGGCCGCCCATCGCGCCGTGGACGTCGATGGAGTTGGCCGACAGGAGGATGCGGTCGTCATAGATCACGCCGTCGATGAGGTCCTGGACCGGCAGGATGAAGTCCCCGTGGACATGGCGGGACTCGCGGATGCCCATCACGGAGCCCGTGCCCATCAGGGTCGCCTTTTCGCAGCCGGGGACGTACTTGTGGAAGAAATGCATGAGCTCCTGGACCTGCCGGCGGCCCTCCTCCTCGGCGGAGGACAGGCTCTCGGCGTCCGTCGCATCCACGCCGTGGATCCGGGTACAGTTCGCCACCCACTGGTCCTTCTCGACGCTGCGCCAGATGTTGACGGACTTCCGGGCGAGGTCCCATTCCCCCGCCGCCTCGGCCTCGGCCACCCGCCAGTGGAGGCAGCGGTAGCTGACGCCGTTCACGCGGCGGAACTCCGGCAGATGCGGCACGACCTCGGCGATGAGCCGGTCGGTGTCAATGTTGTTCATCCGGAAGAAAAGCGAGGAGGGCTGGACGCGGCCGGCCTCCGGGTCGCCGAAGACGCACGGCGCGCCCGCGCGGAAGGCGACCGTCCCGTCGCCGGTCGCGTCGACGACCAGCTTCGCCTCGGCGGCCTCGAAGCCGCCGGGAGTCAGGAGCACGGCCCCGCGGATGGACCGCCCTTTCATGATCGGACGGGCGAACAGGCTGTTATACAGGACCTTCACCCCCGCTTCCCGGCACATGTGGTCGTAAACAACCTTCAGCAGTTCCGGGTCGAAGGGCGTCACATGGTCGTGGCCCTCGCTGATCCAGGCGGTGAATTCCGTGCCCTGGCGGATGTCCTTCGGATGGAGGGCGCCGCCGACGGCGATGAGCCGGTCCACGACCTCTTCGAACAGGCCGCGGATGATCTGCGTCTCGCCCTTGGCGTCATAGCAGGTCATGAACGGGCCGACGAGGCCCTTCGTGCCCATGCCGCCGAGGCAGTTGCCGGAATCCACCAGCAGCACCTTCGCGCCGAGGCGGGCCGCCGAGATGGCGGCGCATACGCCGGCGGGGCCGCCGCCGACGACCAGGAGGTCGCAGCGGTAGGCGTCCTTCACCGCGACCGACGCCCCGTCCAGATACGGGTCGCCGGCGCGGCAGCTCCCGAGCAGCGGGGCGGCAGCGCCGGACGCGGCCAGGAGGCCGGTGGTCGCAAGAAATTTCCTTCGATCCATATTATACTGATTTATAAGCATTTGAGATAGATTTCACCGTCATCTTCCCGTCCGAATCGCTCAGGACATAGACCCGGTAGGTGGCGCCGCCGTCATAGACGCGGACGACGATGTGGCCATTGCTCCCCTTGACCCGGGAGAACTCCGCATACGAGCCCATCGCGTCGCACACATTCGTGATGTAGGCATCCGTCCCGGGCATCGTGCCCATCACCCCCTCATACACCGGCTGGCGCGGGTGACCGTCCGTCCAGCTGTTGACAATCCAGCAGCGGGGCCGGAGGTAGCGCATCGCCTCGGCCGTCTTTCCTGTCACCGAAGAGGTGAAGCCCGAGCCGTTGGTATTGGTCACGCCGTGGTGGTCCGCCTTCATAACCTCCACGGCGCCAGCCGCTTTCGCGACGGGCGTCTCCATGTCCTTCCACGGGAAGGAGGACATGCCGTTGTACTGGGCGTCGCCGCCCTCGAAGAAGTCAAAGGCGCCGTAGCTGATCTTCATGACGCAGCTGCAATGGTTTTCCGCGGGGCATTTGTCCGCATTGCCCGGATCGGCGGGATTGGCCACCTGGATCTCCGAGGCCGCCGGGAAGGTGGCCGTCGCGGTCGTCGTCTGCCCGCCGTCCCAGATCTCGCCGTTGACGGCGATGTTCCGGAAAACGAAGGAAGGATACGCCGCCGCCTTCCGCTTCAGGACGACCTGGTCCTTCGACCCGGCCACGAAACGCGCCGCCTTGAGGCCCGTATGGGCGGCATGCCACTGGACGGCCTTCACATAATTGTCGATGGCATCGCCGTTGGAGGCCAGTTTCCGGACATCGTACGGATACATGTAGTCCGGCCAGCCGCGGTCCAGGAGCGTGCCGACCGGATAGGTGTCGAGGATTTCCGGAAGGCTCTGCTTCCGGTAGGTATCGGACTTGTCCGAGACGGGCAGCGACTTCGAATAGCCGCCGAAGTGGTCGTTGTGGAAATGGGTGTTGACCACATAGTCGATCTTGTCGTTCCCTGTCCAGGCCATGCATTTCGCGAGGTAGCCGGCGATGAACTTGCCGGTCCGGTAGTCCGGGTCCTTCGTCGGGTCCCAGCGGGCGCGGATGCCCGTGTTCGTGACGGAGGAATTGACCTGGCCGGTCGAGACGAGCGATCCCGCGGCGTCGATGAGGATCTGGGTGCCGTCCGGGGCGATGACAAAGACACACTCGCCGGTCGTCGTATTGATGAAATGGATGTCCATCTGGCCTTCCTGCCAGGCGGAGAGGGGCTCGCCGACCTTCTCGCTGGCGGCCGGGGTTGCCGGAGTCGACGGAGTCGATCCGTTCCCGCCCGCCGGGCCGAGCGGTTTTTCGCCGCAGGCGAGGAGGGTCAGCAGGAGTACAATCAAGGGAATCGTGTTCATTTTCATTTCGTTCCGTGCTTAGGTAAGGAGATGCGATACACGTTGGGGACGATATCGCCTTTGGAGGGGGTATTGGCGTTGAGGTAAATCCAGCGGCCTTTCAGGAACACATCCTCAGGCTCCTGGAGGACGAGGTCGAAGAGGTCGTAACGCGCGGCGATGCGGCCCGTGTCCGTATCATAGACCCGCAGCCCGGCCGGGCGGTTCACTTCGCGGTTGCCGACGCCGAAGCAATAGTAGATCAGGCCGTCATGCATGCAGCCGGCCTGGGTGAAGCCGATGTCGGAGGGGAAGGTCACCTGGCCCAGGATGTCGGCGACGCCCAGATGGACCTCGGGCCCTTCCGAGAGTTTCGGGATGCGGAATTTCGTGGCGACATAGAGATTCTCCCGGGGATCCGGGGTGACCTGCGGGGTCGTCCGGCGGATGGCCGAGAAGACCCACAGGAATCCGCGCTCCCGGTCCACGAGCCAGCTCGGGGAACCGAAGATGGGGGTGTAACCGGCCTCCGCCCATCCCTCGCAGCGGTCGAGGATGATGGTCTGGACGAGTTCGCTGGTCCACACGCCCCGGCGGCGGGTCACGCTCTCCACATAGCAGTTCCACTCAAGGTCGCAGCCGACCTTGCCGATGGAGACATACAGCAGCGGGAAAGAGGCGCCTTTCTTCTTTTCGACGCCGAATTCCGCGTTGTTCGCGTGGTTGTCCTTCGCCGAAGAAGCCAGATCGAAAGCGGCGATCGGCGCGGGAGCGGCCTTGCGGAAATCGTAGATATTGACATGGCCCCGGTCCTCGAGGGAGAAGAGGTAGCGCCCCCAGAGCGCCATGCCCTGCTGGGCGCGGCCGCGGCCTTCCTTGGCGATGAAAACGGAGACCTCCGGTTCCTCAAACGGCGGAAGTTCCTGTGCCGCCGTGTTTTGCGCAACGGCGAGGAAAGGGAGGAGTCCCAGGGTGATGGTCCAGGCAAATCTCATGACGGTCTATCCAAGGAATACGTTCTGCTTCTTCAACTGGGCGAGAAGGTCGCCGGCCTCCAGGCGTTTCGGCGTCGTGCCGCCCTTCGCGGCGAGGGCCGCGGCCACGCCGGCCGCTTCACCCATCGCCATGCACGGCGGCATGACCCGCACGGCACCCGCCGCATCGGACGTAGCCGACAGGCAGCGCCCCGGAATCAGCAGGTTGTCAACGCCCTGCGGCAGGATCGAGCGGTACGGGACCCCGTACCAGTTGCCGCCGGAAATGGTCTTGTATTCCGTGCCCATCGCGCCCGTGCGGCCGTGGACATCGACGGAATTCGATGCCAGGAGGATGCTGTCCTCGGGCACCTGGCAGGTCAGGAGGTCCTCCGCCGTGAGGCGGTATTCGCCCGCGATGTGGCGGGATTCGCGGATGCCGAGGGTCGAAGCGGAGCTCATCAGGGCGGCCTTTTCGCAGCCCGGAACGTATTTGTGGAAGAAATCCATCAGCTCGCGGACCTGCCGGCGGCCCTCCGCCTCCCCGGCGGTGAGGCTTTCGGAATCCGTCGCATCGACGTTCGCGATGCGGGTGCAGTTGACCGCCCATTCGTCCTCGCGGACCCCGCGGTAGATATTGACCGACTTGCGGGCGATGTCCCACTCGCCGGCCTCCTCGGCCTTTTCTACCCACCAGTGGAGCGCCCGGTAACTGACGCCGTCCACCTTGCGGAACTCGTGGATATGGGCCATGACATCGGCCTCCAGCCGCTTGCTGTCCACGCAGTTGATCCGGAAGAACAGCGTCGAGGGCTGGACCTTGCCGAGCTCCGGGTTGCCGAATTCGGAGGGAACGCCCGCCGCCGCGGCCACGTCGCCGTCGCCGGTCGCATCGATAACCATCTCCGCGTCAATCTGTTCCAGGCCCTTCCGGGTCAGCACCACCGCGCCTTTCACGGCCTCCCCCTTGAGGACGGGCCCGGCAAAGGTCGCATGGCAGAGCACTTTCACGCCGGCCTCGGCGCACAGGCGGTCCAGCACGAGCTTCAATGTTTCCGCGTCGAACGGCGTGACGTGGTCATGGCCGGCCGTGATCCAGGCCGAAAAGGCCGTCCCGGCGCGGACGTCCTTCGGGTGGATCGCGCCGCCGAGCCCGACCATCCGGCAGACGATCTCGTCGAAGAGGCCGCGGATGACCTGGACCTCGCCGGAGGCGTCGAAACTGGTCATGAACGGCGCGACAAGGCCGCGCGTGGCCATGCCGCCCAGGCAGCCGCCCTGCTCGACGAGCATCGTGTCCACGCCGAGCCGGGCCGCGGCAATCGCCGCGCACACGCCGGCGGGACCGCCGCCCACCACCAGCACTTTCGTCTTGTATGAGGACTTGACCGTGAGGCCGTTACATGCGCTCCCGCGCCCGCCCGCGTCGCACGAAAAGATCATCGGCGCCGCGGCACCGGCCAGTGCCGCTATTCCGGATTGCTTCAAAAATGACCTTCTGTCCATTGGTTATCAGTTAGTATTGAGGCGAATATACAAATAAACTTGCGGATTTCTACGCCCGCGCGCGTGAATTTTTCTTCCCGGTCCCCCATTTTTCACTGAAAACGTTTTCATAGGCCCGGCCGGGCGGGCAGATTTGGAAACTCGCGGAAAGCTTGTTATTTTTGGTCCGGCAAACATGAAACGCACGACCATCAAAGACCTTGCGGCCCGGCTCTCGCTGTCCGTTTCCACGGTTTCCCGCGCCTTGTCGGGAGACCGGAACATCAACGCGGAGACCCGCGGACGCGTCCTTGCCGCCGCCGAAGAAATGGGGTACACCCCGAATCCGGCGGCGAAAAGCATGCGGGGCGGCCGCTCAGGCGCCATCGGCGTGCTCGTACCCGAAATGGAAACCCACTACACCATCCAGGTCATCAAGGGCATCCAGCACGTCTTCTACCCGAAAGGCATCCGCGTCATCATCGCCGATGCCGCAGAAGACCCGGCAGTGGAACGGGAGAACCTGCTGATGATGGAGCGGTTCATGGTGGACGGCATCATCTTCTGCCAGTGCAGCTACCAGCACAATGCCGACCTGCTCGGGGCCCTGCAGGAGCACGGTCTCCCGATGGTCTCTTTCGGCCGCATCCCCTATGGGCTGGCCGTCTCGCAGGTCCTGGTGGACGATTATGCCAAGTCCTTCTTCGTCGTCGAGAAGATGATCCAGTCCGGCTGCCGGCACATCTGCCATTTCCGGGGCCCGGACAACATCTACAACTCCACCGAACGGGCACGGGGCTTCCGCGACGTGATGGGGAAATACGGCCTTCCCTTCGAAGATCGGCACGGCGGGCTCGGCATGGAGGACGGTTATGTCGCCGTGGACCGGCTGGTCGCCGAGGGGCTGGATGTCGATGGGATCTTCGCCTTCAACGAGGCGGTCGGGGTCGGGGCCATGAACCACCTCCGGGAACTGGGTTTCCGCATTCCCGAAGACATCTCCGTCGCCGCCTTTTCCGGGACGGACCTGTCCAAGGTCGTCTTCCCGCAGCTGACGAGCGTCGAACCGCCCATGTTCGAAATGGGGCGCGCGGCTGCGCAGATGCTCATCGACCAGGTGCTGGACCCCGCGACGCCGGTCCGCACCGTCGTCCTCAACGCCGAGATCAACCTGCGGGGTTCCACCGGAAAAAAATGACAGTCAAATGGATACAATGCATTATGTCGCCGAAATCGAGGTAAAGGCCTCCTATGACGTCCTGGTCGCCGGGTCGGGGCCGGCTGGCCTCTGCGCCGCGGTCGCAGCCGCGCGCGAAGGCGCCCGCGTGGCGCTGGTCGAACGCTACGGCGTGGTCGGCGGCAACCTGACCGCCGGCTTCGTCGGGCCGATCCTCGGGTCGGTCGGCGCGGGGACGATGCGCGACGAACTCGTCGCGCTGCTCGGCGTCCCCGGCAACGACTGGATCGGCGAAACGGGCAAGGCCCACGACGTGGAAAAAGCCAAGCTTGTCCTCTCCGAATGGGTTGCGGAGGCAGGGGTCGATGTGTACCTGCAATGCGCTGTATATGATGTAATCAAGGAGGACGACCGGATCACGGGACTCCTTCTCGCCTCGAACGAAGGCCGCTTCGCGCTGAAAGGTCGCGTCGTGGTCGATGCAACCGGCGACGCGGTCGTTTCCACCCTCGCCGGCGCCGAAATCGGGAAGGGTCGGGAGGACGGCCTGATGCAGCCGGTGACCCTCGAATTCACCGTCGACGGGGTCGATGAAAGCCGCGGCCTCATCTGCATCGGCGACGTGGACAACGTCGAACTCTTCGGCATGCGTTTCCTCGACTGGTGCAAGCTGCAGGCCGATGCGGGAAAGATTCCGCAGAAACTCGCCGCCGTGCGGCTCCATCCGACCGTGGTTCCCGGCCAGCGCCAGGTCAACACCACCCAGGTCAACGGCGTGGACATCACGAAGGTGGACCAGATCTTCAAGGCCGACCTGGAGCTCCGGCAGCAGATGTTCCTGCTGGAGCGGTTCCTCCGGGAAAACGTTCCCGGCTACGAAAACATCCGCGTCACCGGCAGCGGCACGACCACGGGCGTCCGGGAGAGCCGGCGCGTGATGGGGGACTATGTCATTGATGCAGACGAACTTGCAGCGGGCTGCCGCTTCCCCGACGTGGTGGTCCACAAGGCCCTTTTCATCGTGGATATCCACAATCCGGCGGGGGCCGGCCAGGCTGAGGACCACATCCAGTACTGCGAGCCCTATGACCTGCCGTACCGCTGCTTCCTGCCGAAGGGGCTGGAGGGCCTGCTCGTCGCCGGCCGCTGCATCTCCGGCACCCACCGCGCCCATGCTTCCTACCGCGTGATGTCCATCTGCATGGCCATGGGCCAGGCCGTCGGAACCGCCGCGGCCCTCGCTGCCGCCCGCGGCTGCACGCCCCGCGCCCTCCCGGTCGCGGACCTGCAGGCCGCCCTCGCCGCGCAGGGCGTGGAACTGTTTGACTGAAAAATGCTTACCCGATAATTCCCCGGCCACACGATGATCACGGAGCGGTTTATGATTCCCGGGCCCAAGGGCCGCCTGCAGGCCATCCTGCAGCTTCCGGACGGTTTTGACCGGACGCGGGACCGCTGCACGGTGGTAATCCTGATGCACGGCATCATGCCGAATCCCGTCACCATCCCCCTGCCGCATTTCGCCCGGGCGCTCGTGAACAGCGGCTATGCCGCGCTGCGCTTTTTCTTCTACGGCAACTGGGGCAGCGACGGCACCAACGAAGAAGTCACCGTCCCGGGCGAAATCGAAGACGCCCGCGCGGTGTACCGGCTCGTCCGCAGCTGGCCCTTCGCCGACAAGGTCGTCCTGCTCGGCCACTCGCAGGGCGGCGTCGTCGCCGGCATGCTCGCCGGCCAGCTCGCTTGCCAATTCCAGCAGGAGGCCGCCGCTCCGCCGGACGGCTCCCAGCCCTCGGCGACAGAATCCGATGGCCCCCTCGCCCCGCCGGACGCGCTGATCCTGCTTTCGCCCGGCGCCGTCCTGAAGGACTACGCCCGGGAAGGGCGGCTCTTCGGCCTCCGGGTCGATCCGGAGAATCCGCCGGAGCGGAAGCGCGTCCTCTGGTACACCATCGGCCGTGACTATATCCTTACAGCCCAGACGCTTCCGATCTACGAGACCTCGGCGCTTTACACGGGTCCCGTCTGCATCTGCCATGGCACGATCGACCGGATCGTCCCCTTCCGCTACAGCGAGCGCTATGCCGCCGGCTACGCCGACGCCCGTCTCCACCCCATCCCGGGCGCCAACCACTTCTACTCCTTCCGTCGCCGCCGCGTGGACGCCCTCCTGCTCGCCTTCCTCCGCGCCCGCCTCTAGCGCCCGCCTCTAGCACTCGCCCCTAGCACCCGCCCCTAGCGCTCGCCTCTAGCGCTCGCCGCGCTGTCGCCCTACGGCCCAACCTCCAAAGGTTGTCCCCGGGATTGCCGTCGAATGGAAACGATTGATCCTCTGCTCATTACATGATTAGCCCTGTCGAATTTCGACAGGGCTAATCATGTATACTATTGTTACTCAGTTTCTTCCATTCGACGGCCCTTCGTCCCTTTTCAGCACAAGGCGAAGGAATTTCGCCGCCTGCGCCGGCTCGCAGCCCGTTTCCTGCAGCAGGAAGGGAAGCCATGCAAGACGCTCCTCCGGCGTAAGCAAAAACAGGTCGTGAATATCCTTCCATCCCGTTTTCCGCAGGAGCGCATTCACCATCCTGGCGTAGCAGGCATCGGATTTTCCGACAAAGACTTCGTTGAGGTCATGTTCGCTGCCGGTGTCCGCATGAAGGGCGGTCAGCATCTGTTCATAGCCATCGAAGAAGCGCGCGGCGGAGGCATGGTCGATGACGGAATACTGCGTGATGATAAAGTCCGTCAGTTGCTCCCGCTCCTCACGATCCAAAGGTTTGAACAGCCGTTGCAGCATAGCATATGGCAAGGGCTTCCCTGCGGCATGCTGGGCTTTTACTTCGCGGACAGCCCGCTGAAGCGGCCAGGAAGACCGGCGAAGGACGAGTTCCTTAGAAAAGGGATGGGTCGACTTGCCGTATGCAATGTAATTCCAGCGGTATTCTTCCGCGCGCGTACAGAGTTGACGCTCAGGAGGATTGTTCCCTACATACAGGATATTTGCCCGGGCTTTCTTGGCTCCGGTTTTCGGGACGCTGCCGTAAGGGGTGTCGAACAGCGGCCCCTCGAAATGGGCATATTGCCGGTACATCCGCACAAAACGGCACGAATAGGCAGAGACGAATGCCGAGAGTTCCTTCCGGGATCCGGCATACAGGGAGGAATGGATATGGTCCGGCATCTGACACAAGGTCAGGACCCGGACGTTGTGTTTTTGCGCTTCGGTGCAGAATACGGTGAAAAACACCAGATAGTCACTGATGCTGTAAAAGATCAGGAAACCGTTCCGGGCTCGTTGGTACAAATGGTTCAATATGCCCTGATGGCATTGTCTGACAAGGCGCTTCGGCATCTTCCCTCCTTTTCCGGCCGGCAGATTGGCCGGTGCACGAAAATCGGCATTATTCGGGAGGATTCCAAATCTTTTTCCCGCCATGCTCGACAGGCGCCGAAAACAGCGTCGAATGGAAATAACTGGGCCACTGCTCATTACTTAATCAGCCCTGTCGAAAATTGACAGGGCTAATCACGTATTTCATTATTATTCAGAGACTTCCATTCGACGGCAAAATGTCCCGTCCTGAAAAAAGTTTACCGAGGCCCAGCCCTCCCTCATCGCGCAGGTGGTCAAAAGGCCGGTCAGAGTCCCAGCTCCTCCTTCATGGCGCGCAGGAGGTCGAAGGCCTGGAGGGGGGTCATGTTGTTGAGGTCGGCGGCGCCGAGGCGGTCCCGGAGGGACTCGAGGAGGGGGTCGTCGAGCTGGAAGATGGAGAGCTGGAGGGAGCCGTCGCTTTCGACGCGGCCTTCCTTCGTCGTGTGAGGCTTGACCGGCCGCTGGGAGAGCTGGGCGACCTTTTCGAGCGCCTGGGCGTTCTCCAGGCTCTTCAGCGTATGTTCCGCCATATCAAGGACTTCCTTCGGCATGCCGGCCATCCGGGCGACATGGATACCGAAGCTGTGGGCCGTCCCGCCCTCGCGGAGCAGGCGGAGGAAAATCACCTCGCGGCCGACTTCCTTGACGGCGATATGGTAGTTCTTCACCCGGGGATACAGTTCTTCCAGGTCATTGAGCTCATGGTAATGCGTGGCGAACAGGGTCTTCGCGCCCTTGCCGTATTCATGGATGTACTCGACGATGGACCGGGCGATGGACATGCCGTCGTAGGTCGAGGTGCCGCGGCCGATCTCGTCGAGGAGGACCAGCGAGCGGGCGGAGAGGTTGTGGAGGATCATCGAGGTCTCCAGCATCTCGACCATGAAGGTCGATTCCCCGCGGGAGATGTTGTCCGTTGCGCCGACGCGGGTGAAGATCTTGTCCACATAGCCGATCGTCGCGCTTTCGGCAGGGACGAAGGAGCCGGTCTGCGCGAGGAGGACAATCAGCGCCGTCTGGCGCAGGAGGGCCGATTTACCGGCCATGTTCGGACCGGTCAGGATCATGATCTGCGTGTCCTTCGAGTCCATTCGGACGTCGTTGGGGACATATTCCTCGCCCGGGGCCATCAGGGTCTCGATGACCGGATGACGGCCTTTCCGGATGTCGATGACGAGGGAGTTGTCCATCACCGGCCGGCAGTAATGCCGCTCGATCGCCTGCGCGGCGAAACCGCAGAGGACATCGAGCCGGGCGATGATGCGGCAGTTCTTCTGGATATCCGCAATCTTCCCCTGCACGGTCGCGACCAGCTCGCCGTAAAGACGGCTCTCGATCGCATAGATGTCATCTTCGGCGGTGAGGATTTTCTCCTCATACTCTTTTAGTTCCTGCGTGATGTAGCGCTCGGCATTGACCAGCGTCTGCTTCCGGATCCACTCCTCCGGGACGCGGTCCCGGTACATGTTCCGGACCTCGATATAATAGCCGAAAACGTTGTTGAAGGCGATCCGGAGCGAGGGGATGCCGGTCCGCTCCGCCTCGCGCTGCTGCATCTCGAGCAGATAGTCCTTACCGCCCGTGGAGATGGCGCGGAGTTCGTCCAGCTGCGCATCCACCCCGGCGGCGATGACCGGGCCCTTGCCGAGCTGGGAAGCGGCCTCCGGGTCGAGCACGCGCTGGATCTCCTCCCGGAGCTTCCGGCAGTTCACCAGCCCCTTCATCATCTTCTCCAGCGACTCGTTGCCGACGCACTGCTCCTTGAGCGGCTCCATCTGGCCGAGCCCGCGGCCGAGCTGCAGCAACTCGCGCGGCGCGACCTTTCCGGTCGCCACCCGCCCGAGGATGCGCTCCATGTCGCCGATGTTGCCGATGGCCACCTGGACCTCTTCCAGAAGCCCCTCATTATCATGGAAATGCTGGACGACCTCGTGGCGGCGTTCCAGTTCCTTGAGGTCCAGCACCGGCATCGCCAGCCACTGCCGCAGCAGGCGCGCGCCCATCGGGGACGCGCACTTGTCGATCGTCTGGACGAGGGAAACGCCGTCCTGCCCGGACGCCGAAGCGAAGACCTCCAGGTTGCGGAAGGTGAACTTGTCCATCCACACGAACTTCCCCTCGTCGATGCGGCCGAGCGAGCAGATGTTCCTCAGGCCGACATGCTGCGTCTGCTCCAGATAGACCATCAGCGCCCCCGCGGAGCAGATTCCGAGCGGATAGGCATCCACCGCAAAGCCCTTGAGCGAATCCACGCTGAGCTGCCGGCAAAGCCGCTGGACAGCAGCGTCATAGACAAAAGCCCACTCGTCGATGGAGGTGGTATAATAGTCGCCGAAGCGGTCCTTGACACCTTTCTCATAGCCCCGCTGGACGACCAGCTCCCGCGGCGAGAACGAGCCTAGCAGCGTGGCCGCATAGTCCAGCGAGCCCTCGGCGATCTTGAATTCGCCCGTGGAGGCGTCCAGGAAGGCGAGGCCGCAGCGGTCCTTCTCGAAGGTCATGCCGCAGAGGAAGTTGTTCTCCTTCTGCTCCAGCATCCCCTCGCCGAAGGAGATGCCCGGCGTGACGATTTCCGTCACCCCGCGTTTGACCAGCTTCTTGGCGAATTTCGGGTCCTCCAGCTGGTCACAGACGGCGACCTTGAAGCCCGAGCGGATGAGTTTCGGGATGTAGTTGTCGATGGCGTGGTGCGGGAATCCGGCCATCGCGACCGGCCCCTTGTCCCCGTTCGATTTCTTCGTCAGGACCAGTCCCAGCACCTTCGAAGCCGTCACGGCATCGTCGGAGTACAGTTCATAGAAATCCCCGACCCGGTACAGCAGCAGCGCCTCGGGGTGCTGCGCCTTGGTCTCGAAGTACTGTTTGATCAGGGGTGTATCTTCCGCTTTCTTCGCCATGGTCCGTCGTTTCTGCAGAAGACAAAGATAAGAATATTTCGGAGAATGAAGAAATCCGTCCGTACTGCGCTCCGACGCTGCGGAACAGGGTCCCGGACTCAGAAAAATTCGCCCGGGACCCTGTCCCTCCGCTTTCTCCGCTCCGCACGGACGGATTTACACCACCAGGTTCGTCAGGAAAACGATGACGATGCCGACGGGGGGCAAGGTAGCGGATGAGGAAAACTATTCCTTGTTAAAAATGTTTACTTCTTCGTATTTCGGGAACATTTTTACCTTGCTCATCGCTATTGATGGAGGGAAAGATATTTTGATATTACCCTCCGGATCAACTAAATCATATAAATTCTTACTTGTAAAATCATAACGGCAAAGAAGATAATCTTCTGATTCGAATATTTCATCCGGATTAACCTCTCTACGATATCGTCCATCAAACACAAAGATTCTGACTGTATCGTATGGAGACATCTCCTCAATGGAACTATAACCGCTAGAAAATTGTATTCGCTTTTTTGGGAATAAATCCAAATAGGCGAAGTGGGCTCGCCATGCACTAGTGGATGTCGTATCTTTCGCATCCAAATCGTACATCGTCCCCCACAGAAAATGAACCTCATGTATGTATCTTATTGGAGCAAGAAACACGATATCAATGGAGGAATCATTCTCAAAAGAAAAAACCATTGAGTTATCCGGTCTGACACAATAAGTAGTCAGAAATAATAATAGTATGAATAAAATACGTCGCATATTCAGTGTTTTACATTTAAGGATGAAGGGAACGGATATGTGGGATGATGTCTTTTGTAATACTGTTTTGAATAGGTATTCGCCCGGGACCCTGTCCCTCCGCTTTCTCCGCTCCGCACGGACGGATTTACATCACCAGGTTCGTCAGGAAAACGATGACGATGCCGACGGGGGCAAGGAAGTGGATGAGGAAAACTATTCCTTGTTAAATATGCTCTCCAGATATGCACCCGGTGTCTGCACCCGGGGAAGGCCGGCCGAATCGGAAAGGCCTTTCCCGATCCGGAAATCCCGGGCATTACGGGTCAGGATACATTCGCAGCCATTTTCCGAAGCGCAGACCGCTTGAAGGATATCTTCGAAATCGGGGCCGTCGAGGAGCAGCGAACGCTGCAGTTGCCGGTCGTCCATCGGCACGACCTCGACGATGGCGGATATCTGCTTCAAGGTCGGAATAACCTGCAAAGGAGATCCCGTCTTCCGCAGGACATAGGCGAGATTGGCCATTGACAGGATGGACAGGCATGCCGTAATCTTCCCGTCCTCCTGCAATTGAAGGACACGTGCCGCCTCTGCACAGCCCTGGCGGTCCAGGAGCAGATCCAGCATGACATTCGTATCCAGGAATATCCGCGGTTTCATTTCGAAAGCAGGTATTGAAGCCGTTCATCGGAAAGCAACTCCGCCTGGTCCGGCTGCCTTGCAATACCGATCAGCGAAAGAATCTTCCTGTCCGAAACTTCCTCCGGGATGCGAAGATCCTTTGCATCTTCTTCAAGGACCTCTTCAATATAGCGTTTCAAGGAGAGCCCCTTTTTTCTGGCTTTGATGGTAAGTACTTGAAAAACAGGTTGTCTGATGTCAATCAGTTTTCTCGTGGCCGACGCTTGCATATATATTCTTTTTGCAAAGATATATATGGATTCCCAATTCTGCAAATGGTAACCCCGAAAAACCTACACCACCAGGTTCGTCAGGAAAACGATGACGATGCCGACGGGAGCGAGGTAGCGGATGAGGAAAAGGATGACGGGGTAGAGGCGGACGTTGGCGCGGAGGCGGCCGCCGTTGGTGAATTCGTCGCGGACGGCGGCCGAGGGCATTTTCCAGCCGACGAAGAGGGTGAAGAGCAGGCCGCCGAGCGGGAGAAGCCAGTTCGAGCAGAGCTTGTCGAGGAAGTCGAAGAAACTGTTGCCGAGGATCTGGATCCCGGAAAGCGAGCCGAAGGAGAGGCTGCAGAGGATGCCGACCACCCACGCGAAGAGGGTCACGGCGAGGGTGGCGCTCCGCCGCTTCATCCCCTTTTCCTCGGTCAGGTAGGCGACGCCGACTTCCATCATCGAGATGGCCGAGGTCAGCGCGGCGACGAGGATGGTCAGGAAGAAAAGGATGGCGACGATGGCGCTCAGCCAGGGAATCCCCGCGCCCATCTTGTTGAAAATGAAGGGCAGCGTCTCGAAGACGAGGCCGGGGCCGGCGCCGGGGGCGATGCCGGCCGCGAAGACGGCAGGCATCACGGCAAAGCCGGCCAGGACGGCGAACAGCAGGTCCGAAACGGCCGTCCCGATGCCGGAGACGAGCATGTTCTCGTCTTTCCGGACATAGGAGGCATAGGTCAGGATGGTCCCGACGCCGAGGGACATGGAGAAGAAGGCCTGGCCCATCGCGGCCGCGACGGCGCCGGCGTCCAGTTTCGAGAAATCCGGCTTCACGAGGTACTCCACGCCCGCACCCGCACCCGGGAGCGTCAGGGCATAGACCATGATCGCGACCACAAGGAAAAACAGCAGCGGCATCGTGATTTTCGTGAACTTCTCGATGCCCTTCTTCACGCCGGCGAGGATGATCCCCGCGACCATGCCGATGAACACGGTATGGACGACGACCGGCTCCCAGGTGGAGGAGATGAAGCGGCCGAAAAAGTCCCGGACCTCCCCGCTCTCCGCGCCGGTGAAATCGAAGGCGAGGGCCTTGAACAGGTATTCCACCGACCAGCCGCCGACGACGCTGTAGTAGCTCAGGATGATGATCGGGGAGAAGACCGTCAGCAGCCCCAGCCACTTCCAGCGGGTACCGGGCGCGAGGATTTCCATCGCCCCGAACGTTCCCTGGCGGCTGCGGCGGCCGATGACCATCTCCGCGAAGAAGATGGGCAGGGCGAGCAGGAAGCAGGCGAAGACATAGACGATGATGAACGCGGCGCCGCCGTGCTCCCCGACCATGTAGGGGAAGCGCCAGATGTTGCCGAGCCCGATCGCGGACCCGGCCATCGCCATGATGACGGCGAAACGGCTGCCGAAGTTCTCGCGCTCCATCACAGGTAGTTGGCGATGAAGATGGCGACGATGGCGACCGGCGCCAGGTAGCGGACCATGAAGTATATGAACGGGAAAGTCCGCCCGCGGAGCGTCCCGCCGTTGGTGAGCTCGTCCCGGACGTCGGCCTTTTTCATCCGCCAGCCGACGAAGAGCACGCAGAGCAGGCCGCCGAGCGCCAGGAGGATGTTGGAACAGAAGGCGTCCAGGTTGTCGAAGAGGCCCTTGCCGAAGAGCGTCACGCCCGACAGCACACCGAAGGAGAGGGCGCTGACGAGGCCCAGGACCCAGACCACGGCGAAGGCAAGCAGGACCGCGCTGCCGCGGCGCATCTTCCGCTCCTCGACCAGATAGGCCACAAACACTTCCAGCAGCGAGACCGAGGAGGTCAGCGCGGCGAAAAGGATGGTCAGGAAAAAGAGGATCGCCGCGATGGAACTGAGCACGGGCAGCGCCTCGCCCATCCGGTGGAAGATGAAGGGCAGGGTGTCGAAGATCAGGCCCGGGCCGGCGTTCGGCTGGATGCCCGCCGCGAAGACGGCCGGCATGATCGCGAACCCCGCCAGCAGGGCGAAGAGCAGGTCGGAGACCGCCGTTCCGAGGCCGGATACCAGCAGGTTTTCCTGCTTGGAGACATAGGAGGAATAGGTGATGATGATTCCCATCCCGAGCGAGAGCGAGTAGAACGACTGGCCGAGGGCCGCGATGCAGGAACGCCCCGTCAGCCGGGAGAAATCCGGCTTCACAAGGTATTCCACGCCCGCTTTCGAGCCCGGCAGGGAGAGGGAATAGGCGGTGATGATGACAATCAGGATGAACAGGATCGGAAGGCTCCACTTGCTGAAACGCTCGATGCCGGTCTTGACGCCGCCGGCCACGATGAGGGCCGTCAGGCCCAGGAAGGCCGTATGGGCGACAACGGGCTTCCAGGGGGAGGACACGAAGGCCGGGAACAGTTCACGGATTGCATCCGAGCCGGCATGGACGAACTCCAGGCGGCACGCGCGCAGCAGATAGTCCAGGGACCAGCCGCCGATGACGCTGTAGTAACTCAGGATCAGGGTCGGGGTCAGTACGGAGAGGAGGCCGAACCATTTCCAGCGGGAGCCGGGGGCCAGTTTTTCCATCGCCCCGCGGCAGTTGGCCCGGCTCCGGCGCCCGATGACCGACTCCGCCAGGAAGATCGGCAGCGAGACCAGCAGGGTCGCCGCGACATAGACGATAATGAAGGCGGCGCCGCCGTTTTCCCCGACCATGTAGGGGAAGCGCCAGATGTTGCCGAGTCCGATCGCGGTCCCGGCCAAGGCCATGATGACAGCCGCCCGGCTGCCAAACTGTTCTCTCTCCATCCTTTGTCTCGTTCGTTTTACCGGAAGGCCTTACGCTTCGGCCTGGGGACGCCGGCGATAGACCGTGAATTCGTAGGAGACGCCGTCCTCTTCCTGCGGCTCGCTGCGGGACGTCTCTTCCCAGATCCGGGGATCGATCTCCGGGAAGAACGCATCCGCATCCTCCACCACATCGTGGACATGCGTAATATACAGGGTATCAACTTCTTTCATCGCCTCTGCGTAGGTATAGGCCCCGCCCATGACAAAGCATTTTTCCGGCAGGGCGCCGCACTCCGGGCACGGCTTCGCCGCCTCGGCGAACGCCGCCGCGAGGGAATCGACGACCGTCACTTCCGCCGGCGCTTCGGGCCAGGGGAAGAGGGAGATGACGATGTTTTTCCGGCGCGGAAGGGGCCTTCCGATGGACTGGTAGGTCATCCAGCCCATGATGACGGGGCAGCCGAGGGTCTGCTGCTTGAAATACTTCAAATCACCGGGCAGGTGCCACAGGAGGGCGTTCTTGCGCCCGATGGCATAGTTATCGGCGATGGCGACAATGATGCATTTTTCCATATCCTAAACTGCGACGGGGGCTTTGATGGCCGGCCACGGATCGTAGCCTTCCAGGGTGAAATCTTCGTATTGGAAGTCGAAGATGGACTTGACCTCCGGATTGATCCGCATCCTCGGCAGGGCGCGGGGCTCGCGGGCGAGCTGGGTCGCC
>JAEEGF012428851.1_pt1 | contig 26202 bp, 10 predicted proteins | sample 9134171 | NCBI WGS metagenome assembly JAEEGF01 (sample SAMN16246542, study PRJNA631951) | gut metagenome | biome: gut microbiome; feature: rumen; material: AP-attached | host: Bos | place: Iran: Karaj | collected 2018-10 | reverse complement strand
TTTTTATTTTGGAACTAACACGAATTGCCATATAATTTGTCACTAATTACTGAAAGCCAAGAATTAACGTCCAACAGCATACATACCTTTCCTATCATTTCAATTTTCAACTAAACAAGTAGTTATATTAAATCCAGCGGTGGCTGAGCTCGTCGAAGTGAAGAAACATTCTGTGAATGTTTCGATAGCGATGCGGAGAATAAAAATCAACTTTCAATTTTCAACTTTCAACTTTCAACTTTCAACTTTCAATTTTCAATTTTTCTAGACTTGCTCAGCACCAGAATCAGCACCGAGCCGAGGATCAGCGCTATTCCCACCCCCAGCCGCAGGGTGAACATGCTGCCGAACACCGCGATGCTTATCAGCACGGCAGTGGCGGGCTCGAGGGCTCCCATAATCGCCGTAGGCGTGGAACCGGCCTTGGCAATGCCGATGTTCAGGAACGTCATAGCCACTATCGTGGGCACCAAGGCAAGCATCAGCACCCAGCCGGCGGCGCTCCACGTGGGGACGGCCATCAGATGGTTTTCGGGCGACACCAGCGAGAACAACGCCGTGGTGACGGTGGCGAAAAGCATTATGTAAAACGTCATTTTGAACGGCGGCATCTTTATTCCCGTTTGATTAACGATAACGATGTACACGGCGTACGTGAGTGCCGACACCAGCACCAACGCCACCCCCAGCAGCGAGATATGTCCGTTGCCGTCGCCTTGGTACAGCAGGGTTATGCCCGCCAGACTCAGAAGTATCGAAAACACCGTGGTCAGCGTGGTGCGTTCCTTGAAAAACACCGCCATTATCACCGCCACCATCACCGGATAGGCAAAGAGTATCGTGGAGGCGATGCCCGAATCGATATGTCGAAACGAGGAATAGAGCGTCAGCGCCGAAGCCGCGAAAATCACCCCCAGCGACGCCAGAATTTTGAACTCCCGTGCCGTCAGCCGCAGCGACACCCGCTGTATCTTCAGTATCACAAACAGAATCAGCACCGCCAACGTAAAACGGTAGAAAATCACACTCGCAGCGTTCAGTCCCTCGTCGTAGAGAAACAGCGCCCCCAGCGGGTTGGTGCCGTACGCCACCGCCGCCGTTATCCCTGCGAAATATCCCTTCAGCCGTTCGTTCATATCTTTTTACATTAACTGCCTCGGAGAGGCTGAATCTCAATAACCCCGCACAAACGAAGTGCAGTGTGGGGGTGCGAAAACGCGAGAAAAATGCGTCTCGGAGAGACGCGACAAAACCGCAAACAAGATAACCCAACCTAAATCACCATAAAACACTAGCCATCAAAAACTTAAACCAAATCAAAATCTTGCGTTTCAGCCTGCAAAGTTACAACATTTCTTTCGATTTTTCACCCCCATCCAACAAAAATTCGTGGAATCGGTGGCTGAGCCTGTCGAAGCCACCACCTCCCCTCCCATCACTGTTCACTGTCCACAGATCACTAACTAATCACCAATCACTATTCACTAATCACAAAATAAATCCCCTCTTATTCCGTTATTATCGCACAACTTCATTCCAACCACGATGAAAAAAATAGAGATAATGTCGCCTGTGGGCTCGTACGAGTCGCTGATGGCCGCCATACAGGGCGGTGCCGATGCCGTTTATTTCGGCGTGGGCAACCTTAACATGCGGTCGCGCTCGGCCAACAACTTCACCCACGACGACCTCCGCCAGATTACCGACATCTGCCGCCAGCACGGCATACGCACCTACCTCACGGTGAACACCATCATCTACAACCACGAAATCGACGAGATGCACCAGCTGCTCGACCTCGCCCTACAGTGTGGCGTAAGCGCCGTAATTGCCTCCGACATGGCGGTGATAACCTACGCCAACAGCATTGGGCTGGAGGTGCATATCTCCACACAGTGCAACATCTCCAACACCGAGGCGGTGCGCTACTACTCGCGTTTTGCCGATGTGATGGTCACAGCCCGCGAGCTGCCGCTGAAACAGGTGGCGGAAATCACCGATTTCATCGAACGTAACGACATACGCGGCCCCAAGGGCGAACTCGTGGAGATAGAGGTCTTTGCCCACGGCGCACTCTGCATGGCCGTGTCGGGCAAATGCTACCTCAGCCTCGACAACTACAACCACTCCGCCAACCGCGGACAGTGCCTGCAGCTCTGCCGACGACAGTACCGTGTGCAGGACATCGAGACGGGACTCGAACTGGCCATCGACAACAAATACATAATGTCGCCCAAGGACCTTTGCACCATCTCCTTTCTGGACAAGATTGTGAAAGCCGGTGTGCGGGTGCTGAAAATCGAAGGTCGCGGACGCTCCGCCGACTATGTTAAGACCGTTACCCGCTGCTACCGCGAGGCGCTGGACGCCATCGCCGAAGGCACTTACACACAAGAGCGCATCGCGCAATGGATGGAACAGCTGAAAACCGTATATAACCGCGGTTTCTGGGACGGATACTATCTCGGCCGCACCACAGGCGAATGGACCGAACGTTACGGCTCGCAGGCCACCCAGACCAAGGAATATATAGGCAAAATCACCAACTACTACACCAATATCGGAGTGGCGGAGATAAAGATGGAAAGCGGCGAGCTGGCCGTGGGCGACAAGTTTATGATAACCGGAGCCACCACCGGCGTTTACGAAGCCACCGCCGACGAGATTCGTGTGGACCTGAAACCCGTGTCCAAGACCGTGAAAGGCGACGACTGTTCCATTGCCACCACCGAACCCATCCATCGCGGCGACAAAGTGTATAAAATCATCACCGTCCCCGACGAATTCTAGTAGAGACGATGTGCACATCGTCTCAATGGCATGCGTGTGGCGCGTAGAGACGTGCCATGGCGCGTCTCCTAAAAATTCCGCAGCACTGGCATAAAATATAATCGGATTTTCTGATATTCCGATTTTCAGATTTACAGATTTACAGAAAAAAAAGAGACGCACTGCAGTGCGTCTCAATAATTTCAATTTTCCATTCTCAATTTTCAACTCCCCACTTCTCCCCTATTATCTCTCCGCACCACTATGGGGCCTGACAATATAAACGCCCCCTTGATATGCCAATGCGTCTATCGCTATGTTAGGATACCCTTTTCGGAAGTCCCACCAAAAAACGCAATCTATTTTTCCTGACAAATCCCCCACAAACAATTCTTTCTCGATTTTGTAATTGGGTCTTTCACCCGACACCAGACACACTTTTGGAAAAACGACAGTATCCATAGTTACAGCACAAATTAGCACCCCTTTCAACCGAATGCTGTCACCTTTTCTTGTCAACTCCAACGAATTGATAGAAAAGTCCCTGTTTCCTAATATGTTTTGTTTTACGAAATATCCATCTTCCTCTACAATACCCGAATCGACACAGACCAGTTCGTATTCTTTTGTTGTTTTTTCAAACAAAGCACAAGCTCCGAACAATATTGCGGAAACCAAAAACAAAATAACATTTCTCACGACAAATCTCCTTCCTTTTTGGTAATTTTGAAAGTTCATTAAATTATTGTAGATAATGTCCACAATGGTACTGCAAAAGTACGCTTTTTTCACCAAACTTCAAAACTTTTTTAAATATAATGCGTGAAAAGGAGAAAAAGAATTCAGTATTCATCACTCAAGGGGACAGTTGGGAGTTGGTAGCGACACTTCGATTGGTCGTCGGTCGTCGAACACAGGTCATTTGACCTTTGACCTTAGACTTTTGACCAACATCCCTTCTCCCACCCAAAAAAAACATTGCGTCCTCCCTTTCGGAAAGACGCAATGAAAATTTTGTCTATGGAATTTTCTATTTCAAGAAACTCAGCAGGATACCTGCGGCAACTGCCGAACCCACAACGCCCGAAACATTGGGACCCATTGCGTGTTGCAGCAGATAGTTGGTCTTGTCGTACTCCAAGCCCACGTTGTTCGACACACGTGCACTGTCGGGCACGGCGCTAACACCAGAGTTACCGATAAGCGGGTTGATCTTGTTGCCTTCCTTCAGGAACAGGTTCATGAACTTCACAAACAGCACACCGAACATCGTGGCAACGATGAACGAGGTGGCGCCAAGGCCAAAAATAAGTATCGACTTGGGTGTGAGGAACTTGGTGGCCTGAGTGGAAGCACCCACCGTCAAACCGATAAGGATTGTAGCGATGTCGATGATGGGACCCGAGGCGGTGTTGGCCAAACGGCGGGTAACGCCGCTCTCTTTCAGCAAGTTGCCGAAGAACAGCATACCCAGCAGCGGCAAGCCCGTGGGCACCACAAAGCAGGTGAACAGCACTCCCAGTATCGGGAAGGTGATCTTCTCCAGTTTCGATACCTGACGTGGCGGTTTCATCCTAATCACACGCTCTTTCTTGGTGGTGAACAGTCGCATGATAGGCGGCTGTATCACAGGCACCAGTGCCATATACGAGTACGCCGACACCGCAATGGCGCCCATCAAGTCTGGAGCTAGTTGCGATGAGATGAAGATTGCTGTAGGACCGTCGGCACCGCCGATGATACCAATGGCACCTGCCTCGGCAGGAGTGAATCCCAATGCCAAAGAAGCCATGTAGGCGGCGAAGATACCCACCTGCGCGGCGGCTCCTATCAGCATCAGCTTGGGGTTGGAAAGCAGTGCGGAGAAATCGGTCATGGCTCCTATGCCAAGGAAAATCAATGGCGGATACCAGCCGTTCTGCACACCGTGGTAGAGGATGTTCAGCACACTGCTAGTCTCGTAGATACCCGTCTTAAGGCCCGGAAAGAAAGGTATGTTTCCTATAATCATACCGAAACCTATGGGTATGAGCAGCAGCGGCTCGAACTCTTTGGTGATGGCGAGGGTGATAAACACCAAGCCTATCAATATCATTACAAGGTGCCCTATCTCGAAATTAGCAAAAGCAGTGTAATGCAGGAACTGCATCATCTGGTTCTGCATAAAATCCATAAAGCCACCTGTGCTTTCAGCTAATGTAATCATCTTCTGTTAGTCTCCTATTGTTACTAATACATCACCTTCCATAACGGAGTCGCCCTGAGCCACTTTCACAGCAGTTACTGTGCCTGCGTAGTCCGATTCGATGCTGTTTTCCATCTTCATGGCCTCGAGCATAAGCACGCACTGGCCTGCGGTAACTTTGTCGCCGACCTTCACATTCACTTTCAGAATGGTGCCGGGCAGCGGCGAGGTTATGTTGTTCGATTTGCCCGATGTAGGCGCAGGAGCGGCCACCTTGGCTTCCACCTTGCCGGCAGTTGCCAGAGGTTTCACCTTTGGAGCGGTTTTTCTCATTTCTTTGTCAACGGTAACTTTGTAAGGGGTTCCGTTCACAGCCAACGATATGTCTTGGCCTTCCACTTCGTTTATTTCAACGTCGTAGTGGTTGCCGTTTATGGTAAATTTATAATTTTTCATCTGTTTTTTCTCTTTTAGGGGTTTGTACTATCGCCTTGTGTGTCTGATGTTGTTGAAATTGTTCTGGTTCATGTTGTAGAACTTGGCGTTCCACGGTGTCCACGGTCTCTCCACCGACTTGAAGGTGATGACGGTGTTCTCTTCATCGTGCAGCTCCTCGTTGTAGAGGTAGATGGCGGCGGCTATCACAGCGTCGATTTCACCCGAGTGGTCGATGTTTTCCATAGCGGCGTCCACATTGGCTCCCTGAGCGGCGGCAGCCTTGGCGGCACGACGTTTCTGGAAATAGGTAAGCAGACGGCCGTACTGTGTGAAGATGATTGCCAGACACATCAGCACCAGAAACACCACCGAAACGGCGGCCACGGTAAGTCCTATTCCGACAGGGTCTGCGTCGGCAATAACCTCTGCTTTTTTCGGTTTGTGGTAATTCAAAACATCAGTTTTCCACATATTAGTGTCAATCCGAAGATTCTCAATGCCATCTTTAACGTCGAATACAGCTATGGTATAACCCAGTGGATTGTCTCCTGTTATGCGCAATTTGCCCCTTTCCATCGCGAAAGCGTCACAAGAACCGGGGAAAATGTTCAATGTGTCGGGAGTTAATCTTGTCAATTTACCATTTTTCAGTTCGAGCACACGCAACATTGTTGTGTCAGAGTTTGCTGCAATGTAAACAATTTTGCCCTCAACTATGGCCACAGACTTTGGACGGAATATCAATGACAGTTCGTGAACTCCAGCTACTACGTCCACTGTGTCGGATAACCGAGTCGGTTTACCGTTGGCGTATGTAACCACATCTACGGTATTGTCCACCTCATTGACAAGCACAAACACATCATTCTGCCCATCATAAAAATGGACCTTTGTCTGTGGTTGCATAGCATCAACACCGTCGGTACGTGTGGCCTCTCCTTGGCATATCTGCCGCTGACCATCGTTCAGACTGTCTGTAATAGGATCTTTCCCTTGCTGTGTCTTTTCATCTGCGAACGAAGATGTAGCCGCAAGCAATAAGGATAATCCTACTGTCGCTATTTTAACAAATTTATTCATTACTTCAATTTTGCAATAATTAGTTAGCAATTATTTTGCGGCTTTTTCGCCTTCTTTGCAGCATTTCTTCTCGCCTTCTTTGCAGCAAGGTTTGTCGCCTTTTTCGCCTTCTTTGCAGCAGGGTTTGTCACCCTCTTTGCAGCATTTCTTGGCGCAAGCCTCTTTGCAGCCGGCGGGGCAGCCTTCGCAACCTTCAACGCAGTTGGCGCAGTTGGAAGCGGCACAAACGCTGTCCTTGCATTCGCATTTCTTAGCCTCGGCTTTGGCTTTGCAGCATTTGCAAACATCGCACTCGCAGGTGCAGTTCTCGCAAGTGCAGTTGTCGGGGGTGCAACCCTCAACGCAGGTGCATTTCTCGCTGTCGCAGCATTTCTTCACTTCTTCGGTCTGGGCATTGTTGCCACCACAGGAGGCCATTACCAATGCAAAAACTCCTACTAATCCGGAAAATATTATTTTATTCAGTTTCATGACTTTAAATTATAAATGATTCAATAAGATTATTTTGCGGCTTTTTCGCCTTCTTTGCAGCAAGGTTTCTTCTCGCCTTCTTTGCAGCAGGGCTTGTCGCCTTTTTCACCTTCTTTGCAGCAGGGTTTGTCACCCTCTTTGCAGCATTTCTTTGCGCAAGCCTCTTTGCAGTTGGGGGCACAGCCTTCGCAGCCTTCAACGCAGTTGGCGCAGTTGGCGGCGGCACACACGCTGTCCTTGCATTCGCATTTCACAGCCTCTGCTTTGGCTTTGCAGCATTTGCAAACGTCGCACTCGCAGGTGCAGTTCTCGCAAGTGCAGTTGTCGGGGGTGCAACCCTCAACGCAGGTGCATTTCTCGCTGTCGCAGCATTTCTTAACTTCTTCGGTCTGGGCATTGTTGCCACCACAGGAGGCCATTACCAATGCAAAAACTCCTACTAATCCGGAAAATATTATTTTATTCAGTTTCATATCTTTTTTTATTTTAAAATGTTTAAATAATTAACTATCAACTATAAACTGTAAACTATCAACTAAATTACAGCGGTATATTCGAGTGTTTCTTGGGCGGGTTGGCCTCTTTCTTGGTTATCACGGCACGCAGGGCGCGGATAACGCGGAAACGGGTGTTGCGCGGTTCGATAACATCGTCGATATAACCGTACTTGGCTGCGTTGTAAGGATTGGCGAACTGGTCGTTGTATTCCTTCACCTTGGTCTCGATGAATTTGGCTTTCTCCTCGGGGTCGGTGATGTCCTTCAGCTGACGGCCGTAAAGCACCTCGGTAGCGCCTTCGGCACCCATAACGGCAATCTGTGCCATGGGCCACGAGTAGTTGATGTCGCCGCGCAGCTGTTTGCAGCTCATCACTATGTGTGCGCCGCCGTACGACTTACGCAGTGTAACGGTGATTTTCGGCACTGTGGCCTCGCCGTAGGCGAACAGCAGTTTTGCGCCGTGAACGATAACTCCGCCGTACTCTTGGCCTGTTCCAGGAAGGAATCCCGGCACATCCACCAAAGTTACCAGAGGTATGTTGAAAGCGTCGCAGAAACGCACGAAACGTGCACCCTTGCGCGAAGCGTTGATGTCGAGCACGCCTGCCATCTTGCAGGGCTGGTTGGCAACGATACCAACGGCCATTCCGTCGAAACGGGCAAAACCCACTACGATGTTAGGAGCGTATTTCTCGTGAATTTCGAGGAATTCGCCGTCATCAACAATGCCGTGGATCACTTCCTTCACATCGTAAGGAGCGTTGGGGTTTTCGGGAATCAAAGTGTTGAGGCTGTCCTCCAAGCGGTCGATGGGGTCGCTGGTGGGAACGTAAGGCGGTTCCTCGAAGTTGTTCGAAGGCAGGTAGCCTACGAGCTTACGTATCATGGCGATAACGTCTTCTTCGGTGTCGCCTACGTAGTGAGCCACGCCCGATTTTGTGGTGTGGACGATAGCGCCGCCGAGGTCTTCCACTGTAACGTCTTCGCCAGTAACGGTTTTCACAACCTTGGGACCGGTAAGGAACATGTAGCTGTTCTGTTTCGACATCAGTATGAAGTCGGTGAGGGCGGGCGAATACACTGCGCCGCCTGCGCAAGGTCCGAAAATAGCGGAAATCTGCGGTATCACGCCCGAAGCGAGGATGTTGCGCTCGAAAATCTCGGCATAGCCGGCCAGCGAGTTACAACCCTCCTGGATACGTGCTCCGCCGGAGTCGTTAAGACCGATGACGGGGGCGCCAACTTTCATGGCTTGGTCCATCATCTTGCAGATTTTCAGCGACACTGTCTCCGACAGCGAGCCGGCGAACACCGTGAAATCCTGTGCAAAAACATACACCAGACGTCCGTCGATGGTGCCGTAGCCGGTAACCACGCCGTCGCCCATGTACGACTGTTTCTGCATATCGAAATTAGTGCAACGGTGCTGCACAAACATATCGAATTCCTCGAACGAACCTTCGTCGAGCAGGAGTGTGATACGCTCGCGGGCAGTGAGTTTGCCCTGCTGGTGCTGCTTGTCGATACGCTGCTGACCGCCGCCCATTTTGGCTTCAACCCTCTTGTCGAGGAGTTGTTTTACTTTTTCTTCAATTGCCATTTTATGTAATTGTGTTTTAGTTGTTTATAATGCTCGCTTTCCGACTGTCCTTAGCGAACAGCCATACGGCGAAAAAAATTCTATTTATTTGGAACAGAGTTCGGTAAGAACGCCCAAAGTCGATTTGGGATGCAGGAAACCGATGTTCAGATTCTCGGCACCTTTACGTGAAGTCTTGTCTATCAGACGGATGCCCTTGCTCTCTGCTTCGGCCAGAGCCTCGCTGGAGTTCTCCACGGCAAAAGCGATGTGGTGCATGCCTCCGCGACCACCGTTGTTTTCGATGAATTTGGCTATTGTGCTGTCCGGCGATGTGGCTTCCAGAAGTTCGATCTTCACCTCGCCGATGCGCAGGAAAGCGGTCTTCACTTTCTGGTCCTCAACCACTTCGGTCTTGTAGCATTTCAAGCCCATTACGTCTTCCCAGTAACGTATTGCCTCTTCCAAGTTGGGAACGGCAATACCGATGTGTTCTATATGTGTTGCGTTCATTATATTGACTTTTATTTATTTATACTTTTTATAAAGAGAAAATATCGGTTGCAAAGATACGATTTTTTTCAGAGAAAAACAAAACTTTTTTCAAAGATTTTCGGAGTTTCCGATTTTCAGATTTTCAGATTTTCAAAAACATTTCAATTTTCAACTTTCAATTTTCAACTAGAAACAGAAATCCCCGCCGTTGGGCGGGGATTTCTGTTTCGCAAATTGCTGTATCTGTTACCTTATCAGCAGCACGCTTCCAGTCTTGGTCTCAAGTCTGTCGGGGTGCGACTGCAGACGGTATTTGATGATATACACGTATGAGCCTGGCTGACACTTGTTGCCGTTGTGTGTGCCGTCCCAGACGAAGTTGATGTCGTCGGACTCGTACACAAGCTGACCAGCGCGGCTGTAGATGTGTATCTCAAATTCAGTTACATTAAGTCCCGAAATCTTGAACGTCTCGTTGGCAGCGTTGCCATCGTGGTTGTCGGGAGTGAAGGCACTGGGTGCCCAAATCTCGCCGCGACGTATCGGAACAACCAACGTTGTAGTATCGTAACAGGTGTTGGTGTCGGACACGATGAGTATCACTCTTACGGAGTCGTCCTCGGGAGCAGTGGTGTAGTACACGCTCGGGGTGTTCTCACGTACCAAGTCGTCGAGTATCCACTTGTTGGTCACTATGGTACCCATACTTACATCGGTAAACTGTATCTGTGTGTTGGGCAGATCCACCACCGACGGGTTGGCACGTACTATAGCCTGCAGTGTGTCTGGCGGTTTCACAAATATCTGCGCTGTGCTTACGCAGTTGTGCGGATAATGGTCAACCGTTACTGTGTAGAAGGTATGCACCTTGGGTGCCACTCTTATTCTAGCCATATTGCGGAACCGGTTCATCGACGTATCTACCGGGTAGGTCTCCCAGATGATACTGTTGGCGTCGGTTTGAACAAGCAGTACCAGCGAGTCGTTCTTACAGTAAGCTCCGGAGTCTATTAGCTGGACTACAGGATAGAGCAGACGTTTCAGATGCAGTTCTATGATGCTGTCGCAGTTGCAGAGTTCGCTCGTCAGGGTGTCGTAGTAGATACCTGTAGCATTTCGGAACTCGTCGTTGAAGAAGTAACGGCTGTTCTCGCAGAAGGTGTCGTAGATAATTGTGTCTATCCTTGGACGGAACTGCAAGTTCAGTCGGATGATACTGTCGCAGCCGTGTATCGTCTTCGCCACGTAGGTGTATGTACCCGGCATCGTATGGTCGAGCACCGTGTCGAAGAATTCAACCATAGTCTCGTAGCAAGCCAGCGAGTCGCGGAGATCCCAGATGGTATCCTGAACCACGAGGTTGAGAACCACCATACTGTCGCAACCCAGATCGGTTTGCAGATACTGACGGTAGAAACCGGTCTCGTTGAACATGGTGTCGCCAACAAAGATGGTGTCGTTGGAGCAGATAACCGTGTCGATGTAGCGGAATGCGGTATCTTTCACCGTCAGGTAGATGGTGTAGGTGGTATCGCAAGCCTGGGCGTGCGGTTTCTTGTTGATGTAAACACCAGTGCTGTCGTAGATAGTTCCACGGAAATCGAGTGTTTCGAATGCACAGATTGCGATAGTGGTGTCCTTAGCCACGCTGTCGAGCTGTACAAGGTTGAGTATCAGCGTACTGTCGCAGCCCTTCTCGGTGTACAGGTTGGCCGAATAGGTACCCGGACGTGTGTAGCTTACGCCGCAGAAGTTGTACGACTCACCGTAACCGATGGTGTCGAAGAAGGTCTGCGAGTAGCCGCGGTTCACAATCACTGTGAAGGATTCCACAACGTCTCTCGGGTAGAATATTCTTGCGAAGCCGTTGCCCTCGTGGCCAGTCTCTGTTCCATTGCCAGTTATGTCGGGCATAGAAACGTTGCCTGCAACAGTACGTGCATTGTTCAGATAGTATGCCTGAGGCACAGCGTAAGCTGCGGGAGTTGTAGCACCGGCAACCCAGATGAAGCCCGATCCGCCACCGCCAGGATAGCATGTGGTCGAGGATCCAGACTTACCGCCGCCGCCGCCCCACCAGCCGCCGCCGCCGCCGGCACCACCAGTGCAGGAAGTTCCTTCACCGCCGTGGCCGCCTTGGCCGAACAGACCAGTCTGACCGTTTACATTGCTGGCAGCTACAGTACCGTAAGCAGTACCGTTTGTACTACCGCTACCACCGGCACCTTGAGTACCGCCTTGTCCATAGTATGTAGCAGCGCCACCGTTTCCACCGGCCTGGCCAGTTGTGCCACCGCCGTATCCACCCACATATGAGTAGGCACCGCCACCACCGCCACCGGCTACAATAACACGATGGTTGACAGAATTAGTACCCACGCGGATATCGGTACCACCACCACCGCCACCGCCTTGATAGGTGCCGGAGTAGGTGTGGGTACCGGCATCGCCGCCACCGTTGAATCCTCCAGGATATGCAACACCGGTTGTAGTGCTTCCGTTGGCGTCAGTGCCTTTACCTCCAACAAGGACATACAATACATCGCCGGGGGTTACAGCCATATATCCTTCGGCGTAACCGCCTTTACCACCGTTGTATAACGATGATGCTGACGAATAGCTGCCTTTTCCGCCTTCTGCACCCCACACTTGCATAAACACGCTGTCCACGCCTCGAGGAACGACAAATATCTGTGTGTCGGCTACGAAGTGGAAGTCTTGGTTAGTGTCACCAAGATGACGGTAGTATGTGGTTGTAGTGTTGGGCATTACAGAGTTGCTCGGCAGAGGTATGGTGCAAGCCGAGTCGAGATACCAGCGACCAGCGGGCAGTTCCACAACGTCGCCGGAGCAGATCACCTTCTCGCCGCAGTAGTTCACCTTAACGCTACCGCTCATATCAAGGAATGTAGCGTCGCAGAGGGCGTCGTACAGACTTGTCATGCGGTAGATGGCCGAACCCATAGGCATGAAGGTGAGGAATTCCATATTGTTGTTGCACACACGGTCTGCAGTGTCACCGTTGAGACGATATACAAACGGAGGTGTGCCTATGAAGTTGATAACCACGCTTACTGTCTGGCTGTCGCAGATATCCAATACCTGAGTGTTGATAGTGGCTCTCGGACGCGGTTTCACCGTTACTGTGTAAGAGCCTTCGGCAGAGTAGTAAGTAGTTGTCTGAGTAGGAGTAACCGAAGTGCTGGGCAACGGATAGGTAAGCATGTGGTCGAGATACCAAACCCTGTTGGGATCGAGCTGTACAGCCTGACCTTCGCAGATAACGGGCTGGTCGCATACTATCACGTTGGCAACACCCTGCAAATCAACGGCACGGGCCTCGCAGTAGTAGTCGTACATCATATCCAGACGATAGGCGTTGGATGCAGTGGGCGAAACATAGAGCGTGTCGGTAAATCCGTTGCAAACGCGGTTCTGGGTCTCACCCGACAGACGATATACAAACGGAGGAACACCCACAAAGTCGATAACCAACTGGGTAAGCTGGCCGAAGCAGATGCTGTCGCCGCCGTAGATGGTAGCCATCGGCTTGGGATAGATGTTAACTGTGTATGGCTCGAAGTCGCCGCTTTGTCCGTAGGCTATGATTCTTGCAGCACCGTTGCCAGCATGACCGGTCTCAGTTGTGCTGTCGGGAGCGACAAAGGAGAGGTTACCGGCAATAGTTTGTGCGTTGGTGAGCATATAAGCTGCAGGCGCTTGGCATTGGGCGTTAGCCGATGTATATACAAATCCGGAACCGCCAGAAGCCGCGTTGCCGTTTCCGCCGCCGTACCAGCCGCCACCGCCGCCGCACACAGTGCTACCGGTAGTAGTTGCTGAAGATCCTATACCAAATGTTGCATTGGAGAAGTTAGAGTATGTACCGGCATTATTTCCCGGGCCTGCCTGGGTACCTCCAGAGGTGCTGGATGCAGCTCCTGCCGAACCTGTACCTGCTTGACCGTTGGTTCCACCGCCAGCACCGGCATAATAAGTATTTCCGTTGAAATAGATATTACCGCCACCGCCACCGGCAACAATCACACGGTGATTAAGTGTCTGGCCGCCGACTCTAATATCCGATGCTCCGCCGCCAGCACTTCTTGCTGTACCACTCTGATATCCATTTCCACCACCATTCCATCCGCCATTGGTAAGACCTGTACCAGATGTTGTTGATGATGTTCCTTGGCCTTGTCCTCCGACATACACATAGAGCACATCGCCTGCGGTTACACGCATAATACCATGCGAGTATCCACCTTTACCACCGTAGTTGGTTGGACCGCCGTCGCCGCCCTGAGCTCCCCATACCTGAAGCAGTACGCTGTCAACGCCTGCAGGCACGGTGTAGGTTTGCACAGCGCCGGTGTAGGTGAATGTGGTGTCTTCGCCTGCGCTAAGAGCCTTATAGTATGTAGTGTTGCTGTCGGGGAATACCATGTTGCCGCCAACGGGTATGGTAAGCAGCGAGTCGTAGTACCATGTGCCAGCGGGCAGGTAAATGGTGTCGCTTGCGCAGTGTGTTATGGTGTCGCAAACGGCCACAACAGCATTGCCTACAAGGTCGGAAGCACGGCCTACGCAGAATACGTCGCTTACCTGTGTTATGGTATAAGTGGTTGTTCTACGCGGATGTACATTGATAGTCTCGGTGTAGTTGTTAGCAGTACGGTTGACACGTTCGCCTGACAGACGGTAGGTTATCGGCAATGTGCCGGTGAATCTTATCGTCAGAGTAGCCGAATCCTGCTGGTCGCAAACCGAAGCGCGGCCAGAGATGGATGCCGTCGGACGCGGACGCACCGTTACTGTGAAGGCGTTGGTGTCTTGGTCGTAATAAGTAGTAGTCATAGCAGGATTTACTGTTCTGCCACCAACAGGACGGGTGAGCAGCACATCATGGTACCAAGTGCCATTGGGCAGTGTTACCTGATCTTCGGCGCAGATGATAGGCTGGTCGCAGACAAGCACTGTGCGTACACCCTGCAAATCGATTGGCAGAGCCTCACAGTAGTAGTCCTTAAGATAGGTAACCTGATAGGTTCCGCTCACGGTAGGATAGATGGTGATGGTCTCGGAACCGTTGTTGGTAACGCGGTCCACCACATCGCCGGTAACGCGGTATGTGAAGGGAGCTGTACCAGTAAATGTTATGGTGATATTCACGGCATTGTGTGTAGCGCTGTCGCAAACACGTGTTGTGCCAGTGGTGATAGAAGCCTTGGGAGGTGTGTTCACCACCACTGTGTAAACAGCAGCACCGTGAATTCGTGCATATCCGTTGCCTTGGTGGCCTGTCTCTGTACCGCCTGTCGGTGAGGGGAACGAAGTGTTGCCAACCATAGTACGGGCGTTGGACATATAGTAGCTCGAAGGAAGTGTACATGCGCCGTTTGCGGAGGTGTAAACGAAGCCACTGCCGCCGCCGCCAGGATAACAAGATGTATAGTATCCCGACTTGCCGCCGCCGCCGCCGTACCAGCCGCCGCCGCCGCCGCCACCGCCGCAAGCGGATGAACCGCTGCCGCCGTTGCCGCCTTGGCCAAACGAGCCGGATTGTCCGTTAACATCGTAAGTACCACCACCGTAGGCGTATGAGCCACCGGTACTACCACTACCGCCGGCACCCTGAGTACCACCTTGACCGTAATAGTTCACAGCACCACCGTTGCCGCCTGCTATACCAGCAGTACCGCCGCCTTCGCCACCAACGTAAGAGTAACCACCGCCGCCACCACCGCCGGCAACTATGGCACGTGCGCCAAGAGCTGTGGAGTTGACACGGATATCTGTGCCGCCACCGCCGCTACCGCCTTGGTAAGCGCTGGAGTAACTGTGGATACCGGCATCGCCGCCACCGTTCCAGCCTCCGGGATAGGTAGTTCCTGTAGTTGTTGTTCCATCGGCATCCTTACCTCTGCCACCGACATACACTAACAGAGTGTCGCCGGGGTTCACAGGCATTGTGCCTTCGGAATAACCGCCCTTGCCGCCAGCATAGAACGATGAAGAGCTAGAGCAGCCTTTACCGCCTTCGGCACCCCAAACCTGAAGGTCGAGCTGGGTTACGCCGTTGGGCACCACATATCTCTGAACAGAACCTGTATATGTGAAGTCGGTTGTGGCTTCCATATAGTAGTTGGTAGTTACAGTAGGATTGGCTATGTTGTTGGGAACAGGTCTTGTAAGAGCACCGTCGTAGTACCACTGAGCGCCAGCGGGAAGTACAACCGAGTCGCCGGCACAGACAATCATCTGGTCACAAACGGTGATAATCATTGTATGTACGTATGTGCTCGGGTCGCCAGTACAGTAAGCGTCGTACAGACTTGTAACTCCATATACTCCTGTGTTTGTCGGGGTGATACATACAACATCGTCGTTGAAATACGAAACTCTGTCGGTGGAATCTCCGGTAATGCGGTAAGTGAACGGAGCCGTACCTGTGAAATGTATGCGCAGGCATGCAGAACCGCCGCAGATCGATGTGTCGGGGGTGAGTATTGTAGCTGTAGGATGCTCATTCACAACAGCGGTATGTGTTCTAACCGTGTTGGTGTAGTAAACCGTGGTTGTGTCGGGTATCTGGATACGCGAAATCGGGTTGAGCATCAGCGGGTCGGAGTACCAGTTACGAGTGGTGTCGAGGAACAGGGTGTCGCCGTGGCAGAGCATAGTCTGACGGCAAACCTCCACGGTAGCCAGACCGGCGTAATCGGCAGGCTGGGCTGTGCAGTGGTTGTCGTACAACCTTGTGATACGGAATGCCTGAATCATAGCGGGCTGCACATAAACCGAATCGCTGTAGCCGTAACATACACGGTCGGCTGTGTCGCCGGTAACACGGTATGTGAACGGAGGTGCGCCCGTGAAGTTGAGACGCAGGTAAACGCCGTTGTTACCGCAAGCAGTGTCGGATACGGAAATTGTACCTGTAGGACGTCTGTCCACAGTAACTGTATATGTGCCAGTGGAATAAACGGTAATTCTTGCAAAGCCGTTTCCTTCGTGACCTGTCTCGGTACCAATTCCAGTGGTATCGGGGAACGAAGAGTTTCCAGCAATAGTCTGGGCGTTGTCGAGATAGAAGGCTGCAGTAGGTGTGTAACCCTGCGGAACACTGGAAGCAGAGCTTGCATCCCAAACGAATCCGGAGCCACCGCCACCACCTCTATCGTCATCTACAGAGCCATCGGGACATGTACCGGAACCACCGTACCAACCACCGCCACCAGCTCCGCCGTAGCCGCTGCTATAATACGTACCGCCGCCGCCGAAGCCGAAACCACCATACCAATAAGTTGCGGTAGTTCCACTAAGACCAGTAGTAGTTTGTGATGTAGTAGTGTATGCAGTTGAATATCCCGAATAGGTTTGACGCCCACCGTAGCCACAATATGAATTGTATGTGCATCCACCGCTGGCATCGCCACCAGTCGGGCCGCCGCCATAAGAGCCACCATAACTTGAGCTACCGTCGGAGCCACCGCCACCGGCCACTATGATACGTGAATACAGATGGTCTGCTGTGTTCCATGCTGTGGAACCTGCTGTTCCGTCGAGAGCGATGTCTGTGGCACCGCCACCGCCGTGATAGCCATAGCGGTAACCGCCTCCATTCCAACCGCCGGGAACAACAGTGTTGGTGTTAGTGCTGCCCGATCCGCCAAAGCCGCCGACATTTACAAAGAGGTTGGCGTTGGCGAAAGCGCCGAGATGGTTCACATAACCGACGGAATAACCGCCCTTACCACCATTCGTAGGTGTGGTACGATATCCACCCTGAGCGCCCCAAACTTCGAGTTTGAGAGCATAGCACGAAGCGGGCACTTGGAACAGCTGGGTGCTACCTGTGTACGAGAAATCGTAGGCCATTTCGCCAGCGAGATAGAAGGTCGTAGTGCTGTCGATTGTTACCACATTGTTGGGAGGAACAGGACGTGTGGCAAGGCTGTCGTAGAACCATACACCCGAAGGCAGGTGCACGGTGTCGCCGGCACAAACCAGACGCTGACCGCAAATCTCAACAGTAATTTCGTTCTGTGGCAGAGGTATGATACCAGAACACAGAGTGTCGTACAGCATTGTGATATTGTAACGAGATGTCTGCGAAGGACATACAGGAACAATAGCGGTGTCGTACCAACTCATACGGTCGGCCACATCGCCTGTAAGACGATAGGTATAAGGAGCTGTGCCTGTGAATACTATGCCAAGATAAGCCGAATCGCCGTTGCATATGGTGGTGTTTCCAGTGTAGAAACGTGCAGTGGGATGCGGTTTTATAACTATTGTAAGTTCATAGGTATTGCCGCCGTGAACAGGTACACCGTAGTAAGTTGCCGTTCTGCGAGGCAGCAGGTCGGTGATGTACATACGACGTGTAAGCTGACGGTCGCGGTACCAGTAGTAGCCTTGCGGCAACGATACCGAGTCGCCCTCGCACACTACCAGCTGACCACAACGATAAACAATTCCTATACCTGTGAACTGTGCCCTGCCGCTTACGCAGTTGGCGTCGTAAAGCATAGTGATACGGTATGTGGAGAGAGTGTCGGGAGTCATATACAGTGTCTGTGTGTAGTTGTAGGACACACGGTCGGTAGTATCACCCGAAAGACGATACACGAAGGGAGCCGTACCTGTGAAGGTCATCTGCACACGTGCCGGAGTGGAGTCGCAAGTGGTGTCCAAACCGTGTATTGTGGCAGTTGCCTTAGGATTAACACGTACGGTAAAGGTAGTTGCCGGGTATAGTATAGAATCTGAGAAGTACATCACACGGGCGAAGCCGTTTCCGTTGTGGCCTGTCTCTGTGCCGCCATTGGGTGCGGGGAATGAGGTGTTACCTGCCACTGTGCGGGCATTGCCAAGATAACGGGAACTTGTAAGTTGATATGTTCCTGGCACTGTTACACCGGGGACATAAACGAATCCGGAGCCGCCGCCACCGCCGCCAGAGCCTGCGGAGTTGCCTTGCGAACCGGGGCCGCCGCCATACCAGCCGCCACCACCGCCGCCACCAGCGGAGTAGTTGTTGCTTTGCCAGCCGCTACCTCCTAAACCGAAGGCGCCAGCCGAGCCTGTATAGCCACCATAGCTACCGGCTACACCACCAGCAGTAAGCGATCCACCGCCGCCAGGCGAGCCCCAAGTATTAGAGCCCACTGCTGCGCCAGCAGTACCGCCAGAGGCACCGTCGCCACCTGTAGCGCCGCCACCGTAGCCACCCGTAGCCGCACTATTCTGCCACGAGTTGCCACCGCCACCGCCGCCACCGGCAACGATAACACGGTGGTTATATGTAGTGCCGTTTACACGAATGTCTGTGGCACCACCGCCGCTACCGCCGCCGTTGTTGTAGTTGGACGAGCCGTTGTAACCGGAATTACCGCCGCCATTGAAACCGCCTTGAACAGGAGCTCCAAGTTGTCCGGAGAGACCCGGTCGACCGGCACCGCCTACATATATATATAATACATCGCCATAGGTAACGCGCATTCTGCCTTCGGCAAATCCGCCCTTACCACCGTCGGCGCTAAGGTAATCATATCTTCCGTCGCCACCTCTAGCACCCCATACTTGGAACGATATGGAATCCAATCCCGGAGGAACGGGGAACTGCTGAACCGATCCTGTGTAGGAGAAGTTCACGGTGTCGTCGTAGGTGATGTCGGGAGTATAATAGGTTGTAGTCACAGTAGGAGTTACAATCGTATCACCCACCGGATTGGTATAATATCTGTCGTAGTACCATATCCTGTTGGAAGGCAGAACCACGGTATCTCCGACACAGATTATCGGAGTTGTGCAAACTTTTACGTCGTAAACGCCGTTGCGGTCTTGGTACTGGCCATCGCAATACACATCGCCAACCGAAAGAACACGGTAAACGATACTACCGCTGGGACACAGACGCAATGTCTCGCTGTTGCTGTTGCAGACGCGGTCCACGGTGTCGCCAGTAAGACGGTAGTGGAACGGTGCCGTACCTGTAAAGGTTATTGTAAGGTTGATGCAGTCGCCATTGCAGATACTGTCGGAACCATTAGGTATTGTTGCAGTGGGACGCGGATGAACTATAGCGTTGAGCGATGTGCCATCGTCGCGGTTGTAGTACATTGTGTTTGATGTAGGATGAGCCACGTTGCCCGGAACAGGAGTGGTGTAGCTGGAGTTGGTGAACCAAGTTCCCGATGTGAATACCACCGAGTCGCCATTACAGAGGCTCTGCTCGCCACAGATGTTCACCAAAGCGCGGCCTGTGAGGTTGCCGGGAATAGCCTCGCACACCTCGAAACGCAGGTATGTGAGATGGTAGTATGTCGTTACGTTGGGAGCGACGGTGATATATGCAGTGTCGCTGTTGGACACACGGTCCTGAGTGTCGCCTGTTATTCTATAATAATAAGGTGCGGTGCCGTTGAACACGATCATCAGTCGGGCTGTTCCGCCTTGGCATACTGTGGTGTCGCCACTGATATGAGCCATAGGAACAGGTTTGGGCTGTATCAGATAGGGTTGCAGACGACCGTTCATACGGGTGTAAACCCACATCGGACGCTGGTCGGCGTAAATGATGTTGTTCTGAACGGGGAACCGCATAATAGAATCGTAATACCAAGTGAAGCCGGCGGGCAGGCGCAACGAGTCGTACATACACGGAGCTTCGGGGTATATATTATAAGGTATAATAGCCTGTGCTATGAAACAGCCTGAGCATACGGCGCGCACTTCGATGGTGTCGTGCAGTTCGTCGTAAACAATGCCGCTGATTTCGCCAGTGGAGTCGTTGAGTGACAATCCACGAGGCAGTGAGTTGGAGAAGAATGTGCAGCCGTTGCTATATTGGTTTGTGGTGGGTCTGATGCTGATGCGACGACCTGTGGTGTCGTTCAGCGGAGAACGGTTGTATGTGAAGGTGGTGCTTATCTGCGGCAGAGCCACAACATTGAGATGTACGTTTTTGTGTATGCTATCCTTAACGGCAACAGCAGTAACGGTGTCCACCATCAGGGGAACACCAACGTTGCCTGTTATGCTTGCCACAGCAGGATTAGTGGAGTGCCAGTTCACACCATAATTGGTGCATACCGAGAAACAGGAGTTCACATTGTCCACATGGTTGGTGGGGTTGGTCTCGTCGAGGAACACCGGAGTGGCAGCAAGTATTGCAATGGTGTTGTTGCGCAGCGACAGAGGACGAGGATACATATCTCTTTCGGTCATAAAATATGTCGGCGAGGGGTTGAACAAACCATCGGTGAGGTAGGAGGTGCGGCGTGCGTATGTGGCATTGTTGTTGCCGTAATACCAGTTGGGCATCGGGCACATAAGTGTGTCGTAGTAGCAGTTTGAAGGTGCGTTGGAATAACCGTCGATACCGCCTTTGTAGGTTCCGGAACACTCAAGATAACCGGCGTTGATATTGTATTGGTTATAAGCGTTGGATGTTGAAGCACTGTAACCGCAGATACCGCCGCCGTAGTTGGATGCTTTAACCATACCTGCGTTGAGACAGCCGCGAACGTACGAGGGATAGCTGGAATAGCCGTAGTTGTAACCGCAGATACCGCCAACATAGTTGGTGCCGCTTACCGAGCCGATATTAGCACACTCCTGCGCATAGGCGTTGTAGCCGGAAGTTGTGTAACCCAAACGGCCCACAATACCACCGATATAGTCGGTACCCGAAACATTTCCTGCATTGGCACAGGTGATGATATACGGAGCGTAGCTGGCTGTGGAGGTGGAAGTTCCTTGGTGGAAACCGGTGATACCGCCAACATAGTTGGTGCCGTGTACATTTCCGTAGTTGTTACATTTCTTTGTGGAGCCACTGTAATAGTAGCTTTCACCCACGATACCACCAGTCATATTCGATGCAGCTGTAATATCACCGTAGTTGTTGCAGCTATCGATGGTAGCTATGTTGCTAACAGTAGTACCATAGCTGAAGCATCCCACAATACCGCCGGTACCATAAGCCGTGGTGGCAACGGAGGTTCCCACATAGGTGGAGGTAACATTACCGTAGTTGTTACTGCCCGACACAAGGCTATAATAGTAACAATATCCGATGATACCGCCAGTGGCATAGCTGCTTGCGGTAACGTCGCCGTAGTTGTTACAGAAACGTATGCGGCAACCATAACCATAACCTGCTATACCGCCTATATAATAAGTACCGATCACATCGCCACGGTTGGTACAGCTGTTTATCTCGTAAGTACTTGTAAGCGAGCTGTTGCCGCTGTAGTAATAACCGACAACACCTCCTACATAATATTGAGTGGCTGTTACATCTCCGGTGTTTTCACAGTTCTGAAGAATATTGTAGTAATATAAATAACCGACTATACCGCCGACATTGTAAGTTCCGGTTACATCACCGCTGTTGCGGCAGTTTTGGATATATCCGTAATAATTTTTGTAACCGGCAATACCGCCTACGGAATACGAGGATGTCGCTACATTACCTTCGTTTACGCAGTTCACCAAGGTGTCGTAATAATACTCATACCCAACTATACCGCCGCTGTAGTACGATGCTGTAACGTTGGCGTAGTTCTTGGTGTTGCGGATAGAGCCATATTCATACAGTCCGCCTGCGATACCGCCAGTATATCCTGCGCCCGACACCGCTCCGTGGTTCTCGCAGCTGTCGATACGGCAGTTGAAATAGCAGTAACCTGCTATACCACCTTGATAGGTGTACGAAGTGCTGCCCACCGTAGCGTAGTTAGTCAGTTTATACAGTTTGGCATAATTGGCATAGCCCACAACACCGCCGGTATAACTGCCACCAACGATGCGACCCCTGAGGGTAAGATGGTGAACCTCGGCGGGACTGGCAGCGGATTGTCCTAGTACATAACCAAACAGACCTTGATATTGGGTTGAGTTGTTGATGTTAACATTGCTGATCACCTTATTGTTACCATCGAAATGACCGCAGAAGGGCGTTCCTGCGGAGGCTCCTATGGGGTTCCACGGGCTGAAGCCCGACATATCGAGGTCTCTTACCACCTTGAAGTAAATGCCTTGGCAGTTGATACCCAAGTTCACGATGTCCGCCAGAGAGTCGAGGGTGGCGGGGTTACAAATCAGATACGGGTCGGCTTGTGTACCGCTACCGCCGCAGAACGACGGCATCGACAACACCCTTATATCGATATGTTTAACAAGGCTGTCCTGCGAAATACCCGACATACGCACCATGGCAATAGTAGCTGGATTCACAGTGGCATTGGCGCCTGCGACGCTCACAAGAGTCGGGTTGTCGCTAAGCCAGCGCACGTTGTTTGTGGTGCCTACAGTAAAGTTGGTATCAACGGCAGCAATAGTCTGACCGCCGGTGAGGAAAATGGGTGTTGACGCCAGTTTCGCACCAATGGAGTCAGTAATGCCGTTGGGTATTGGGTACATATTGTTCGACATTGTAAAATACGATGTGCTGGGGATGGTAATACCCGTACCCACAAGCTGTGTAGTTGGCTTGCCTTCAGTAGTAGCCGCTGTAGTACCATACAGGAGGCCGGTAGGACACATCTGATTGTCGTAGTAGCAGTTGGACACGACTCCGTTTCCAGCTATAGCAGCGACATAAGTTGCCGAGGCATTTGTGGATGTTGCGTTGTTTACGTTAAGACAATATGTGGTGTAAGTGGAACCATAACTGTATCCAGTTATACCTCCCACATAACTACCTCCGGAGGTTACCAAACCGCCGTTTACCGAGTAACGTATGTAACCGTAAGTGGTGGCGTATCCGCAAAGGCCGCCAGTGTAACTACTTGTGGAGTGGTTATCGACATCCGCGGAGTTGGAGCAATACTGCAAATAACTGTAATACAGATAGCCAGCGATACCGCCTATATAGCTACTGTACGACGATACCGGACCGCTATTGACACAATATTCGATATAGTTGTAATTGGCCGAGCTTCCATAGCAGTAACCAACTATACCACCCGTGTAGCTGCCGGTGCCGTTGGATACCAATGCACGGTTGCTACAACGGCGGACGATGTTGCCGTTGTTGTACATACGTCCGGCAATACCTCCTACGTTGTATGTTCCAGCCACTTCGGACATATTGGTCGAAGAATCTATCAAACAGAAATTGTATGCGTCGCCGACAATACCTCCCGTATAATAAGTACCTATCACTTGGGCTTTGTTGACGCAACTGTGAATTTCCGTTCTTGAAGAGGTGGAAGCTCCTGTAGCATATCCCACAATACCTCCCGCATAATACGAGGAACTTGATATAACACCGTTGTTAACGCATTTGCGAATTACGGTACCATTGTAAGCTATACCGGCGATACCTGCGTGATAGTATTGCGAACCCAAAAGAGCACCGTTGTTGACGCAATTTTCAATGCGGGAATTACCTGCCGCACCAACAATACCGCCATGGCGGTAATAGGCACCCATCACATATGCATTGTTGACGCAATTGCGGACTGTGGAGTTGACTATAGAACCCGCGATAGCTCCGGTGGAGTCGCCGCCTGTGATGGTTCCGTCGATAGTAAGGGAGTCGATATAGCCACCGCGCACCGCACCGAACAAGCCTCGCAACGAACTTGTGTTGTTGGCCATAACGAGGTTGCTAACGAAGTGGTTGCCACCGAAGTATGTGCCGGAGAAAGGTGTTGATGCAGCCTGACCCACAGGAGTGAACGTGCCTTGTGCCAAGGTTATATCAACCATCTGGCGGAAATATATGCCGCTGAACGAAACACCGGCATTAACATATCTGGCGAGGTCGCGGAGATCCTGTTCACTGCATATCTGGTAGGGGTTGGCACGTGTTCCGTTACCGCCGCAGAAGGTAACGCCGTACAGAACGGAGGTCTTTTTCCAACGGCTGTAGTCGTTAGGTCCGCAAACGGAACGGACATAGACGTCGTACACTTGGCCGGCCTGAAGACCTGTAAGGTTATATGTGGGAGTGTTGTTTACTGTAACACGTGTGCCGGCTGCCGAGCCTTGTGTGAAGCCCTGCAGACCATATTCAAGTTCCCACTGGGTGGCGTTGCCAAGTTCAGTCCAAGTTACGGTGGAACCACTCACTGCGAGGTTGGTTATACCACGACATCCGACAGGATTCATAACCATACGCAGATTACTTTTTACCGAAGCCAAATAAGCCGTTGGAGTTGAGCCATTCAACGTAGGTGTTGCACCTGTGATAACGTATGAGGATCCGTCGTTATAACAATGCAGAGCCTGGTTGGAGCAAGCTGATCCATACAAAACATAGGAGCTGCTGTTATAACTACCGCTATTATCATGTACACAAATCAAAAGGGAGCTGGTGCCATCGTAGGTGAATGGCGTCTGGAGGTTGAAAGTCGTCCATGTTCCAACACCGGCCGAGAAATTCATACTACCAGTATACACACGCGTCAATTGCGAATACGGCACCCAGTCGGTAGTGCTTGTAAAAGATGTGCGTGGCACATTGGCCATATAGATGGTACAGTTTGCTTTGGCAGTCGTAGCCGAAGAATAGGCATACATATACGATACCGAAGTAATTTCGTGAGGCACGCCACCGGCACCGATTTCAGCAGCAGTATATAATTGCTGGGAATAAGTGTAATTGTAGAAATTGTTTACCGGCAGTTGATACGTAGTTGTTGTGCCAGTTCCAATGGTAACGGTGGTCTGTGCTTTGGCCAGACCGCCAGTCAGCGCTATCGCAATACATAGCAACAGAACTTTCTTCATCTTACCTAAAACATTACGAGTGTGTGTATGCATCGTTGTATGATTTGATTTCATTACTTTATTATCTGAATTACCTCGTTCCATAGGGCATATCATTTGATTTCAACTTATAAATTAAAGAAACGACAAAATGCAGTTTCCCCGTCCGTTGGACAGGGTTTTCCCACAATTGCCATCGTATATAAAAGAACATCCATGGTTCTTTTTGTTATATTCGTACTATGTTAATTTTCAGTCTTTTATACTATCTTTTACTATTGTTTCGCTTTTATCGTTACGTATGGTTATTTAACTGTAAACCAACTTGCAAAGATACATTTTTTTTCCGAGTTTTCAAAATGTTTGGCCGAGTTTTTAATCCGATTCTCAGCTCTACTTTGACAACTTATTATTTTTCAGCATTTTATGTTTAAATATTTCGCTATAATATACGACATTTTTTCTCTGTTAAACGAGACACTATATAGACACCCATAAAACCGATATTGCAACAGGGCGAAATCTTTTTTGTGGAAAACGGGAAAAATGCATTTGTTTGCGGGGGCTGGTGGGTTTTCGGATATAATTGAAAGGGCTAATGAAAGGGTTCCCCTAACGGGGAACATTTTGCGGGGCAAGATATGGGCGGAAGGCATAAAACGAGGAATGATGCGGCAGAGATTTGTTTTATTGAAAGGGTTCCCCTAAAGGGGAACATCAAGAGGTTGCCTTTCAATAACAAAGGACAAGGTGATGGACAAACAAACAACCTCGTCAGAGGTTGCCTTTCAACAGCAACGGGGAAAGCGTCGGCAAAAAAACAACCTCATCAGAGGTTGCCTTTCAATAACAAAAAGGGGAAATGCGAAGGGGGAAACAACCTCGTCAGAGGTTGCCTTTCAGTAACAACAAGGGGGGGGATGCTTCGGCGAAAAAAACAACCTCGTCAGAGGTTG
>JAEEGF012448034.1_pt1 | contig 26203 bp, 14 predicted proteins | sample 9134171 | NCBI WGS metagenome assembly JAEEGF01 (sample SAMN16246542, study PRJNA631951) | gut metagenome | biome: gut microbiome; feature: rumen; material: AP-attached | host: Bos | place: Iran: Karaj | collected 2018-10 | reverse complement strand
AATTCTTACAAAAAAAATTTTCAATCTACGATGAAACCACGCACATTTTGGGCTGTTTGTGCAAGGCGAGCGAGGAGGGAAAATCGATTTCTGATGCGATTTTTGCACAACCGCAGCGGTTTTGTGCAGGTTTTTAGCCGTTTTTTAGGCCATTTTTCGTTTCTGCGAGCACGCCAAAAAAGAAAACGGCAACGCCAAATTTTTTTTTGGCGTTGACTTTTTCGAGCCGCGCATGGGTTTTTGTCTGCAAATTGAGTCTATCCTCCTGAAAGCCAATGGTTTGTCGAAACCTCTCAAAAATCGAAAATTTTCGGCCAAATATTTTTTCGTGGAAAAGAAACGAGTTTTGAGGGCCTTCAGCTGTTTTGAGGAGCCTACCGCCTTAACAAATTTTTTATTTTATTCGACATGCGCAAGTTCAGCTAAGAAATCGTGTCGTTTCTCTGCCATTCGTCTTCTGTTATTCTCATGTCTGCTTTCGTCGTTTCTAAAAGAATGGCTGCAAGAATGCTTTTTCGCAGCATTTCCTTCCAGATTCTTTTGGCCGTTCCAATTCTTTTTCGTAACTTTGCGCCGTCGCTTAGTCAGCTCATTCGTGGGCGGCGGGCGGTCTTATATATGAGAAAGACGTTTTCGAACGTCTGTCGTTGTGGGTCGTGAATCTCGCAAGTTCCTATCTCTACAACAGGCAGATGACAACGAGACGTCTGCGTAGTGCGTTTCTATATACATTATTATATAGTTCGTGCTGGCGTGGGCTGATGAGCGTTGTCTATCCTGTGTGACGGGGGCAATGCGAAGGCCTAAGGCTCCAGGATGGGCAGAGAAACAGACACCTACGCCTTTTTTGTATCATAAGCTAACCTGAAACTATAGATTAACGGCCTACTTCGGGGTGTTTGGAAGGTATGTAAATCATAGGATGGAATGAAACAGAAAATCTTAACGACCTTGCTGGCACTTGTGGCGATAGCACTAAACGCCAGCGCAGCCAATGTGGAGCCGTACGCCGTGCTCAGCAACAACGGAATGACCCTGACGTTCTACTTCGACAACAAAAAAGACACTCGAGAAGGCTCAACGTATGGTGTAGGTGGCAACGTTGGATGGACTAACGATTGCAAATATACTAAGGAAGTTGTGTTCGACGGGTCGTTTGCTGATTACCATCCTACAACTTGTAGTTCTTGGTTCAAAGACATGAGGGAACTCACAAACATCACAAACATCCAAAATCTCAAAACGGATTACGTGACCGACATGAGTAGCATGTTCTATTATTGCTCCAGCCTGACGAGCCTCAACTTGAGCGGGTTCAACACGGCGCACGTGACCAACATGAGTTACATGTTCCGAGGCTGCTACAGCCTGGCGAGCCTCGATGTGAGCAATTTCAACACGTCGAGGGTGACCGACATGAGTTGGATGTTCCACGATTGCTCCAGCCTGACGAGCCTCGACTTGAGCAACTTTACATTCAACTCAGGAACCGAAACAATGAGAATGTTGGACGATTGCACCGGTCTGAATAGGCTCGTTGTCCCCGCTACGGCAAACGAACTCTCATATTATGCCTTTGATGGTGTAGGCACGCAGTCAGCTCCCTGCTTGCTTTACCATCCCGAAGGCTTAACGCTGGATGATTGTGAAGAACATGCCGGCTATTTCAAGTGGAAGGGAGGCTACTTTAGGGATGCTGAAGCAAGGCCATACGTCGTGCTCTCCAACGACAATAAGACCTTGACGTTCTACAATGATGATTATAACTTCTTAAATAGCGGTACTGCGTATTGCCTGAACACAGGGAGAAACGCCCCTGGGTGGTACGACTATCTCGAGTATGTGACGAGTGTCGTTTTTCACTCTTCGTTCGCCAATGCCCGCCCAACATCTTGCGATGCTTGGTTCTATGGCATGAACCATCTTACGTCCATCACGGGCATCGAGAATCTCAAGACGGATGAAGTGACCAACATGAGGGATATGTTCTCAGGTTGCTCCAGCCTGACGAGCTTAGACGTGAGCGGGTTCAGCACGGCGAACGTGACCAATATGGGTTCGATGTTCTATGGCTGCTCCAGCCTGTCGAGCCTCAACGTGAGCGGGTTCATCACGTCGAACGTCATCAACATGAGTTCCATGTTCCGTGGTTGCTCCAACCTGACGAGTCTCAGCGTGTATGGGTTCAACACGGCGAATGTTCTCAACACGAGTGAGATGTTCCGAGGCTGCTCTGGCCTGACGAGTCTCAACGTGAGCGGGTTCAACACGTCGAAAGTTCTCGACATGAGTGAGATGTTCCGAGGCTGCTCTGGCCTGACGAGTCTCAACGTGAGCAATTTTTCTATTAACGCTCAAAATACAAGCAAATTATTTTACCAATGCAGCGGCTTAAAGAATCTCACCATTCCCTCTTTGTCATCAAACTATCTCGCTGACGATGCCTGCCAAGGCGTGGGAACCACATCAAATCCTTGCCGTCTCTACTTTACCGAAGACCTCACGCTGCAGGGTGCCACACAAGGCAATGGCTATATCACCTGGAAATCGGGCACGTTCAGGACAGCTGAGAAATATGCCAGTCTATCCTCTGACAAGAAGACCCTGACCTTCTATTATGGTTTTGGGAGAGCCCAGTACGCCACAACGTATGACCTGAACACAGAAAGCAATCGCCCTGGATGGTACAACAATTGCACATACGTTACGAGCGTCGTGTTCGACTCCTCGTTCGCTGATGCCCGCCCCACCAGCTGCTATCGATGGTTCTATGGGATGAGCAATCTCACATCCATCACGGGCATGAACAATTATCTCACTACGTATAAAGTGACCAACATGAACTCTATGTTCGAAGGTTGCTCCAGCCTGACGAGCCTCGACCTGAGCGGATTCACGCTTATTTCTTCGTCGAGATCCATGCTTTCGGGCTGCAGCGGCTTGCAGACGCTTACCCTCCCCGCAACGGCCAACAAACTCGCTTCTGATGCCTGCCGGAGCGTGGGCACCACAACGAACCCCTGCATACTCGTCTATCCCGACGACGTCACGTTGCAGGGTGCCGCACAAGGCAACAACGGCTATTATATATGGAGATTGGGCGTATTTAGAGCGGAAGCGTATGCCGCGTTGTCGAATAACAACAAGACCTTGACCTTCTATTGCGACGGCCAAAGAGCGTCTCGAACAGACGCAACGACTTTCGACCTCAACACGGGATATGGTGTTGTTGGATGGAGCGAAAATGCCACTACTGTTACGAAAGTTGTTTTCGCCCCTTCGTTTGCCATTGCCCGCCCCACCAGCTGCTATCGATGGTTCTATGGCATGAGAAATCTCACAAGCATTACGGGCATCGAAAATCTCAAGACGGATGAAGTGACCAATATGAATGGCATGTTCGAAAGCTGCTCCAGCCTGAAAAGTCTTGACCTGAGTGGATTCTCAATCTCTACTACGTCAAGCTCTATGCTGGCTGGTTGCAGCAGCCTGCTGGCGCTTACCCTCCCCGCAACTGCCAACAATCTCGCTGATAACGCCTGCGCAATGGTGGGCAGCGAAAATACCTGCACACTCTACTATCCTGAAGACATCACGTTGGCGGGCGCCACACAATACTCCAACTATTTCCGCTGGAAGAATGGCTACTTCAAAGAAGCCGTAGTGGAGCCATACGCCGTACTTTCTGGCGGCACCAGTCTGACATTCTACTATGATAAGGACAAAGCCTTGCGTGGGAGCCAGGTAGGCTTAACGGTATATGACCTTAATACGGGAATCACCGCCCCAGGTTGGTCTTCAAAAAGCGCTATTACTACCGTCGTGTTCGACCCCTCGTTCGCCGATGCCCGCCCCACCAGCTGCTATAGATGGTTCTATAGCAAGAGCAATCTCACAACCATTACTGGCATCGAATATCTCAACACGTCGAATGTGCCCAACATGAGGGAGATGTTCTACGGTTGCTCCAGACTGACGAGCCTCGATGTGAGCGGGTTCATCACGGCGGGGGAGACCGACATGAATTACATGTTCTACGGTTGTTCCAGCCTAACGAGCCTCGATGTAAGCGGGTTCGGATTCCCTGCTTCTTCGGCATATACAAGCAATATGATGTCGAACTGCAGAGGCCTGAGGACGCTTGTTGTCGGTACTGCGGCAAACGGGCTCAATAGTAACGCCTGCACTCGCGTGGGCACAGCAGAGAACCCCTGCACACTCATCTATCCCGACGACATCGAGCTGCAGGGTGTCGAACCTGGCGACGGCTATTTCACTTGGAAGTCCGGCACCTTCAAAGAGCTCTGCTTGGCTTACGCCGTAGTCTCCCCCGACTGCTTTACCTTGACGTTCTACTATGATTCTAATAAGAAATCTCGTAGTGGCACGGCGTATGGGCTGAACACAGGAGACAACAGCCCGGGATGGCGTGGCGGCTATCAAACTATTACGAACGTCGTGTTCGACCCCTCGTTCGCCGATGCACGCCCCGAAAGTTGCAAGGGTTGGTTTGATGGGATGCCCAGTCTCGCGACCATCACGGGCATCGAGCATCTCAATACGGAAGAGGTGACCAACATGTATTTCATGTTCGCCTGGTGCGAGAGCCTGACGAGCGTTGATTTGAGCCGCTTCGACACGAGCAAGGTGACCGACATGAGCGGCATGTTTAAAGGCTGTAGCCAGCTGACGGTCCTCTTTAGCAACGACAGCTGGCAGAGGGATGGGCTTACCAGCACGGAGATGTTTAATGGCTGTTCGAACCTTGTGGGGGCTGTGGCATACAACGCGGCGGCAACTGATGCCAGCATGGCCAACCCCACCGACGGCTACTTTACCGCCACATCTGGTCTGCCAGGCGATGTCAACAACGACTCCGTGGTGGACATTGCCGACGTCGAGGCTCTGGCTAATTATCTCGTTGGACAAACCCCCGCAATATTCATCTACGGTGCCGCCGACATGAACCACGACGGCGAGGTGAGCATCGCCGATGCCACCGCCATCATCGATGCCGTCATCAACCCTAACATTCCTGTTACAAGCATACGCATAGAGGGTATTGATGAGTTTATGCATACTGGTGAAACAACACAATTAACAGCGATAGTGGAGCCAGACCATGCTACAAACAAGTCAGTGACTTGGACAAGTAGCAAACCCGATGTAATCACTGTTGATGAAAACGGATTTATCACCTGCGTTTTTCAAACTCCTGGTGTCGGTACAGGCTCTAGCACAATCACTGCAACGGCAAAAGATGGAAGTGGGGTGTCAGGCTCTATAGAGATTGGATGTTTTTATTATGGTGGGAGTTACCGCTCTTCTATTCCCGCTCAGTCTGATTAGTAATCCGACCGCATTGGGTATCAGGATTTTTAATCCGACGGAGAAAGACCCTGCCCCTGCCCCTTGCAGGGGCAGGGGGACAGGCGGAGAATCCTTAACGCATAATAAACTTGAAGGAGTGGAAAGGACGAGTCTATATACTCCCCGCCCTATAGGGAGGGGCAGGGGGAGGGTCTGCAGGGTCTTCTTTGGCCTTTTATCGCAGGTCGCTGGGCTTGCGCCCCGTTTTTATTTTGAACTTCGCCGAGAAGTAGTCGGGTGAGTCGAAGTTCAGCTGGTAGGCAATCTCCTTGATGCTCATGTTGGTGGTGGTGAGCAGCTCCTTGGCGCGTTGCAGGCGCAGGTCCTGCTGGTAGGTGGCGGGCGAGAGCCCTGTGTATTCCTTGAAGAGCTTGCGGAAGTTGGAGTAGCTCATGCCCAGGTCGTCGGCCACCTGCTGGATGGTGAGAGGCGACTCCAGCTCTTCGCGTATGCGCAGACGTGCCTTGTTGATGAGGTCGAAATGCCCCTGGTTGCGGTTCTTCAGCTCCATGTTGCGCTCCAGGGCATACATCAGTCCGATGAGGTGGTTCACGATGCCGGCCATGAGCTGCTGGGCGTAAGCCTCCTCGGCCATGGCGGCGTTGAAGGCAGAGCGGTAGAGGCGTACGATGCTGTCGTGGAAGCCCACGTGGTAGATGGGCTTGGTGGGCGAGAGGAAGCCGGCGCGCACGCGGTCGTCGACGTTGCGCCCCCGGAATCCTATCCAGAATTTCTTCCATCCGCTGGGCCCCGTGGGGTGGTAGCTGTGCCACTCGTCGGGGAAGAGCATGAAGAAGTCGCCCTCCTTCAGCGATGCCTCGGGCACGGTGCGGCTGTGAAAGATGCCCTTGCCCTCGGTGATGTATAGCAGCTGATATTCAGGCAGTGTGCGTCCCTTGGCCAAGTCGAAATAGTAGCCGTCGGCATGGCCTCGCGTGGGATAGGGGTCGTTGGGTCCTATCTCCTCGTAGCCAATGGTGGTGATGGTGAGTCCCCACAACTGGTCGCGCTCACTGGCGAGCATGTATTTGCTATTTTGCATTCTTGTAGTGTTTCTTCAGCTCTGCCACCACTTGGTCGGCAATCTGCTGCATGCCTTTCACGTTGGGGTGCCCCGAGGTCTTGGCGATGTCGTGCAGACGGATGACGGGCACCTGGTAGTATTGGCAGATGGTCTCTACAGAGCTGTTGATGTCGGCCTTGAGCTCGCTGTTGAGGATGAAGAAGAGGTCGGCGGTGGGGTAGCGGTCGTGCAGATGGTGGAGCAGCCAGCTCAGCGCGGGGCGGAAACAATAGAGGTCGGCACGACGCCAGCCGTCGTATTTGTAGTCGCCTATGGGCGCGTCGCACCAGCTGTCGTTGGTGGCACCGAGGAGCAGGATGACGTCGGGGGGGCCCAGGTCGTTGTGGCGGGTGATGAACGAGCGGTGGGTGTAGTCGGCATCGCCATAGCCGGTGTTGCAGATGGTGCTGCCGCTCCACGAGTTGTTCTTTTCGAGCTTCCATCCCATGCGGTCGATCACCTGCCACCACCACGTCTGCCTCACCGTGCGCACGTCGGTGCGTTGGGGGTTGTCCTGGCGGTCGAAGTACCACGTCTCCATCGTGTCGGGTGTGAGGTATCCCTCGAAGGTGGAGTAGCTGTCGCCGAAGATGGTGACCGAGGGCTTGCCCTGTGCGCTGGCCACGACGCTGGTCGCGAGCAGCAGAGCCAGAAGGAGGAGTTGGCGTTTCATCGGGGATGGCTATTTGTTGATGATTTTTTTCGATTCCTGGCCCACCTTCACGATGTAGACGCCCTTGGCCAAGTGCTTCAGGTCGTAGGTGCCGCTCTTGTTGGTGCTGAACTCCTGCTCGCCCTTCATGTTGAAGAGCGTCACAGCCTCGCCGGCCTGCAGGTCGGCCCGCAGCATGCCGTTGCTGAAGCGCACCTTCTGCTCGCCCTGGGCCACCGCCTCGATGGCTGCCGACTCGCTGGCGAAGAACATCTTCTGAAGTGATGTCAGGGGCAGCGTCTGCGTGGCCCCATCGGCTAAGTGCAGCACCATGTTGGTGGCGTCGAAGGTGATTTTGCGGATGTCGACAACGGCAAAGCTGGTGTCGCCGTCGGTTTGCGTCACAGTGAGATACTGGTAGTTGTCGGCCATGCTCGTGCTGGCGGCTGCCAGCATCAGTGCTGAAACGATTGTGCGTAACGTTTTCATGCGAAAATACAATTTTGCTGCAAAGTTAGGCATTAATTTATAAAAAAGACACAACAGCGGCCATTTTTTTGAGAAAAATGTTGCGAGGAAGAAATAAAATGCCTAATTTTGTCAGCAGAAAACTGTAAAAAAACAAATACTACAACTATGATTGACGTAAAAGAAACATTGCAGAAAGCCGAAGAGCGCATGGAGATGGCCGCTATGTTCCTCGACGAGGAGCTGAGCCGCATCCGTGCCGGACGTGCCAACGTGGCCATCCTCGACGGCGTGAGAGTGGAGTCGTACGGCTCCAGAGTACCCCTGAACCAGGTGGCCACCGTGAACTGTCCCGATGCTCGCACCATCGCCATCAAGCCATGGGACCGCAAGCAGATAAAGGACATTGAGAAGGCCATCATGGCCAGCGACGTGGGCATCACGCCCGAGAACAACGGCGAGCTGATACGCCTCACCATCCCGCAGCCCACCGAAGAGCGCCGCCGCGACCTGGTGAAGCAGTGCAACAAGATTGCCGAGAAGGCCAAGGTGGAGGTGCGCAACGTGCGCAGCGACATCAAGGACAAGCTGAAGAAGGCCATCAAGGACGGACTCTCGGAGGACAACGAGAAGGACGCCGAGCTGGAGCTGCAGAAGCTGCACGACAAGTGGATAAAGAAGCTCGACGAACTCATCGAGGCCAAGAACAAGGAAATCATGACGGTGTAATTTGAGTTAGGAGTTAGGAGTTAGGAGTTAGGAGTTACGAGTTAGGAGTTAAGCTCGTTGAAGGCAACTCCTAACTCCTAACTCGTAACTCCTAACTCAGATTAACTCCTAACTCAGATTAACTCCTAACTCAGATTAACTCCTAACTCAGATTAACTCCTAACTCCTAACTCGTAACTCCTAACTGATGAAGGGCCTCGTCATCAAGAATACTGGCAGCTGGTACACCGTCCGCACCGACGGTGGCCAGCTGCTTGACTGTAAGATAAAGGGCAACTTCCGCCTGAAGGGCATTCGAAGCACCAACCCTGTGGCCGTGGGCGACAGGGTGACGGTGGCGCCCGCTGCGGGGAACGACGGGGCTGCCTTCATCACCGAGATTGACGACCGCCGCAACTACATTATCCGCAAGAGCATCAACCTGTCGAAGCAGAGCCATATCCTGGCCGCCAACGTCGACCAGGCGCTGCTGCTGATTACTGTGTCGCGACCGCTGACCAGCACCACGTTCATCGACCGCTTCTTAGCTTCGGCCGAGGCATATCGCGTGCCGGTGGTGCTGGCGTTCAACAAGACCGACCTGCTCGACGATGATGAGCGCCGCTTGCAACAGATGATGGTGACGCTCTACGAGTCGGTGGGTTATCGCTGTCTGCAGATTTCGGCCGTCACCGGCAGCGGCCTTGACGAGCTGCGCCCTCTGCTCGATGGCAAGATAACGCTGCTCAGCGGCAACAGCGGCGTGGGCAAGTCGACGCTCATCAACCGTCTGGTGCCCGATGCGAACCTGCGCACAGCCGAAATCAGCGACGCCCACAACACGGGCATGCACACCACCACGTTCAGCGAGATGATACCGTTAAGCCCCCCTCAATCCCCCCAAAGGGGGGAAGAACAACCCGCTCCTCCTCCCCTTGGGGGGATTGAGGGGGGCTACCTCATCGACACCCCGGGCATCAAGGGCTTTGGCACTTTCGACATGGAGCCTGAGGAGATTTCGGGCTATTTCAAGGAAATCTTCCGCTTCTCGAAAGACTGCCGCTTCTCCAACTGCACCCACACCCACGAGCCGGGATGTGCCGTGCTGCGTGCTCTCGACGACCACCTCATCGCCCAAAGCCGCTACCAGAGCTACCTCTCGATGTTGCAAGACAAAGACGAGAGCAAGTACCGCGAAGCCTACTGACCAAATGATGATACGCATTCTGTAGCGGTTAAAGAATAGCTTCTTGCCCTTTCTTTCGCGTTCATCATCATCGTTCCAAGTTATTTCAAATGTACAGTTCGTTTTATTTTGGTAATGAAATCCTTTTCATTCCCTATAGCTGTCGATGAGCTGTCGGAACAGGGTGACGTGGCTCAGCACGTCGGGCTGCCCCACGATGATCATCTGGCGGCGGGCGCGGGTGAGTGCCACGTTCAGCTTGCGGTCTACCAGTGTGCCGTCGTCGTCGGCAAAGGTGCTGGCCGTGAGGAAATCGAGCTGGAAACGGTGGGTGACGCCAAAGCTGAAGATGATGACGTCGCGCTGGCTGCCCTGATAGCGCTCTACGGTGTCGATGCAGATGTCGGTGGCCATCGGTGCCAACGGCGATGCCATCGCTGTCAACGCCTGGCGTATTTGTGTTATCTGTCGCCGATAGGGCACTATCACCCCCACCGTCTTCGCTGGGTTGAAGTGGCTGGCCGTGAACCGGTGGATGCGGGTCAGCAGGTCGGCCACGAGATAGGACTCAGCCTCGGCCCCCAGACCCTCCCCCCTGCCCCTCCCTAAAGGGCGGGGAGTATATAGATTTTCCGATGGAAAGGGGGCAGCAAGACTTACTTCTCCCCGCCCTTTAGGGAGGGGCAGGGGGGAGGGGCTGGGGGGTAGGAACAGCACCCTGCGTGTCTTCAGAAGCTCGTCCAGATGGTCGCGGGCGGGCAGGTCGTAGCCCAGGTCGGCCTCGCATTGGTGGGGTAGGGGCACGGCGTGCAGCTCCTCGCGCTGATAGAAATGGCTGATGGGGAACTGTGCCACCTGGGGGTGCATGCGGCCGTGGGCATGCAGGGTGCCAATAAACGATGTGCGCCCCTGCTGGCGCTCCCAGCGCAGCAGTCGCTCGAAGAGACTCTGGCGACAGTCGTCGAGTCCGATGTCGCGCAGACACTGCTCGGTCACCATGCTCTGCTCCGGCGCCTGCTGCACCACGGCGGGCAGTTGCTTGTGGTCGCCTACCAGCACGAAGCGCTCCACGGCATCGTGGCTGAGCAGGCCCACCAGTCCTGGCTCCAGAATCTGCGATGCCTCGTCGACGATGGCCAGCGCGAAGCGTTTCAGCTGCAGCACCCACGGCTGGGCCAGCAGCATCGACGTGGTGGAGACGATGATGGGCGTGGCGTCCACCAGCTGTTGGGCATCGCTCAGGTGCTGGCTGTCGGCCAGTGCCACATCGAGCAGATAGGAGCAGAAACGGGCATCGCACGATGCTTCCTTGCCGAGGCGCAGGAACGCCTTGCCCGCATCACAGAGCATGCTGCAGATTTCGTCAACGGCGCGGTTGGTGTAGGCCATGAGCAGGATGTTCTCCTGCCCCTCCTCCTCCACCATGAAGCGCAGGGCCATCGACGTCTTGCCCGTGCCGGGCGGCCCCACCAGCAGGAAGTAGTCGCGGGCCTGCTTGGCGCGCAGCAGCACCTCGTCGTAGTCGGGATGATAGCTTCGACTCAGCCGCAGACCAGTGTTGGCTCGTGGCGGTCGCTGTCCCAGCAGCAGATAGCGGCGGTCGGGAGCCGAGGTGATGAACTGATGCAGCGAGCGGATGTGTGACACTGTGCCCACATCTTTGCTGCTCGGCTCCACCGCCCACAGTCGCCGTTGCGAGGGGTCGAAGAGGTCGGCATTCTGTTGGGCGTCGGCCATCACCAGCGTCACCGTGTCGGTGCTTATCTCTTGCAGCGTGGCCTTGAACAGCACGCTGTGGCGCGCGTCGGGTTCGCCCTCGAAGGCATAGAGAAAGACCATGTCGCCACGGCGGAAGTTGAGGATACCTGGCTCCGGCAGCCTCACCCCCGGCCCCTCCAGCCTCACCCCCAGCCCCTCTCCAAGGGGAGAGGGGAGTGTATAGTTTTGAATCTTGAGAGTGACCACTCCTTTCTCCAGTTGATGATGATTATTATTGGTGGGTCTATATACTCCCCTCTCCCCTTGGAGAGGGGCTGGGGGTGAGGCTGGTGGGGTCGGGTGTGATGCTGTTGTGGCTTCTCCTATTATTATATTCCCCGCCTCCATCTTCTCGGCCAGCGACATCTGCCACAGGTCGGCGGTGCTGCCGCCGCTGTGGTGCAGGCGCATCTCGGCCGACCCTATCTTGCTGGCCAGCTGTTCGCGATAGACGAAGGTGAGCATGCGCTCGTAGTAGGTGCGCTCCAGGGGGGTGAGCGACCGCAGCTGGCTGCTCAGCCTGTTGACGCCATGCTCCACATATCGCTGGAAGAAGGTGTCGCGCGCAATACCTTTATATATATAGTCGGCCGTGAGCAGGGGAGTGATGCGCCCGAAGCCCTCGCGGGCGATGAGCAGCTCGGTGGCCACAATCTGGTTGCGAAGGCGAAGGGCCTCGCGCAGCAGCGTGCGGTAGTAGTTCACCGTGAGCAGCCCTTTCGCCGCAGGATAGCGCGAATAGAGCAGACGCATGTCAACCTGTCGGTCGGAGAGTCCGAAGTTGTAGCGCAGCACGCCAAAGTAGAGCAGCAGCTGCACGTAGTGCGTCTCCACCTGCATGCCGTGGCTGTCGTGGCTGTCGCGTTCTATCTTGAAGTTGCGGCCCGACTTCTGCTCCACCAGCAACGTGCGCGGGGTGCCAGCTGCGTAGTGCTGTGGCGCTTCGGGCATGATGTCGCTCATCAAGTCCACGCGTCCTTGTACGCCCAGCCGCTCGCTCACGAACGATGGCTCCAGCAGGAACGACTTGGCGGTGCTGCCGATGATGGCCACCGCCTGACGGATGTTCCTCACTTGCTCCACGGCCAACTGCTTGAACTGGGTGGCATCGAAGTCGCCACAGGCCAGCAGCCGCAGGGCTTGCTCGCGAAAATAGCGGCGCAGCGACCGCGCGGTCACCTCGTCGTCGCTCAGCGCCTCGTAGTTCTTGTCCTCGCGCTGCAGACGGATGATGTCGTCGAGGGCCGTGCCGGCGAAATTACCTATCAGGATGGCCTGTGTGTTGGGGCTGTCCTTCAGGCGGTTCAGTGTGTAGAGCAGCGTGTGGTGGCCGTAGTTGGTGAAGCAGGCGGCCAGCGACGAGATGTCGATGAGGAAGTCGGGCTCCACCACCACGATGGTGGGCACCACCACGGTGGGGCCGTCGTCAGCCTCCGCCACATGGCTGTCGAGCAGGTTCATCTGCATGCCCGGGCGCAGCACCTTCGCCAGATAGGCCAGGTCGCGCCCGTCGTCGGTGTTGCGATAGTCAACCACGAGGGGGCCGTCGTCGGTGTGGGCATGGATGAAGTCCGGCTCCACGCGGTCTGCGATGCAGCGCAGGTAGTCCTTGTTGATGCGCAGCCTCTTCCGACGTGGGCGCGTGTCGGAGGGCAGCAGCTGCAGCAGTGTGCCGGGCACATCAGCCCGAAACACCGCCGACACCAAGCGCACCACGGCCATCACGTCGTAGGGCCAGTCGGCCTCGCCGATGGGCTGAACGCTTTTGGTGTGGCGGCGTGCTGTCTGCACGTCGAATGTCAGCTGCGTAGATAGTCCTATTCGCTTGCACAGGAAGTCCACCTGCGCAAACAAGTTGCCGAAGGCTCCCCCCTGTTGGCGGCAGCCCTCGGCACATGTGAGCACCAGCACCTGGTGCAGTCGGCTCGTGGCCTCAGCCCCCGGCGGGGTGGTGGCCAGCTCGCGGCAGATGTCGAAGAGTTCAGATGCTTCCATCGCGTTCCAGGCGTTGGCTCAGCTTCTGCAGCATGTCGGCAGTCATCTCTATCAGTCCGTAGCGATGCTCCCATCCCCACTCGCGGCGGGCGCAGCTGTCGTCCATCATGTCGGGCCACGACTCGGCTATCGACTGCTTCAGCGGGTCAATGTCGTAGTCCATCTCAAAGTCGGGGCGCAGCTTGCGGATGGCGTGGAATATCATGTCGGGGTCGAAGCTCATGGCCGCCACGTTGAAACCGTTGTGGTGCACCAGGCGCGATGGGTCGGCCTCCATCAGTTCGATGGCGGCGCGCAGCGCGTCGGGCATGTACATCATGTCCATGCGGGTGCCCGCCTTGATGGGGCAGGTGAACTTCTGTCTGCGCACGGCGTAGTAGTAGATGTCGACGGCATAGTCGGTGGTGCCTCCGCCGGGGGGTGTCACATGGCTGATGATGCCGGGGAAGCGTACCGAGCGCGTGTCGACGCCATACTTGTGGTGAAACCAGTCGCTGAGCAGCTCCGTTGTCACCTTCGACACGCCGTAGATGGTGCGCGGGCGCTGGATGGTGTCCTGCGGTGTCATGTCGTGGGGCGTCTCCAGTCCGAAGGAGCCTATCGAGCTGGGGGTGAACACGGCGCACTGCTCCTGATGGGCCACCTCCAGGATGTTCCACAGCCCGTCGATGCCTATCTGCCATGCCAGGCGAGGCTTCGACTCGGCCACCACCGACAGCAGTGCCGCCAGATTGTAGATAGTGTCGATGTGGTGGGCTTTCACGATGTCCAGGATGCCGTCGCCGTCGGTGACGTCGGCCACTGCTTTTGGCCCGCTGTCGGCCAGTGCGCCCTTAGGCTCGGCCCCCCTGATGTAGCCAGCCACCACGTGGTCGCCGCCATAGATTCGCCGCAGTTCCATTGTCAGCTCGGAGCCAATCTGGCCTGTAGAGCCAATCACTAATATATTTTTCATTGTTTTAGAAGGTTAGGTCTTTTTTTTAGGGGAGGGGGAGTGAATGGAAGTGAGGGGGAGTGAGGGGGAGTGAAAGGGACGATAGTCTTTGCGTGCGAACTATTGTCCTTTTCACTCCCGCCAGCGAAAGCTGGCTCACTCCCCTTTCACTCCTTTTCACTTCCTTTCTCCCCAATTTACCTGCAAAGATACTAAGAAGGAATTACACGACAAAAGAAAATTCTACAAAAAAACGCGCGATTTTGTACTTATTAGGGAAAAAATGTGTAATTTTGCACGGAATTTGCAAATTTACATTCAATCAACCTATCAAGACATGAGAAAACTATTCGCCATGATGGCCTTGATGATGCTTTCTACCTCAGCCGTGATGGCTGCCCCACGCACCAAGGCCCAGATGAAGGAGGCTGCCCGACAGGCTATTAACGGTCAGCGTTCATCCCGTCATTTAGCCCCATCAAATGTTCCTATGAAAGTGCTGCGAAGCATGGAGCAGATTGAAGTGATTGGTAGCGAAGACGGCGGATTTGCCGTAGTGGCTGCCGACGACCTGCTGCCCGCCGTGCTGGGCGTTTCGGCTGGTCATTATTCCGACGGCCAGAACCCCAACTTCGAGTGGTGGCTGCAGGCTTCTGCCGCCGCCGCCAGTCAGATGGTGCAGCGCAACGCACCCCTGCTCGTCACCAAGCCCGACCCTGAGAAGTATCCTGAAGCGGTGCCATCGATGGTCACCACGAAATGGGCGCAGAGCGATCCATACAACCGCATGTGCCCCACCTACAACGGCACGGTGAAATGTCTCACCGGCTGCGTGGCCACCGCCATGGCACAGGTGCTGAACTTTCACCAGACGCCTGCCCACGGACAGGGAGAGCGCACCATCTACTATCCACGTGGCAACCATAACGGTGAAGCCGTGACGGCCAACTACGAGGAAGACTACTACGACTGGCCCAACATGCTCGATTTCTATATTTATGGCAGTTTCAACGACGAAGAAGCCAACGCCGTAGCCCTGCTGATGCGCGACTGTGGCGTGGCTGCCGACATGGAGTATGGTGGCCCCTTCGATGGCAGTGGCGCCTACTCTGAGGATGCCGCCGCCGGGCTGCGCGAATACTTCGGCTTTGAAGAGGCACAATGCCTCAACCGCGACGACTATTCCGAGCCGGTATGGATGGACATCATCTATCGCGAGCTGTCGGAGAATGGACCTCTCTACTACGGCGGTGCCAGCTGGAGCAGCGGTGGACACGCCTTCGTGTTCGACGGCTACAATGCCGAGGGCATGATGTCGGTGAACTGGGGATGGTCGGGCGACGACGACGGCTACTTCTACGTGAGCCATCTCAACCCCGGCTACTACGACTTCAACATGCAGCAGGACATGATTATCGGCATTCAAGGTGGCAACCACCTGCTGATGCGCAAGGAAAATGTCACCGTGGAGAATGCCGGAGAGCTGAAAGACTTGCTGGAACAGAACGACGAGGAGGGAAGCTACATCGGAACACTCACCGTGACCGGACCACTCAACCTGGACGACCTGAACTATCTGCGCCATCTGGCAGGATGGAGCGTCGACGGCGAACCCACCGACGGACAGCTGCGCGTGCTCGACCTGACCAACGCCACGTTGGAGGAGAACACCCTGCCCGAAGGAATTTTCAAGGACTGCACCTCGCTGCGCCGCGTGCGTCTGCCTGAGACCATCGCCGCCATCGGTGCCAACGCCTTCTGCGGATGCAAGGGCCTGGCAGAGCTGCGCGTCACCACCAGGACCGTGCCACAGCTGCTGGGCACGGGCGTCTTCGAAGGCATGCCCTTCGGACAGGCCACCCTCTACGTGCGCTCCGGACTGAAGAAGACCTACCTGCAGACGGCGCAGTGGAGCGACTTTGGCGAGAACAATATCTTAACCGTGGGCACCGTGCTGAAGGTGCGCAACGCCATCCGCAAATATGGCGAGAAGAACCCAACGTTCACCTACACCGCCTCGGGCGACAATGCCAACGGCGTGGTGGGCTCGCCCACCTTCGTCTGCGATGCCACGCCAACCTCGCCCGCCGGTCGCTATCCCGTGAAGATGAAGAGCGGCTCCATCGAGAATGCCGAGGCCTACGACTTCGTCGACGGCTATATCATCGTGCAGAAGGTGGATGCCAAGGCCATCGTGAAGGATGCCGAGCGATTCGAGGGCGAGGAGAACCCACCGTTTGAGCTGAAGTACGAAGGACTGGTGGCACACGACACACAGGTGGCGTGGCTCGAAGAGCCGGTGTTCAAGACCACGGCCAACGTGCTGTCGAAGCCTGGCGTCTACACCGTGGGCGTGAAGAGCGCCACCGCAGAGAGCTACAACATCACGTTCGTATCTGGCAAGCTCACCGTCAAGGCCAAGCCCGTGGAGAGCGCCATCGTCGACGTTCAACCCTCCACCCTCAACGTTCAACCCTCCACCTTCAACCTGCAGGGCCAGCGCGTGCAGGGCCAGCGCAAAGGCCTGCTCATACGCGACGGCAAGAAGGTGGTCAGATAAGCAAGTGCCAAGGCGAGTATTTACCATTAATACCCATAAAACCACTACAACTATGAAACCAACCCTTTTCCTGCTCGCTGCTGGCATGGGCAGCCGCTATGGTGGCCTGAAGCAGCTCGACGGTCTGGGCCCCAACGGCGAGACCATCATGGACTATAGTATCTACGATGCCATACAGGCAGGTTTCGGACGCATCGTCTGGGTCATCCGCAAGGACTTCGAAGAGCAGTTCCGCACACAGATACTCTCGAAATACGAGGGACAGGTGCCCTGCGAGCTGTGCTTCCAGGCACTCGATGCCCTGCCCGAGGGATTCAGCGTACCCGAAGGACGCGTAAAGCCCTGGGGAACCAACCACGCCGTGCTCATGGGCAAGGATGTCATCAAGGAGCCATTCTGCGTCATCAACTGCGACGACTTCTACGGCCGCGATGCCTTCATGCAGATTGGCAAGTTCCTCGCCAACCTGCCCGAAGGCTCGAAGAACACCTACGCCATGGTGGGCTTCCGCTGCTGCAACACCCTCAGCGAGAACGGTAGCGTGGCACGCGGCGTATGTGCCTACAACGAGCAGCGGCACCTCACCGACGTGGTGGAGCGCACCGAAATCATGCGCATCGCCGACAAGGGCAACGCCATCTGCTACAAGGACGGCGACGAGTGGTACCCGCTGGAGGAGAACGTGCCCGTGTCGATGAACATGTGGGGCTTCACGCCCGACTACTTCGAGCACAGCGAGCAGTACTTCCGCGAGTTCCTCAGCGACCCGAAGAACATGCAGAACCTGAAGGCCGAGTTCTTCATCCCCCTGATGGTGAACAAGCTCATCACCGAGGGAACGGCCACCTGCGAGGTCCTCGACACCACCTCCAAGTGGTTCGGAGTGACCTACGCCGCCGACCGCCAGGCCACCGTTGACCGCATACAGCGCCTCGTCGACGAGGGCGTCTATCCCGCCAAGCTGTTCTAATCTGAGCTGAAAACAATCCAATGGAGCGGCCGTGCTTTATTTCAGCATGGCCGCTCCATTTTCATTCATGTCTGGCGGCCCATCTGTCGGTTGGGTGGGCGGTATATTTACCGCCCTAAGGTCCGTCCCTACCGAATGTACACATGAATCCGACTGAAATTTTAATTGTTAAAATTGCATTTTTATATTCGTACTTGCAAAAAAATGATTAATTTTGCAGTCCAAACGACTTAACATCCGCTTTACGCATAAGGGTGGCAGAGTGGTATAATGACTTCAAAGAATAGTCTTTATTACTTCGATGTCTGTTGTGTTGAGGTCGATGTTTGTTCACTTATCTGTGATTCAACATAAATGACTTTATGTTCTTAATGGCAAATAAAAAAATAATTAGGTATATATAAACAACTATGAACAAGAAAGTTTATAATCAGCCCGCAATGCGCGTTGTGAAGACACAGTTTGTCAGCATGCTTGCAGAAAGTGGTGGTAATTCCGTCAACGGTGTTAGCGGCAATGCTGGTCTTAATTATGGTGGCGGCGGCAATGGCGCTGCCCTTAGCCGTGATGGCGGCTGGGACGAGGACGACGAATAAATAGTCGCTAACGGCAAGCGGGCATCATTGTCCGCCCTCTCCCATCATCTCGATGGGAAGGTGTGAATCTATAACACCAAGGCACAGAGCACTTGTCTTTGTGTCCTTGTTTGTTTTGTGTTCTATTTTGAATGAATGTCTATGTGTTGCCCCATCAATTTAACCTTGCTTTTTCTTCATGACATACCTTATCAGGAGGAAATTGATGGGAATGCAAACAGCGAGAACGGGAATGATGGCTATCTTCTTGTCGAGGCCGACAATGGAGACGTAGAAGTTGAGTAGCAGGAACTGCAGGAGGAAGTTGATGGCGTGACTGGCAAAGAAACCCAGTCCCCGTTTCTTCGAAGCCTTCACCCTGAAGGTGAAATAGGTGGTGAGCAGGAAGTTCACCACCAAAGCCAGTGCATAGCTGACAAACAGTGCCAGGTTATGCCCGATGGGGCCTGTCAGGAGAAAGTAGAAAACCACCTGGAGGATGGCCGCAATCGTTCCAACGATGCCAAAGCGTATGACCTCGTAGAGATTCTGCTTGTTCAGAAATTCTTTCATCTCTGCCTTTTTTTACCTTTCGATGCTTCCTCCGCCCAATGCTCTGTACAGGCCGATAGCCGCCTCGATGAGGGTGTACTGGTTGCTGAGCAGCGAGAGCTGGGCTTCGAGCAGCGACTGGCGCGCGAGGAGCACTTGCAGGTAGTTCACCTCGCTATCATATTGCATGCGCAGCTCTGTGGCAGCGAGAACTTCCGTGAGCTTCTCTACTTGTTGGGTGTTTAAGGCAATGGCACGTTGGGCGTATTGCTGGCTGGCGAGGATGTCGTTCACCTCCTGCCCTGCATTCAGTACGGCCTGCTTGAACGCAATCTTTGCCTGTTCCTGCTCGGCCTGCGCCTGACGGACAGCCGCCCGCAGACGGCCATTAGCAAACACCGGTTGCGTCAGAGATGCCAAGGCTCTGGTGAGCAGTCCAGCGGGTGAGACGACCTCACCGATATCGTTGGTCCAACCTATGCTGCCCGATAGGTTCAGCGAGGGATAGAGTGCTGCCCGTGCCTCGTTGGTGGCATAGAAAGCGCGCTTCAGCTCGGCCTCAGCCTGACGGACATCGGGGCGGTTGCGCAGCATCTCGGCTTTAAGCGAAGAATGAAGAGTGAAGAGTGAAGAATCTTTAAGTGAAGAGTGAAGAGTGAAGAATGAAGAATTTGCTTCCGCACGGTTTTCTGGCGCGGTAGTTCTTATTTCTTCACTTAACACGATCTGTCCGCAGGGGCGGCCAATCAGTGTGCAGAGGGCATTCTCGGCTTGAATCAGCTGCAGTCGCAGCTCTTCGAGGGTGGCCTCGGCACTGAGGCGACCAGCCTCGGCCTGGCTCACCTCTTCGCTGGTGGCCTCGCCCACATCCTTAAGGGTCTTCATCGCACGGATGCTCTCGTCCCAGCTCTCCATGATGGCACGGGTGTGGGCAATCTGCGCGTCGTACATCCACAGCTGGTAGTAGGCGGTGGCAATGGTAGCGACGAGTTCCACCTCGACGGCCTGCACATAGGCCATCCGCTCTTCAAGACTGGCAGCGGCAGCCATCTTCGCGTTCTGCAGACGGCCGAAGATGTCAATCTCCCAACTGGCCTCTGCCCCGAAGGAGTAGGTGCTTTGCGTGAGTGCGCCGCCACCTTCCTCATCGTCGCTGCTCCCCTTGTTCTTGAACCTGCTGGTTTGACCGTTGGCACCGAGTTCGAGCGAGGGGAACAGCTCGCCTTTGGCATTGCGGAGCGCAGCCTTGGCAGCATCCACTTGCAGCTTGGCGATGTTCAGGTCGCTGTTGTGTGCCAGCCCCTCTTCGATGAGTGACACCAACTGCGGGTCAGCGAATATTTTAAGTGAACTGTGAAGAGTGGAGAGTGAAGAATCATTCTTCATTCTTAATTCTTCATTTAAACGTATGAGTCCGTCGGTATCTATTTCCTGCGGCTGATAGCGGGAATAGGTGACACAGCTGGTGAAGAGTAATAGGCTGCAGAGGCAGAGCAGAACCGCTCCTCTACCCCTGATGCGACTGGGCATGTATTTCTCTTCCAGACTCTTGAAGAAGATGAAGAAGATGGGCACGAAGAACAGTAGCGACAGTGTGCCCAGCGTCATGCCACCGATGACGCAGAGTCCCAGGGAGATGTTTCCCATGGCCCCCGCACCTGAAGCGAAGACCAGCGGCAGCAGACCGATGATGAGCGTCATGGCTGTCATGATGATGGGGCGCAGACGGGCCTTGGCGGCTTCCAAGGCGGCCTCGCGGATGCTCAGGCCCTCTCGGCGGCGCTCTGTGGCATACTCCGTCAGCAGGATGGCCGTTTTAGAGAGCAGGCCCATCAGCATGATGATGCCCACCTGCATATAGATGTTGTTCTCGAGTTCGAAGAACAAGGCGAAGACGCAGCAGCCCACCAGTCCGAAGGGTATGCTCAGCAGCACGGCCAAGGGTATGAACAGGCTTTCGTAGAGCGAGCAGAGCACCAGATAGATGAAGACGACGATGAGCACGTATATCCAGATGGCATTGTTGGTGGTCTCAGCCTCCTCGCGGGTGGTGCCGGTATACTCGTAGCCATAGCCCAGCGGCAGCGATGTCTTGGCCACCTCCTCGATGGCCTTGATGGCGTCGCCCGTGCTGTAGCCGTCTTCGGGCTCCACTTCTAAGCTGATGCTGGAGAAGAGGTTGAAACGGTTGAGCGACTGCACGCCGTAGCTCTTCTTCAGCGTGGCCAGTTCGGTGATGGGCAGGAAGTGCGTGTTTTCGTCGTTCGACACCACGAAGATATTGTTCAGGTCGTCAGGGTCGGCGCGCAGCTCAGGGTCGGCCTGCAGCATGACATGGTAGAGTCGCCCGAAGGCATTGAACTGCGAGGCGTAGTTACCGCCAACGTATCCGTTGAGCGTGCTCAGCACTGCTGAAGGTTCGATGCCATAGCGCTTGCAGATGGCGGCATTGACCGAGACGGTGTACTGGGGGAAGTTCACCTCGTAGTTGTTGTACACCTCGCCTATCTCCTCGCGCTCGTCGAGGGCCTGGGCGAAGCGGTCGGCCACCTCCTTCACATGATTGATGCTGTCGCCCTCGAAGTTCTGCACGTTCAGCTCGATGCTGCTCGAGAAGCCATAGCCGGTCACGGTGGGCAGGGGGAAGCAGAACATGCTGGCCGTCTTGATGCTGTCGATGCGCTCCTCTATCTTCTCCAGCACTGTGTCTATACGGCCCTCCTCACCCGAGCGCTCGTCCCAGTGCTTCAGCTTGATGATGAGGATGCCCGCATTGGCGCCATCGCCGCCCAGGATGTTCCAGCCGGCAACCGATGCCACCGACTCTATCTCGTCGATGTCCTCGATGGCCTTGGTGGCCTTCATCACAGCCTTCTTCGTCTGCTCCAGCGTTGAGCCGGCAGGGGTGGTAATCTCTACAAACACATTGCCGGTGTCCTCGTCGGGAATCAGGCTGGTGGGAATCATGCGCAGGCAGACGATGGCCAGCACGATGGCTGCCACAGTGATGGCGGTGGCCACCCATTTATGGCGCATAAAGGCCGATAGGGCACCCTGATACTTTTCCCTCAGAGTATCGAAGGCAGCGTTGAAGGCTACTTTAAATGAAGAATGAAGAGTGAAGAATGAAGAATTGGCTTCCGCACGGTTTTCTGGCGCGGTAGCAAATTCTTCACTCTTCATTCTTAACTCTTCACTTAAAGAGGATTCTTCACTTTTCTTGGGTTTCATCAGCAGGGCGCACAGTGCTGGCGACAGCGTCAGCGCATTGATGGTCGAGAGCGCCACGGCTACAGCCATCGTCAGTCCGAACTGCTTGTAGTAGGCACCGCTGAGCCCGCTGATGAACGAGGTGGGGATGAACACACACATGAAGACCACGGTGGTGGTGACGACGGCCGTGCTGATATTGCCCATTGCTCCCAGGGTGGCCTCGTAGGGCCGTCGCTCGCCCTTTTCAAACTGGCTCTGCACGGCCTCCACCACCACGATGGCATCGTCGACCACCGTGCCGATGACCAGCACCAGGGCAAACAGCGTGATGAGGTTGAGCGAGAAGCCTGCCACATAGAGGAAGGCGAAGGTACCAACGAGCGACACGATGATGGCGAAGATGGGTATGAGTGTAGCCCTGAAGTTCTGGATGAAGAGCAGCACCACCAGCACCACCAGCAGGATGGCCTCCATCAGCGTCTTGTCGACCTCGTTGATTGAGGCATCGAGGAAATGGTTGGTGTCTAACAGCACGCGGAACTCCAGCCCCGGTGGCAGCTGGGGCTTCAGCTGCTCCATCAGGCGGTCGATTTCGTGGTTCACGCTTCGGGCGTTAGAGCCTACCGCCTGTGTCAGGATGGCCACCACACCATTGTGAGAGTTCACCCAGCCGTCGCTCGAATAGCTCTCGGTGCCTAGTTCCACCCGTGCCACATCCTTCAGTCTCAGCTCGCCGCCATTGGGTATGCACTTCACCACGATATTCTCGAACTCCTCTGTGTTGATCAGGCGACCGCGATACACCAGTGTGTGCTGGAATGTGTTCTTCGAGTCCTCGCCCAGGGTGCCAATGGCAGCCTCAATGTTCTGCGAGTTCAGCGCATCCTCTATGTCCGATGGTTCCAACTCGTAGAAGGCCATCCGTTTGGGGTCCATCCAGATGCGCATGGCATAGATGTTGCCCAACAGTTGTATGTTGCTCACGCCCTTGATGCGCTGCAGTCGCGGGCTGACGTTGATGTTGAAGTAGTTCGAGATGAAGTCGTTGTCGTAGCGGTTGTCGGGGCACTCCAGGGCGATGACCTTCAGGTAGCTGCGCTGCTCCTTCTCCACATGAATACCCGTTTCGATGACCTCGGCGGGCAGGATGCCCTCAGCCTCGTTTACGCGGTTCTTCACCATGACGACGGCCAAGTCGGGGTCTATGCCCGATTTGAACACCACCGAGATGAAGGCATTGCCGCTGCTCGTCGACGACGAGCTGATGTAGTCGATGCCGTCGACGCCGTTGATGGCTTCCTCCAGAGGCACGATGACGCTCTTCTGCACGGCGTCGGCACTGGCGCCGGTGTAGTCGGCGCTCACCTCCACCACGGGGGGCGCAATGTCGGGAAACTGTTCCACCGGCAGGTTCACAAAGGCAATGATGCCCATCAGCGCAATGACGACGGCCATTGCAATCGACAATATCGGACGGTCAACGAAAAACTTGCTCTTCACCACCTTTTTACTCTTTTATCTTTACTTGCATTCCGTCTCTGAGGAGTCCAGCCCCCTCGGCAATGATGATGTCGCCCACCGCGAGGCCGCCGGTCACCACGAAGTTCTGCCCGTCGTGGTAGGGCAACACCTTTATTTCGGTCTGGCGGGTCACGCCCTCCTCCACCTTGTAGACAAATATCTTGTCTTGGATGTCGAAAGTGGCCTCTTGGGGAATCACGATGGCATCCGACAGATGGTAGGGCAGGTGTAGCGTGGCGTTGCTGCCGTTGCGGAACAGCATCTCCGAGTTGTCGAACGAGGCACGCATGTAGACGGCTCCTGTTCCTTCCTCCACATTGCCGCTGATGGCATCTACGCGGCCCCGGTGCTCCATCTCCTTGCCCCAGTAGGTTGTCAGCGTCACCTCGGGCATGTGGGTGGGCAATTCGTGGATGCTGCACCCATAGAACTGCGCCAGGTCGTAGAGTGTCTTCTCCGACAGGCCCAAGTAGACGTAGATGTCGCTCGGGTCGGAGATGGTGGTCAGCTCCATCTGCATCTCAGGGCCTATCAGCTCGCCAACACGATAACTAATCATGCTCATCACCCCGTCCGACGGGCTTTTCACCACCGTGTACGACAGTTCGTTGAGTGCTGTCTTCAGCTCTGCCTCGGCTTCGGCGAGCGCTGCCTCTGCCTCGGCAGCCTCATTGCGAGCCTTGGCCAGGTCGAAGTCGCCAATGACATGCTGTGCGAACAGGATTTCCTTGCCCTCCAGGTTCTTCGCGGCGGTGGCCCGTTGTGCCTTGGCGCTGCCCACCCTTGCCCGTGCGTTGTCTACTGCAGCCTGATAAGGCACCTGGTCTATCACGACGATGGGCTGTCCTTTCTTCACGTGCTGCCCCTCTTTCACGCAGATCTTCGTGATTCTGCCGCTTACCTCTGGATAGATAGTTGCCGTCTGCCTGGTCTCTATGGCCGAGGTGAACTCACGCACCACTGCATAGTCTTGGGTACTGATGGTCAGAGTGCGATATTCGCCCACCGACTCTTCCTCTTCCTCTTCCTCGTCGTCCCAGCAGCAATAAACCAGTCCGCCTGCAAGCAGCAACGCGGCCAGCAGAACGATTAGGCGCCATAGTCGTTTACTCATCATTCCAAATGCTTTAATAACAGTTGCAAAGTTACGAAATAACGCGTAAACCGCAAAACATTTCCTTCCTTTTTCTTCATTTTCGCAGGTTATTACTACCTTTGGCTTCGCCGAAAGTACTCCCGCTCGAAAAAAAGAAAGAAGTTCTTTCTATTTTTGCTCGCTTATTCGTACCTTTGCAGTCCCGAAAACGCTTACGATGAAATTGAGAATCAAATTGTGGCATGTCCTGTTGATAGTCTTCATGGGCATCTTTTTCGTTCGCAACCTGCTGTTGCCGATGGTCTCCGATGATATTCCATACGCCTTCGTATGGGATGGGGCCGACAGGGGTAACCTGCTCGATGGTGTGGGTCCACGCGAGCGCATCACCTCTTTGGCCGACATCGTGCGCTCGCAATATTCGCATTATATGACCTGGGGAGGGCGTGTCATCGGCATTGGGCTTACGCAACTCTTCGCCTGGGAGGGGAAGACATTGTTCAATGTGCTCAACACGTTTGTCTTCGTGGCGCTGGCTCTCCTCTTGTTCAGGATAGGCACGGGCAAGCGGTTGCGCGAGATGAATGCCGTCTATATGTTCTGGACGCTCTTCGCCTTCTGGTTCCTGCTCCCCGACTCCTACATGACGACGCTCTGGATGTGCGGCAGTTGCGTGTACCTGTGGACAGCCGTCATCGGCCTGCTCTTCCTGTTGCCCTACGCGAAGGCTTACTGGGGTGAACGAAGTAGTGCTGATGGCGTGAAGCCCTCTGTGCTCCTCATGGCCTTTGTGGGTCTCTGCGCAGGCTGGTCGGTGGAGACGAGTGCCGCCACCATCGACATTGTTGTCTTCTTCGCGCTCATCCATTTCCACAGGCAACACAAGCTCAGGGCGTGGATGGTTGTTGGCTTCATGCTCCTCTGCATCGGTTCGGCCATGCTGGTTCTGGCTCCTGGCGAGATGGTGCGCATGGAGCTGCAACGCCAATATGAATACAATCCAGAACTGCCCGAAGACATGTATTGGACGCCGCTGATGTTCCGTATCAACTTCTACGAGTGCTTCCTGCCTGTGGTGGGCAAGCAGGTTCCCCTGCTATTTTTGATAGGCTATTATGTCTGGCGCCTGCCCAAGGGGCAGCGCTGCAACAAGGCCACACGTTTTCAGGCCGTGATGGTTGGCGCAGCGATGGCTGTGATGCTGATCATGGTCTTTGTGCCTGTGGCTCCTGCCCGGGCAGGGTTCTTCCCCACTTGTGCCGTGATAGCCGCCTCGCTATCGGCGCTGCGCGAACTGCTGGAAAATGAGAAGCTAAAGGCGAAGAATCCTTCACCCTTCATTCTTCGTCCTTCATTCGTCAAGGCTTTCGTGGCCGTCAGTTTGGTGTTGTGGATGGCCACCACCGCCATCGTGCTCTATGTAGAAAGTGATGTGCACCAGCAGTGGATGAGCCGCATCGACTATATCAATGCCCATCAGGATCAGGACATGGTGGTGGTCCACCAGATTGACGTGCCGCCCATAGCCGACGAGCTTCCTGACTGGTGGATACTCAACACTGTCACGTGGAATACCGTTGTT
>JAEEGF010253491.1_pt1 | contig 26203 bp, 25 predicted proteins | sample 9134171 | NCBI WGS metagenome assembly JAEEGF01 (sample SAMN16246542, study PRJNA631951) | gut metagenome | biome: gut microbiome; feature: rumen; material: AP-attached | host: Bos | place: Iran: Karaj | collected 2018-10 | reverse complement strand
AGAATGTCTCCTTGCCAAGGAGAAGGTCGCGAGTTCGAATCTCGTCTTCCGCTCCATTTTTTTTATAGAGCTTTTTTCCCTGCACTTTTTGTTAAGTCGGCGGCGTCGCCAAGTGGTAAGGCAGAGGTCTGCAAAACCTTTATCATCGGTTCGAATCCGGTCGTCGCCTTTCTCTTTTCTTCCTTGACGCTGTTTTCCGTGTATTAGATAATGTTGTCTGCATGCCGGGATGGCGGAATAGGCAGACGCGGCGGTCTTAAAAACCGCTGAAGAAATTCGTGTGGGTTCGATCCCCTCTCCCGGCACCAAAGATAGTAATAAAGCCGAACTGGAATCCAGTTCGGCTCTTTTGTTTTATAAGGATCTCTTATCAGAAACCGTGGCCTCCGCCGAAGCCGCCGCCTCCGAAACCACCTCCGCCGAAGCCGCCGCCTCCGCCGAAACCTCCGTGGAAACCGCTTCCGGAATCGGACGTCTCATGTTTTACGGTATATTCGTGAGTGAGGACTGCTTTCTCATTTGAAAGAGCCACTTTCTTTCTGACATTATCGTCGATCTTATAGACATCCTTGGGTTTCCTGACAGTAACGAACCTCATGGCGGATACGAATACACCGAACAGACCTACCGACAGTGCGATCAGAAGATTGCTCGTATGCTTCATTGGCTTCGGGATAGCCAGCCCTGACATCAGTTTATAGATCTCTTCGAATGCTTCATCGGCACATTTGTAATACTGCCCTTTCGTGGCATAACGATAGATATTGTCCGTGATGTTCTCGCATTTACCGACACTCATCTTCGTATTGTCATCAGAAGTATAGATAAAGAGCTGTCTCGAATACATATCGATGACAAAGAGGATACCGGAACGTTTAAACACCTTGGGGAAGAGGGTCGATCTCGTATATTCTTCCGTGCTGTTCTTATGTGCCTCATTCGTTGTCAGGAAAGCTACAGGCATGAACGACGTGATGGGCTCCATGGCCTTGGCCAGTTTGAATTCCTGGACTTCCGTCAGGAGATCGGCATCATCCATGACGAACACTTTCGCAGGATCAGTAGGCGCAAAGCTCTCTGCAGCTTTCCTGTCGCTGTTGGCATGATAGATATCGATACCGAAGGGGATCAGCAATATGATGACCGAAATGATGCAGGCTATAGTGAGTTTGCGGGACGACCAGTTAAACATTGCGGTCACCTCCTCTCTCCATGGTGAAGACAGGGATGTCACGGGATGCTAATTTGTTCTGCTGTCTGATGAGATCGAAGGCCATCCAAAGCACCAGCAGGATATTGAAAATGGCGACACCATAATAGATATCATCCTGAGGCGTCCGGCTTATAAGCACGACGACCGCTATTGCGATACCCAGGATGGTCCTCCACCAGCCCCTGAAAGACCAGCCTTTCGGCTTCCTGAACTCATATTTGGTCAGATTGGGGATGCCCAGTTTACCGAGATCATCCCCGTAGTGCTCATGGATATATACATCTTTCCTGACTGAATTCAGCTGGATGCCGAAGATCAGGATGATTGCAATTGAGATGATGAGGAAGATGCTGGGCTTGAGAGTCAAAAACAGGTTCATCGGGATCGAGAGGAACGCCGCGATGACGATAGCATATTTCAGATACTTCCATTTATCGATAGGGACCTCGCCGGCGACCTTGCCGGTCTGACCATTGATGGCGGCATAGCATACCCTGTCCCCTATCCTGTGGGTATTGAGCCAAACAGGCAGAAGCAGTTTCTGCGCCCTGACTTTCACATCAGGGTCCATGTTCTCCGGCGTAACATCGTATCTCGCTTTGACTTGGACTTCACTGGTCTTGATATCGTCCCTCACGAGGTCTTCCACGAGATCGTTGTAGATCTCTTCAGACACGTTTCCGCCGTCTGCATAATACCCGGCGAGATACGATGATTGGAAGGCGACCGCTTTCTCGTCTGCGAAATCATCGATGGATTCACTTAAGAAATCAGGAAAAGTCTCAGCGGCATCGAATCTGACGCCGTTGTAATAGGCCTTCATATCGAAACTGACATCGTATTCAGAAACCTTGGTCTCATCAGCAAGCTCCAGCCGCGTCTCCGCCTTTTCTGTGGTATGACCCTTGGCAGTGACGTCATAAACATAGTACGGCATATAGATACCAAGCAGTTTCTGTTCCCCCTCTTCATGGACCCAGTTCGGCGCGAATCCGAACTGCTCCATGTAAGCCCTGTAAGACTTAGCCGCCTGCTCCTTGGTGATCGCAAAAGGAATGATGCCCACAGGTTTCGTATCTTCAACGATGCGTCGGTTGAACATGACGGAAGAACCGCAGTAATTACAGAAAGTAGCAAGCGTGTCGTCATAGCTGAGCATAGTGGCACCGCACTGAGGGCAGGTCAGCTCGACTGTGACATAGAGATCGTGTTTATCGAGATAGTTCTGATACAGCTTGCGGTCGATGAGCGAATTACAGTACGAACATTTCATCGATTCCTTTTCGATGTCATATTCGATGCCGCCACCGCAGTTGGGACATTTGAAAGCATCCATAAGCAGATGATCCTTTCAAAAAAGATATGTTATTTTACCATGCGGAAAGCTAACTGATATCTCCGGGCTCTAACCAGTACTGACCATCCTCAAAGTAGAAACTGTACATGGAATATCCTTTCAAAGGGTCATTTCTGATAAAAGAGGAGAGGTCCTTTTTAAGATAACCATCAGAAGCCCTGAACTGGAATTCGGGAGCAGACAGATATACATAGATGATCTCCGATGAATCCCTGTCGATCAGCGCATATTCATATTCGGAATCATATCCATCGATGGCGACGTAGGCAGGAAAATAAAACTGCTCTTCATCGTATAGCACGGTCTTCGTCAGGACTTTATCATTATGATCGAGCGAGCAGGAAATTTTCTTCATTCGTTCGACCTCTTTCTCAAGGCTGTCGGCATCATATCTGCATCGGAAAACGATGTAACCATCGGTATCAAACAAATCAGTCACGAGATGGACCGTATAACTCACCGGTTCGGCATCTCCGAGATCGTCGGGAAAGAGACTCAGGTCGCCCGTGATATCGCCGCCGAATCTTTCGAGGATATAAGGCTTATCATACATAGATGCATCGTTGACGTTGTATCCCCCATGGGAATACGGAAGGAAAAGCAGAATTATCACAAACAGCGATACGAAAAATCTAGTCATACCTTGATTATAGACTAAATGATCAGGCAATGCAGATAGGTTCACGTTTCCGTGTGCTATTGCACAAGCAGCAACGATGATAGCAGCGGAGAATAGAGCCTGTAATGCTTTTCATCGCGACCCGGGAAATACTTCTGCAGAGTCTCGGGAGTATCGTATTCCGTGTTCATTATCATGCCGCCTTCGCCAATGCTCTCATCATAGGTTTCGACATAACCTGTATAGGAATAAAAAGGATCCGGCCCTTCTGCCCACCAATTAGATGCCTCAAAGTATATATAAGGTATCCCGATAACGGCAAAAGGCACATGGTCGCTGTAAGGAATCGTAGATGGAGAAGGTCCGATATATTCCATATTCAGCGGAGCAGGATTCTCGTTCGTCCACGGATTGGTGAAGAAGGCATCGTCCTGGACATCCATCCCATGACCATGAACAGCAAAGTATCCATCCAGATCCTCGGGGCGATAGACCTTGAACCCTAACATTTCTGCCTGATCTACGGCAAAGTCATACCCATCCTGATACTTTACTTCCTGTTCCTCTGAACTGCCTGTTATGAAAGTCAGCTCATAATCGTCGCCATATATCCCGCCGTAAATATTGCAGAAATCACCAAAGATGATCGCGTCAATATTTATCATATATATGGTCGAGGCAATGCTTTCATCAGACATCTGACTCGCGTAATGACCACTCCCAATCGATCCCTCTTCTTCACGGTCAAAGAAAACCAGACGGAGAGTATACTGCGGTTTGGAATTCACAAGACCGACCGCTGTCGCCAACAGCAATGCCGTACCGGAGCCGTTATCCGCAAATCCTGGACCATCATAATGTGCACCGACAATGATCTGACCTTCTTTCTTTCCGGGAATCACCACTTCGATGTTTCGTCCTTCAACATAACCGTAGTCCCCAACTTCATCGGAAAAGCGCTGTTCCGAGATCTGCTGAGAAGCATAGCCATGATCCGTCAGCTCCTTTATCAGCCAGTCACCAAATTCTTCATTTGTCTTTGTGACCATTTCTTCGTAAATACCACGCACAGGATAGTTTTCACCGATGTAGTAGAGATATTCCAGGGCTTTTTCCGTAAAGTCATATTCAGAAAGATTCTTAACAGTAACTTCCGACTTCAATTCTGAGATAGCCGGTATGTCATGACTGTTGCTGCAGGCACAGAAGCATAACAGCATCATTGCAGCTGCGATAACGGAAGCGACCTTAGTTGTTCGACGCATAGGATACTACCCCTTAATACTCTACTAACAGGCCCCGCATTATTATAACGAAAAAGCTCCCCAGGGAAGGAGGATCATCCCGGGGAGCCATAGAAAGGAGGTAAATGAAAGCTGTCGTTAGACCATATGACAGCCGTGCTCACAGGCATCGCAGTCAGGGAATTGAGTATGATCGTATTCGATACCGTTCTTATCGTAGTAATCCTTGATAGCGGTCTTGAGAGCTTCCTCGGCCAAAACAGAACAGTGCAGCTTGATAGCCGGAAGACCGCCCAGCGCATTTACCACATCTTTGTTGGTAACAGCCAAAGCTTCCTCGATAGTCTTGCCTTTGATAAGTTCTGTGGCCATGGATGACGAAGCGATAGCGCTGCCACAGCCGAAAGTCTCAAATCTGACGTCTTCGATCACATTGTCCTTGATCTTGACGTACATCTTCATGATATCTCCGCATTTGGCGTTTCCGACTTCGCCGACCCCATCGGCATCTTCCATGCTGCCGACATTGCGGGGATTGAGGAAATGATCCATCACAGTATCAGTATATAAAGCCATCTTCGTTTCTCCTTATAAAGTAAAATTCTTCTTGCCGCTGATGAGGTCTTTCCACATCGGAGACATATTTCTCAAATATTCGACTACTTTAGGGACTTCCTGGAGGATATAATCCATCTCTTCTTCGGTGTTATATTCACAAAGGCTGAGCCTGAGCGAACCATGGGCGATCTCATGAGGCCGTCCGATGGCAAGAAGTACATGACTGGGGTCGAGGGAGCCGGATGCGCAGGCACTGCCGGATGAAGCGCAGATACCTTTGGAATCGAGAAGCAGGAGGAGGCTCTCGCCTTCGATGCCCTCAAAACAGAAATTCACGTTGCCGGGCAGTCGCAGTTTGGGGTCACTGTTCAGAGCACAGTGAGGGATCTTTGAAAGACCTGCGATGAGCTTATCACGGAGCGCTCCGACCTTGGCAGCGTTGGCATCGATGTTATTGCAGGCATCATCGAAAGCTTTGGCCATACCCATGATGCCGGGCATGTTCTCAGTGCCGGACCGCTTGCCCTTTTCCTGACCGCCGCCGTTGATGAGAACGGTGATGGGGATACCGGATCGGACATAGAGAGCACCGACGCCCTTGGGTCCGTGAAATTTATGAGCAGAGAGTGAGAGCATATCGATGTTCTGATCTTTGACGTCGATATGAATATGACCGGCAGCCTGGACGGCATCAGTGTGGAAGTATACGCCCTTCTCTTTGCAGACAGCGCCGATCTCCTTGACAGGAAGGATAGTGCCGATCTCATTATTGGCATACATGATGGTGACAAGACAGGTCTCTTCCGTTATAGCTTCCTTTACCTGCTCGGCTGTCACCAGACCGGTGGAACTGACCGGCAGATATGTAACTGTATAGCCTTCCCGTTCGAGCTGAGCCAGAGTATGGAGCACTGCATGGTGTTCGATAGCAGTGGTAATGATGTGCTTCTTATTGCGGCGTGCACCTACCTTAGCAGCCGAGATGATAGCCTGGTTATCAGATTCGCTGCCGCCGGATGTGAAATAGAGTTCCTTGGGTTCGCAGTTAAGATGCCTGGCCATAGATTCACGGGCAGCAAGAAGATGTTCCGCCGCTTTCTGTCCCATGGTATGAAGGCTCGAAGGATTTCCGTAGGTATCTTTAAGAAATGGCAGCATAGCATCCAGTACCGCAGGGCTGACCTTGGATGTAGCCGCATTATCGGCATAAACAAACATACATGTGCTCCTTTAATCATCGAGGATTAAAGGCAGGGAATTAAGGTCGAAAAGAGGTGGGCTTAGTCTTGTTGACCTGTTCGAGAGCAGCCACGATAGTGGTGCCCGGTTCGACCGAATGAGTCAACCAGACATTACCGCCGATCACACAGTGATCACCAATGGTGGTCTCGCCTCCCAGTATGGTAGCTCCGGCATAGATGATGACGTGATTACCGATATTGGGATGACGTTTGTTGCCTTTGACCAGTGTTCCGTCCAGGTTCACTTCAAAACTCTTAGCGCCAAGAGTGACGCCCTGGTAGAGTTTCACATATTCTCCGATCTTCGTCGTCTCGCCAATGACGACGCCCGTACCGTGATCGATGAAGAAGTACGGGCCGACCGTAGCGCCCGGATGGATGTCGATGCCAGTCTTGGAATGAGCATTCTCAGTCATGATCCTGGGCATCAGGGGAACTTTAAGTTCATATAATACATGAGCGATCCTGAAAGTGCTGATGGCTTCGAATGCCGGATATGCCACCATGATCTCTTCTTTGCACTTTGCAGCAGGATCGCCCTCATAAGCTGCCTGTACATCGGTCTCGAGGAGCTCCTTGATATGCGGAAGCTCTGTGAAGACCTTATCGACTACGGAGCTACACTCCCCTTCATATCCCAGGAAACACAGACACTCAAGGAAGTTTGCTCTGATCCGATCCTTGGTCTCATCGAGATCATGCACAGCTGCGTCGGCATCGAATACATCCGGGTAAAGGATGCATCGAATATCGTTTAGGAGTCCGATAGTCTGCTTCTTCAGCTGTGCATAATTCATGATCGTGTCCTATTCCTTATAAAGGTCGGTGGACAGATATCTGTCGCCCGTATCAGGAAGTATTATAACAATATTCTTGCCGGCATTCTCAGGACGCTTTGCCAACTGGATGGCTGCCGTAACGGCTGCGCCGCTGGAGATACCGATCAGAAAACCCTCTTCAAAGCCGATCTGTCGGCCGGTCTCGAAGGCGTCTTCATTGGCTACCGGGATGATCTCATCATAGACTTTGGTATCGAGGATCTCAGGTACGAAACCTGCGCCGATACCCTGGATCTTGTGAGAACCGGCAACACCGGTGGAGAGTACTGCCGAAGTAGCAGGTTCCACTGCGACGACTTTGACGTTAGGATTCTTCTCTTTGAGGAAGTGTCCGGCACCTGTGATGGTACCGCCGGTGCCGACACCTGCGACGAAGATATCGACTTTTCCGTCGGTATCCGCCCAGATCTCGGGGCCGGTCGTTTCATAATGGATCTGAGGATTGGCCGGATTGACGAACTGGCCGGGGATGAAACTGTTGGGATTCTCCTCGTGCAGTTCCTGAGCCTTGGCAATGGCACCTTTCATGCCCTTGGCGCCTTCGGTGAGGACGAGTTCAGCGCCGTAGGCCTTCATGAGCTTTCGTCGTTCGATGCTCATGGTCTCAGGCATGACGATGATGATCTTGTAACCGCGGGCAGCGGCGATGCTTGCCAGGCCGATACCGGTGTTTCCTGATGTGGGCTCGATGATGACCGTATCCTTATTGATAAGGCCTTTCTTTTCGGCATCATCGATCATGGCTTTGGCGATCCTATCCTTGATAGAACCGGCCGGATTGAAATACTCAAGCTTGGCAAGGAGCTTGGCAGACAATCCGTATTTCTTTTCGATGTGGGCGAGTTCGAGAAGTGGCGTCTTCCCTACTAACTGGTCAACTGCTGTGTAGATTTTCGACATTTTATTTCCCTACCTTTTTAGTATGTTTATATTTATACCAATTAAAACATACCTTGTCAATAGGTTTTTATGATTTCTTTTCGACAGATTCAGAAATGATATCAGCAAGCGTGACACTGTCGAGGTAATCGTTGATCAGCTTATCCAGCTTGACCCAGACCGGCAGCGTCGAACAATGGTCGGCTCTGGGGCACTTTTCGTCCCCCAGCACGGGACAGCTCACAGGCGCAAGCGAGCCCTCGGTAAGTCTCAGGATCTCACCGACTGAATACTCATCCAGCTTACGGCATAGACGGTATCCTCCGCCTTTGCCCCTGAGGCCCTCGACCATCTTTTCCTTTACTAATGCAGAGATGATGCTCTCAAGATACTTTTCGGAAACGCCCTGATTCAGAGCGATAACAGGAAGTGATATGTACTTCTCAGGATCATGTCGGGAAAGCTCGATCATAATACGAAGCGCATATCTTCCGCGTGTAGAAATAAGCATTTGTTACCCTCCTTATTAATAAAAGAAGATAAACATATTATATTATAGGGTTTTTGAGATATAAAGATGTCTAAGAGAAAAGACGTTTCCACCAGGACTTTTTGACCGGTTCTTCCGGTTTCACTTCAGCCGGCGGCTCTTCCTTTGGAGCGGAAAGCAGCTGCACCTGGCTTTCGAGCGCCTTGATGCGTTCAGTGGCGGCTCCAAGCTGGGCAGCCAGAGCCAGATTCTTTTCCTGGAGAGCCATGATGATCTTCAGGCTGGATACGCTGTCATCAGCCGGAACGTTCTTCTGCATCTCATCGATGTTCTCTTCCTCATCATCAACGATAGTGCCGTTGATATCTTCAGGAAGCTCGAGGATGCGGTACTCTTCACCGAACTGACCCTTGATCTTGATGGCGCGGATCTTGCCGGCCTTGATATAACGTCGGATAGTACGGGTCGAAACGTTCAGTTTCTCCGCTGCTTCATTGATGTTGTAACCCTGTGAAGTCACTTCAGCCATAGTATTGACATTCTAGATGTAAAATTCAGCCTTTGTCAAGGGGTGCATAGCTATAAAAGAGGCATGTTGTCTATGGACAACAGTTAAGCAAGATCATTGACGCCGCTGTCATCGGCATCAGAAGATGATGCAGAAGCATCACGTCCCAGCGGAGGATTCAAAGGCAGGAGCAGTGTGTCACCGGGTTCTCTCTGCAGATATGAATGAGTGTAGCTGGACGGGAAGGAATAGATGACCTGTACCTTCGGATGCTCCAGACAGAAGAGGAAGACACCGACAGTCTGGGGCTTGGTTCCGAAAGGACCGACGATGATGTTATGAGTATCTTTGTACTCGTGATAGATCTCTTCGAGAGTATTCCTGACACCATAAGGAGAATCAGGAGGGACATCACGCAGTTCGACATTAGCCTGGGAGAGCAATGCGGCATTGTTCTTCTTGGCATATTCCAGATAGTACATATTACCGTCGCGGGGAGGATTGCTGATGAGTGCGATGGTATGCTCGGAATTGAACTGCTTCCAAACTGAAAGGCTGCGTTCGGGCTCGAAGCCCAGCAGCAGGATCAGAAGATTCGGCTTGTCGATAGTCATGCTGCCGAAGAAATTGGGGATAGTGGTGATCTGCTCTACACCGCGGGTAAGACGGGTGGCAGCATATGACTGAGTAGTATGGACAAGTCTGGGAAGACCAAGACTCTGCTCGGCTACGATGAAATAAAGGAGCTGGAGAAGATAGATCTTGGTGATACCGGAGATGTCCAGTGTGATATACGGTTCTTCGACATCCTTGGGTTTGACGCGGGGCCATATCGCCTTGATCTGAGCGATGGCATCGTTAGGATTGTCACGGTTGCAGTTGATGACATAGACACCCTCGACAGTGTGCTGCGAAAGCGCTGCCTGAAGTCGGGCGCGGTTTGCTTCGACTTCTTTAGTAAAGAAAGAATCCTCGATCTGGAGGATAATGGAATATCGGGTTCGGTAGGATGGGCTCAATCTGGATGCGGCGCTGGAACAGCGGGCTTCAAAACCGGCACAGCAGATGAATAGATCATCAGCACCATATTCATTCATGCTCTTCAACTGGGTGATTACTGTCGGTTCGCCGGTAGATTTCATATCAGCCTGTCCTAATTTTGTTTAATTCTATCCTATACTAAAAACTTGTGCAATTCAGCCGATTTAGCCATAAAAAAAAAGGACCTTGCAAGAAGGTCCTTTTTTCTATTAAATTGTCGTTCTAATTATTTGGCTGCGCCAATTTTGAACATCTTGGTGCCGCATTTAGGGCAGACACCCTGAGTTGCAGGTCGACCATTCTTCATGGTGATGGCCTTAGCGGACTTCATGGTCTGCTTTGCACGACATTTTACACAATAACCTTCCATATGGATAAAACCTCCTCAAAGATTTTTTGGTTTCCGACTGTAGCTAGCATAAAACAATCTCAAACGCCTTGTCAACAGGCACAAATAGCCTTGCAAGGCTCTACACGTCAATTTTTCGAATTTCAATCTCATTTTTATACGATGAAAAAATAATTCTAGGCATAAGACATTCTTAACCTTGAATAAGCACTTTGGATTTGTTATAACAAGGGCATGATCGACGCTCACGTACATATCTTTGCAGATGAATTGATCCAAAACAGGGGATCCGTAGATGACGCCCAGTTCACGGCCATGTACGGTGATCCCAAAGCCAAAATGGCCAATGCCGGAGATCTTATCCGTTACATGGATGAGAACGGCATCGAACGCGCCGTCGTCTGCAATATGACCTGGATCAAGCGTAAATATACCGATATCAACAATGAATATATCATGGAAGAATGCGCCAAATACCCTAAAAGGCTGCATCCCATGGTGTCACTTCCCATCGATTTCAACGAAAAAGATGTCTGGAAGATCATCCCCTATCTCGCAGCAGGTGCCGGCATCGGCGAACAGAGATTAACCAAAAAATTTCTTATAGATCCCGATTCTCCCCTGACTTTCCTTCATGACACCATCAAGGAAAACAATGCCGTGATGCTCATCCATACATCCGAACCGGTCGGTCATCTGTACCCCGGAAAAGAAAAAATGACTCCCGACGTTTTAGAGCCTTTTATCAAACGTTCATCTATTCCCTTGGTACTGGCGCATTTCGGCGGCGGAATCGGATTCTACGCGTTGATGAAAGAAGTCAAGGAATATCTCAGTAATTGCTACTTCGACACCGCCGCGACCCCCTATCTTTACTCCCCGGCGATCTATCCCCTGATGATCTCGTTGGTCGGGCCGGAAAAGATCCTCCTCGGGACCGACTATCCGCTCATGGGGATCAAGAAAGTGATGAAACAGATCGATGAGGCAGATCTCAGAAAGACCGACATCACTGCCATCACCCATAAAAACGCACTGACCCTTTTCTGGAAAGGCCGATGATGGAACGTCTCTTCATTGCGGTAAAACTACCTCAGAACGTCAAAGCAGCTCTCTCATCCTGCATAAATGATGTGATGAAGAAGACCAATTGCCCCATGACGCCCGTCAAAGATATCTCCATGCATATAACATTGGCATTCCTGGGAGATACCGATCCCAAAGAGATAAACGAGATCAAGACCGTTTTATCCGAAGTTGCAGCGGATCATAAAGGGTTTTCACTGGCCGTGGATTCACTGGGAAGCTTTTCTTCAAGCGGCGTCCCCAGGACCCTTTTAGCCCATATCGGAGGAGACAGCGAAGCACTTGCAGCTCTTCAGAAAGACGTAGCCTATGCACTGGATGAACTGGGACTCGATTATGACCGCAAGGCATTCAAGCCGCATATCACGATAGCACGTATCCGTAACGGCGCCACGCCTCAGCAGATAGCAGTACTCAAAAAGGTATACAAGGAAACATCATTGCCCGATACGGGTCCATTCGATGTTAAGGGATTTACTCTCTTCAAGTCTGACCTGACATATGCAGGTCCGGTCTACACGCCGCGGGCTGAATTCACGCTGACCGATTAGACCGTCTCTTCCTCGATCTTGACGTTCTCGCGTCCCAACTGTTCTACGAACAAGGATTCCATGTTGTCATCGCATTTTACACGTACACGCATGAGGATTTCCGTGATCTTCCTGCCTGATACGATGCGGTAGACCACTTCATCATTGCCTTTGTTCTGACTGATGAGATCAGCGAGCCTGCGCAAACGGTTGATATCATCATCGGCATTGCCGGTCTCAGTAAGCGTCAGTACTGCCCGCTTGCAGTTGGAATGGAGCATGACATTATGCGGATGAGTATTGGGAGCCGGCATCTCGATGGGTTCAGCTTTCACGATCTTCTGCGCTTCGGCCGCCTTCTTGATATATTCAGGAACAGCTTCATCGGTATTCCTAAGGGTATATATCCTGGCTTCCTTGCAGTTGATCTGGAAATTATCGTTACGCTTCTCGAGTTTTCCTGTAATATGCAGTACGTTCCCGACCTTCCACATGTCCGCCGTCAGTTCATAAGCCTTGCTCCAGCAGACCACTTCGATCGTTCCGGCGATATCCTCGATCTTGGCCGACATGCCCTTGTTGCCGGTCTTGGTATTCAATACCCTCGCTTCCGCCACGAGTCCGGCAATAGAGATATCGTTCCCTTGCATATCATCGTTGATGTCCACGATCTGGGTGACGCCGTCATTGGCAGCCTGCTCTGCATAAGGGCTGAACGGATGCTGCGACAGATATACACCCGTCAGTTCTTTCTCCCAGGCCAGGAGTTCAGCCAGGTCGTCTTCCTGTTCGTTCAGGATCTGAACTTTGGGAGTCGCGGTCTGTTCCCACATATCGAACATGGCAAACTGTCCCGAAGATTTGATCTTCTGGTCATGCTGAGCGATCTCAAGGACCTGTTCCATGATCCCCAGCATCGTACGTCTCCCGCCGAGATCATCCAATGCACCGGCTTTGATAAGGCTCTCCAGAACTCTCTTATTGATATAGGAAGTATCGTTACGTTTGACCAGATCTTCCAGTGATTCATATATTCCGTTCTTGTCACGCTCTTCGATGATGTGTTCAACTGCGGCCACACCAACATTCTTGATAGTGGAAAGGCCGAAACGAATTGATGCATGCTCCCCGCCGGTATCTTCCAGCGAGAAGGAAACCCGGGATTTATTGATATTGGGAGGCAGGACCTCGATACCGAGCCTGCGGCTCTCACTGATGGTAAGAGCAACTTTTTCAGGTTTATCCCAATAGCCTGCCATGATGGCAGCAAGGTATTCTTCAGGATAATGGGCTTTAAGATAAGCAGTCTGATAAGCTACGAGACCGTAGCTCACGGCGTGAGCCTTATTGAACGCATATCCCGCGAAAGGTTCGATCATGGCATAGACCGCTTCGGCGATCTCTCTGCTGTAACCATTCTTTTCAGCACCGTCCAGGAATTTCGGTTTTTCCCTGGCAACGATATCGGCTTTCTTCTTGGAGATGGCCTTACGGAAGATATCGGCCTGGCCCAGAGTGTAGCCGCCGATAGCCGTGACCATAAAGATGACCTGCTCCTGATAGACGATGATGCCGTAGGTCTCGCCAAGATACTTCTCCAGGATCGGATGAGGATAAACAGGAGTCTTCTCGCCGTGCTTGGATTTGATAAAGTCCGGAATATAGTCCAGAGGACCCGGACGGTATAAAGCCACTAAAGCGGAAAGATCAGCAAAACAGGTAGGACGCAGCTGCTTGATGAAATTGCGCATGCCGTTGCCTTCCAGCTGGAAGACGCCGATGGTCTCACCGTTGGAAAGCAGATCGAATGTCGCCTGATCATCCAGCGGAATGTTCTGTATGTCCACATCCTCCCCGCGGTGCTCTTTGACGAGCCGCTGGGTCTCAGAGATGATAGTGAGGTTAACAAGTCCCAGGAAGTCCATCTTGATGAGACCGATCTCATGGATATCATCCATATCCCACTGGGTCTGCCCGATCTCACCTTCAAGATCCTTGGTACAGCGCATGAGCGGAGTATATACGGTAAGCGGTTCCTGGGAGATCACGATGCCGGCAGCATGTACGCCTGTCCCACGTGCAAGACCTTCCAGATGCATTGCCTTATCGATGAGGTCATGAGCCACAGGATTGTTATCGTACATTGCCTTGAAATCAGGAGATGCCGGCGAATCCTTAGAGCCGTTAAGAGCAGAATCAAGAGTGACCTTCGGACCTTCGGGGATGAGGTTTGCGATGCGGTTCACGTCCGAAAGAGGAATGCCCAGCACTCGTCCGACGTCCCTGATGACGCCTTTTGCGCCTAACGTATTGAAAGAACAGATCTGAGCCACATGATCGGACCCGTACTTCTTCACCACATATTCCACCACTTCATGACGTCGGAGATAATCGAAGTCCAGATCGATATCGGGCATCTCTTTACGTTCGAGATTGAGGAATCGTTCGAATACGAGGTTGTGCTTCAAAGGATCGAGCTTTGTGATACCGGTACAGCGCAGGACGATACTGCCGCTGCCCGACCCTCGGACATTGACGGCGATATGATTGTCTCTGGCGAATTTAACGATATCACGTACGACCAGGAAGTATTCGGAGAACTTCAGCTGTTCAATGACATCCAGTTCATAATCCAGTCTCTTCTTGGCTTCCTCGTAGTTATCTTTGTAATAGGCATCCAGACCTTCGTAACAGATCTGTTTCAGATATTCATCTTCGGTAAGCCCTTCAGGTCTCTCCACATAAGGGATCACGGAACGTCCGAACTCCAGTTCCAGATTGCACATATCGGCGATCTTCTGGGTGTTCTCGATGGCATCCGGGATATCCTTGAACATCTCCCGCATCTCTTCTTCAGACTTGAAGTAGAAGTACGGACCGTCCATCCTCATCCTCTTCTCATCGTTCACCTGTGACTGGGTGCCGATACAGAGCAGAAGATCGTGATATTCCGCATCTTCCTTATAGAGATAATGGACGTCATTTGTGGCGACCAGAGGGATATCGAGTTCACGTGCCAACGGAATCAGGAACTGATTGGCATGTTCAACCTTGGGAATGGGATGCCTCTGGATCTCGATATAATAGCGGTCCTTGAAGATATTCTTATACCAAAGAGCCTGTTTCTTAGCTTCCTCCAGATCTCCTCGCAGGATGGCATCGGGCACTTCGCCCGCGATACAGGCAGAGGTACAGATGAGCCCTTCGTTGTATTTCTCAAGCAGTTCATGATCGACACGCGGTTTATAGTAGAAACCGTCCAGATTGGCTTCAGAAATGAGATTGATAAGATTATCGTACCCGGTCTTGTTCATAGCCAAAAGGATGAGATGATAACCGGAACGGTCTCCGACACCTTTGTTGAGACGTGAAGTCGCCGCGACATAGGTCTCGCAGCCGATGATGGGTTTTATACCGGCAGCCTTGGCGGCCTGATAGAACTTGATGACACCATGGAGCATGCCGTGATCGGTGATAGCAACACTGGTCATGCCCAGTTCTTTGGCACGCGCCATCAGAGGTTTGATGCGGCACATGCCGTCAAGGAGACTGTACTCTGTATGCAGATGCAGGTGAGTGAATGCCATGATGCTCCTCAGTTTTTTATGATGTCGGACTTATATTTTATCTCATTCCATGGACTTTTTTCTCCCCAAAAAACATAAAAAAAACGGCGGACTTCACGAGAAATCCGCCGTATGTGATGCCTGGAAAATTTTTATGCGAGGATCTTTTCAGCCTTATCGACATCATCACATTTGATGACGATCTGAGCCAGACCGGGAGCCTTATCCAAGTAGGTATAGAAGTAATCGATGTTGATTCCTTCGGCAGCCAAAGGCTTGATGATGGAATTGAGGAGACCGCCTTCGACATCGGGAGCGGTAGCACAGATAAGATCATCGACACGGACGGTGAAACCGGCAGCCTTCAATGCAGCGGCGCCAGCATCAGTATTATTCATGACCATTCGGACGATACCGAATTCATCGGTCTCGGCAACGGAGATGGCACTGAGATTGATCTTTTCGGCCTCGATCACCTTAAGGATCTCCATGAGTCGACCGGGTTTGTTCTCTGCAAAAACTGAAATCTGTTTGATCTTCATTTTCTTATCTCCTTATTCACCGAGTTCAGACCTGTTCACGATTCGCTTTGATTTGCCTTCGAATCGAGAGATGGTATGAGGCTCAACTAATTTTATATCAACTTTGATGCCAAGTGCACTCTGAAGTGCGGCATTGAGTTTATTCTTGATCTCGACAAGACCAGCCATCCTGTCAGTGAAAGCTGCTTCACCGACTTCGACACGTACTTCGATATTGTCGCAGACGAAACCGTCGCGTCGGTCGACAACGATCTGGTACTGAGGTTCGACACCAGGTACGGTGAGGAGGATGCTCTCGATCTGAGACGGGAATACTTTGACACCCTTGACCTTGATCATGTCATCGGATCGGCCGTTGATCTGGGCGATCCTGGCATGGGTGCGGCCGCAGGCGCACTTCTCATAAGTGATCGAAGTAATATCATGTGTTCGATATCGGAGTACCGGCTGAGCTTCGCGGGCGATATTGGTAAGGACCAGTTCGCCGACGGAACCTTCAGGAAGGACCTCACCGGTTTCGGGATTGATGATCTCAGGATAGAAGTAGTCCTCCCAGATATGCATACCGGCTTTAGCGGTACACTCTACTGCAACTCCGGGGCCCTGCATTTCGGTCAGACCATAGATGTTATATGCCTTGATACCAAGTTTGTTCTCGATATCAGTGCGCATATTAGTACTCCAAGGTTCAGCGCCGAACATACCATATTTGAGAGAACTCTGGGTAAGATCGATGCCGAGTTCTTTAGCGGTCTCCGCAATGATCAAGGCATAAGAAGGAGTACAGACCAAAGTAGTGGTCTTAAGGTCCATCATGAGCATGAGCTGTTTACGGGTGTTACCGGAGGATGTGGGAATGACAGTACAGCCAAGTTTCTGTGCGCCGTCATGGAGACCAAGGCCGCCAGTGAAGAGACCATAACCAAATGCGACCTGGACAGTATCATCGTTGGTGACACCGATGCCGCTGAGACCGCGGGCAACGGAATTAGCCCAAAGATCAAGATCGTTCTTGGTATAGCAGGAAACGATAGGTTTACCGGTAGTGCCTGAAGAAGACTGAATCCTGACGACTTCGCTCTTAGGAACAGAGCAAAGACCATACGGATAGGTATCGCGGAAATCTTCCTTGGTAGTGAAAGGAAGATTGGCGACGTCCTTCAAAGATTTGATGTGTTCAGGTTTGAGTCCCATGGCATCCATGTGATTCTTGTAGAAAGTCACGCCGTTGTATAAACGGGTGACAGTTGCCTGGAGCTTCTTGAGCTGAAGCTCCTCCAGGTCTTTACGATCCATTGTTTCAATTTTGTTATCTAACATTAATATCCCTTTTTATTTTGAGAAGTCAGTCAGTGAATCGACTGTCTTCCTGTTTAATTTTTTGATCACAGCCGTGATCAACTTGAGAGAATCATCAAAATCCGACCTGCGGATGATTGAATTGTGGCTGTGAATATGGCGAGTTGCTACCCCAATTGCAATCGTCGGAACGCCGATCCTGGACAGATGGATCATGCTTCCATCATTGGCTCCGCCTTCCATAGCTGAGAGCTGTACCGGGATCTTCAATTCGTCTGCAGTATCGATGACAAGGTCTCTCAATGCAGTGTTGGGGATGGTCCTGGCATCATAAGCCATGATGGAAGGGCCGCCGCCCATCTTCAAAGATGATTCGGACGGTTTGATTCCGGGAATATCCCCTGCAATATCTACATCCAATACGATGGCGACATCGGGCTGTATCATCTCTACGCTGGTCTTAGCACCACGGCATCCCACTTCTTCCTGCACTGTCATAGCAGCATATAAAGAATTGGGGTTGCCCTTGATGGACTGCATAGTTGCGATAGCAAGTCCGACACCGACTCGATTGTCCATTGCCTTTGCCATGTAGGTCTTTTCCTTCACGTTCAGGATATTGAATGATCCGACCGGAACGATAGGATCACCTACTCTGATACCTGTGGCTTTAACTTCTTCATCAGTCGTGGCACCGATATCGATGATGAGATCCTTGGCCTCGACTAATTTCTTGCGTTCTTCAGCGGTCATCAAATGAGGTGGTTTAGATGCAATGACGCCTTTCACTATGCCCTTGTTGGTATGAACCTCGACGAGCTGAGCTGGTAATACTTGGCTCGGCCACCCGCCGAGGCCAGTAAAGTGAATAAAGCCGTCTTTAGTGATGAGCTTGACCATGAAGCCGATCTCATCCATATGGGCAGCGATCATGACTTTAGGTGCAGTCCTGGTGCCAGCCTTATGACAGATGATGCTTCCGATCTTGTCATAGCTGACTTCACCACATTCTTTGAGATACTGACGTACAACGCTCCTGATACCCTGTTCATATCCTGAAGGACCGGGAGCTTCAGTAAGTGCCTTAAGGAGTTTTTCAGTATTATCCATGTTGTACCTCTAAAAACAATATAAATTGAATGGTAGCACTTTTATATTGAATTTATAAAGAACATCACACGTCGCATCATTTCATGCACAGAAAAGTGTCCCCATCGCCTGATAGAATCATCTCAATACCAGGAGGAAAGGAATGAAATCATCATATCCACCGCTATATGCTGTAGTCGGAGCAAATGATGGCCAGGAATATGACCGAGTCCTTTTCATCGAAGAAGATGAACTAAAAGATCTGAGTGACCGCATAACAATCTTCCGCTTCGATAACGGACTGCTGACGTTCGTAGGTGATGACTGTTGCATAAGATACAGTATGGAAGACGAACTACTGCTGCTGGAGCAACTGCTGACAGTACTCACAAAACCAGGCGTATTCTGCGTAGATTATGCGGATATAGTGAAAACTGCCAAGCCAGTATGTGAATTTAAATCAGCCACTTTTGATAAGAAGACCTTTTATAACGATATCCTGAATTGGGAGATCGATGATAAAGAGATCAAAAGCATCTTTTACCTCCTCAACGGAGATCTGGATGGTATTCCACTGAACGATCTCACATGCGTTATTGAAGAACTCCAGGAAAAACACCGTGATCCATGGCCATCCTTCAACATCATACACAATCCCGAAAGCGCAGAAGGCAAAGTCAGACTAAGCGTATTGATTGGCCAACAGCCATTTGATTGACGCACAAGTCCAATAAATTCTAAACTAAAATAGTTACATTTTAAGAAAGGAAGCACCATGAAAAAGTTTATTGCAGTACTCTTGGCAGTCGTCTGTATCGTCGCATGTCTTGGTCTTGGCGCATGTGCCGGCACCAAACTTAGCGGCAAATACGGTAATGCACTGGCCTACTTCCAGTTCTCTGAAGATGGTACCGTAAGCTCCAACCTTGCTTTCGGTCTCGTCAAATTCGATGAAGGCACCTACAAGGTCTCCGGCAAGACAATCACCGTCAAATATAAGAACAGCGAAAGCTCCTACACCACTATCACCATGACTTACGATGCCAAAACCGACATCATCACATATGACGGCACGCAGTATCCAAAGTTCGCTTAATACAGACGCTCCTTAGATAATAAAAAAACAGCCTCCGGGCTGTTTTTTTTTACAATTTGTCATCATTATGGATTAAAATAAATGATATGAAACTACTAAACACCGAGTCCCGAAGCGGATCGTTTATCATATTGCTCTACCTTGGAATAGAAGCCGCACTCTTTATAATCTCCGAAATAGTCCTGAGACTAACGGGGTCAGATCTCATCGGAGAGGTCCGTTATGCTGCAATCGTTTTGAATCTTCTGGTTGCCGGCATTTGGTTCTTCCGCTACGGTATACAAGAGATCAAGAATCATTCCAATATTCTGATCGGCGGACTTCTGATGACTGCAGTCGCCGATATCTTCCTGACACTCATCGGAACCGAAAACTTCTATCTTCACGGTTTTATCTGTTTTTGTATCGTCGAACTGATCTATGCACTATATCTGAAGACCAGTGCATTCGGATATCTTATTCGCTTCAACATCTATATCATCGCACTGATAGTCTTTGTCCTGACCGGAAAAGCCACTGTCGTATACTGCGCAGGCCTTCTGAATATCGTCCTGGTCCTGACCAATGCACTGAGTGCATGGGTCACCGAAAAGATGCCGACACCGCTGTACTTCAAACTCGGTCTGACGCTCTTTTTCCTCTGCGATATCTCAGTAGTGGGCTGCGGTGCAACGACCGGAACGGCCTATGAGGTCTTCTACACACTGGAATGGTTGTTCTACGCACCATCGCAGGTACTGATCACACTCAGTTACTTGAAATCGATTCAGGAATCTTACTGACCTATTATCAAGGCCTCTTGAAAATCGTTACCAGATATGACGACATGAACAATGCCGCCATCGCTATACCTATCGGATACCCGATATAGGCACTTAGCCTGAACCCCTCGGGAGCCATCAAGATATATGTCGTACTGACAGCTGTCATGAAGGCCGCCGGAATAGCGGTGATAAATGACACCGATCGATGCTTGTGAGTCCTGACAAGGAAAGCTGTGGCTACCCACAGTGCAATCATAGCTAGCGTCTGATTGCTCCAGGAGAAGTAACGCCATAGCACGTTAAAATCCAGCTGCGTCAGTACTGCACCGACAAACAGCAACGGCAAGGCAATGATAAGACGGTTGCGGATAGGTTTCTGATCAAGTTTTGTGATCTCAGCCAGGATAAGTCGGGCCGAACGAAAAGCCGTATCGCCTGATGTGATGGGACAAGCAACGACACCAACTATAGCAAGGATGCCGCCCACAGGCCCCAACATGCCCGTAGAAATATCATAGACAGCACCTGACTGACCCAGATTGGTAAGTGCAACCTGTAAACCACCGGTAACACCATAGAACGCCACACCGCCTGCAGCCCAGACCAGTGCGATCACTGCCTCGGAAAGCATGGCGCCATAGAATACCTTGCGGCCATTCATTTCTGACTTGATACATTTAGCCACCATAGGCGACTGCGTAGCATGAAAACCGGAAATAGCGCCGCAGGCCACAGTGATGAACATGAACGGCCAAATCGGAAGTCCTTCAGGATGAAGGTTCTGCAATGTGATCTCCGGAATAGTGTAGCCACCGATGATGATACCGATAACGATACCTACAGCCATCAGGATCAGGATTGCTCCGAATACCGGATATAACCTCCCGATGATCTTATCGATCGGCAGGATCGTAGCTAAAACAAAATAAACAAGTATCACAATGACCCAGAAAGTGTTGCCCAGTGCATCCGGAGTCAGCCTGGACAGAAGAGCAGCAGGAGAAGTGACAAATACCGCACCGACCAATATCAGAAGCAGTAATGAAAAAACTCGCATGATCCATTTCGCACCGGTGCCAAGATAGATACCGCTGAGTTCAGCTATAGATGCACCCTGGTGTCTTTCACTGATCATGCCGCACATGTAATCATGAACGCCGCCTCCCAGTATGCTTCCAAAGATGATCCACAGGAATACGACCGGGCCGAAGCAGGCCCCCATGAGCGCACCAAAGATCGGACCGGTCCCGGCAATATTAAGAAGCTGGACCAGATATGCTTTCCAGGTGGGCATGGGAATGTGATCGACACCATCGTGATGGGAATATGCTGGAGTCTCACGATCATCAGGCGCAAACACCTTTTCGACTACCCTGCCGTACAGGAAATAGCCTGCAACCAAGATACCAAGTGAGAGAATCAGAGAAATCATACTTTTTCTTTCCCGCTGACTATTTTAAACCAAAACAGTAAACATTGCAGAGAGGAAAAAAGAAAGTTTGAAAAAAAATGGTGGGCGGTATAGGACTCGAACCTATGACCCCCTGCGTGTAAAGCAGGTGCTCTAACCAACTGAGCTAACCGCCCGAAAAGGCTCAATTATTCTATATTGAGTTAGCTGTTCTTGTAAAGTTAAGAGAGCCTCCCGGAGACAGTGGGGTGTCCGTCTCCGGAAGGACAAATCAGGGGGTTATGACAATTCCAAAGGAATGATCGAACAGTAATCCTTATCCTTATAATCGAAAGACAGCATCTTCACTTTGACACCGAAATACTTGCTCAGGTTCTCTTCCGTAATGACATCTTTGGACGGACCAAAGAGATACGGCAGATTAGGACCGAGCATGAGAGAGATGTCTCCCAGTCTCAGAGCATGTTCAGGATAATGAGTATTGACGATACATCCCAGTCCCTGATCACGCACGATCTTCTCAAGCATGCCGATGATGAGCATCTGATTCTTGAAGTCGAGGTGTGATTCAGGTTCATCGAGAATGATTATCTCAGGTTTGGACGCCAGTGCCCTTGCGACCATGACGAGCTGGAATTCACCGCCCGAGAGGTTATTGCACGGCTTCTTATACATATGCGCGATACCGACCTGTTCCAACGCTTCCATTGCGATGTCATAATCGGTCGAACTAGGTGTGGAATAGACATGCATATGGGATGCTCTGCCTAACAGCACCATATCGAGTACCGAATAAGCAAACCTGCTGCCGGTACTCTGAGGAACATAGCCGATCCTTTTCCAGAAAGCTGTATGCTTCATCTTCTTCATCGATACGCCATCGACCAGCGTTTCGCCGCTCATCCAAGGCACGAGCCCTGTGATGCATTTCAGAAGCGTGGTCTTACCGATACCGTTGGGACCAAGGATAGTGAGGATCTGTCCGTTGGAGACATCAAAGCTGATATCCTCGTGGATGATCCTTTCATTGGAATATCCGAATTTACCGTGGCAGATTTCGATCTTCATTACTTCCACTGGCCTCCGGATTTCTTCAAAAGATAAGCAAAGAACGGAGCACCGATGATGGCTGTCAGGATCGACAGCGGAATCTCAGACGCACTGACCGTTCTCGCGATGGCATCGATGATCATCAGATACGCACCGCCCACAGCAATACATGCCGGGATGAGGTCCTTGTGGTTGGGACCGACGATGGATCTGCAGATGTGCGGAATAACGAGACCGATCCAGCCTACGATACCGCAGACAGAGACCGTTGCCGCCGTGATGACGGAACAGCAAAGGACGACGATGAGACGCGACAGTTTCAGGTTAACGCCCATAGCCTTGGCCTCATCTTCATCCAATGAAAGGATGTTGATCCTCCAACGGAATACGACCAAGACGACGATACCGATGATGATCAGAGGCGCTGAGTGCCAGACATCAGCAAAAGATCTATTGGCAAGGCTTCCCATGAGCCAATAGGTGATAGTCGGAAGCTTGCTGAAAGGATCAGCGGTAAATTTGATCGCCGATATCAGAGCCTCAAAGAAGGCCGACGTGATCGTACCGGCAAGGACAAGCGTATATATAGACGCCTTCCCCTTGCCCACTTTGCTCACCATGAACGTGACGGCAACAGCCACAAGACCCATGATCACAGCAGAAATCTGTGTCAGGAAGAGATTCTCGACCAAAAGGATAGCGAGCGCAGCACCAAAGCCTGCGCCGCTGGATACACCCAAGACCTGCGGACTGACCAGGGGGTTACCAAACATGCCCTGCAATGCGGCACCCGATATGGCAAGACCGGCGCCGACCAGAAGACCCAAGATGATCCTTGGAAAGCGCAGAGCCATGACCGCTGATTCCTGGAAAGCTGTATAGGTGCCAGTCGGAGCGACACCGAACAACCCCATGAAATGATCCCACAGGATCTCGATCACTGTATTGGGAGCGACCTGGAATCGTCCGCAGCAGAATGACAACAGGAATACCAGAAGAGGCAGTGCAATGAGCACTGCCTTCTTCCACCAGGCAATTTTAAAGTCTCTTTTTACATTGTTAACAGATAATTCTGTATTCATCTTACCTATTTGACATAGTATGCTGCATCACTGGAAGGATTGAAGACCATATTGAGCTCTTTATCAGAGAGTTCATAACCGTAGAAAGTCTTGTAGTAATCTCTGACTTCCTTCTCCATGTCATACTTGTAGTATTCAGGATAAGTCTTGCTGGCGATCCACTTGAGCATAAGGGCGGAATCAGAAGTAGGAGTGAACCATCGGTAGATACCCAGAGGATCCTTATAGACATGTCCGTCCTGAACAGCCTTGATACCGCTCCAGTCCTGACCTTCGAGCTTATTATTGTAGAGATCATCCGGCTGACAGGTAGTGAATGTGGTAATGAAGATATAGTCAGGATTCCACTGCATGATCTGTTCCATGCTGACAGCAGTGACGTTATTACATTCGGCAGCTACGTTAACAGCACCAATCGTCTCGATCCAATACTGGCTGTAGAGATTGGAACCAGCTACTTCAAGGGTATCGCCCTGATCTCTGTAGAGGAACATTACCTTTTTCTTCTCGGTAATGGTCTTGGCAATATCCTTGACTTCCTGAGCAGCCTTGCGACCCTCTTCGATGATAGCCTTGGCACGGTTCTGTTCGCCCATGACCTGACCGATAAGGTCTGCCCAGTCTGCAAAAAGTTCGATGGGATCGGTGCCATTGGTATTGAGACCGACTGCGGTGATGCCAGCAGCTTCAAGGGCATTGATCTCATCAGTATTCTTGTTGAGACAGAAGACGACTTCAGGATTGAGCTTCATGAGCTCTTCGATGTTGGTGTCATTATTAACGATAAAGTTCGTAGGAACGTTAGCAATCTCAGGACAAAGGATCACGAACATGGATGCCAATGCGGCGGCTCGTGAAGAGGGGTTCATACCGACCAATGTATCGATATTGCCGGTGACAGCGAAATATGTGGCCGGCAGAGGTCGGACTGAAGAGAAAGCAACACGTTCATATTTCTTCTTGATAGTGACAGTTCGTCCAGCCTGATCCTGGACAGTATACGGATAAGACAACGGTTTTACTTCGGGTTCATCAGGTTTTGTAGTGGTATTGTTATCACCGGTAACAGTTACGGTCTTAGTTACAGTAGTGGTCGCAGTCTTAGTAACGGTAGTGGTCTTTCCTCCTGCGCATCCGACAAACATACTGGAAAGCAGTACGATCGACAGGACTACAGCAAGGATCTTGCTAATTTTGCTCATTAATTGTCTTCTTTCTTTGTTTTGATTTCGATGACCTTTAAAAGATCATCAGGAGCATTGTTCATGATGGCATCTGCCAATTCATGACGAACCCGTCTGAGACCCGCAAGGTCTTCATCAGACATAGGTTCTCCCGCTGCTCGGCGTTGTGCGGGCAGTTCCGAGTAGTAGTAGAAGTCTTTGGGCACGATACCGTCTTTGACTGCCAGACAAAGGATCTTATCCTTGTATCCCAATTCAAAGTAGTACCTCCCTTTTCCGCCCGGAGTGGGTGGAGCAGGTTTGTCTTGAACCTTGCTTAAATCAAGATCTAGAGCGCCTTTGGAACGGACGCGCATGACCATCTCAGTTGCATCAATGACGCCCTGTCCGCCCAGACCGATACCGCTCAGAAACGAAAAGTATCCTCTTTCGGGAATCTCATCAGTAAGCTTCGGAAAACCCCACAGCATGATCTTGTATGCAAGAGCGACGCCTCCGATCATCGAATGACCATGATACTTCACGACATCATCGTAACTGATAGTGAGGATATCGTTCCCATCCTTGACCTTTAATGGGGAATTTTCAAAATCCAAACCTAAATCACCTCCAATTCATTAGAAAATTTGATTACTTCGATAACATTATCTTATTATTGTTATTCATTTTCAACACCGATCAAAACGAATAACTCCAATAAGACAACAACAAAGAAAGAAGACTATCCGGGGATACAGCGGGGGTGGCCGCCGTATCCCCGGCCATGAGTGGCACAGAAGGATCAGCTATTTATGGTAGTATCCGGCATCACTTGACGGATGGAAAACCATGTAGAGTTCCTCATCAGTGAGCTTATGATTATAGAATCGTTCGTAAAATTCACTGACTTTGGTTTCCATGTCATATTTGTAACGATCAGGATAGATCTTGCTTGCGACCCACTGCAGCATTAGCGAAGAATCAGCGGTTGGAGTAAACCAGCGGTAGATGCCCAGGGGATCCTTATAGACATGTCCGTCCTGGACAGCCTTGATGCCGCTCCAGTCCTGACCTTCGATCTTGTTCTGAAGGATATCTTCCGGCTGACAAGTCGTGAACGTGGTAATGAAGATGTAATCAGGATTCCACTGCATGATCTGTTCCATGCTGACAGGAGCAACATTATT
>JAEEGF010065995.1_pt1 | contig 26205 bp, 19 predicted proteins | sample 9134171 | NCBI WGS metagenome assembly JAEEGF01 (sample SAMN16246542, study PRJNA631951) | gut metagenome | biome: gut microbiome; feature: rumen; material: AP-attached | host: Bos | place: Iran: Karaj | collected 2018-10 | reverse complement strand
ATTTATCGCCCATCAGGACAGGCCATATGTTGTTAATCTTAGTAAGGCACTTTACATAAAAAAGATTCCTCTTGAGCAGATTTATTGTTGCGGAGTGTATGGGCTTCCTAAAGATACAGTTGCTGCCAAACCTCGCAGCGACATAGAGGTATACAAAGATTTAGATAGCATTCCGGAGAACAAAGCTGTCATTCTTTCGCCATATGCCAAATCTGTAACAGCTATAGATCCTGCGATATGGAAAAGTGCTGTGGAGTACTATGATTCGGTGGGTTACAAGTGCTATACGAATGTAGTAGATGACGAAGAGCCACTACCCGGGACTGAAGCTATCTCGCCTTCGCTGACCGAGATTAGGTCGGTGGTGGAAAGGGCGGGAACGTTCATTGGAATACGAAGCGGGCTTTGTGATATCCTGCGTGAGGCAAAAGCCAAAAAGATAGCTCTTTATCCGGATTATTACTACAGTGATACCAAATGGAAAGCCATAGATATGTATTATCTGAAACAGTTCGACTCAAACATAGTTGCAAAGGAAAGCATTGATTGGAGTAAAACCTGAACGTTATATGGACTCAATGGAGAGAATATATGGGAGATGCGCTGATTCTATCTACATTACCTAAGACATGGATATTTGATATTGATGGAACGATAGTCAAACATAACGGGTATAAGCTTGATGGATATGATACATTGCTTCCGGGTGCACGGGAGTATATTGAGGCTATTCCCGCAGAAGATAAGATCATCATTCTTACTTCCAGAACAGATGAGTATAAGGAGATGACGCTTAAGTTCCTTAAGGATAATGACATACGCTATGATGAGATTCTTTTTAATATGCCCTATGGTGAGCGTATACTTGTAAACGACAGGAAACCATCAGGACTTGAGATGTCTGTGGCAATCAATATTGACAGGGATGAGTTTGTGCTTCCGGATATTATCAGGGAAAAATGATCATTGTTTTGAATGGGGAGATCAGCTGTGGATAGGCTATCTTTTGAAAAAACGTATTTTGAAGATAAAGAAAGTTCTGGCTTCTATGTGCCGGAAATGATGAAAAGAGCATGGGCAGCGCATCTGAAGATATTGGATGAGCTGAAGATTCTCTTTGATAAGTATAATCTCAGGTATTATGCAGATTTTGGAACTCTCCTTGGTGCAATCCGGCATAATGGTTATATTCCGTGGGATGATGATCTTGATATTTCTATGCCCAGAAAGGATTTCAATATCCTTCTTGAGCATGCTGATGAAATTGGCGGCGGGTTGTTCATTCGTAGCATTTACAATACAGAAACCTATTATAACTTTCATGCTGTTGCAACTAATTCCGGTGGTTATGAAAAGTTTGAATGGGACGAAAAAAGGATGGATGATTTCTGTGGCTGCCCATTCTTTTGCTATTTGGATATTTTCCCGCTGGATTATATATACAGGAATCCCAGGCAGTACAAGATTCAGAAAGATATGTACTACATCGCATATAAATGCGTTTATGACTGCGTAAGTATTGAAGAAAGGTATTTTCAAGGGAAACTTATAAGATTATCTGAGCTTAAGGCTGTCGCATCAGAAAAAAGAGTAGATGCTGCGGGAATGTTGATGATCAGGGAATTACTTCAGAATCTCGAGACTCTTCGAAGCTACCTTAGAAGATATCTTCCGGCTGCGGTGTATTTTTTGAATGATAAGAAACTTAGAAACCAGTTGTGCAGGATTACAGATAAGATTGCTCAGATGTGCGATGAAAAGGATGCGGACATGGTTGACTACTGTCCACACATGGCCAACACGATAGATAAACTGTGGCGCCGCAAGGAATGGTTTTCAGAGTCTGTAGAGCATCCTTTTGAGAATACTACGATACCGGTGCCTAAAGATTATATTGATGTTCTGATAAGTCGTTTTGGAGAGGATTATATGACTCCAGTGCGGAATGCCGCTGCACACGAGTATCCTTACTATAGGACTATGATAGAGGTGCTGGTGGATGGTGATACCGGCGAAGTCTACCCGGAGTATAAACAGAAGGCAGAGATAATTGCAGCAGTTGACTCCTTGATAGAATATCAGACGCAGATGAGCAGAAAGGCTTATAAAGGCGCCTATGGCATTGCAAGAAACATGCTTGAAGAGCTACAGGAGAGCGCTGTTGCCATAGGGAATGCTATAGAGGATAGAAAGGGCGAAGGCGTGTGGCTTATAAAGCCACTTGAAGAATACTGCGAAGGAATATATGAATTTTATACTGCAATTTCTAATGTTCAGGCTGCGGCTTCTGATTTTGAGGATGTGAAAGAGGCGGATAGACGACTTTCAGAGCTGGCAAATAAGGTCAGAGCTATATTGGTAAAAGGTTATCATCAGGATGTTCCTAAGGATTGGATTGGCAGACTTACTAAAGTGGATGGAACAAGGAAAAAGGTCATCATCTATGGGCTGTCAGCTATTGAACTGATTGGACATAGCAGACTAAGTCCGCAGAAAATGCTTAAGGCTTTTGAAGAATTTGACAAAGTGAGCGATGAATTCTGTATTATTCTCTGTATGCCCGCAAAGTTGAAAGAGCTACTATATAAGTGTCACCTCGGTATGGCCGGTGCTTATGATGAAGCTGTTGAATTCTGCAAAGCTAAGGATTATGTCATTGTTCCTGAAAATGAGGAGCTTGAGCTTGTGGTTTCAGTTGGTGATGCCTATTATGGAGATGAGTGTCCGCTCCTTGAAAAGTTCAAAGAAACCGGAAGACCGGTAATGATACAGGATTATATGAATTAGAAATACATTTAGAAATACGACTAATCTGGAATCGGATTCCAAATTAGTCGTATTTTTATTATGGTTTTATTATGGTTGACACCAAAATGCTTTACGTTGGGTACGGGTATGTGTTATCCTCATATCGTTCGCAATAAATCTATTATTGCATTGTATATGTATCGAGGATAGACATCTGAACGTTTCGTTCTTGATTCCCACGTATTGAATTGTTTTACAAGTTTGTAGCTTAGCTTCTTTGTATTGTGATTTACGGCGCAGGCTATTTGCAATATATGTGCAGTTGATGAGGCCTACAGGGAAAAGACTGTTACGCTTGACCAAATTTCGGCCGGCACAAATGAAGTAGAAAGCTATTTTGATTACGTATCAGGCCGACAGTTGGAAGTTATCGATGAATTGCTAAATGCAACTGATGGAGAAATTACAGATTTTGGCTGGATGCTGAAAAGAGTCAGGCAATATGGTATTTTCTGCTTTCAAGCCGACTGGATGAAGCTTGAAAATGATATCTGTTGGGCGGTTTGGGGCCTCCAACAGATTCCGTAAGAATTTGCTGCTTTTTGCAATCATATTTCCAAGCTGGAAGTTCATTCAGCGATTGAAGTTGGGGTATACAGGGGAAGAAGTGCTTTTTTTATCTGCGCAGTCTTGGCAAGGAAGAACACAAATCTGACTTATTCGCTGATAAAGTATTTTTGAATTAGCACCGAATGATGACACTTGCTGCACTCATGCCCAGTCAGTCGGTTTTATTTCAATTGGCTCCAATATAGGTAGATCTACATGTGTGCTCAAAAATGTTGACATATATATAGGATAGTAGGTGATCTTGCCATCTGTTGTTAAGTCATATCCGGTAAAAACAAAAGCTTCTTCTATATCAAATTCGCTATTATAGGTAACATTACTAATAGCGGAATGAACATAATAATCTTTTCCGCTTTTGACTTCTATAGGCACAACTTTTCCGCCATATTCGACTACGAAGTCTAATTCTCCGAGTTTTTTACTGTTATAGTAGTAAACATCAAATCCATGGGCAGTCATTTGCTGTATTACAGCATTCTCATATATTCCACCAAGATTAGCGTTTCCATCGCCGAAAAGGATCTCTTTGCGCAGTGCGTCATCACAAGCTTGTGTCAAAAGACCAACATCTGAATAATAGAGTTTAACAAGGCTGCTCTTTTCATTTAACTTAAGGGCAATCTTTGGTTCGGTTACATTAAAAGAGGGTAATACAACGCCTGCTTTATACAGCCATAAAAAAGAGTTCTCGAGCTTGTCAAAACGCAAGCCTTTTTTTATGTCTGCGTAGTTAAAACGGCGATTTTGCTTAAGTAGTTGCCCTGGGATCAGGTCGTAAATGGAAGTTAGTAAAAGCTTCTTGTCGTCTTTCTCATATTTTGTAAAATCTCTTTTATAGTACTGCATGATGTCGCGCTGAATGCTGCCGACAGTGCTGATATTTCCGGTAGAAACAAATTCCTGAACAGCGTCAGGCATGCCGCCAACAACAAGATATCGATTGAACAGCTGCATCATCTTTTTATGTATAAGCTCTCCAAGCGGCTTTTTATTATCAAAGCATTCTTTGAGATGTGCAATGACTTCTTCAGTAACTCCGGACGCAGTTATGAACTCCTCAAAATCAAGGGGGTACATAGTCTTTTCGGTAACATAACCTACCGGAGCAGATCTTAGAGCCTTTAGTTCAATCCCAAGTAAAGAACCACTGAGCACAAATTTGAACCTGCCATCATCTACCCAGAATTTTACTTTTGTAACAACGTCTCTTTCTTCCTGGACTTCATCTATAAAAACTATAGTCTGATTCTCAATAAAACTATGACCGGTAGCTGCAGACAGATTGATGATCAGATCCTGAACAGAGTCTGATTTGGATAGTGCAAGGCGGGCATCGTTATTCTCTATCAGATTAACCTCAACGAAGTCACGGTTTGATTGCTGAAGGCACTTCCTAATGGAATATGTTTTACCTACTTGCCTGGCACCATCAATAAGTAAGGCCCTTCTATCGTTATTGATCCAATTTGTAATTTCTTTTTCTATCTTACGAGTAAGCATAAATACCTCCGGTAGGATATATATGCTTATTATATCATTGGCCATACACTTTTTCCATGATTTGGAAACTTGAAACGACACTTTTTCCATGCAAAATGGCGCTAAAATTAGCAGTTATGTAAAAGGTGCATAAATACATTAGTTTAAAGCTTATAAGCGCCGCTTAATCTCTTCAGTCAGCATATCAGGTCGTTCTTCGAAAAAATTCTTATTGAATTGTTGCTCGACTACCGGGACTTCTGAGATATAATCATACATTTCAGTGTTATAACTAATAGGTATTTCGTATTGGAACTCCATAAAAAGGTCAAGCTTGTTACTATAAGATTTTGTGATAATGTTTACGCGGTCCGTATCTATTCCATGCTCTAGATAATAATCTCTGACTGCCTGAGGAGTCGGTAAGAGCGCATAGTCAACAAGACCTCTGTTTTTTACCAGCTCAAGGCGTTTAACTTCCTGCTTAATGATTCCATTGTCTTCAAGGCGAAGAAGAGAGGCTCTGTTCATGGGGGAATAAATTTCATAAAACATAGAATTACCGTTGTCATATATGGGAGCCAAAGAGATGAATTTTAGGGTTTCTACATCTCTAAGAATGCCAAAGTTGTGCCAGTGCCTGTCTGAATTGGTGATGATAAAATCGGTCATGATCATATAATCCAGAAAACTTTGCACATAGTCTCTATCTAGACCGAAGTCAGCGCATGTTTTTATGAATTTCTCATACTCTCTTTTGCCATCGTATTCAGAATATGGGTCGTAACCTCCTGTCACTTCAAATCCAGGGATTAGTTCAGTGTTTTCATCGGTGAAGTATTCGCATCTGCATATACTTATGCCATTTGAATCAGTATCAAGGGTGTATGGGACGTTCTCCTTGAAATTCTGCTGCTTGTGAAGAAGGGTGGCGAAGCTTTCGTTAATGTTTTGAAGGCTGTCTTTATATTTGCTATCGCTATATTTATTAAGGTACCAGATGCCTTCAATTCTTTGAGAATACTTATCGAGATTGCCACCGAGAGAGGTGTCCTTTTGATTGGAATAGTGGACCCGCCCGTCGCTGCTGTGGAAATGAATAGCTTTATCGCCATTTTGAAAAAGATTGACTTCTTCCCAAGATAGATCTAACTCCGCCGGAGAGAGCCAGTAGGCATCGGTCAGGCTAAGGGCAAGATTTTTCATGAGCAGCTCGCTGGGAGAGTGGCAGTCATATAGCTTTAGAAGTGAAATAAGCCTTGCACGTCCCTCCGGGATTGCACGGTTTTTCCACCAGGTAAAAAGGTGGCGTTCATCTTTTGAACCCAGAAAAGGCATCCTGGCAGGATTTATTATTTCGTAATTCTCTATATCTCCAACAGCACTTAGCTGGAGGATGGCAACATCATGATCTTTGTGTTTCAGGATGAACATTCTGTTTTCTTGCATAATACTTTTGTACCTCATTTGAAAAAGTATTTATTCTGATATGTCTTTCTACCGAAAACCCCATTCTGGCAAGCTCTATTCTGTCAATCCCTTCATTGCCGGGAGTATATGTTTCATATTCAAATTCATATTTTTTCTTTTTGTAAAAATAGGTGACAGTGTAATTTGCACCACATGGTGAATAGCTAAAATGTATACCTGTCCTGGTATGATATTGGCCGGCATTTGGGAGCGAGTAGTTTTGCTCGGATTTTGTTGATTTTTGAGGACTTTCCTTGGACAGCCTGTCGGCAGTTTCATCAACGATGGAAGCTGCGGTAATAATATAATCACGTATCTTGTCATAGGCGCTTTCGTTGACGTAAATCATTGGCGCTATCTGAGTTTCTTTTTTGGTGAAAAAATGAATGTCGTATTCACCGGAAGAATCCCGTGGAATAAGGTAAAATAGATATTTATGCTTCGGACTTATGCCTGTGGCGTTGGCTAGAAGTCTTGTATTTTTAACATTTTCTCCGGATTCTTCTGTGATTTCGGGAGATATATCAACAAGACTGAGGAGTCTGAGATCATTATCAATGCCTTCTATTTCTTGTTCATTTTGTTCCTTGTCATTCAGTGATTTTTGGCAGAAGGCAAGCTTTTCCTTAGAAAGATGTACTGATGTCATCTTACTATAAGCGTCACGATACTGAAGGTAATATGTTTTCTTTCCCCGAATGTTCTTTGCTGTAATATATCCCGGAAGCGCACATCTATCGATGGCAGACGCAAGCTCCTTACGCTTATTGAGTAAATGAAGTTTTTTATTTTTTAAGTCTTCATATAGATTTGACATAAACAACCCTCATTTGAATAAATATATGTAAATTGTAGGTTGTTTTATGCTTGTAGTCAAGGATTTATAACGCTAAAAACATAGGTATATTGGGATGATGGGCATAATTAGAATTAGCTCAGAAATGAATTCATCGTTGTTCATAATAATGCAGCTTGCTGACCTCAACTTCAGACAGCAAGCCGTATTTCGATAGGCTCCAATATCGGTAAATCGATATGTGCGATTAAAAAATGTTGACATGCTTAATAGCATTGGCTATACACTTTTTCCATGAATTAGAAGTGATATTTGACACTTTTTCTATATGAAAACACATTAAAATCAGCAGTTATGTAAAAATGGCATCAAAAATCCGACTAATCCGGAATCAGATTCCAAATTAGTCGGAGAGTGTGGAATGCTTAAAGATTAAAATAGTGTTTATTGCTCCTGATATTAGTTTTAAAAAGCCTTATATCAGGAGTTTTCTTTTCGTCGAAAAAAATAATACTATAAATCACAAAATATTGCTTGACACATAATACTATGTGACATATAGTGTTATGCAACAGGAGGTACTAAGATGGAAAATCAAATGAAGCGAGGACTACTTGATGTGTGTGTCCTGGCGGCCATCAAGAGTGAAGACTCCTACGGATATCAGATTGTGAAGGACATGAGTGCCTATGTGGAGATATCGGAGTCAACTCTTTACCCGATACTTCGAAGGCTGGAGAATCAGCAGCTTTTGACGGTGAGGTCGGCAGAGCACAACGGAAGGCTCAGGAAGTACTACCACATTACCCAGGCGGGGCTGGACCGGCTCAAGGCCTTTGAGGAGGAGTGGAAGGAACTTATGAAAATCTATGAATTCGTGACGAGAGGGGAAAAAGATGAATAAACAAGAGTTTACCGATCAGCTTACCGCAGCGCTTTGTGGTCTTTCTCAGGAAGATATCAAAAGATCTGTTGATTTCTATATTGAAATGGTAGATGACAGGATTGAGGACGGAATGTCTGAAGAGGAAGCGGTTGCAGCTCTGGGGAGTATCGATGAGATAAAGGGCAGGATACTTGAAGAGATTCCTATATCCAGGATTGTAAAAGAGAAGATTACTCCCAAGAGAAACTTCAGTGCCGTGGAAATTATACTTTTGATACTGGGAGCTCCGGTGTGGATTCCGCTTCTTTTGGCATTTATAATCGTATGCCTGGTGCTGTACCTGACTTTTTGGATCATTATTCTTTCGTTGTATGTCGTTGACCTTTCGGTATTCATTTCAGGAATAGCCGGGATCGTGGCAGCAATAATAAATCCCTATGGAGTTGGGACTGCAGTGTTTACGGCCGGGTGTGGAATTGCACTTTTAGGCGTGGCAGTGCTTCTGTTCTTTGGATTTAACCAGATCAGCAAGGGGATGCTTTATATCAGTAAGAAGATAGGTCTTGGAATTAAAAAATTATTTATCGGAGGAAAGGCAAATGAGAACTGAGAAAAAGATTGCGATTATTGTTTCTGTAGTACTTGTGTTTTTTGGTGCGGTGATGGCGGCTTCAGCTTTCAGGTCTGCCGCTTCTGAGGTGAAAAATTCCTATAAAGACGAAGACTATCAGGAGAAAAAAATAGAAATAGCGGAAGCGTTTGACGATATGGAGATAAAGCTTCTGGACAGGGATCTGGAGATTTTAAGATCAAATGACAGCAAGGCATATTTTGAATGCCGCGAGAGTAAAAAAGCTAAGTTCGAGGCTTATGTCAGCGGAGGAACGCTTAAGATCGAGGAAGAGCTTGAAAATGATATCCTCAATATTGACAGTCTTTTTGTTTCGGGAATCAATTTTGATGCTAAGTTCTATCTTCCCAAGGATGAATACAACAATCTGGTTGTGAGCCTTGGAAGCGGCGACTTGAGTATTAAGGAGGATTATTCCTTCAGGGATCTCGAGGTGACTGTGGGAAGCGGAGATATCCAGCTTTCTAAAATAAAACCTGAGGAGGTTAAGGTTAAGACTGGTAGCGGAAAGATTGCGATATACAATTCCAAGGCAAAAAGTGTACAGCTTAAGTCAGGAAGTGGTGATATTTCAGCAGAAAATCTTACCTGTGAAAGGACTTTTGCAGCAGAGGCTAGTAGCGGAGATGTTTCCCTTAGTGATGTAACTGCAAGTCAGTCTTTTGATGTACACACCGGAAGCGGTGACATTACTCTTAAGTCCTGCGACAGTATGAGTATGAATTTCAAGACCGGAAGCGGCAGTGTAACGGGTTCTGTTAAGAGCGCCAAGAGTTTTGATGCAAAGGCATCCTCCGGTGATGTGAATGTTCCGGCAAGTGGAAACGGCGGCAACTGTGTCATCAGGACCGGCTCCGGGGATATTGATATTACAGTCGAGAAATGACCTAAGGCCATTTGAATAACCTATAAAAAAAGGTGGTTACCTCAATAATTTGTGAGGCGACCACCTTTTATGGTTAGGCGTTTTTGAAAAGCTTTTTGCCAATCCAGATGCAGATACATGCACCAACAACGGCAACAATAAGATTTCCGATCAGACCTGTAGCTGACAGATGCAGAAAACCAAATATTATATTTCCTACAGCTCCGCCAACAATACCAAGAATAATATTCTTTAGTGTGCCTGATTTTTCATGCATCAACTGTGTTGCGATGAATCCGGCGATGGCACCAAGAATAAGTCCAATAATGATTCCCATTTTTTTTCCTCCAACTTTTCATACTTTCTTTAAGCATTGCTTATTCCAACCATCTAATAATACCACAGAACCTTTACTGTGTCTTCTATGCTTTTATGTTACTATGGTCGAAATAACGATATAGTTATATGATAATTATGAAGATCAGACATTACGAGAAAAAGACGGAAAGGAGATCTATGAATAGATTAACAGAAGAAATCAGTAATATGAAGGTTCCTGCCAAAGCTGCTGTTGCATGGTGGCTTGGGCAGATGGGGCTTATTGTCAAAATGGGCACAACAACTGTTTGTATAGACTATTATGCGACACCAAGTGACGACAGGCTCGTCCCGCCGCCGATTCCCGCAAATGAAATGGACGGAATAGATGTTTTTCTGGGGACTCATGATCACCTGGATCATATCGACCATGAGGCATGGAAAATCTGGGCAAAAAAGTGTCCTGAAGCTAAGTTTGTCTTTCCCAAACCTTTTAAGGATGAAATATTAAGTGATGGGGTAAAGAGTGAAAACGCTCTGGGAATCAATGAAGGGGAAACTGTTCGTGTTGGAGATGTTACCATACATGCCATTGCAGCGTCCCATGAATTTCTTGATAAGGATGAAAAGACAGGTCTTTTCCCATATCTGCAGTATATTATAGAAGGCAACGGTGTGCGCATCCATCACGCAGGGGATACTGTGCGCTACGAGGGGATGATGCCCAAACTTCGGAATTTCGGGCATATAGATTTACAGCTTCTTCCCATAAATGGTAGAGATGCAGAAAAGTATCGAAGGCACTGCATTGGAAATATGACCTATCAGGAAGCGGCAGACCTCGCCGGAGAAGTGGGCCCGGGACTTGTTATCCCGGGACACTATGATATGTTTGGGGATAACAGTGAAGACCCGGAGAAATTCAAAGATTATATCGAAGTAAAATATGGAAGTAAGCTTAATTGCATGATTCCAAAGGTAATGGAGACAATCAATATTAGCTTATGAAGCTGGCTGACTACAAAACACTAACTCTTTAAAGCTATAAATTAAATAATCATGTTTAACGATAAAGTTGTATGGTTTGCATATAAAGATTTATACATATATAAATTAGTTTATACAAAAATAAAATAATTAATGACATATAGTCTAAAATATGATAAATTCATTTTAAATAATTGGTAAATATGACGGATTAGATTTACGGGGGATTTTGAAATGCCGTGATTATTGCCAAAAGAGTGAAATATTTTAATGATTTTGAATCGAGGAGGTACAAAGAGGGTATGAAAAAAGGTAACAAAAAGATTTGGTCAAGATCTCTGTCCTTTGCCATGTCTGCGCTTCTTGCTTTTTCCGGGCTGTCATTAAATCCCGGAGCCGGCCTGACCGCAGCGGCACAGGAGGGACTCATCGCTTTGTCCGATGAAGAAGTTGAGTCACTGACCGCAGATGCCGGTTTTAGGAGAACCAGCGTCCACGACCCGTCGATAGTCTATGACAACGAGGGTACTTATTATGTTTTCGGATCTCACCTTGGGGTATCCAAGACCACAGATCTTGAGAACTGGACATCTATCTACACCGACAATCCCTCAAGCGGAATATTTGTTGAGAATTACAATGATGAATTCAGAGTAAACACAAACGCCGGCACTGAGGTTGTTGTAAGGGATGAGGACGGTATAACTACCACAGCTACCTTTGGCACTTATGACATGGCCCAGTGGATCCCGGGCAATTCCGTAAGTGGCAATATGTGGGCTCCGGATGTTATTTATAATCCCGAAATGGGCAAATGGTGCATGTACTTAAGCCTTAACGGTCCGGACTGGAATTCGGGAATAGTTCTTTTGACTGCCGATGATATCGAGGGACCCTATGACTATGTCGGACCTGTTGTTTTCTCGGGATTTAGTGTGGCTGATTCATCCAAGAGCTTCCATGATACAGACCTGGAGCTGGTTATCGGAGAGCAGGATGAGCTTCCCGATAGATACCAGAAAATGGGCAACAGAACCTGGGGAGATTTTTGGCCCCACACCATCGATCCCGCAGTCTTTTACGATGAGAGCGGCAATCTTTGGATGGTATACGGTTCCTGGTCCGGCGGAATCTACGTCCTTGAGCTGGATGAGAGTAACGGCCTGAGGGACTATACCGTTTCCTATGACAGTGACTATGATGCCCTTGGTAAGAGCGTTACCTCAGATCCCTATTTTGGTAAAAAAATAGCAGGAGGCTACTACGTTTCCGGAGAAGGCCCTTACATTGAACACATCGGAGATTACTATTATCTTTTCATTTCCTACGGCTTCTATTCCCCTGAGGGCGGCTACAATATGAGAGTGTTCCGCTCGGAAGCTCCGGACGGTCCATATGTTGACCAGGATGGCACAAGCGCTATTTTTGAAAGATATATCATGAACTATAGCGCAACCGACACCTCAAATAATCGCGGTGTTAAGCTTATGGGCGGCTATCAGTGGCCTACCATGAAAAAAGCCGAGATTTCCCAGGGACACAACTCAGCAATCGCAGCTGATGACGGAAAGGTATATCTTATATACCACACCAAGTTCAATGACGGTACGGCAGGACATGAGGTCAGAGTTCATCAGATGTTCCAAAATGAGGACGGATGGCTTGTGACAGCGCCTTACGAGTATGCCGGCGAGTCCATTTCCGATTCCGGATACGAGCTTTCGGAAATTGCCGGAACCTACGGACTGATCACCCATGATTTCCAGATGCACTACGGAGATCTTGAATACAAGGCTCCTGAGGATATCGTTCTTTCAGAGGATGGAACTGTTTCCGGGGCAAAAGAGGGATTTTTTAATGTGACAGAAGGAACTCCATACTGTCAGATCACTCTTGACGGCGTGACCTACAAGGGAGTATTCACAGAGCAAAAGCTTGGTGGAACCAATGTTCCAATCATGACCTTTACGGCAGTTTCAGACGATGGACTCACAATCTGGGGCTCAGGCGAGATTACAGACAAGGCTGCCATCGCCATAACCGCAGCCAACAGCAAATATGCGGCACCTGCGTCTACCTTTGGAAGTATTTCTCTTCCCACAGAAGGGGACCACGGAACAACAATTTCCTGGACTTCCTCCGATACAGCAGTTATAGCTGATGACGGAACAGTAACCGTACAGGATGAGGATACAAGCGTAGTTCTCACAGCCCACATTTCAAAAGGTAATTATTATTTTGACAAGCAGTATACGGTTACAGTTAAAAAGCTTACTCAGAATGAAACGGATACCCTAGTAGTTGGCGAGTATTTTACCGATGAAGAGGTTGATCTTTCAACTGCCCTTGGGAACAAAATCTCTTTTACCAATCCGTTGTATAAGGGCGTAGCAAGTGGGCTTGATCTCTCCGGCGGAGTTACGATCTCTTTTGATACAAAGAGAACAGGAAATGTAAATGTTCTTGGAACTTTGTTTGCATTCCAGGGAAATGGCGGTGATGACGGAAGACTTTACTTTACACCGGGTTCCTACCTTGGATATAACGCAGGGGGTTCCTGGTATGATGCGAACCTCAAGAGCTACAGCCTGGTTAATGATTATATCGGTGAAAGCGCTCATGTTGATGTGAACCTGAACGCCAAGGGCTTTACAGTATCTGTGGACGGAGAGGTTGCTTATACCGAAGAAATCCTGACAACAGAAAACGGTGATGGAACCATAGACGGTGAGTACACCAAAGTTCTAAAGTGGCTCTACAATTCAGCAGATACGCTGTACTTTGGATCCGGCTCCTGGTGGGCAGATGTTGCCAACAGTACCATCAGCAATGTGGTTATTACAGTTGGTCCTGTTGATAAGAATGTAGACCTCTCTGATGAGGAAGAACCTGAAGAGCCCGGGAATACCGAGGCTGACGAGATAACCTATACAAGAGATAAGGTTGTCCTTACATCCAATAGCTATTACGAAGCTTTGGATAACCCATTCTATGGGAAGAACCTTGAAAAAGTAACTCTCAAATATACCATCAACATGACAGAGGGAACACCTCAGAACGGGTGGGACGGAATCTTTAGCTTCTACAACAGTTCCACCGGCGGAAGAGTTTCCATGCAGACCAATCCTTATCTTTGCTACAATTCAGATGGATGGATTGATTTTAACCAGCCCGGGACAGCTGCCGATAACAGAGCTCCTTCCATGACTCCGGGAAAAGAGTATGAGGTGGAGGTTAACATTTCTGCTGACGGCGTTACAATGGCAGTTGACGGAGAGACTCTGAATATAAGTGAAAACGGATCAACAACTAATTATGAGAAGGTACTTACTGCAATAGCAGAAGCAGATCAGCTCACCTTCGGTGTTGGCCTTGCAAAGTCATCCTATTGGAATACAGAGCTTTGCACATTGACCAATATTGAGTTTAAGTCTGTGAAAACTGCTTCCGCAGAAGACCCTACAGATCCAACAGAGCCATCGGAACCCGAAGAGCCTGAGAATCCCGAAGAGCCTTCCGAGCCTGCGGAGTATGATTCAGTATTTTATAAAAACGAGCATGTTGCCCTTACTTCAAATGATGCGCTGACAGTGCTTGAGAATCCTTTCAAGGGAAAGACAATTGATAAGCTTTATATTGCTTATACAATAGAGATGAATGAAAACTCGGTTAAGAATGGTTGGGATTCTATTTTAAGCTTCTATGACACTGCTTCCACAGGCCGCATCTCAGTTCAGACCGCACCATACCTTTGCTACAACGATTGGGCAGGAAACTGGATTGACTTCAACGGCCCCGGACTTGAAGGTGCTGTGGACCTTGCTCCATCCTTTGAACCGGGAACAAAGCATGATGTCACAATGACAGCAACAGCCGATGGCCTGATCATTACAGTTGATGGAAAAGAAATAAGCTATCCCATGAACGGTTCCGATACAGCAAGCTGCAAGACAATGCTTGACTTTATCACAAAGTGCGACCAGCTCACTCTGGGCGTTGGCATGGCTAATACAGCTTTCTGGTACACGGAAGTTTGTGATGTGACTAACCTGGTTATTTCTACAGGAGCAACAGGTGAAGAAGTTACAGAACCTGAAGATCCGGAAGATCCTGAGAATCCCGAAGAGCCGGATGCACCTGAGAATCCAGTTGATCCGGATGATCCAACAGAGCCCGAGACTCCGGAAGCTCCTGCAGGAGCTTTTGTGACAAAATGGCTCACAACCTACTACGTTCTTGAGGACGGAACCAGGTACACCGGAATGCTCACCCTTGACGGAGAAACATATTTCTTCAAGGATAACGGAGCGATGGTTAAGTCAGAGTATGTGACACTGGATGCTTCAACCTACTATTTTGACAAGGAAGGTCATATGGTAAAGGGCTTCATGACAAAGTGGGGCGCAACCTATTACTTTGATGAAAGCGGTGTGCAGCAGTTTGACACACTTGTGGACGTGGACGGCTACACCTATTATCTGAATTCAAAAGGTAAAATGGTAGTAAGCAACTTTGTTGACCTTCCCGACGGAACTCACTATTTTGACAATGACGGACACATGGTAAAGTCAGCGACAATTACCAGATGGTTCAAGAAATACACCTTCGATGAAAACGGAGTGTTGGTGAAGTAAAAAAAGAATAGACCAATATTAAAGAGCATGGCCTGAATGACGACCATGCTCTTTTTCTGTCACCATTTCTGGGAAAGCGAAACAATCCACGAAAACCGTGAAAGCTTGTTTTACCAGGGGGAGCGGACGATAACCATGGTGCCTATCGGTGCCCGGGAAAACAGGAACTCTGCGGCATCCCGTGGGAGGTTTACGCAGCCGTGGGATCCGTTTGTCTTATAGATATCTCCGCCGTATTTTGATCTCCAGGAGGAGTCGTGGAGACCTATATTGGAATCCGTAAATCTGATCCAGTAGTCTACCCAGCAGTTCCAGGTGGGTCCTTTAAGAAACTTACCTTTTACCTTGGCCAGAATAGTGTATGTCCCACCGGGAGTGGAGCGTCCCTGGCGCACATCGCCTGTGACACAGGAAGAAGTCATAAGAGCTATTCCGTTCTCATAATAGGTAACCAGCTGATTTTCTATATCGACATCAATATAGGTCAGACCGGAAGATCCGTTGGCTTCCACATAGGCATTGGGGAAACGTCCTTCAGCTATTCCAAAGTCGAGGTAGTGCTTGTACAGGACCTTTTCATCACTGCCAAGAGCATTTGTCACATCGGGATACTTGGCAGCGTAATAAACCGCGTCGAAATCTCCGTAGGAATCAAAGGCCTTTGTGGAAATTGGGAAAAGAATAAAAAATGCAAATAATGCTATGAAGAGAGAAAAGGATTTGATTAGTTTTTTCATTTGAGCCATCCTGGGATAAAGAGTGAAGTTATGTTACTGTTCTTTGGCTGCATGGCTAGTAAACAGTCACTAAGTTATCTTTACATATTAATGGTATCACTTTATTGATAATTGATTTATTAAAATATGATAAACACAAGACGGAATCATGAGGCGGATTAGTTTTTGGCTTAGGGTAAAAAAAGAAACTAAAAACCATTTTGGAACTACTTTGGCTGAAACGACGGTCGAATGACAGTATTTGTAACAAAAACACTCTTTTCAGAAAAAAATTACCCATCAAGAGTGTTTAAAGTAGCCTTTAGTAAGGAAATTGTAAATAATCATCAAAAACAAGAATTTATTACCCGCGGATAGAAGAAAATGTAGGTAATAAATTTGGAAAATAATCATTATTTGAAAATTCACAGCTTTTCCCCTTTGTTTTTGTATGAAAATGGGTAATAAATTATAAAATGAAGCTATTGTGTGAAAAAGCATTTCTTCACGAACCACGCGGCAAGTGCGCAGTTCTGTCTGAACAGTAACAACTTGTTCAAAATCGCGGGCGTGATTATAATAAAATATATAAATGTACGGAAAACAGTACTAATATCCTGAGTAAATAATTCTGGATACAAAAAAACAAATGAATCATGCTCAGACCTGCCGCGGATATGTTTTCTCATCTACGGCATTTCGGTGTGGGTCTTGTGGGGAGGGAACATGATATTATTTCGTCTGTAAGAGAGCCATGGATTCCGGCGAAGGCGCGACGAAATATTATCATGCTCCCTCCAAAAAGGCTCACACCGAAATGCCCGGTCAATCAATCCCCCCGGACCGCGGCACTATACGGGCATGAAGAAAGGCAGATATACTATGATAACTTTTATTGCGGCATTAGTTTTACTACTTGTGGGATTTCTTACCTATGGCTGTTTTGTGGAAAAGGCCTTTGGCCCGGATGACAGAACTACCCCGGCTATTGAGTACCATGACGGTGTAGACTGCATCCCGCTAAGTACCTGGAAAGCATTCCTTATCCAGCTTCTGAATATCGCGGGGACCGGTCCTATCTTCGGAGCCCTTATGGGAGCCTGCTTTGGACCTGTGGTATTTTTGTGGATAGTATTTGGTTCAATCTTGGGAGGTGCCGTCCACGATTACATGTGCGGCATGATCTCAGAGAGAAACAAAGGTGCATCAATAGCAGAACTTTCAGGAATTTATCTTGGAAAAAAAGCCAGAGCTGCCATGAGAGTTTTTTCGATAGTTCTTTTGGCGCTGACGGGAACAGTCTTTGTCACCAGCCCGGCGGCTCTTATAGCAAGACTCACTCCTGATTTATTTTCGGAAAAATTCTGGGTAGTGGTCATACTGCTTTATTACATTCTTGCGACACTTCTTCCCATCGACAAACTTATCGGTAAACTCTATCCTGTCTTTGGCGTGATACTGATAATCATGGCAGTGAGCATTGCCGGAGGAATGATTATTCTGCCGCAATATTCTATACCGGAGCTACGTCTTGAAAACCTGCATCCAAAGGATCTTCCCGTTTGGCCCTTCATGTTTGTGACAGTGGCCTGCGGAGCTATTTCAGGATTCCATGCCACGCAGTCCCCAATGATGGCCAAATGTATAAAAAGTGAAAAGAACGGCCACGCGGTTTTTTACGGTGCCATGATAGTTGAAGCTGTTATTGCTCTGGTGTGGGCAGCTGCAGGAATGGCTTTTTACGGAAATACCACAGATCTCTCGGCAGCCCTCACAAGCTTTGGGCAGTCGGGAACCGTGTACGACATCAGTAAAAATATGCTGGGAAATGTGGGAGGACTTCTGGCAATCATAGGAGTTGTGATCTGTCCCATAACATCCGGGGATACTGCCTTTAGAAGTGCGAGACTTATTCTGGCGGAGATGACACACAAGGATCAGAAGGATATAAAAAACAGACTTCTGATTACCATACCTTTACTGGGTATAGGAGCAGTCCTCACAGGTCTGGATTTCAACGTCCTCTGGAGATATTTTTCCTGGAGCAATCAGACTCTTGCCATGATAGCACTTTGGGTCGCCACCTCTTTTATGTTAAAAAATGCTAAAAACAAATTCTTTTCCCTTATTACAGCCCTGCCGGCTACTTTCATGTCTGCGGTCAGCGCCACCTACATACTTATGGCAGATGAGGGGCTGGGAATTTCATCCGGTCTGGCTTATCCCATAGGAGCAGCATTTGCATTAGCACTGTTTATTTATTATGTTTATGAGTTCAGAAAGCACCTTAAACATGCGTGAAATACTGACAGCAATTTTTGCAATGTAAGAAACAAACTATTCAATTCAAAAGCTTTCAAAAGAAATGTAAAGTGATACATGTAAGAAATAAGTTACTGTTCAAACAGAACTGCGCACTTGATGTGAGTTTCGTGTGAACATGATTCAAGTGGCAAATAGGATATTGATTAACTTGAGTATAGGAGGTTTTTTTTATGGAAATGACACTTCGCTGGTACGGCACAAACTATGACACTGTTAAGCTCTGGCAGATCAAGCAGATTCCCGGAGTTAAGGGGGTAATCACAACTCTTTACAACAAGCAGGCAGGAGAGCTCTGGACTCAGGACGAGATCAAGGCACTTAAGGCTGATGTTGCAGCAGAGGATATGCATATCGCAGGAATCGAGTCAGTAAACGTATCTGATGCTATCAAGGCAGCTACAGCTGACAGAGGCCAGCACATTCAGAATTACATTGACACTCTTGAGAATCTTGGAAAAGAAGATATTCACATGGTCTGCTATAACTTCATGCCTGTTTTTGACTGGACCAGAACAGAACTTGCAAGAAAAAGAGCTGATGGCTCAACTGTTCTTGCTTACACTCAGGAAGCAGTGGATGCCATCAACCCTGAGAAGATGTTCGAATCCATTTCCGGCGAGATGAACGGAACTGTAATGCCCGGCTGGGAGCCTGAGAGAATGGCTCATGTAAAAGAACTCTTCGAGCTTTACAAGGGCATCGACGAGGACAAGCTCTTTGAAAACATTGTTTATTTCCTGAAGGCTATCATGCCTGTATGTAACAAATACGATATCAAGATGGCTATTCACCCCGACGATCCCGCATGGTCAGTATTCGGACTTCCAAGGATCATCAACAATGAAAAGAACATCTTAAAGCTCATGAAGGCTGTTGACGATGTACATAACGGCGTTACTTTCTGCTCAGGCTCCTACGGAACAAGTCTTGACAATGACCTTCCGCACATGATCAGAGCTCTTGAGGGAAGAATCCACTTTGCACATGTTCGTAACCTCAAGTTCATTTCACCTACAAACTTTGAGGAAGCAGCTCACCTTTCATCAGACGGAACCTTTGATATGTACGAGATTGTAAAGGCTCTCTATGAGACAGGCTTTGACGGACCTATCCGTCCTGACCACGGAAGAATGATCTGGGGCGAGGTTGCAATGCCGGGCTATGGCCTCTACGACAGAGCTCTTGGAGCAGCTTATATCAACGGACTTTGGGAAGCAATTGAAAAGAGCCATGAAAGAGGAGTCTGATAACAATATCCGACTACGTGAAGCGAAAGAAGGTAATAGAAGATGAAACTTAATTTTGAAAGCGTAAAAAACGATAATACCTGGAAAGAGAAGGGATATTTTCTTCCCTCTTTTGACAGAGAAAAAATGATAGAAGAGACTGTGGCAAACCCTGAGTGGGTTCACTTTGGCGCCGGAAATATCTTCAGAGCATTCCAGGCTAATCTTTCCCAGAGAATGCTGGAGCAGGGTTTTGCAACAAAGGGACTTACAGTAGTTGAGGGCTTTGACTACGAGATCATCGAAAAAATGTACAGACCTCACGACAACCTTTCAATCCTTGTTACTTTGAAGGCTGACGGAAATGTTGAAAAGACAGTGGTTGAGAGTATTGCTGAGTCCTGCATTCTTGATTCAAATAATGGCAAAGAGTTTTCCAGACTTAAGGAAATATTCAGTGCGGATTCTCTTAAGCTTGCAACCTTTACAATTACCGAGAAGGGCTACAGCCTTGTAAACGGCGCAGGAGAGACTCTTCCCGCAGTAAGCGCTGATTTTGTTGGCGGGCCTGAAAAGCCTCAGAGCTACATTGGTAAAGTTTCGGCACTTCTTTATGCAAGATTTCTTGCAGGAGAAAAGAAGATTGCCATGGTCAGCACAGATAACTGCTCCCACAACGGAGACAAGCTCTATGCCGCAGTTCACGCTTTTGCAAAAGAGTGGACAGATAACGGCAAGGCAGAAAAGGAATTCCTTTCTTACATCGAAGATGACAGCAAAGTTTCCTTCCCATGGTCAATGATCGACAAGATCACTCCAAGACCGGATGATTCAGTAAATGCGATCCTTAAAGAGGACGGAGTGGAAGAGCTTGAGCCTGTTGTAACATCCATGAAGACCTGGGTGGCTCCTTTCGTAAATGCTGAGGAGAGCGAGTATCTGGTTATCGAGGACAAATTCCCTAACGGAAGACCTGCTCTTGAGAAGGTCGGAGTTATCTTTACAGAAAAAGAGACCGTTGACAAGGTTGAGCGCATGAAGGTCTGCACCTGCCTCAATCCTCTCCACACAGCACTTGCTGTATACGGCTGCGTTCTTGGATTCACCAAGATCTCCGACGAGATGAAGGATGAGACTCTGGTTAAACTTGTCAAAGAAATCGGCTATGTTGAGGGACTTCCTGTTGTTACAGATCCCGGAGTTATAAAGCCCAAGGAGTTCATCGACACAGTAGTAAATGTAAGAATACCAAACGTATTCATGCCCGATACACCGCAGAGAATTGCCTGCGATACCTCACAGAAGCTCCCCATCAGATTCGGCGAGACCATCAAGGCCTATGCAGCTTCAGATTCTCTCAACGTAATGGATCTTAAGCTGATTCCTTTGGTACATGCCGGCTGGCTTCGTTACCTCATGGGAGTAGACGATAAGGGCGAGACCTTTGAGCCAAGTCCGGATCCTATGCTTGAGAAGGCACAGGCCTTTGTAAAGGACATCAAGCTTGGAGAAACAGATTCTGCAAAGGTAAAGGCAGCAGTTCTTCCTCTTCTCAAGGATGCCACAATCTTCGGCGTAGACCTTGAAGAAGTCGGCCTCTCCGACAGAGTTATCGACTACTTCTGCGAACTCATTGCAGGTCCCGGAGCAGTAAGAGCTACCCTCGAGAAATACGTTAAGTGATACACCTACATAATATCTTTATACAAATACGACAGGGCGGTTCTTTTGAAACAAAAAGAATCGTCCTTTTGTTACCTATCCATAATGCTGCAAAAGTTGACATTTTCTCCTGTTTTGCTGGAGCAGAATGGGGCAGCAGTGGTAGAATATAACGTATCCGTATTTATTACCAGAGGGGTTTTTTATGCAGACAGGAAAAAAGGATATAGGTAAGAATGCCACGGACAGAATATCATATAAGCTTCTTGTGACAATTTGCATCAGTGGTCTTGTGGGGATATTTATGGTGATCATGTTAGTAAATACTTTCGTGATCATGCGCTCTAACAGCCGTGAGATTGCAGAGCAGGAGGCCTTACTTACCACACAGCACATGGTGGCGAATGTGGAGGAAAAGCTTGAAAATATGAGACAATATTACCTCTACGCTGCCATGGATGATAATCTGGGATGGTTTATCAGTAATCGTCTGGCATATTCCGATTACAGCCGATATAAGGCCATAGATGCAGCACTTGGGAATAATGCCATGTTCCCTAATTACATCAACAACTACGTTATAGTAAATGTAAATAATAACAGAGTTATAAGTACCAGAGGTATCTCGGATCTTTCCCAGATAACTAATAAAGATGAAATACTGGGGATGTATGAAGAAAATACGCTGAAGGTCAACAGAGGAAACTGGGTCTACAAGACAGATGGTACACATGTGGAGAGTTCAGATATTCAGTTTCATAACTCTGTGGACACCAAGGGACTTAATTTTATTTTGAATCTTCCAATAGGTATATATTCGCCCAAAGGTTTTCTTCTGGTAAATATAAATTCAGAAGCCTGGAAAAAGTGGATCTGGGACTACATCAGCATCTCCGGTAAAGCGGTGGCAGTTCTTGATGAAAATGGTGATGCTATATATGCGTCGGATAGTGAGTTTGTCCTGAATTGTCAAAAAATGCTCGCTTCTCATCAGCCGCTTAAGGCCGAGACGATGAAGGTGGGCGGGAAACATGAAATGGTATCAGGGTATAAATCAAATATCCTGGGATGGACGTACTTTGTTGCTTACGACTACGGCGTGTTTCTGGGAGCTACTTCCAAGCTGATGGTAGAGTTTTTTATCGCTATAGCAGCACTTGCGATTCTTAGTTTTGTTTCTCTGAGACATACACTCTATCAACCGGTAAAGCGTCTTATGAAGGCAGTGACAGAGGAGGATACACCTGCTGTCACAGGAAATGAACTACAATTTCTGGCGGGCCAGTTTGCCAATCTGAAAAACGACAAAGAAGCCCTCAATGAGGCTATGCTTCAACGACGGGAAAAGATGGCGGAACTTTTTGAGATGCGACTTAACAGAGGCGCTGTCTCCGCAGAGGATGAGTGGGAAGAGTATTTAAGGGCTTTGGGACTTACCAGTCACAAGCTGTATGCTTCGGTTGCCATAATACTGAATCTTCGTGATGTTGATGCCCCTGAAGAGGAGATAAATGAGGATGCTATATGTTTGACTCTGGCAGAGAATCTTCCGGATGAAATAAAAAGAATTCCATGGCTTCCCCTTATCTATGATTCCTGTACTCTATGCTGCATTTTTGCGCAGGATACGGAAGAAGCTTTGATGGAACAGATTTTTTCTTATTACAAGGCAGTAAAAGATTTTGCGCTTTCTGCTTATGGCTATCAGTTACAGATGGGTGTCAGCGAGATTCATACGCTGTACAGGCATCTGGGAAGAGCCCATCATGAATGCGTTCACGCCCTTACACTTGAAAACATGGAAACGGAACAGAAGCAGGATGGCACCACAGAAAGCTTTGGCTGTGACTGCCGTTTCTATATCAGACCGGCTCATACCAACACAGACGGTATCAATTTACAAAAGTATGAAAAAGAAATCTGCGATGGTCTGAAGGCTATGGACAAGGGACAATGCTACAGGTCTTTGGCAGAATTTACCGATCAGCTTAGGACTGTTCGGGAATGGGCAGTAGAGTCCATATATTTTGCATCCCTGATTGATAGCATCATGATGGAAGCTATCGATATGAAGATTGATATTCTTTTGCTTTGTCCTGAGGGGCTGAATAAGCTGTATCAGGAAATCATGGATGTGGGTGATGTAAAAAGAGTCCGCAAGAATATGAAAAAGATGCTTATAGATCCCATACTATTGGAGCGAAGTAAGCTCTTTGTAAACGGGAACTACCAGATGATGGAAGCTATTGAGAAGAAGCTTGTGGATTCCAAGGGAAATATAACCCTCAATGAATGTGCCTTCGAACTAAATGTTACTCCAACATATATCTGGAAGCTTTTAAAAACCGAAAGAGGTAAAACATTCAGTGAGTACCAGGAAGAAATAAAGTTAGAAGAAGCGAAAAAGCTTCTTCAGACCAATAAATCAGTTTCGGATATTGCTTTTGAATTGGGATATACTAATCCACAGAATTTCATACGCTTCTTTAATAAGGGAACCGGAATGACTCCGGGAAAGTACAGGAAACTAATTTTAAGTTCTATTTAACTAAATATAACTAATGTCAAAAGTATCATTTTCTTATTTTGCTGATAAACAGTAGATCAGAAAATGATACTTTTGTGCATTATTACTAAAACATGGAGCTTAAAACTAGATGAATGGTGCAAAAATAATATGATTATAGATGTTACAGGAAAGGATGCCTATCATAAATGTATAAGTTACACAAACGCCTGAAAAAAGAATAGGGGAGAAGGAGGAGATATGACAAAGGCAAATAAGCAGCTGATCAAGATGGCTGATGGAACTGTATTTGAAGCCAACAGGACTAGCAATGCTAAATATTTTAAGCAGCATATATGGCTTTACTTGCTGCTTCTGCCGGGACTTATCTATATGATATTATTCCGGTACGTTCCAATGGGCGGACTTGTTATTGCATTCAAGGATTACAGCCCTTTTAAAGGACTATGGGGGAGCGATTGGGTAGGACTTGCAAACTTTACCAGGTTTTTTAGTAATAACGATTTCAGCAAACTGTTAATCAATACTTTGGGAATCAGTTTGTTGCAGCTGGTATTGTATTTCCCGGCACCGATCATTTTATCTTTATTCTTAAATGAAGTAAGACACAATGTGTATAAGAGAGTAGTTCAGACGCTTGTATACATTCCGCACTTTGTTTCCTGGGTAATCATAGCCAGCCTGACTTATCAGTTATTTAATGTTACAGATGGTGTTTTTAATGTCTTGTACAAGATGATGACAGGCAGCAGCTTTGATATTCTTTCAAAAGCATCCACTTTCTGGGGACTTATTGTTGGGCAGGATATCTGGCGTGAGACCGGATACGGAACTATTGTTTTCCTGGCTGCGCTTTCAGGTGTTGATCAGGAACTGTACGAGGCTGCCAAAGTTGACGGCGCAGGTCGCTGGAGACTTATGTGGCACATCACTTTGCCGGCCATTCGTGGAACAATTATCATGATGCTCATATTGAGAGTCGGGGGAATCTTAAATACAGGATATGAGCAGATATTCCTTATGAGAAATGATCTGAATATAGCAAGAGCTGAGGTATTTGATACCTATATCTATACCAAGGGTATTAAAAACGGAATGTATTCCTTCTCCTCTGCAGTTGGTATGTTTAAATCAGTTGTGGGAATGATTCTGGTAATTATTTCAGACAGAGTTGCAAAGTGGTTTGGAGAAAGTGGAATATACTAAAAGGGAGGAGAAAACATGCCGAATACAAAGTTTCAAGACGGTGTGAAAGTAAAGAAGAGTCTCGGCGACAGAATTGTCGACGTGATCATATATGTTGTACTTGGACTTATTGCCATCAGCACAATATTACCCTTCCTCTATGTATTTGCAGGATCTTTTGCAACGGAGAAGGAGCTGACGGAAAAAGCATTTTTTATTGTTCCATCGGTTTGGTCGTTAAATGCATACAGATATGCCATTAAGACCGCCAATATTTTACGAGGCCTGAAAAATTCAATAATTTTGACATCTTTGGGAACAGTAATGTGTATGTTATTTTCACTTACATTCGCTTACCCGCTTTCCAAGTCACATTTCAGGGGCAGAAATTTTATTATGAACATGGTAATTGTAACCATGCTCTTCAGCGGAGGTATGATTCCATCTTTCATCGTCTATAAGGCTTATGGACTGTATGACACATACTGGGCTTTGATACTTCCGGGACTTATCAGTCCTTTCAACATGATAATTATCAAAAAGTTCTTCCAGGGACTTCCGGTGGAACTTGATGAGGCTTCATACATGGATGGTGCCAATGACCTCCAGATTTTCCTGAAGGTTGCCCTTCCTCTTTCCAAGCCTGTAATAGCATCAATTTCATTATTTTACGGAGTAGGATTCTGGAATGATTACTTTGGATCCATGATCTATCTGCAGACAGCGGAAAAGTACCCTATACAGATACAGCTGCGTTCCATTATCCTTCAATCATCCACCATTGTTGATAATATGGTCAATGACTTTGATATAAACGGAACACCGCCTGATAAGGCAGTAAAAATGGCTTGTACAGTTATAGCAACAGTGCCGATCCTGTGTGTATACCCCTTCGTACAGAAGTACTTTACCAAGGGTGTCATGGTAGGAGCAGTAAAAGGTTAATTCAAAAGCAAAAGAATGTAATGGGAATAATCCCTACATATATTTCACTTATAAGGAGGAAATGATATGAAAAAGAAAATTGTTAGTCTGTTACTTACATCTGTAATGGTTATGAGCCTTGCAGCATGTGGTAGCACAGGAACACAGGAGGCAGCACCGACATCTACAGATAGTG
>JAEEGF011594999.1_pt1 | contig 26206 bp, 21 predicted proteins | sample 9134171 | NCBI WGS metagenome assembly JAEEGF01 (sample SAMN16246542, study PRJNA631951) | gut metagenome | biome: gut microbiome; feature: rumen; material: AP-attached | host: Bos | place: Iran: Karaj | collected 2018-10 | reverse complement strand
TACATGGTCGGCACGATTGATGATGCCATCGCGAAGGCCAAGAGCATGGAAGTGGAGTGATCCTATGGCCAGTTTAATGCGTTTTGAGGTCCTGGCTCCGGACAAGTATGTACTGAAGTCGGATGCCATATCCTATGTGGAGGCGGTGACCCTGTGGGGTGTTATCGGCATTTTGCCGCGTCACGCCCCGCTGATTGCCGCGCTCAAGGAAGCTCCGCTGAAGTACCGCGATGCTGAGGGCATAGCTCATTTCCTGTGCCTGCAGGGTGGCTTTATGGAGGTTAAGGACAACAAGGTTGTGGTTATGACGGAGGCAGCCGAGACTGCCGATGAAATTGACGTTGACCGTGCCGAAGCTTCGGCGTTGCGTGCCCGTGAGCGCCTGGCAAATCCGGATGACGAGATTGACATGGACCGCGTTATGGGCAGCCTGCGCCGTTCGGAAGCGCGTCTGAAAACCGTAAGGCTGGCGGCGGAATCCCGCTGACCGGAGCCGGGCAGACCACAGGCTGGTCTGTGTCAGTAAGGTTTAAGGAGGGATTCGTCCGGAATTATATTCGGACGAACCTCTTTTTTATAAAATGTTTGTTATAGTTTTACAAAAGTACTTGTAATAATGTTTGCTGAATTTTCCCTGATCAGTATTTCCTTAAAAAAGTTTTTATGACTGCAGGCGGGGGTCTGAAGACTTACTGGAGGTGTAAGAGTGGCAGTGCATCCGGGGGCTGTGATAGCCGTTGCGGGACTTGCCGTTGCGGGTTTTAAGTTGTATACGGCTTTAAGTAATTCCGCACAGATTGTCAGAAGCAGTTTGGAACGTTACAATGACGAGAAAATCCGATATTATACCGTGAATAAGCAGGTTCTCGAGACGGTTATTGATTACGGCAAATTCAAGCTGGAGATATGGGACGAGTTTGGCGCTTTGGTGCAGCTTTTCAGCCGCATGACTAACCCGCCCGGACTCATCAGCTATAAGGGAATGGAAAGTGTGCACGCCGGGCGTCCGCAGATGGATGATATCCGCAACATGACAGCTGCTATAAAGGCGCTTCATGAGCAGCAGTGGGATGTGCTGGGCACAGGTATGCTGGCGAGTCTTGCCATTTATGGAAAGACGATGACGCAGAAAGTGGAAAAAGACCAGGTCCTGCACATCGACGGGTTTCCGGATACCGAAGAAGGCGACAGCGTGCTTGACTCGATGGGGTCAGTTCCGGCTCCCCACCATAGTGACAATGGTCTGATAGAAGAAGGCGCGGTCCTGAACGGAATACTGGGCGTGCCAGTCGTTGTGGATACGGATGCTTTGTATGCTGAACTTTCCGACAAGCCAATCACTGAGCTCACCAAGGATGAAGCTTTCGCCCTGAAGGACCAGATTGACTGGCGCAGCCTGAAACTTGCCGACGCAGTAGGCCGGATACGCCGTCTGGGTGAAACCGTTGACAGCGTCAGGAGTGATGTGGAGCGCCTGCGGGAAGTATGCAGGAGCAAGATAGAGGGCATCAGCCTGTTGGTGCAGAGAACCCCGGATTACAACGAATTCAGTCTTGCGGATAAGCAGGATTACCAGTTTGCGGTTATGCTGCAGCGGACCATGCGCCTGCTGACGCGTCTGGACCTGGTTCTGAAGCGCGGCAATATGTGCGTTCTGAACGCCATGGCTATCAACGACTGCAAACGCCAGGCAGCGGAACTGGTGCCGCTTCCCGACCCCAACGCGCCTGAAAAGTAAAAGGGGAGGGGCTTTAAGAGAAGATTCAGCGGCCAGGCCGCACTGTTTTTAGGAGGCTAAGGAGAAATATGGCGAAAGATGCTTTGAGCAGTTTAGCCGGCAACCGTATGGGACAGCTCAAGAGTGAGATTGCGGACCTCAGGGCCCAGCTCAGGAAAGAGTTTGAACCGGATAAGATCGCTGAGCTGAAGAAGCTTATCAGAGAAAAAGAAACCTACTACAACATACTTGCTGACCGTCGGAGGACAGGGATTTAAGCATCATGAACGAGCAGTTATTAATACGTTTGGCACAGATCGCGATACGCTGCGTAGTAGCGTATTATGTGTATAAGGATGCTATCAAACATGAAGTTCCCAACAAGAACTTCTGGGTAGCGGCAACCTTTATTTTCTGGCCCGTGGTTGTGGTTTACCTGTTCTACCGGCAGCGCGCGGCCCGTACCGTGGATCTTTCCTTTGAGCAGAAAGCGCAGCTGGAGATAGATCATAAGCGCGAGGAAGAGAAGCGGCGCATCGCGGCGGAACGCGCCGAGATGGAGATGGAGCGCAAACACGAGCTCGAAAAGAACCAGATCAGCGAGGAAGAACTGGAAAAGCTTCGCGAGGAACGCAGGGCGGCCAAGGCGAAGCGCATGAAGGAACTGGAAGAAGAGCGTGCGGAACAGGAAAGACAGCATGCTGAACTTTTAAAGCTGAAGGAAAAGAAGCTGCAGGAAACCGTGGCAAAGAATCTCAGCAACCTGGACAAGTAGTAAGTAGTAGGATATATAATTTCATTACGGGCGCTGCGCTTACAGGCGTGGCGTTTTCTTTTTGCGCCCGCGGCACAGGGGAACTGAAGTAAAATTTTTTCGTTTCCTCTTGCTAAATGACGCTTATAATGATAGAGTTTAATTGTAAGGAAAACACTGAAAATGCTTTCGGTTATCTCGCGAATTCGTTGAATCAGTGTTTATTATGTAAGGTTTCAGACACACTTAATAATCAACGGTAGGGGGTAAGCTTGTGGATAAGTTGATTGTCAGAGGCGGCAACCGCCTGGTTGGCACAGTAAAGACGAGCGGGGCGAAAAATGCGGTGCTGCCTATTATTGCAGCATCTATTTTGGGAGAGACGCCCAGTCATCTGGACGAGATACCCAAGCTGGAAGACGTTCGCACCATTTGCGGCGTATTGAGATATTTAGGCGTTAAAATCGATGACAGCAGGGAACATGAGCTTACCCTGGACACATCCAGGATATTAGCTTATGAGGCCCCGTATGAGCTGGTCCGTACCATGCGGGCTTCGTTTGTGGTGCTGGGACCGCTGCTGGCCCGTATGGGGCATGCCCGTATTTCCCAGCCGGGTGGCTGTGCGATCGGCAGCCGGCCCATCGACCTGCATTTAAAGGGCTTTGAAGCATTAGGCGCGAAGATTTCCCAGGACCACGGTTTTGTGGAAGCTTATGCACCCAACGGGCTTAAGGGCGCGGATATTTATCTGGACTTTCCCAGTGTGGGAGCTACGGAAAATATCATGATGGCCGCCTGTCTGGCGGAAGGGACAACTACGTTGGAAAATCCGGCGGAAGAGCCGGAAATCGTCGATCTGGCCAACTATCTGAATCAGATGGGGGCCCGTATCCGGGGCGCAGGAACGGATGTGATCCGTATCGAAGGCGTAAAACACATGCACGGGGCGGAGCATATCGCGATTCCCGACCGTATTGAGGCTGGTACTTACATGATCGCGGCTGCCATGACCCATGGCGATGTCATTATAGAGAATGTGCTGGCGGAACACCAGAAACCGCTGCTGGCCAAGCTGCGTGAAGCAGGCGTACTGATTGAAGAGGATATTGACCGGATCCATGTGGCCTGCCCGGGAGAACTGAAGGGCGTGAATGTGAAAACCCTGCCCTATCCCGGTTTCCCAACGGACATGCAGGCGCAGTTCATGGCCATGATGACGATTTCCCAGGGCCGCAGCACGGTGATGGAAACGGTGTTCGAGAACCGGTTCATGCATGTGGTGGAATTGAACCGCATGGGCGCGAATATTGCTACCACCGGCGCCCGGGGCGCAATCATAGAAGGTCCTGCCAAGCTGACAGGCTGTGAAGTGAATGCCTCTGACCTGCGGGCCGGCGCCGCCATGATTCTGGCCGGGCTGGTAGCGGAGGGCACGACGACTATCGGCAATCTGCACCATATCGACCGCGGTTATGAGGACATCGTCGGTAAGCTGAAGGGCCTGGGAGCGGATATCCAGCGCATCAGCGTAAAAGACTGACAGGACGGGAGAAACAATATGTTTGGTGGACATACAGACATTGGCATCGATTTGGGGACGGCCAATATTCTGGTTTACGTAAAAGGCAAGGGGATCGTGCTGAACGAACCATCGGTAGTGGCGGTGGAAAAAGCAGGAAACAAGATTCTTGCAGTGGGGGCGGAAGCGCGGGATATGCTGGGCCGTACGCCCCAGGGAATCGTGGCGGTACGCCCGTTAAAGGAAGGTGTAATCGCCAACTATACAATTACCCAGAAGATGCTGGAATACATCGTGAACAAGGTGGCGGGGAAGAGTTTCTTTTTTAAACCACGGGTCATGACCTGCATTCCGGTACACATAACGTCCGTAGAAAAGCGTGCCGTACTGGAAGCTACGATTCAGGCCGGCGTATCCAAGACGTATCTCATTGAAGAGCCGCTGGCGGCGGCACTGGGAGCGGGGCTGGACATCATGGTTCCTTCCGGGAAAATGGTGGTGGATATCGGCGGCGGTACTACCGATATCGGCATCCTGAGCCTGGGCGGCGTGGTAGACAGCGATTCCGTCCGTATCGGCGGCGATAAGTTTGATGAGAGCATCGTCCGTTATGTAAAAAAGGAATACAATCTGCTGATAGGGGATACCACAGGAGAAAGCATCAAAAAAACAATCGGCAATGTGTATCCCGGCGCGGAGATTAAAAGCATGACGATCCGCGGGCGGGACGGAATCAACGGTCTTCCGACTACCGTAACGGTAACCTCCGAGGATGTCCGGAAGGCGCTGGAAGAACCGTTGGAGACCCTGATCGGGAAAATCCGTTCCGTATTGGAAAAATGCCCGCCGGAGCTGTCGGCTGACATTGTGGACAACGGCATTTATCTTACCGGCGGCGGTGCGTTGCTGGGCGGTTTTGCCAGGGTGTTGGAAGAGGATACCGGCATCCGCGTGTTCGTGGCGGAGAATCCGCTGGACTGTGTGGCCATCGGTACCGGTAAGGCGCTGGAAAATTTGGACAAACTCCGGCCCGGCACCGTGTACAGCAACGCCATGTTTTAAAAACGGAATATTTTCAGGACGGTTTTGGAAGGATTGTTTGCGATTTGATTCCATACCGTCCTGCTGATTTTACAGGGTTATGGACAATGAATAATTTTTTATTTCGGATTTTGACAGGAGCGGGCAGGCTCATTCCGCTTCTTACTGTGTGTTTCGTGTTGCTGCATGCTTCTGCGCAGGCGCAGATCACTGGCATGCGGGCGGGCAGCGGCGCCGCCAGGATACGTATCGTGCTGGATATGGACAGTCCGGCAAAATTTAAAGACAGCAGTACGCAGGACAGGATCACCCTGGACATCGATACGGCTGTAACGAAGAAGTTGCAGCAGGCTTTTAACGATGCTTCGGTGAAAGATGTTTCCGTAGAAAAAACAGGGAAAAAATCATCGCGCCTGCAGATCAACCTGAAGAAACCGGCGCAGCATAAGGTTATTGTGCTGAAGAAACCAAACCGTCTTGTCATAGATGTATACCGCATCCAGATTGTAAAAATAACAAAAGATTTGGGAGGCGGTCTTGCCTACACTTATTGGCAGGATGACATGAGCGGTCTGCCTGTGCGTTTGTATGTGCTGAGCCTGGCCCCGGGCAGTAACTACGAGCTGCGGCCTTTTTCCGGCGCAGGCAATGCCAACGGCCGGGGAAGGCTTTCCCGGGCTGTGGCGGCGAGCGGCGCCAGGGCAGCTGTCAATGCCTGCTATTTTGATACGGATGGCTGGGTCATCGGAAACTGTAAATGGAACGGGAGTTTTTACGGCACGGACGCCACGCCCCGCAGCGCGTTTGTGGTGGATAAAGAAGGAAAAGCTTCCGTACAGAAGGATCTTGCCTACCTGGGGACGGTTTCCCTGCCGGGCGGCCGTATCCTTACCATAAAAGGCCTAAACCGGCAGCGGATTACAAATGACCTGGTGCTTTTCAACCGGAACTACGGCAGCGCTACCCGGACCAATGAACACGGCCGTGAGATCCGGGTCCGCCAGGGGCGTGCCGTGGAGGTTTCCGTCAAAGGGAACATGGCGCTGGACAACAATTCGCTTGTCGTATCCGGCCACGGCGTAAATGCGGATGCGCTGGCGCGTGTGAAGCGCGGCGACAGGGTCGCGATCGACCAGACCCTGGGCAGCCGTACGGCCGATGAAGCCGGGCTGGTTGTGGGCGCAGGGCCTCTTCTGCTGGAAAACGGGCAGGTCAATGTCCGCGTCAGGGAGGAAGCGATTGCACCGGATATTGCTTTTGGACGCGCGCCCCGGACCGGGGCCGGCGTTACCGCGGACGGAACCGTCCTGCTGATGGTCGTGGACGGCCGCAGCCAGAATTCGGCCGGCATGACGTTAAAAGAGTTTGCGCAGTATCTGAAGCGTTTCGGGGCGGTTTCCGCTGTCAATTTCGACGGTGGGGGTTCTTCGGAAATGGTATTGGACGGCAGAATTATGAACCGCCCTTCTGACGGTTCGGAGCGGCCGGTAAGTATCGGTCTCGGCGTGTTCAGAAAATAGCAGGTGCAGCCTGATTTCCCCAGGGTAATGTAAATTTGTCACAACGGTGAATTCTGCACAAAGTGTTTTGCCAAATTATTTTTTTCGTTGTATAATTAACTATTATAATAGCTGTATTATGCAATAAAAAAGGAATTCATCCATGAAGAAACTATTTCTTTTGCTTTTTTTGTTTTTATCTGTGGCGTCCCGGACTTTTGCCAGGACTCCGCTGATGCCCGTGGAGGATTTGAAAGCGGGGATGCGGGGTTATGCGAAGACCGTAATTTCCGGTGACACCATAGAAACGTTTCCGGTGGAAGTGCTGGGGGTCACGGGCAGTGATTCCATGGGCTATCAGATTCTGATCAGGGCCGGCGGGGATGTGATTGCGCGCAGCGGCGGCATTGCCCAGGGGATGAGCGGCAGCCCGATCTACATTGACGGTAGGCTGGCAGGCGCCATTGCCTACGGCAAGGCTTTTACCGACCCGCACTACTGCCTGCTGACACCGATCCATGACATGCTGGATATACTTGACAAGCCGGAACCCCACAGGGCCGTTTCCCCTTCTTTGCTGCCCAAAGGCACGCCGCTGCTGGCAGGGGGGTTTACGCCTGCGGGCATTTCGCTGTTGGAAGAGGGGCTGGAACCCTTTGGCATGACGGTTGTGGATAGCGGTGCTCCCGGTATTGCTTCGTCGGCTAAAGATCTAGAACCGGGCAGTTCCGTGGGCGTAGCCCTGATACAGGGTGATATGACGCTGGGTGCGTTGGGCACGGTGACCTGGACGGATGAACAAGGCAGAATTTTGGCCTTTGGCCATCCCTTTATGAGCCGTGGCGCCGCTGATTTCTTCCTGACAAAGACCTGGGTGCTGGCATCCCTTCCGAATCTGCAGACTGCTTATAAAATAGGCAATATCGGCGCGGTGGCCGGTTCCTTCAGCCAGGACCGCAACGCGGGAGTCGCGGGGCAAATCGGACGGCTGCCTGCTTACATACCCATGTATGTTTCCGTTTCGGATTCCACCCGCTCACAGAATGGGAGCGCCAGGGTCAAACTTGTCAATGACGAAGAATTGGCCCACAAGCTGGCAGCCTCTGTCCTGGTGAGCCAGGCTTCCAAGACCGTAGATCACGGCAAAGGGGGAAGCACCCGGATTCGGTTCGATATAACAGCCAGGGACGAGAAAGGCGAACTGCTGCATATCTCCCGTGATAATATGTATTATGACAAGGAGTCCGTGGTAAAACCGTTGCCGGCCGAACTGCAGGAAACCGTGCAGGTATTGCTCCAGAACAAGCTGGAAAAGGTCAGGATCACGAATATTGACGTGAATGTGGATGCCAGTACGGAGGCCCTGATCGCGGAGATAAAGAAGGTTTCGGTGCAGGAAAAAGAGCCGAAACCGGGGGATACGATCCATTTGCAGGTGACGCTGAAACCTTACCGGGAAAAAGAATTTGTCCGGACCGTTGCATATAAACTGCCTAAAGACGCGGGCGGCGAAGTGCGGTTAAATGTGAGAGGCGGCGCTTCTATGGCCTGGGTCCAGGAACTGTTGCGAAAACAGAAAGAAGGAGAGGAAGACCGGGCCAAAAAGGAAGAGAAGAAAAAAGATGTCAAGCTGTCTGACTATGTCCGGGAAGTCAATCAGGCGGACCGCAATAACGATATTATCATAGAATTTTCGGAGGACCGTAAACGGAAGGTTGTCCGGGAGGAAGAGGAAGAAGAATCGCTGGCATCCCTGCTGAAAGGCGGGCGTAATAAACAGTCTGTGGCAATTGATTATATTGTGGATGGCGAGCAGAAAGTCACGGTCAGACTGCCTTAAAATTGCCATAAGTTTTTTGTATGATCCATTTAGGGGTTTATTAACTGATTAGTTTTAGTATTACCGGAACAGCCTGTGATAACAGTTCCGTTTTCCGGGGAAAGGAGAGCAGCATATGTTTCAAGATGTATGTGCGTTTGTTGGTGCTATAGTCCTGGATTTTTGCCGGGCCGCCGGACGGATGATGCTGCTCTTTTTGGATACGCTGTCCAAACTAAGGGAAGTTAACATAAAGGAAATGTTGCGGCAGATGGCGCTTCTGGGCGCGGATTCCCTGCCTATCGTCCTGCTGACCATGCTGTGTACCGGTATGGTATTCTCTGTGCAGACGGCGAAAGAATTTGTTGAACTGGGAGCTTCTGGAACCGTAGGAGGCATAGTGGCGATCGCCATGGGGCGGGAACTGGTTCCCGTTCTGACGGGGGTTGTAGTGGCCGGGCGTATCGGCGCGGCCATCGCGGCGGAACTCGGCACCATGAAAGTGACGGAACAGATCGATGCGCTGCGGGTCATGGCTACCAGTCCGGTGCAGTATCTGGTGGCGCCCCGTTTTCTGGCGGTGGCGCTGATGATGCCGGTGCTGATCGTTTTCGGTAATTTTATCGGCAACGCGGGCGGCTTTTTTGTGGCCCATTACTATGCGGATATCGGTTCCGTGACGTACCTGAATTCCATTAAGCAGTTTTGTGAGCCCTTTGATCTTTTCGGTGGTATGATCAAAGGAGTTGTATTTGGCGCAATTATCAGTATCACAGGCTGCTTTAAAGGCCTGAACGCGAAACAGGGCGCGGAAGGCGTAGGGCTGGCCACTACGGCTTCGGTAGTCCTTTCCATCATACTGATCTTTATATTTGATTACTTTCTGACAGTTTTGTTGTATGTAGATAAATGAGCGAGGCGCTATGGCGGAATCTGTAATTTCGCTGCAGGGGCTGGAACTCGCCTTTGGCGAGAAGAAAGTGCTGCAGGGAGTTGACCTGGAAGTGAAAAAAGGTGAGACCATGGCGGTCATCGGACCTTCGGGTACAGGTAAAAGTACCATCCTGAAGGTGCTGATCGGGCTGCTGGCTCCCACAGGCGGGAAGGTCTTTATCGAAGGGCAGGATGTATCCGGCCTGACGGAAGAGGAATGGAATGAGATCCGTAAGCATATAGGGATGGTATTCCAGTATTCCGCATTGTTCGACTTTCTGGACGTAGGAGAAAATGTCGCTTTTGGCCTGCGGCAGCATTTCCGGCTGCCGGAAGAGGAAGTGCGGCAGAAAGTGGACGGCCTGCTGCAGGATGTGGGGATGGAGGATGCGAAACAGCTGTATCCGGTAGAACTTTCCGGCGGCATGAAAAAGCGGGTAAGCCTGGCCAGGGCGTTGGCGATTGAACCGCGCATCGTCCTTTATGACGAACCCACGGCAGGACTGGACCCCATACGCATGATGAATATCAGCCGCCTGATACGGGAGACACAGCGCAAGCATAAGGTGACTTCCATACTGGTGACTCACGATATGGATTCCGTGTACGTGGCAGCCGACAGGGTCGCGCTGATTAATAACGGGAAGATTGTAGCGGTGGGAACACCGGAAGAATTCAGACATTCAGATAATCCTCTGATCCGGGGCTTTATCACCGGGGAAGAGATTGCAGGAGCAACGGAGGCATTTCGATGAAAACAAGCGAGACAAAGGTTGGCGCGCTGACGCTGGGCGGGGCAGTAATCCTGGCAGCTATGATCAGTTTTCTGGGAGCCTTTAAATTATTTGACAGCGGGTATGACCTGCATGTAGCCTATCCTTCGGTGAATGGTCTGCAGGTAGGGAGTCCGGTACGGTATGCCGGTGTTCCCGTCGGGACTGTCAAAACAGCAAAAGTGGAACCGGACCAGGTCCTCATTACCATGCATGTCAACAAAGATGTGCAGATACCTCAGGAAGCAGAGTTCTCTATCGGCTCGGATGGTGTGATGGGGGAGAAGTATGTGGATATACGCCCGCCTAAAAAGTACAGCGGAGTTTATCTGAAACCGGGCAGCAGCCTGACCGGCCAGCCCGGCGGGGATATCAACGACTTCATGGCAAATTCCGGAAAGGTGCTGGAAAAAGTAGAAGGCATAGCGGATGCCCTGAATAATGTTTTCGGTGACAAGGAAGTCCAGAAGTCCATGCGGGACGGCTTTATTAATGCCCGTGATATCAGTAACAACATGAAAATCTTCACGAAGGTGATGGCGGACTCCGCAAAAGAAAACCAGGCGGAAATTAAGAATATGATCGCCCAGTTCAACCAGATGACGGTACGGATGAACAAGGCCATGGGACACTTGGAAAGCCTGATGCAGGGCGTGGATGCCAATGGCCAGACCGGGAGAAATGTTGCCGTGATGGCGCAGAATCTGGCAGTGACCAGCAAAAATCTGGAAGCGATCACAAATACGCTGGCAGATGTTGCAAAAGATCCCCAGACGAAAGAAGACCTGAAAGCAACCATCCATAACGCCCGGGGCGTAACGGAACGGGCCAACAAGATTTTAGGCATGGGTGACGGCATGAAGGTAAAAAGCCATGCTGATATTTTCCACAATATCAGGGGCGGTGACTGGCGGAGTAATTTCGGGGTACGGTTTGAGAAGCCGAAAAAAGGAACGTTTGGCTATCTGGGGGCGTCCAGCATCGGGAACGACACCAAGCTTGACCTGTATCTCGGGAAGCGGTTCCACGGACTGGATGTCAGCGCGGGGGCTATGCAGGGGAAATTCGGCGTAGGACTCGAATACGATATTAACAGAAAATTCCGTATTTATTCCCAGTTGTACGATTTTGACGACAGTAAGCTTCGCTTTGGCGGAGAATATATGATCAAAGACGATATATTCCTGGTTGGCGAGAGTTTGGACCTGCTCCATGGCAGCAAACGGGATGTATATGTGGGGATCCGGGCCTATTTCTGATAAGACGGCGCACGGAAAGGACCGGTTTACCCGGGCGCATCGGTTGATGGGCCTGTTGATATAATTGACTTTTATGTCAGAAACCATATATAATTATTTGGCTGGTTTTTCAGTCAGAAAACTGGAGGTATGGAAATGAAGACGAAAAATACTGCGCGTACAGCTTTGTTGGGTGCGTTGTTTACATTGCTGCTGGTTCCGGGCGCTTTTGCGCAGGAAACATTGCCGATTGATTTGCAGACTGCCATTGATAAAGCCTTTGCTACGCATGCTGATATTAAAAAAGCAGAGTACGGCCTCGATGCGGCGCGGGCAGATTATAATGCCGCCAGGGAGAGTTTCGGTCCCAAGGTGACGTTTTCCCATAATACCAGCCGGGGCGGTTACTGGGATGAACAGCTGACTGCAATGGGCGGCTACAGCAAAAATCTCAAGACATCACACACTAACGGGTTTAATCTTTCCGTACCCATTTTTAACGCCAGCCTGAATGCCTCGGAAAAACAGGCAAAAGCAAGGTACCAGAGCGGTGTGTTAGGCGAAGAACTGGCTTTTATCAAGATGAAACAGACTGTTTCCAGTGCTTACTATACCCTGCTGGCAACCATTGATGCCCAGGAAGTCTGCGAGCAGTCGGTATCGACCCTGCAGGACCACCTGAAAAACGTGCAGGCCCAGTATGATGTGGGCGTGGTAGCCAAAGTGGACTTGCTCCGCAGTGAAGTGGAACTGACCTCGGCCCAGCAGGACCTGCTTAAAGCGGAAAACCAGCACAGTATTGCGGAAGCAAGGCTGAACAATATCATGGGAATTGCCCAGGATACAAAACTGGCCCCGGTGGAAGAGCTGGAGTATAAGGCTTATGCGGAAACGCTGCCCCGCTGCATCGATTATGCCATGCTCCACCGTCTGGATCTGCAGCAGAGCCGTCTGCAGGTAAAAGCGGCAGAGGCAGCGCTGAACGGGGCAAAAGCCGGCTGGACGCCTTCGGTGTCCGGTTCCCTTTCCAACAGCTGGTCGGACGACAGATGGCCCGGCGATAAGGGCAGTAACTGGGGCGCCGGCGTGGGCGTCAGCATGAATGTGTTTGACAGCGGCGTAACGAAGTCCAACGTGGCCAGAGCCAAGGCAAATCTTATGACGGCCAAGGAAACCTACCGGCAGGACACGGATAACGTGGAACTGGATGTGCGGAACTGCTATAACACCTTACGGGAAGCGGAAAAACGCATCTCTACCACCCAGGTTGCCGTAGCCAAGGCAGAGGAAGACTACCATATCGCCCAGGTCCGTTATGAAGCCGGTGTCGGCACCAACACGGATGTGCTGGATGCCCAGGTGGCGCTGAGCAGGGCCCGCAACAATTTTAACAACTCCCTTTATGATTATAACCTTGCCAAAACCGCGCTGGATACCGCCATGGGCATCGAAGCCCGTCCGGATGACTACAGGTACCTGAGCTACGGCGAACGGTATAAGGCAACCAAAGCTGTATATGATGCAGCAGTAGAAGCTACAGAGTCTGACAAGGCGCTGAACGAGACGGTAAAAGCACTGGAAAAGGCCCGGGCGGAACGGCAGAAAGCGGCATCGGCGGCAAAGAAGAAGGCCTGACGGAATTATAGTTGGTTTTAAAGTTGCTTACAGGATAAAACAGTCTGCCGGCCGGAACATCATTTCTGGATGATGGTCCGGCCGGCAGTTTTTTGTAGGAAACTGCGGTGCAGCGTTGGTTTCAGCAGAAAAGTTCACAGTTGTGATACAAAATAATACTGTCATTCCGTGCTTATTTTTGCTATAATATTTCTAATATGGGGTATTAGTTTGTTTTTGCAATCATTCCGGCTTACGATCCGGAATGCGCATGGAAGGCTGCTTTGAAAAAGCATTAATTTTTTGAAACCTTACGGGGGCGCGGATGACAAAATGAATCGGCTGGTAAAATGGCTTGCAGGCATCGCAGCGGTTTTTTGCGTCCTTTTTTTGGGAATCACGCAGCTGGTTCTGCCGGGTTTGCTGGAAAAGGCAGGCTCTTATGCGGAAAAAATGGCCGCGGGTTATGTGAACGGGACCGTACAGATCGGTTCGCTCGTACAGTCCGGCCTGACCGGGTTCGTGGTGAAGGACGTGACCGTAAAAAACGGGAAGCAGCAGATTATTGCCTCCCTGCCGGAAACCAGGGTATCCTTGTCCCTCAACCCTCTTAAAGCGTTGGGAGGTCTGGAAAAGGCCGTTTCGACGATTGACATGGAAAAGCCTGTTATATATTTGGAACAGGACAAAGAAGAAACGTGGAGCTTTCAGAACTTGTTGAAACCTTCGCAGTCGGAAACGACCCCCTTCTACGGGAAGGCCAACGTACACGGGGGAATCGTGAAGGTGAAGCTTCCTGAAGGAAACTGGGAATTTGGCGTGGAAGGGTCGGTGGACGGAAGCTACAATCCTGCCTTTGACCTGGACTTCAGGGTGAGCGCACCCGGCATGGAGACCGCCCGTGTTATCGGCAGCCTTAACAATAAAGGCGCCGGCAAAATTCACATGAAATCGGACCGGGTAGATCTGGCCCCCTATCATGCTCTGGCGTTGCGCTATGGACAGGTTAAAGATGCTGCCGGGCAGGTTACGGGTATTGACGGGGAATGGGTTAATGACGGAAAAGACACCGTTTTAAAAGGAAAATGTACCCTGCAGGATGTACGGGGCCGTTATCAGACGAACGGGCAGGAACTGCCATTCCGGATTGCAGGGGATGTGTCTTCGTCTGACCATGTTATAACCGCGGATAAACTGCAGGTCAGCCTGAATGAGCAGACCGCTGTCCTGTCCGGTGCACTGGATATCCATGACACGGATAACCTGGAAGGGCATCTGTCCCTGCAGTCAGACAAATTTACTTATAATGGCGAAACGCTGAAGAATATTGAAGCGGAAGCCGTGCTGGCAGGAAACAAGGCCGCTGTGAATTATTTTGCCGCCGCGTACAGGGACGGCAGGATTAGCGGGAAGGGCGTGTATGAACTTACTTCCGGGAAACTGACAGGAACTGCTGATATCCGGAACGTGACCCTGGACGGTGAAAAGTTTAACGGGGAAAAGCTCCTGCTCAATGCCGCGCTGGCCGGCAGCGGCACCTATAATCAGGAAGATGGCAAACTGAATGTGAATGTGGCCGCTAATACGATGAACCTGCAATGGCGGGAGACCCGGCTCAATGTCATGGATTTTGATGCAAATCTGACTAACGGCGGCGTAGCAATTCACACGTTTTCTGCGTTGACAGGGAACGGCGCGCTGCAGGCTGCAGGCAGCGTTTCCTTTGACGGCGGTTACGACCTGAAGGGGAAGATGGCGAATATGCCGCTGGATTCGGTACTGGCCATAACCGGACAGGAAGGCAGCGGGTTTGTTTCTTCGTCTTCATACCACCTGTACGGTCAGGGAAGCCGTGTTAATTTTGAGGGACCGGTACAGCTTCAGCAGGTTGCCTGGAAAAATCTGTTTGTGCAGGAAGGCAGCGGCAGTGTTACCGTTCGTGATAATGTTGCGCAGTTAAAAGACTATCAGCTGGTTATGGATCAGGGAAGCCATACGGCAAACGGAACGGTCGACCTGCGGGGCGGAGAACCGCGGCTTGATCTGGCTCTGGAAACGGAAAAGGTCCGCGTCGAACCATTGCTGGGAGCGGCGGGCTTACAGGACACAATTACCGCTACTGGCAACCTTTCAAACCACTTGTATATTACAGGGACAATGTCCGACCTTGCCGTACGGGGTGAGGCGGATATGTCCGACGGCAGCGTGGAAGGATATCTGGTGGACTCCCTGGCCGGCAGATATTTTTATCATAATGGCGCCCTGCGCCTGGATAATGTTGTTGTTAAGGCGCTGTCATCCACATTAAAGCTGCATGGGGTCATGGATGCTGACCGTCATCTGGATTTTGAGGCGGAGGCAATGGATGTGGATCTGAGCCGTCTGCCGGTACGTGACGAGAATGTAGCCCTTGCCGGCTATGCTTCCGCGAAAGGGCATTTGTCCGGAACGGTGGATACCCCGTTGTTTGCAGGCAATGTTTCCAGCGAAGAATTTTCCATCAACAAAGTACCGGTTAAAAACCTGAAAGGGGTACTGGTCAGCAACGGTAAGGATATTAACTCGTTGAAAGGCGAGTGTGAACAGACCAATACGGACGGACTGACTTCCGCCTATATGATCGATCTCACCCTGAATATCCCGAAGAGAGACCTGCGGGGTAAAATGGGGATCATGTACGGAGACCTGCAGAACATCCTGAAAATGGCCAAAGTGGATTTCCCGCTTAAGGGGCTGGCTGCTGGTACTCTGGAGTTTAACGGCCCTGATGCAGATACGGTAGCAGATTTCTGGGGATATAATCTGGACGTCAACGGTGTAAAATACGACCAGATGGCACTGAAGGCACGGCTTAAAAAAGGAGTTCTGACGGTTGAAAATATTAAATTGCAGGAAGACAGGGCCTTTTTCCGGGAAGGAACAATCGTGCTTCGCGGCACGGTGGACCTGCGTAAGCGTGAGATGAACATGAAGGCGCGGGCGGTGGACGCGAATCCGGCCATCCTGACTGCGTTTATGCAGAAGCCCTTAATCCTTACCGGTTCGCTGAATATGTCAGCGCAGATGGAAGGTCCGTGGAAGAAGCTGAAAGGAAACGGTTCTGCGGAGATCGTACAGGGCAGTCTGGAAGAAGTGCCGTTTGATAAAGCTTCTGCTGAGTTTGTCCTGGATAACGACATCATTACGTTACGCGAGGTTTCCGCGGAGCAGGATGTTTATAAACTGACGGCGCAGGGGAGGATCCCGGTAGATGCATTCCGTGCCAGGGAAAACCGGAAAAATCCTGATGCGCAGATGGATGTGAAGGTAGATTTCAATAAAGCCAGCCTAGCGGTTTTCGGGGCCCATCCCAGAATAGACTGGAGCCTGGGGGACACGAAAGGCATCGTTACTGTGGCAGGCACGCTGGACAACCCGCAGTTGTTCGGCACTCTTGCCGTTACGGATGGCTGCGTGAAGCTGAAAGATATCCATTCGCTGCTGGACAAGGTCAACCTGAAAGTGAACTTCAGCGGAAGCAAGGTCCTGGTAGAACAGATTTCCGCTGTTCTGGGAAAAGGCACGCTGGAAGGAAACGGCAGCTATGATTTAAGGGCGTCCGGCGAACAGTCTTATCTGTTCAACGCCACAGCGAAAAACGCCGAGATTGATTCGGCAATTTTCAAAGGGCGCATTAACGGAACCTTTGCCGTATCCCCCGAATATTACCGGGTCCCGCGGCGCCTTCTGCAGAAACAGGCTGAAGGGTCCGGAGCTTCAGACAAAAATACGCCTAAGGCAACGGGCATGGAAGAAGGCTGGCGCCCTAAAATAATGGTGGATGCCGCGCTGGACGATGTCACGGTCAATATGCCGACGATCCCGTCCCTGGGCGAAGGAAACTCAAACTTTGGTTTAAATGTTTCTGTAAATCTGGGTTCCAAAGTACATCTGTATAACAAATATCTGTATGACCTGTGGCTGAAGGGGGCGGTAAAAGCAGAAGGCAGCACGGTCTTCCCGAGGGTCAGCGGCGGTATTGATACGGATAAAGGTACTGTGACCTATCTCCGGACCCGTTTTAAAGTGGATAAAGGCTCTTTGCGGTGGTCGCAGCCGGGAACGTTCCTGCCATATGTCAAGCTGAACGCAAACACGAAATTCAGCCGCTACCGCATCACGCTACAGGTTGACGGTTCGCTGAACAAAGACACTCTGGACATGAAGCTGCAATCGAATCCGCACCTGTCGAAGAACGCTATTGTCCGGATGCTGACCCTGCAGCGCGCTTCTGCCGGCAGTGATGACATAACGAATGAAGACATGACGAATCTTTTGATCGCGGGGCTGGAGACCGGTTTACTGGGCGATGTGGAACATTCGATCAGAAAAGCCCTGGGCATCGATGAATTCCGTGTTTATGTCGGGAAGTTGGATAATGGCGTGGATTTTGATAACCGCATTGTCCGCGAATTGACACAGGAAGAAAAAGAGCAGTATAATTTCCTGATTGCAAAAAATCTGACAGACCGCTGGAAAATCGGCTATACCAGCAGTTTTGACGGAAGATATGAGAATGTCTATACGCAGTATCAACTGACGGAACATATGAACATTACGCTTTCCCAGAATGAAGAACACGAAAGGCGCTACAGCGTGGAATACCGCATAACGTTCTGAGGAAGTACCGGCTGATCCGCCGGCAGGGTTGCAAACACATGCAATCAGTTACTTTCCTGAATCAGAGAGGAACTACTATGTTACAGAAGTATCTGGAAGAATTAAAAAAAGTAAATCTTCTTTCCCCTGAGGAAGAAAAAGAACTCTGGATCCGGGAAGCGGAAGGAGACGAGGCTGCCCACCGGAAACTGGTCAGTTCCTACCAGCCGCTGGTTTTTAAAACGGCTGTCCGGTTCCATATGCCGGAAGAGATAACGCTGGAACTGATTCAGGAGGGCACGGTGGGCCTTTTGGAAGCCGCGGAGAACTATGACCATACAAAGGGCGTGGCATTCAGTCTGTATGCGGTGCATCGCATCCGGGGCAGGATGTGTGATTTCCTGGACCGGGAATTTTCCCGCGAAGAGCTGTCCCTGGACAGGGAAATGGCAGAAGGCTGGCGCCTGACAGAGGTATTGTCTGTTTCCCAGCCGCTTCCGGAAGAAGTAGCGGAACGCCGCGCGGTCTCCGACCGGGTATCCCGGGCGGTAGAACGGCTGCCGCAGAAGGAAAGACAGGTCCTGCAGGGGATTTTTCTGGAGAACAGGACGCCGTCCGATTTGGCTGCCGATATCCATGTAACGCCGAATCATGTATACCGTCTGGAAAAGCAGGGGGTCCGCAGGATACGGGGGATGCTGTCCCGTTTTATGAGTGAGTTCAGGAAGTGAAGCGGGAAAAAAACTACTTGTCTGGTATAACCACAAAGAAAATCAGTGCAATTAGGGTAAAAAACAAAGAGAAAGACAGATAATCTGATAAAAATGGCTGTTTTTACGTTTTTTTTGCAAGTTAATTTGCCAAGTTAATTCAGATTATATATAATCATATGTAAGTTTGGGGGTGTAACCTTATGACTCAGAGCCGGTCTGTGTGCAGCCGGATCCGGAACGCGAAGGCCAGCCTGGAGAATGCGGAGCGCAGTTTCCGCAGCAATCAGGAGGTCCGCGGTGAACTGGATCTGATGCTGGCAGAAGCAGAACTGGATAATCTGCGGCAGAAACGTCCGGGTATTTCCTGGACCCGCCATACGCTGGCGGCGTGTTTTGCCGTTCTGGTGCTGGCCTCAGGATGCCTGGGCTGGTGGTGGGCTTCTGCGTACGGAGGGAACACGACAAACGCCGCCGGTTTGCAGGGTACGCCGGTGACTGCGGAACTTAAGGAACCGGCAGGCGCGGATAAACAAATGCCTGCTGTCCGTCCAAACGGAGCAGTGTCAGCGGCTGTGTCTGAAAAGAAATCCGGCGTAAAGGAAAAACCGGATGCGCCGGTACAGGCTGCCGCGCCGAAACTGCAGCAACCCGTTAACAGGGACGGGGGAGTCCGTCTGTCTGCCGGCCAGATGCGTCAGTTGATCCGTTCCGGAAAACAGGAACTGGAGAATATGCGGTAAACCGGTTTAAAAAGGATTTGTCAGAAAATCACCGTCAGGTGTATAATATAAAATTAAGTTATCAATATGTTACCTTGTTAAAAATTCCAACGTTACAGGGAGGTTAATTAATATTATGAAACATGCTTTGGAAAAGCAGCTAACAATTGGCCTGGTGGCAACACTGCTGATGGCCAGTCCTGTGTTTGCGGAAACGACAACGACCGTATCGGATTCGATCCGGCTCAAAAAGAAACCTGCCGCAACAACCAGCGAGCAGAACACTGCGCCGACGCCGGGAAGCGGGGTTGCAGGGCCGGCAGCCGTCAGGACGAACCCGTTAAATCTCCCTCCCGCCAGCAGACCGGTTCCGGGGCAGAATATCGGAGCACAGGAAGAAGCAGCGGGTGAAATGGCTCCTTATCTCAATAAGACACTGACAAAGGTCAGTGTTGAAGGAAATGAGACCGTTCCGGCAGAGGATATCCTGAAAGTAACATATAGCAAACCGGGCCTGCCGCTGACAGAAGAGGATATTTCCAGAGACATGCAGGCTATTTACGGCATGGGTTGGTTTTATGATATCCGGCCGTCATTCCAGACTGTGCCGGAAGGAGTACAGGTAACCTATCACCTGCAGGAAAACCCCAAATTTGACCATCTGGAAGTAACGGGGAATACCAAGCTCTCAACAGAAAAGATTCGCCAGATTGTGAGCCTTCCGAAAGGCAAAATCGTCAACATCCGGGAATCTAACAAAAAACTGGGATTTGTGGAGGAACAGTACAGAAGAGACGGTTATATCCTTGCCCGTATTACAGATGTGGGGTTCGCGCCGGGCGGGGTTCTGGCCATAAAGATTAATGAAGGCATTGTGGAAGATTTTAAAGTGAAAGGCAATGTCAAGACAAAAGACAAGGTGATTTTGCGGGAAATCCGCCTGAAAAAGGGTGAACCTTTCAATTCAACATTAGCCCGCCGTTCCCTGAACCGCATCCAGAATCTGGGATTCTTTGAAGATGTCAATATGAAACTGAATCCCGGCCGCCAGCCTAACGCGGTGGAGATGGAAATTGATGTTGTCGAGATGAATACAGGCACGTTCGGTATCGGCGCAGGTTACAGCGATGCGGACGGCTTTGTCGGCATGGTTTCCGTCGGCGATAAGAATTTCCGGGGAACCGGTGACAGCATCCTGTTCCGCTGGGAATTTGGCGGTGAAGATAATAAGAACTATGAGATTACGTACCGCAAACCCTGGCTGGATAAAAAAGAGACCTCACTGAATCTCTCCCTTTATGATTTAACCAATGAATATGCGGATTATGACCGTAAAGGTCATGAGATTGCCCGGTATGATAAAAAACGCGTGGGCCAGGAACTGACGTTTGGACGTCCCCAGGGAGAATTTGTACGGCATTCCATTACCTTGAAGCACCGTGAAGATAAGTATAAAAAGCCTATCAAAGGGTACGGTAAGCAGTATTATGAAGATCCGTGGGGTTATGACTATTATGAAGAAAACTTTTATCCACATACGCATAAACATAAAGACGCCCGCCAGCGCCGGGATGAAAACTTCGGTACCACAAGCAGTATAACCTATACCCGCGTGTATGATTCCCGTGACAACGTGTATGATCCCCATTCCGGGAAGCGTAATTCGTATTCGTTTGAATGGGCAGGTCTGGGCGGTGACTTCAAGTTTGAAAAAATCAGCGTGAACTACCGTTACTACCTGCCGCTGCGGAGAGACCGGGTGCTGGCCTTTGATCTGGCTGCCGGCTATGCCTGGGGCGATCTGCCTCTGTCCCAGCGTTTCTCGGTAGGCGGCGCGGACACGCTGCGTGGTTACAAGGATGACCAGTTCCGGGGCAACAGCATGCTGCGCGGTACTGCTGAATACCGGTTCCCCATCCGGAAAAAAGTTCAGGGTGTAGTATTCTATGATATCGGTTATGCCTGGGATAAACGGGATCAGAGTGATTTCGACCTGAGCCTGATGGAATACGGCTATGGTATCGGTTTGCGGATTAATTCGCCGTTAGGACCGATCAAGCTGGACTGGGGCAAAGGAAAGCAGCGTAACCGCTTCCACTTCAGCTTTGGCGGACAGTTCTGATTATTATGTTTAAAACAGCAAGTTTGTTTCTGGCCTGCCTGCTGTGGACGGGAAGCGTCCTGGCGGCGCCGGTAACAATGGTGAATGTGACCATCCGTGACGAGGCAGGGAAAACCAGCCCCGTGCTGCTCCGTAAGATGGAAGACAGCATGCAGGTGGTGGCTGCCCAGCTGTTTAACGGCAGGGACTCGGAGTTTATAGCGGCTGACAGACAGGGTTATGAGAGTCTGCTGTCGGAAATTTCCGACCGTGTGATTACCGGGTACCAGACGAACCGGGTCGTTCTTGCCACGGAACACGGGCGGGACGGAACGGCGGTCAACCTGGCCTTTGCGGTCGCACCCTGGGCGCAGACTGTGCAACAGGTGGACGTGGACATACAATTCTCCGGTGTCAGTCCGTTTGCTGCCGCCGCATTGGAGGAAAAAATACCGGCCTTGCGGGAAGAACTTCAGAAGACATTGCAGGGCGCCTCGCTGGACGCTGCCGACTGGGCAGGGGGCATTTTACGGGGTCAGGTTAAAAGCTGTGTGGAGTCGGTTTTGCCGGATTTCAGGGCAGCGGTGGATTTGACGACCCGGGAAGACAATGCGGCAGTACAGGTGGTTATTTACCCGGTAGGGGAGCTGGTGCGTACGGTACAGTACAGCATGGTTTCCCGTTCCATACCGAACATATTGCTGATGAAACTGAAGTATAAATACGCGGATAAGGCAAAATCCCTGCAGGGGCTGCCGGTTTCTTACATTGAAACAGAGTATGGGATGCTGGCTGACAGACTGCAGCAGGAATTATCCCGGGAGCCTCAGGTCAGGCGGCACCACCTGAAGCCGCGGATTGAAATCCGGCCAGGGGCGGAAACACAGATGGATATTTCCCTGGAATCCGATGAGTACAAGATCTGGTTTGAAGGTTACGGTGATATCGGGAGAAAAGACCACAACCTTTCCGGCCGTGCCCATATCGGCAAGTTTATTTCCCGCAGGGATGAGATTTTTGGCGAAGCGGGAGTGGATCTGAAAGATGTAAGATGGGATTTCAGCGCCGGCTATGCATACCACTGGGGCAAAACCACCCTGTCGTATATGCGTCGTGTCCCGGCGGATGCGAACGTATACAGGCTGGAATATGATTTTACGCCGAAATGGCGTTTCCGCTATGAGCACTTCGGGGATAAAAAGGAAAATGAGTACGCTATCCGGTACCGTATCCATGAATTCCTGAGCGGGGAGTATGTGTACTCGACAGACAAGTCCTATTTCCGGATAGTGGGCAATCTGTAAAAAAATCTTGAAATATCAGGCGTAATGTTGAAAGTACCGGCATCGGCTGGTATAATATATACGTATAATTATTTTTTAAGAAAGCAGGTAATTTCTATTATGATGGAAAAATTGCGGAACCCTAAAAATGTAAAGACCATTTCTCTGATTGTTGCGGCGATCTTTGTCATCGGCTGTTTCACACTGGCCATGAGCGCCGGCGGATTTGGCAACAGTGTTGCTTCTGCCGCCTCGAGCGAATCTGCTATCGGTGTAGTTGATTACCAGGTGCTCGTTTCTCAGTCTCCCCAGCTGGAGCAGGTCCGTTCTGATATGCAGAAAGCGATTGCCGAGACCCGCAGGGAGTTTGACAATAACAGCAAGAACATGAACGATGATGAGAAAGAACGGTATTACAAACAGATGCAGGAGCGTCTGGCTACCAAGGAAAAAGATTTAATGGATCCGCTGCTGAACGGGATCAACGATACCATTAAGAAAATCGCGGAAAAGAAGGGTTTGAAAGTTGTAGTTGATAAATCCACCGTAATCTACGGGGGAACGGATATCACCGATGAAGTGGCCAAAGCACTGCAGAATCCGAAGAAATGATAATGCATGAAATGAGGCTCTGCAGGAGCCTCATTTTTCCATTGTAGAAGGAGGAAACATGATGCGCTGGCTTTTGATTGTTTTCACGGGCCTTGCGCTGATGCTTTCTGCCTGTAGTAAAACCGGAAGTGGTGAAAAGATAGCAGTTGTGCATTGGGAAAAAGTCCTGCAGGAACATCCGCAGCATGCCCGCCTGCAAAAGCTGAAAGATGAATATAATCTGCTTTTGGATAAGCGCAGGGAACAGGAAATCATCGGGAAAACACAGATGAGCAGTTTGGCAAAACTGTATCAGTTGAAGCGGAACAGTAAACAGAACTTCATGTCTGCTGATTTTTTCGCCCACATGACAGAAAAGCAGGCAGCGGAACAGGAAAAGCTGAAGCAGCTGAGCGAACAGTTTGCGGACCAGGTAGATAAAGAACTGGCTGAGGAAGAAAAGAAGCTGGAAGAACACTACAAGCTGCGGTTGTTCAATTTGCGGCTTAAACTAGATACGGTTCGTATGGTTCCGGAACAACGTAGCAAGCTGGAGGCGGAACTGAAAGCGGCGCGGGCTGACAGAGACCGTGACCGGATGTTGCTGATACAGCACAAGATGGGGCTGGTGAACCAGCGGATGCAGCCGCATGTTGACGCCATGCGGCAGCGGCTGGATGTTTACGCCCGTCAACTGCAGGCGCAGATGATGGAAAAAATGAAAAAAGAAACGGATAATCCGCTTCTGCAAAAGGTCCCGGGGGCTCTGAAAGAGCTGTTGGGCTCAATAGACGGGGAGCTGGACAAACGTCAGCAAAGCATTGAAACGCTGGAGACTTCCATAAAAAAGGAGACGGAGAGCATCGTTATAAAACTTGCGAAAGAACGGGGCTATTCCATCATTTTTCATAAGTACCGCACTAATGTTTCAGCGGATGACGTGACCGGGGACGTGATTTCCGGCTTAAAAAAACTGGCGGTTCGTTCAGAAGCGGCGGCAGCGTTAAATAAAAAAACAGCAGGAAGTTCAGCTGGAAAATAATTAACTTGATAATAATTCAGGAAGGACGAGTAAAGAACATGAAAAAAGTATTAGCGTGTATTATGGTAGTCTGTGCGTTGCTGGCATTTGGCTGCAGCGGACGCAATGCGGCTTTTGGTGTGATAGACATGAAAAAAGTTGAGACGGAAGCGCCGGCCGTAAAGACCATTAAAGAAGACCTGCAGAAGAAGGCGAAAGAACTGCAGGAACAGATGCATAAAGAGACAGAAGGAAAAAACAAAGAAGAAGCGGAAAAGATCGTACAGGACAAAAGAGCCCAGATGCAGGTTGCTTCCTCTGAGGCCCAGGCTAAGTTGAAAGCGAGCCTGGACACTGCGCTGACGGAAGTCTCCAAGGAAAAGAACCTCAGCGCCGTACTGATTAAAGACGCAGTTCCTTCCGGCGGCGTGGACGTTACGGAAGAAGTTATTAAAAAGATGAAATAATACCGGAATTTGCCGTGATTCACTTATCGTTTTAATTATTTAAAAGAGTATATTTTTTGTTTCACCCATAACGGGCGGAGTTTCGTCCGTCCGTTTTTTCTTGATTAAAAAGCGGTAGGGACAATTAGCAGGTATGGTTTGGTCAGGTTGTTCCTGACACAATAGGATGTAGAGTAGAGGGGTTGTAAAACTATGGAAAAGACATTACAGGAACTGGCGGCGTTTCTGCGTGGCACATTGGAAAATGATGATCCTGCGTTGCGTATTACTGGCGTGAACGGCCTGGTTGAAGCCGGGCCGACTGAGATTTCGTTCGCGATTTCGCCTTATGTAGAATTCTGCCATAAAAGCCGGGCCGGCGCTATGATACTGGCTCCGGGGGACAGAGAGCTGGACCGTCCTGTGATACGTGTCGAAAATCCCAAGCAGGCTTTTGCGGAACTTTTGGAATTGTTCCGCCCGCAGGAAGAGGTGGCCCGTGTCATCAGCCCGCTGGCCTATGTGTCAGACGATGCCAAAGTCGGCGCGAATGTAGCTATCCAGGCCTTCGCGGTTGTAGAGTCCGGAGCGGAGATCGGGGACGGGACGATTATCTATTCCTATGCGTATATCGGACGCCATGTGAAAGTGGGCAAAGATTGCGTGATATATCCGAACGCTACGGTGAGGGAAAGCTGTGTCATCGGCAACCGGGACATCCTTCAGTCCGGCTGTGTCATCGGCGGTGACGGTTTCGGCTTTGTGACAAATAACGGAAAACATAATAAAGTGCAGCAGACCGGCAACGTAGTGCTGGGCGACGACGTGGAGATCGGCTGCAACTCCTGCATCGACAGGGCGACCGTCGGCAGCACCATTGTTGGCAAGGGTACCAAACTGGATAATCTGGTACATTTGGGACATAACGATGTAGTAGGCGAAAACAACCTGTTCGTGGCTATGGTAGGAATTCCCGGCAGTGTAACCATAGGCAACAATAATACCTTTGGCGGTCAGGCTGCTACGGTGGGGCATATCTCCATCGGCAATAACAACATGATGGCGGGCCGTTGCGGCGTCATCAGCGATGTAGGGGATAACCAGGTGCTGGCCGGATTCCCGCATATGTCACATGTGGAGTGGCTGCGTCAGCAGTCTAAGCTGCGTAAGCTTAACGAGCTGATGAAAACAGTCAAAACCCTGCAAAAAGAGATTGAGAAATTGAAAAAAAACGAGTAACGCGGAGAAAATATGCTCACATATTATGTAATGAAACTGGTCAGTAAAATATTCTGCCTGCTCCCCTGGAGTGTGGGACTGGCCTTTGGCAATGTGCTGGGCAGAGTGGCGCCGTTGTTTGTGCCGGAATGGCGCATGCAGATGGCGGCGGCTAACGTGCAGGAATGTTTGCATGTATCACCGGAGGAAGCCCGGAAGATCGCCCGTCAGAGCGTGGTCAAGTTTGGCCGCATGATTGTGGAAGTGCTGCGGTTTCCGTTGTTGAACAGGGATACGATAAACTCGGTTGTGAAAACGGACGGGCTGGAGTATCTGGAAGAAGCTTACGCCAAAGGAAAAGGGGCCCTGATGTGTACCGGGCATTTCGGTAACTGGGAATTGCTGGGGGCAAATGTTGCGTTGCACGGCTATCCCATGCTGAGTATTGCCAGAAAGCAGAACAACAGCGCCATGGACTTGTTTATCAACGAATACCGTGAAATCGTCGGGCAGAAGGTTGCCTATAACCGGGGCAAGGAAGGAATCCTGGCCATGGGCCGGTATCT
>JAEEGF010638495.1_pt1 | contig 26206 bp, 16 predicted proteins | sample 9134171 | NCBI WGS metagenome assembly JAEEGF01 (sample SAMN16246542, study PRJNA631951) | gut metagenome | biome: gut microbiome; feature: rumen; material: AP-attached | host: Bos | place: Iran: Karaj | collected 2018-10 | reverse complement strand
TGGGGTCATGATTGGTTCCATCGATATTCACCCCACGTGCATCCATATTAGCAGAAGACACATTAGCAGCACGAAAAGCATCCTCATCAGCAGTTATACTGAAAGTAGCCGTTTCCGATGAGCCAAAACTGACAGACTTGCAATCTGTACCACTTGTAGGAATGGTAGCATTAGCACTTTTAGAATCACAGATCAAACTTCCAGAAGTAGCGGGAGTGCGCTTCAGCGTTATTTTTCCGACATAAGCGGTCTGCAGAGCAAATCCGGCAATACCGTCAGCAGTGACTGTCAGCGTATAAACGGTGTAATCCAATGTGCGCGTACCTTCATTGTAAGTGAAAGTGTGTGTGAAGGTACTTGTCTCAGCACCAACAGTTACATTGTCAAGGTCAGTTAAGGCTGGAACAGGCTTCATCGTTCCATCACCATTACCGCCACCATTGTAAGCGACCTCAATGACATCTCCAGCCTTGACGTTCTTGATGCCATAATAGTTTTTGTTGTTGTTAAACAATCCCAGGTTGCGTACATCGCTGTAACGCAGCATACCATCACCACGGCTAATCATCACATCACTTGCAGCAACGACCTCACCGCAAGTAAAAGGGTAAACATCCGTACCACATGCCTTATACTTTGTGTCAGTGATTCTGACTACATCAATCTTGCCCTGATACGTTACATGGTCAGTAGCCAACTTGGCATAGTCGTATTCCCATACCGTCGTCTTTGCGCTTGCACCCATGGTGAAGAGTGCCATTGCGATAAATGTAAAAAACTTCTTCATACTTGTTCTTTTTTAAGTTGCTAAATGTTGTTTATATAATCGTTGTTTGTTTTCATTTTCTTTCTCGACTGCAAAGGTGCAAAATTTTATTGTCTCGTGTCTTTATTTATATTCACATCCCTGCATTTCCGTTCAACTCCACATCCTTAACCGTTATCTTCCAACAATCTTATTTACCTTAAAAACCAACACCTATTTCAACTACTTACTAATTCTCATTATGCTAATTTATTAACTAAAACTAATCATTTACTCAAATAACCCTTATTTACTAACAAAAAACTATTTCCTATTTTATACTCACGTATGAATTCATAGGATACCGCTGTATTTTCTGTAGGCAAAGGTACAGACTTTTACCTCTGTACAAATGTACATTAGTACCATTAACTTTACTTTTATTCAACTTTTTTGCCTCTTTGCTTGCAAATATCAATTATTATCCGTACATTTGCACAGAAACTAATGGCGACTAACCATGAGACGAAAGCTAACAACATTGTTATTTTGGGCTGTCATGCTGTGTGCTAATGCCCAATTTATATCCTTTCAGTTGCCTATCGACAACGTAATGAACTCCTACCAGATACGCTGCGTCACCCAGGACAAGCGCGGTTTTATCTGGATGGGAACAGGCAGTGGTCTTTACCGCTACGACGGTTATCAATACAAAAAAATACAGACGCACCAGCAGCCAGACCTGCTCCCCAACGAGGCCGTGCAGACCATTAGCCGCTGGGGCGACCGCTATCTGTGGATTCGACTACGCGGTGATCTGTACAGCTGCTACGATACAGAGCAGGAGACTTTCGTTGATTGGAACGGACAGGGAGCAAGCAACGGGCCGTACCAACATAGTGTCATCATTGACGAACATAACCTGTGGTTGTACGACAAACAGCATGGTTGCTGCCATGTGACACAGCAGAATGGCACCTTTCAGGCCACCGTCTACCAGCAGCAGGACAACCAGCTCCCCAGCAACCACGTCAACTTCGTCTCACAGGAAGCCAATGGCCGCGCCTGGGTAGGTACCGATCAAGGACTGGTACGTATCCAGCAAGGAAAGGCGCATGTTGCCATTCGCAAGAAAACGATCACCTGTGCCCAACAGATGCCCGATGGCAGCATTTGCTTCGTTTCCGAGAGTGGAGATGTCTACCGCACTCACCCTAGTGGCAGTATGGGTGTCTTCAGTCCTGCCACCCCCCTACCCCATAAGGTCAAGCGCGTAGCTTTGGAGAACAACCAATTGATTCTCTGCACCGAGGGTACAACTTACTGCTACGACATCAGCCGTCGCACCCTGACACCACACCCCAAAATTCATGTCGACGATGCTCAGGTAGTGGTCGACAACCGAGGAAATAAGGTTGTATTCGACCATGATGGCTATCAATTTTGGTACATCACACCGAAGAAGACCTATCAGCTTTCTCATATATATAATAAGGAGTTGACGCTGCAAAATGCCGGTGGTCGTTTCAAGTTTATCTACGACTGCAACGACCGCATCTGGATTAGCACCTACGGCAATGGTCTCTTTGTCTATGACACTAAGACCAGCAGCATGCAGCACCTTACTCAGAATGACCAGCCGGTCAGTCTTATAGCCACCGACTACCTGCAGAACATCTTTGAAGACCATAGTGGCCGTCTTTGGATATGTCAGGAGAACTTCGGTGTGTGCTATCTGGGCGAGCAGCAGCAGCAGCAGATAGACATCCGCTACTTCACCACGCCAAGCGACTTAGGCCATAGCAATACCGTTCGACTCATCCAGCCTGCCGGCGACAAGATTTTCGTGGGCAATCGCCAGAATGCCTTGTGGGTGACAGACAACCGATTCGAGAATGCCACCAAGGAGAATCCCTACAACGATGATGTTGTTGCCATATCCACCGACCATCAGGGCCGGCTCTGGGCCGGTACCCGCAACCGCGGTGTCTTCATCAACGGCAAACCCGTCAGACCTGCCGTCAAGGGAAAGATCAGCGACATCCTTTGCGACAGCAAGGGACGTGTATGGATTAGCATCTTCGATGGCGGCATAGAACTAGTCACCACCGACAAGGAGGGTTCAGCGAACCTGCGTCGCACTTTCTTCATGGGACAGCACACCATTGCCCAGCCCCGCAGCATGATACAGGACCGCCGAGGCTATATCTGGCTGTGCAGCAACCGAGGCGTCTACCGCTTCCTGCCCGACCAACTCATCAAGAACGATACGGCCTATCAGTATATCAACGTCAGTGGCAACGATGCCAACTCCGACGAAGTCCACTGTCTCTACGAGGATTCCCATCATCGCATCTGGGCTGGCACTACTGGTTACGGACTTGCCTGCTTCGACGAACAGGGGCATTTACTGCAACGCTACAACACCAATGATGGATTGCCCAACAACACCATCGAATCCATCATCGAAGATCAGGACGGAAGTCTCTGGGTCGGCACCAGTTATGGTCTGGCCCGTTTCAATGAGCAAGAGCAGCACTTCAACGTCTTCTTTCTCTCTCCCAAGCCTCAAGGCATGATGTACACTGAGGGCTGCGTCGCCCGTCTGTCCGATGGTCGGTTGGCATGGGGTACCCTCTACGGCATGCAGGTGTTCAATCCTAAGAACATCAAGCCCCGTCCGTCCACCTACCCACTGACCCTCACCGATATTCACATCAACGGTGTCGCCCTGCGCAGCATGGGCGACGAGGCTCCCACGCAACAGGCCGTCAACCAGCTGCAAGAATTGAAGCTTGACCACGACCAGAACTCGCTGACATTCTATTTCTCATCCTTCGAGTACATCAGCACCCGTCTGGTCAAATACTCCTACATGCTGGAGGGTTATGACAAATACTGGAGCGAGCCTTCGGCCCTGAACTTTGCTTCCTACAAGAATCTCCGACCTGGAGACTATAAGCTTCACGTGCGTTCCTATAATATATATGGAATGCCCAACGACCAGCAAATCACCCTCAGCATCGTCGTCCGCCAGCCCTGGTGGAACACATGGTGGGCATGGCTCTTCTACATATTCTTCCTTGGTGCTATTAGCTGGGCTATCTGGCGTCAGTGGCTCCATACCCAGGAGCTGCGCAACAAGATCAAGGTTGAAAATCAACTCACAGAATTCAAGCTGCGTTTCTTTACCAATATCTCTCACGAGTTTCGCACCCCGCTGACCATTATCCGCGGTGCCATGGACCGTATGGTCCAACAGGGCGACATTCCTGGAACTCTGCGCCAACCCATCAGTTCCATGCAGAAGAGCACCGACCGACTGCTGCGACTGGTCAACGAACTGCTGGAGTTCCGCAAGATACAGAACCAGAAGTTGAAGCTACAGTTAGAAGACACCGACATTGTCGACTTCCTGCGCAGCATCTTCCTCACATTCAACGAGACCGCTGAGAACCACCGTATCAGCTACCAGTTCACCACCTTTGCACGTGAATATCATCTATTCGTTGACCGCAACTATGTTGACAAGATGGCCTACAACCTGCTGTCGAATGCTTTCAAATACACACCACACAAGCGTGACATCACCATGAATGTGAAACTAAGCGATGACGGCCAGCATCTCGAGTTCTCCGTCATCGACACAGGTATCGGCATCGCCAAGGACAAGCAGTCGAGCCTCTTTACACGTTTCGACCAGAGTGCCTTCAGTCGCGAGAGTATAGGTATCGGTCTTCACATGGTCAGCGAACTAGTGCGCGTCCATCATGGCGCCATCAGCTTCCGTGAGAATGAAGGGGGCGGCAGCATCTTCACCATCGCGTTGCCCACCGACAAAGGTGTCTATAACGTTGACGACTTCCTCGTAGCCGACAACAACGAACTTCTCAACGCACAGCCGGCCAATACCCAGTCCTCACCATCCATTACTTATAAGGAACTCAGCACTCCTCCGCTCAACGACCGCCGCGTGCTCGTTGTTGATGATGATGATGACATGCGCAGCTTCATTTCCACCGAACTGGGCCGTTATTTTGTGGTTAGTACCGCCTCCGATGGCGAGGAGGCACTGAAGCGCATTCAGGCCAACCGTCCTGACCTGCTCATCAGCGACGTCCGCATGCCTGGCATGAACGGCTTCGAACTGACCAAGAAGATACGTCAGGACCAAGAGCTCAGCGACCTGCCTATTATCCTGCTCACCGCCATCAGCGACGAGGAGAAACAGGTGCGCGGCACAGAGTACGGTGCCGACGACTACCTCTTCAAGCCCTTCAATGCCAAGGTACTGGTGGCCAAGTGCAGTACGCTGATAGGCCAGCGCGACCGTCTGAAGGTGAAGTACGCCAAGGAAGTGGTGGGCAGCACACCACTTGCCGACATCATTGTCGAGGATGCTGACAAGAAGTTCCTCGAGCGTTTCGAGAGCTGGGTATACAATCACTTGCAAGACTCCAACATGCAGGCCATCGACTTTGCCAACAGCATGAAGATGGGCCGCACCACATTCTTCAAGAAAGTCAAGCAGGTAACTGGCATGCCGCCCCACGAATACATCCGCAAGATGCGCTTCACTCGTGCTGCTGAACTGCTGAAAGACCCCACGTTCAGCATCTCCGAGGTAGCCTACCAGACAGGCTTCGACGACCCCAACTACTTCAGCCGTTGTTTCAAGGAGTATTTCGGTGTCACCGCCAGCCAGTTCCGCAAGGGCAAGATGCCTTCAGAGAAGGATACGGCGGAAGAACAGGGAGCAAAAGAATAACACCCTAAAAGAAGTGTTCCACCTCAATCGAGATGGAACACTTCTTTTAGGGTTATGGTGACCGGCGAGTGGTCGGCATTGGTCTCCATGATGTCAGCCATCATGTCCCACCAACGTTGGGTGACGGGGTCGACGTCTGTAGTATCTTGCGAGCTGGATTCACCGGCACACTCTTGATAGCCAAAGAGTATATTGGTGTCTCGATCCCAATAGATACTGTAGTTAGAGACACCTTGGCGCTTAATCATCTGCACCAGCTCGGGCCAGATAGTCCGATGGCGGCATTGGTATTCTTCCTCGCAGCCCGCCTTGAGCTGCATCTTAAAAGCGAAACGGGTCATAGATAAACCTTCGGTGCTGTTTCCTTGGTAGCCTTCGAGAACTGGGAGAAGTCAATGGGAGAGCCATCGACCGTGAAGTCTATCAGTTCATACTTATCACTTGTCTTCACGTCGAACATGGTCTTAGCCTCAACCTGGTTGTTGCGCATCACGATGTTGTTGCAACGGCTGAGCGGCATGTCCTTGCGGTCGCCGGGCTTGAAGAACTGCGTCCAGGGATGGATAAAAAGGAATGAGCCGCAATGACCCTTGATGCCTTCCACCAATACATATTCGTAATGCTGCGGCGTGTCGGGACGCATCTTCAGCCACAAGACGCGGCTGGCCTGGTCAACCTGACAGTTGCGCAGAATGATGTTGCGGTCGTGCAGCGATTCCGATCCAAGCGTCAGACAGCCGTGTACCTTGCCGTAACGGCAGTTCTGAATGATGACACGCTCCGTAGGTCCGTTGGTTTCATCCTTATCGGCCCAAGTACCCTTGCCACCCTTGATGACAACGGCATCGTCGTTGACATGCATGAAGCAGCCATCGATGAGCACGTCGTGACAAACATCAATATCAATGGCATCGCTCGACGGTGCTCCTCGCTTGGGATTTTCGGGCCAGATATTTTCCGTCGGCGCATAGATGTAACAGTCAAGGTAGCGCACATGGTCACTCCTGTAGACATGGTTCGTCCATACCGCCGAGTTGATGAGGTGTACATCCTGAATGGTGACGTTCTTACAGTTCGACACATAGGTCAGTCGGGGGCGCTGGGCATCCTTGTTGGTACATTGCGGATTCCAGCTTCTACGAATCCAGAACTCCTGCCAGTACTGCAGTCCGTTGCCGTCAATAGTACCCGTTCCGCTGATGGTGAATCCATCCAGCCCGTCGGCATTGATGAACGCCGAGAAGAACTTGCACGTCTCCCCCTCGAAGCGGGTCTGCAGCAGCGGATAGTCTATAATGCGGTCGCTACCCTTCAGCACGGCCCCTTCCTGGAGATGCAGATGGGTGCCCTGCCGGAAGAACAGCGCTCCGCTGAGGAAAGTGCCCGTCGGAACGACAATGACACCCCCACCCTCCTGGGCACAGCGGTCGATGACGGTCTGTATCTCCTTGGTCTGCACCCGAGGCCATCCAGCCATCACACCGTAGTCTGTCAGCACATACTGTTTGCCCAGGGTGCTGACATCCACCTTCTGAGTCTGCTGGAACCAACTGTCTATCACCGTGCCGTCGGGCCACTGCTGCGGTTGTTCTTTTACCTTTTTAGCACCAGCCGTCAGAACGGCCAGTGCTAAACAGACGATACCAAATATTCTTTTCATATTAGAAAGCAAATATAAAGTGGAACAAGCGGCTGTCCTTCAATCCAGAAGGATAATAGCGGTCGGCAATCGTTGTCTTGCCTATCTGATAGCACCAGTTTGAACCGGCACCTCGGACGTTGCACGACCAATAAGGATCCTTCGACAGGGTCTTGCCACCAGCAGCCTCCAACTGGGCATTGACGACGCTGAGCTGAGCCTCGATGTTACGCCAGTCGACCAGCGAGGGGATGTACCAGTCGGAAGTCACGGACGGTAGCGGATAGGCCTCTATCCAGCTGTCCATCGTGGTATTCATCACCGTGGTATAGTCGAGCGTCTCACCACCGATTGTCAGCGGCTCGGGAACGGCGCGCCATGCCTTAGTGGTCTCGAACCCTTCCTCGGCCATGATGCTTTCGTCCAGCTTCGACTTGTCAGTCACACCATTTTGGTCAGCCAGTCCATAGTTTTTATACCAGTAGCGCCAGCCAGCATTATTTTGTGCTGAAGTGGGTGAAGCGTTAGTGCCCCACTTGACCTTGGCATTCTCATTAACGGCCAGCACCACAGCATGACTCCAGCTGCTGTTGGCATTACGGATAGTCTCCGTCGTTCCTATCTTAAAGACGACACCTACCACATTGTCGGGCAGCTGCGAAGTATTCTTCTTGACGATGCGTCCATCAGCGCAGTAGAAGTCGCCTACCTCCAGTGTCATATTGACCAGCGAGGCACCACCGTCAATCACATATTTGGCATACTGACCGCTGGCTACCTGCGCCAGGTTGGTAGCCTCATAACTCTGAGTCTCTTCGTTGTTGACATAGACTACCTTGAGGTTACGGGTCTCATTCGGTTCGATGATGAGTCGGTACGACTGCGATGTCTCGTCAAAGTATGGAGTCACTGCCGTCTCACCTAAAGTAAACTTGGCATTCTCAGCTTTAGCGAGCACATAAGGCTCCAAACCCTCGTTGTCGAAGATATACGATGAGTTGGGCAGTTCCATGCATACCATAGCCTTCTGGTGCTTCAGCGGTAGACTGACAGCATTATACTGGCCGATGGCACATGCTGTGGACACCATGATGTCGGCAGCCTCATAGTCAGCTTTCGCACTTTGATTGTGTGCCGGTTGAACAGCATTCACCATAGCGGCAAATGGGGTTGATGAGGAAGCATCAAATTGAGCCGTAGCGCTATAGGGATAGTAAGCATAGAACTGAGCACCGGTAAGTTGTGAGGCATCCATCTTCTCTGGAGCTTCCCAGAAACCGCTATTGTTATACGTCAGCTGCACATTTGCATGTACTACATTACCGTTCATCACAATATAGAGACCAGCCTTGTCTCCCAGTTCGAAGAACGTCGTCATCGTCGAACCTTCAGTAACTGCACGAGTACCATTGCCGGATGTACTGGCATCATAGATATTGAAGCGCAGTGGGCTCTGAACAGGACTTTCAGATACGGTATCGTCTTGGCTACAGCCTATCAGCATAGGCAAAAGTGCCAAAAGGAAAAAAATATTCTTCTTCATAGTCGTTTACACTTTTATTAATCACTTAACACATATTACTGCGCTTTCACGGCACCACCGGCACCGCTGTCTTCCCATTGTGAGCCACCAGGAATGAAGTCGACAGTACCGATACCATCGGTTACGTTGATGATTGCCTCTTGCGAGGTACCTGCTTCCAGCTGCAGATCACTCATGTCGATGGTGTAGGAGCGTATATTACCTATTAGCACCAGTTGGGGTGGCACGGCACCATCGGTTGAAAGGGTCTGCGGTATTAGTTTCAGCGTGATGGTCTTCAGATTTGTACCATTGACCACAAGGTCTTCGGGTGCTTCCAACGTCTTATCCAGCGTATAAGGATTTACGGCAGCTTTTTGTGCGAATCCTGAGAGACGACAGCTTTTGATGCTCTCGTCGGTGGGAGTGGTAATCTTCAGCGTTACCTCAGCCAGTGCATGCTTAAACACCAAGTTTACCTCACTGGTCTGACGGGTGACATCCTCGACCTTCGCAAAGTAATAGTCGGTCACCTGAGTCTGGTTTAGCGTATTCAATATGATAGTAGGTTCTGCACCATCAGTTCCGACGAAAGGATAGTAGGCTACAATGCTGGTGGTTCCCTTGACATAGATGGGATAGCCCGACTTGTTCGTGAAGCTGCTTGCATCAGCTTGATAAACATACTCACGGTTACGGGCTGTTCCGTCATTCTGACCATAGCCCGCTGCTATTCCGATGATGTCGCCATCAGCCCAAGCCTTGTCAGTCTGGGCTGTAACGTTCAGTATGGTGCCAGCGCCTTCGGTCGTATAGTGGCCGCCCAGATAGTCGTCGTTAGAGCAGGCGGTAAGGGCTGCAGCCATACCGCAACACATCATACCTGTTGCAAATATTTGATAGATTCTGTGTTTCATAATCGTTTTCACTTTACACTTTTCACTTCAGTCTTATTCACTTCTCTCTTAGTATCCGGGATTCTGCTGATACAGTCCCTCACGGATACGGATCTGCGACATCGGTATGGGATACAATGCCGAGTTCTGCGTCACACGATTGGCGTAGATTGTGTAGTTCGACGAATGCGAGGCATCACGCTTGTCACGATAGTTGGTAAACGTCGTGCGGATTTCTTCTACGAAAGTATTCTGACGAACCTGGTCGAACCAGCGGTGGCCCTCGCCCAGCAGTTCGCAGCGGCGCTCAAAGGCTACAGCTTTCTGGAAGGCATCTGCCGAGAGCTCCTTCAGTTCGCTCAGTCCGGCACGCTGGCGGATCATGTTCAGATACCGATAGCCGTCGGTGGTATTGCCCACACACTCGGCATAGAGCAGCATCACATCCTCTATGCGTAACACAGGCCAGTTCTGTGGCCAAAAGGTACGGTCGGTAATCTCGGCATCCATGTCCGACAGACCCAGTAACTTGCGCTTTATCTTGTGTTCGAAGAACTTGGTGCAGAAGTTGTTTTGGTCGGTGGCACCGCCTTCATACTGACCCGTCTCCTCGTTATAGGTCTGTCCGGTATTGATGGTACCATGGAGTCGCTTGTCAATGTATTCCGTAGTAGTGGTACCGTCACCGTTGTCAATGTCGCTACTGATGAGGAAATGGTCCTGCAGGTCACGCTCGACATAGATATGTGAACCTGTAGTCAGGTTTGCGTTGCAATAGTCGTCGGCGTAGGTATTACCGCTACGGCTATAGGGAGTAGCCGGGTTGCCTTGATTTTTCTCGGCAATGTACTGGATTTCGAAGATAAAGTTCTTGTTATCGTTCTCGTGAACCCACATGAGATTCCAGTCTGATATGCTGTTCTTCCAGTACTTGTTCATGTTCTTCAGCACCTCGGCAAAGAGCGACTGTGCCTTTTCTTTGGTGTCCTGATAAAGTGGATAGCCAGCCATCTGCAGGTATACCTTACCCAGCAGTGCCTGAGCCGCTGTCTTGGTGGCACGCTCCGTATGGATGGCTCCTAAATAGTCGGTAGCCGTTTCCTGCAAGTTCTCTACAGCATACTGCAAGTCAGGCACGATGGCCTGGTTGTAGACATCGATAGCCTCGCTCTGTCCGAGGTCAAAGGCTTCATCGGGCGAAATCTCGTGCAGCGAGACGGGAACGCGACCGAAGAAGCGCACCATGTCGAAGTAAGCCAGTCCACGCAGGAAGCGGGTCTCGGCAATATACTGGCGCTTCACGCTCTCGCTCATTCCTGCCTCACCGATATGATCCAACAGCACGTTGGCAGCAGCAATCAGCGTATAGTGGTCGGCCCAGCAGCTGGACACGATGGCATCGTTGAGCAGACCGGTGGTGTTGAACTGTGCGCAGTCCGACTCCTCACGGGTTCTGGCCTCGGTGATGTTGAATAAGTTGTCAGAGCGGAACTCGCTCATGACGAAATAGTATTTGGCAAAGGGCTTCAGACAGCCATAGACACCCGTCAGGTCCTGATCTATACCAGCAGCCTTGGCATAGGCATTGTCTGTCGTCAGGGCCGACTTCGACTCCGTCTTCAGATAGTCCTCACAGCTGGCAAACAGTAGTAAGGAGCAAGGGGCAAGGAGCAGCAGAATGGCTCGTACCTTATTATATATTTTAGTCTTCATAATTTTTCTACTTTTATATCTTTCTTACTTTGTTGACCATTTAGAACGTAGCGTTGATACCCAGTGAGAAGGTACGTGCTGAAGGATAGGCACCATAGTCATATACTGCCACCTGAGAGCTGGAGTTGTTGGACTCTGGTGAGTAACCGTTTTTGTAGCTGGTGAACATGAATACGTTTTCGCAGCTGGCTGTGAAGCGCAACACTTTGAGGGCATACTTCTTGGGCAGACGCCAGCGGTAGCCGATGGTGATATTCTTCAGTTTCAGGAAGTCGGTGCTGTAGAGCCAACGGGTCGAGAACTGCTCTGCCGATCCGCCACGAGCACGGGGCACCACACCGCTTCCGGGGTCAGTCTCCGACAGCCACATATCCTGCCAGCGGTCCAGACGGTTGATGGTGACATCTTGAGCTTGCATGTCGATGGCACGGGCCAATCCTTGCCAGATTTTTCCGCCAGCCTGTGCGGTGATGAGGAACGAGGCATCCCAGTTCTTCCACTTGAAGGTGTTGGTCAAACCGAAGGTCCATGAGGGTTGCGGTTTGCCGCAGTAGGTACGGTCGTTCTCGTTGATAACGCCGTCGCCGTTGATGTCTCGATAGCGTACAGAACCTACGACTGACGTTGATTCTGTGGGATAGCGTTGCAGGTCTTCCTCATTCATGTAGACACCATCGGCAATATAGAGATAGTACTCACCTACGGGGTGTCCCACCTCGATAATCTGCGTCTTGTTGTCGTAGCCAGTATAGATGGCCGAGTTGTTACCCAGCGACTTCACCTCGTTGGTGCTGTGGCCCATTGAGAACTTGGTGGTCCACTTCAACCTTCCCACCAGATTCTCGGTCTTCAGTTCCAGCTCTACACCCTTGGTGCGGATATTACCGATATTCTGGTAAGCCTTGGGATAGCCGATGACCGACGGCATGGATACCTGGTAAAGCATGTCGCTGACGTTCTTGATGTAGTAGTCGACAGCAAAGGAGATGCGATTGTTGAACAGACTCATGTCAACACCGAAGTTCCATGAGTTGGTTTTTTGCCAGCCCAGGTCTGGATTGGCGGTACTGGAGGGCACATAGCCGGTAATTGCAGCACCGTCCTTCGAATAATAGGAGGCAGTCATCAAGCCGTCGGCAGCATTGGCAGAGATGGCGTTTGAACCGTTGGAACCGTAGCTGATGCGCAGCTTGGCCTGATTAACCCACCAGTTGGAATTCCAGAACTTCTCGTTCGATGCACGCCATGCCATGCTGACTGCGGGGAAGATACCCCACTTGCGGTTGCTACCGAAGCGTGAGCTACCATCACGACGGATAGAGGCGTTGATAAGGTAGCGGCTGTCATAGCCATATTCGGCACGGGCAAAGTAACTGATAAGATGGTCGTCGGTGGTATAGGTGGCGGTAAACGTTGTCGGTGTCACGTCGTTGATGGTCCAACCCATGATGGTGTTATTGGGGAATTGAGTCACATTCAGGTTGTAGGAGTTGCCGTCCTGTGTCGACTCCAGCGACCAACCGCCCACCACGTTCAGGTGGTGCTTGTCCCAAGTATGGTCATATGTCGTGGTAGCCTCAATGTGGTACTTGTGTGAGCGGCTGCCAATCCAATAGGAATCGGCATAGTATCCCTCGCCCGAACTCCAGAAACGCGATGCTGACGACGGTGTGAAGCGCTTGCGGTCGCGGTTGTTGAAGATCCATGAGCCTAAGACCTTGGCGTTCCATCCCTTCATAATCTCGTAGTCTGCAAAGCCCGATGCCTGGATGCGAATCTGCTCGTCGCGATAATAGCGCTGTTCCATAACGGTGACCGGTGAAGCCGTCGAACCAGCATACATGTAGCGGTTATAGGGTTCCGTGGCGGTGTGCAGCCCGGCGTTGTTCTCTACGACAGGCACCGCCGACAGGGCATTCTGTGCGGCATTGTCCTTACCATCCACGTTGCCGCCGGTGGTGACGGTCATCTGAGGCGACACGTCGACACCGATGCGCAACTTGTCTATCAGCGTGGTCTGACCGCTCAGCTTGGCGGTGAGTCGCTTGAAGCCTGTATTGATGACGATACCGTCCTGGTTGACATAGCTGAGCGAGGCACGGTAGCTGTTCTTCTTATTTCCCTGCGTAATGGAGAGGTTATAGGTCTGGGCAAACGAGGGGCGGAACATGGCCTTCTGCCAGTCTACCAGCGACAGGCCGCCATAGCCGGGCATCCTCCAGCGGGGGTCGATGACAGCACTCGTGCCAGCACCGCCCTGGGCCTTGATGACCTGCTCCAGATAGCTGTCGCCACTCTGGGCACCGGCAGTGGGATATGCATCCACGTATGCCTGATAGTTGGACCTCATGCGCCAGTTAATCCAATCCTCAGCTCCCATAATGGGGATATAACGCTCAGGGTTAGAAATGGAAAGGTTGACTGATGCCGTTACGGTGGTCTTTCCGTCGTCATTACCCTTCTTGCAGGTGACGATAATGACACCGTTGGCACCACGGCTACCATAGATGGCGCTGGACGAGGCATCCTTCAGCACCTCGATGCTCTCAATATCCTGTGGGTTCAGCTGCTGCAGGTCAAAGCCTTCATCCATAGGGACACCATCAACGACATACAGCGGATTGGTGTTGCCGTCCTCATTGATGCTGGTAGCTCCACGCACCTTGATCTGAACGCTGCTGCCCGGGGCACCGCTGGTGCTCTGCACGTCGACACCGGCCAGCTCACCCTGCAGGGCAGAGGCGATATTGCTGACAGGACGCTCGGCCAGTTCCTCTGCCTTCACTTTGGCAACAGCATTGGTGATGTCGCCCTTCTTGACAGAGCCGTAACCGATAACCACCAGCTCGTTCAGCTCGTTCTTGTCGGTACTCATGCGTGCATCGGCACGACCATTCTTAATCTGTATCTTCTGATTGCGATAGCCCACGTAGGCCACCTCTATCTGCTTCACTTTCTGGTCGACCTTGAGCACATAGTTACCATCCATGTCGGTCACTGTTCCTCCCTGGCCGCCTACGGCCTTCACCGTAGCACCAATCATCGGCTCGCCAGCCTCGTCGAGCACCGTACCCTTTACTGTCTGGCCCTGGGCTTGGGCAACGACTGCCATCAGCAGTAATGCTACGACGGCGAATAATTTCTTCATATTCTTCATAGCTTACTCCTCCTCAATAGTTAATGAACTCCAACCGTCAGCGGCCTCATAGGCGGCCTTGCTGCCTGTAGGAACATAAATGATAGGAGATACTCCGTCCTGAGCCTCATACAGCACACCCTCCAGCGTAGGAGGCGTAGCCGACTGCATGTGGTACTCTGTAATTTTCGACTTCAGCGTGGCATTACGACCACCGAAGGCACGGTTGCCGATGCTGGTCACAGAGGCGGGGATGGTGATGGCGGTCAGCTTGCTACAGTCGAAGAAGGCCATCTCGCCGATGCGCTTCAGGTTAGCAGGCAGCGTGATGCTGGTCAGACCCGAACAACCGTCGAACGCCATCTTGCCGATAGTGGTCACGCTGGCTGGCAGGGTAGCGGTGGTCAGCGCGGAACAATAGCCGAAGCAGCCGGTGGGAATATCGGCCACTCCCTCGGGAATGGTGATGCTGGTCAGACCTCTGCAGACGGCAAAGGCACCCTCGCCCAGCCACTGGATGGTGTTGGGCAGCGTCACGGAGGTCAGCGAGCGACAGCCCATCAGAGCCTGTTCACCAATACCCGTCAGGGTGTAGGTCTGGCCGTTGGCACTAATGGTCTCCGGGAGCGTCAGACTGCCTTGATAGGTGGTCACGCTGACCGTAGCCGTCGTTTCCGACTGCCAGTGGCGCGGATTACTGCCATCGTAGGTCAGAGTTGCCGTACCCGCCCCGTTGCCAGGCAACAGATACAGCGTCGTAGCATCGCTGAGCGTGGCGGTAAACTGGCCGCGGCTGCTCGTGAAATAGTTGGGATCGCCTTCCGTCAGTCCGTTGTCGTCCTTACACGACGTCAGCACCCATGCTCCGGTAATGAGCATCAGCGCCGTCAGACCTCTCAGCAATACAGCGTCCCATCTTGAATGACACTTTTTCATAGATTGCTTTTGTTTTAGTTATTACCTTTTTTATATTGAATGATTTAATGACGAACCACAGGTTTCCCATGTTATTGGTTGCTGCAAAGGTACGAAACAACCTATTGCTATAGCATGAATATCATTCAAATAACTAAAATATAGTTCATCCTGGCGTACACATGGCCATCATTCGTATCATCCCATATTAAAAGGCTTAGCGCAATCATTCCGTTTTCTGCCTGACGAAATAGACGGCGCCGGTCTTGGTATGGCGGCTGTCAAAACGGTAGTCGGGACGGTTGAGGGAGGCACCTAGCTTACGGAAAGTGCTGGCGTCCTCCTTGTAACTGCTGAAACGGCTCTTCAGCATCTGACTGATTTCTCCCAGCGTCATCCAGCGGCCGTCGCCAGCGTTGGCGGGCTTCTCAATGACGGCTGCCAGCATCTCTTGCAGTCCGCTGACAGGGCGGTAGTCGCCGTTGTGTACTATCAGCGCCTCCTCCTGTTCACGACTGGGCCAGTAGCGTTCACCCTGGTTGATTTCCCACAGTAGTTGGGCATACAGCTGGCGGTGGTCCAGCGGGGTACGGAAGTCGATGTCGCCCGACACGGGAGTGCAGACGAAACGACGGCTGCCGCTGGGATCGCTGAGCGGCTGCGACTCGTTGGTGGTGCCGATGAACGAGGCGAAGCGGCGGTGCTGGGTGTAGGCCTTGCCGTAGGGAGGGCGGTACTTCAGGTCGGAGGTGGAGACGAGATACTTCAGCACAATCTGCTGGCGCTGCGTGACACGGTCGAACTCGTCGAGGTTGATGAGGGCGAAGGAGGTCAGCCCTAAGTTCAGGTCGTTCTCGTTCTTGAAGTTGATGCGGTCGTTGTAGTATTCCTGTAAGTCACGGGGCAGCAGTAGCCGGCAGAAGCTGGACTTGCCGCAGCCCTGACGTCCTATTAACAAAGGTACGAGGGCATTGCCCGTCAGCTGACCCTTGCCGAGCCACATAGCAACCATCGAGCGCATCCAGAGGCGGAACAGCTCCGGCCACTCCTTGTACGTGGTGGGCACTCGTTTCGCAAGCTCCTCCACCCTATCCTTTCCGTCCCAGTGCGGCAGCTGTTCCAGCCACTCGTTCAGCGGGTCGTAGAGCTCGATGTCCTCGGAGTTGACGTAGCGGCGGATATCCTTGTCCCAGCACTTGATGCCCTGCCGAAGGGCTCTGAGGGTCATCGAGTTGCGCGCCTCCTCGGTCAGGTCACGATAGGCGAAGCCGATGCCGGAGCGCTCACGGAACTCAGCGACACCTCGCATCACGTTCTTGCGGATTTCGTAGTTCTCCTGCAGGAAGAGGTCTATCTTCATCGTCAGCAGCGTCTCCTGCGGCACGTAGCGCTCCAGCGTCATACTTTTCTTCTCCTGATAGCGCTGCACGACTTCGGGACGGTAGATGTTGCCGAACAGCTTATCCACCAGCAACTCGTCGCCTCCCATAAAGCGGATTCTGCCGTAGGTGAGCCGTTTGGCAATGCCCAGCGGAATGCCCGACTCCATGCAGAATTGTGCTAACAGTGTCAGCAGGCGGTGCAGACGCTCGTCGTCATCGTCCATGCCTTCCACACTGTCGGCAGCACGCTCCATATTGAACTCGTAGGCATGATAGAGCGACAGGTAGCGGCTGCATCCCGGACTGACCTCATCGGCTTCACGGGTAGAGGGTCGAATGAGAGCGAGGGCTTCGGTAGGCTTCTCGGCACGGGCATACAGCGGCAGAGCCAGCGGATTGAAGACTGCCCCGGGGTCGTAGCTCACATAGCAGATGCGGTCCAGACGGGGCTCCAGTTTCTCGATGGTGACGCCCAGCTGCATGTTATAGGCCAGTCGGGCACGTTCGTACAGGTTCTCGTGGAACAGCGCCAACTCTTCGGCCGTCTGGGGCAAGGCACTGACCGACGAGGCGTCGTCTTGCCCGCCGTTACGCTCCTCGCCCTTCTGCTGGGGAGGGGTGGCACCTCGCACCACAATCTTCACACTCCTTCCACTGGCACCCACAAAGGCCAGCAGCGTCTGGGGCATCTCGCCGGCACCACGACGGATGGCGGCAGCCTCGTCATAGCCCGTCAGGTTGTTGACCTCCAACAACGCCAAGGCATTGTATCCACGACCGAGCACCACGCCATTGCGCTTCTCCTGCAACTGGGCAAAGCAGAGTCGCGGCAACTGGTCGGTCAGGAAGTCGGCACCGGTGACGTGTCCGTCGGCCAGACGGCGCATCTGAAACATAGGATAACTGTCACGCAGGTTCTCCGTTACCTGTCGGTACTCTTCGCCGCGTATCATGTCAACAGCCTCTTCCAGCTCTACCAACCGGTAGGTTTCCGTCTGCCGGAAGGGCTTCAATAATGTAATCTTTTCCATATTCTTTTCGTTTTAGTTCGTTATCTGTTGCAAAGGTACAAAATATAAATAGAATTTGTGAAAGAAAAATTGAGAAAATAATGTCATAACGTCACCTTTTCGTTTATCACGTTGATTATTTGGTAGTTACGAGGTGACGTTAGCATTTTCTAACGTCACCTAACGTCACCTAACGTCACCCGATCTACGAATTTCACCCGTTTTCCGGCAGTTATCAGCCCGTTTTTGACCCTTCTAAGGTGGGTTTCTACCCCACTTCAGCATACCCTTTTCATCGCACGAGGACTACTTACGCAAAGTGTTTCCCCTATAGAAACACTCTGTTTCCCTAGGAGAAACACTCCGTTTCCACAGCGGAAACACTTTTCATGTAACACTTATATAACTGATAAACAAGCATTTAGAAACATTTCAACCCATTCTACACCAAAAAGGTGACGTTATCAAAGTTAACGTCACCCTAACGTCACCCGTGTAACATGCATAATATCAAATGTTTAACTGCTTGGTGACGTGGTGACGTTAAAATAGAGGTAAAATTTCAATTTGTAATTTTTAGAGCGATTACGAATAAGTGTAATATGGACAAACAAATATGACAGGTAGTCCCCTGTCATACCCTCGTGATTCGTTTTTTGTCCGTCTTTTATTAAATTATGTGTAAATTTGTGGCAAAATTTCTATTCTCTCGATTATAATTCGTAAATTTGCAAGAATAAAACCTTAGAATCATGGGACGATTCCTTGATCCGCTGAAGATGGCTGAAGGTATTACGGACTCACGAATCTAAGGATTCACGGAAATAAGGACGGAATAAAAACGTTATTATAATATGGGACAAGATATTTCAATATTGCCAAACCTAGCTGAAGAGACACTATATAGTGATGTGTGCCAGATAATTGATGGTACAAGAGGTAGAATTGCCACTTTCCTTAACACAGAGGTGTGCATGACCAACTGGTATATAGGCAAACGTATCAAGGAGGATGTGCTCTTTAACCAACGTGCCGAATATGGAAAACAGGTAGTTAAGAATCTTTCCTTGAAGCTCATAGAACGATACGGGGCAGGATGGAGTGAGAAGAAACTGAGACATTGTATCCGCAGTGCGGAGACTTTTTCGGAGCAGGACATTGTCTCCTCAACGCAGAGACAATTGACTTGGACGCATCTGAAGAGCCTCATGTATATCAAAGATCCACTTGAACGCCAGTTCTATGCGCAGATGTGTGGTATGGAACATTGGGACACCCGTACGCTTGACGAAAAGATTGACCAACAACTGTACCAACGTACAGCCATCAGTCGTAAGCCAGAAGAGATTATCAAGCAGGAGTTGGCTGAAGTGAGGGAGAACAATCAGCTTTTACCTGATATGGTATTCCGTAGCAGCTATTTCCTCGATATGCTTGGTCTGCCTGACATCTTTACAGAAAAGGACTTGGAGAGCGCTATCATTACACAAATTGAGGATTTTATAAGGGAACTTGGTCCTGACTTTACCTTTGTGGCAAGACAAAAGCGTATTACGGTGGATGCTACCGACTATTATATCGACCTGATCTTCTTCCATCGGGAGTTGCGAAGATTGGTGGCCATAGACTTGAAGTTAGGAAAATTCAAACCTGAGCATGAAGGGCAGATGCTGCTGTATTTGCGTTATCTGAATCAGAACGAGCGTAAGGACTGGGAAGAATCGCCTATTGGACTTATACTATGTTCTGAAGGCAATACTGAACATATTGAATACATGATGCTCGACGAAAGCAGTCCTATCAAGGTGGCGCAGTATTATACGCAATTACCCGATAAGAAACTGTTGGCTCAGAAACTGAAAAAGGCTATAGCAATAGCACGGGAGCATTATCAAAAGGACGAAAAATAGAATGCTTTATACAAGGCAATGGAAACATGAGCAGCAAGTATGCCACAGGGACAAAAGAATCACGGATTTGTGAATAATGTTCGTTAATATTAAAATAATGTGTAACTTTGCGCAGTAAAACTGCGCGAACTTTATCGCACCTTTGCAGGAAAGAAACAGAAAAGACATGATGAGCCAAGAAGAAATATTCCGCCAGAAGGCACCCCACTACCTGTTATGCTACATCGAGCACTGTCCGCTGCACGAACACTGTCTGCGCTGGCTGGTAGGTCAGCAAGCTGCCCCCACCGTCGTCAAGGTAGGCTGCGTCAATCCGCTGCTAGCGCAGGTCGGTACCGACCAGTGTCCGCAGTACCGTGAGAACGTCACAGCCCCTCACGCCAAGGGAATGGTACACTTCTACGACGGCATGCCTCGGCACATGGAGATCAGCATCAAGAGCCGCCTCATCGGCCGCTATGCCCGTCGCCAGTACTATGAATACCGCAACGGCGTGCGCCTCATCACTCCCCAGATGCAGCAGGACATCGCCCGCATCTGCCAGGAGGCAGGGTGGACACAGCCCCTCCGCTTCGACGACTATCAGGACGACTACGTGTGGTAAACACAACCAGCATGACGAACGGCCGTTATGTGAATTTATGCAAAACGAATAATGCAAGTTAAATAATCCAAAATAAATAATGATGCTGAGTGAGGCAGGCGAGTATTACGTTGCAGACCAGCTGATGCGCCTCTTCTTAATCCGATAATTTGCTGTTTCTCGCCTGCAAAGACAGATATAATTATCGAGAATTGCAAATCTTTGCGGAGTTTTTGCACAATCACAACGGCAAACGACGAAACAGCTAACACATCTGTTAAAAATTGCACAGAAAACCAAGAATTTCTTGGTTAAGTATGTAGAATTTTATAACTTTGCACCCGTAATACAGCCATAATGAAGACAAATCCATTGGTAAAGTTGGGGAATATCCCAGTACAGACAGGCACTATAGCGGCTTGTTTCGAGCACTTACTATCGCCCAATGAAAAGATCAGGGTCCTGGAAAAGGACGGACAGTTAATCCGGCTGAAGCGCGGGCTCTATGTGGTGAGCGCTGAGGTAAGCGGGAAGCCTGTAAATCCATGCTTGTGCGCCAACCATATTTATGGTCCATCGTATATTTCACAGCAGTGGGCATTGCGCTGGTATGGTCTGATACCCGAGCGGGTCTATACGATGACATCTGTCACCACCAAGCGTACTCGAATGTTTGAGAACTCCCTAGGACGATTTACCTACGAACAGGTGAAACCCGAATACTTTGCCATAGGAGTAAACAGCATAGAGGAAGATGGTATCAGATTTCTCATGGCCAGCCGTGAGAAGGCGTTATGTGACATGATTCTTCACGATTCCTATCTGCCGGCACAATCCGTCAAGGGCCTATGCCAATATCTGGAAGAGGACATTCGTTTCGACGTTGATGAGCTCAACACGTTTGATGTAAGCATCATCGAGGCATGTGCGAGACAGGGCCGGAAGGAGAACATATTGAATAACCTTATAAAGATTCTGAAGCAATGACTATTTACGACCAAATGACGGCCCAGTATGCACAAAAACGCGGAACTGCCACACAGAATGTAGAGCAGGAAGTGATGCAGCACATCGCCCTGGCAGGCTTGTATCGTGGAGGATTCTTCCAGCATGCAGCCTTTTATGGAGGTACGTGCCTAAGGCTGTTTCATAACCTGCCCAGATATTCAGAGGATATGGACTTCTCTTTGATAGAGAAGCGTGACGATATTCATATCGAGAATTATTTTCCTGCTATTATAGAGGAATTCCGCCTGGCAGGCCATGAGGTGAACATTGTCAAGAAGGAAAAGAAAAGTTTCGGTCGTGTTGAATCTGCTTTCCTGAAGGAGAATACAGAGGCATACGACATTAGCTTTCAGACGAAGAAAAGCGTAAAGGTGAAGATAGAGTTGGATACCGAACCGCCTTTGGCATTCGATACAGAGCAATTAGTTTTGCAACAGCCCTATTCGTTTATGACGCGTTGCTTTACCCTGCCCGACCTATATGCAGGCAAGATGCATGCACTGGTATATCGCTCCTGGCAGCACAGGGTGAAGGGACGCGACTGGTACGACTTCGAATGGTATGTACGATGGAACGTCCCCCTTGACTTCGTCCATCTTCAGGAACGTATCCGCGAATTTAACGGCGAGGTCATCGACCGAGAGTCTTTCATGAACCAGCTTCGCGAAAAACTGGCCACAACAGATATTGAGCGTGCTAAGGAGGATGTCATAAGCTTTGTGGACAATCCACACGAGCTCGACATCTGGTCAAATAATTATTTCCTGCAATTAGCAGACCGGATTATTTGGCTTTAGCAATTTCCGTGAAGATTTATATAATTATCGAGAACTGCAAATCTTTGCGGAGTTTTTGCACTTGAGAACAACACAAACGGCATATGGAACCGGTTTGTGGCAAATTAATAGAGGAACCCCAATAACCATAGTGGGATTTTCTTGCCGTGAGGCATCTCTATGTCATCTGCTAAAACGTAAGAATCTTGAATTTCTGCTATCTGGTCAAATGTTTTCTTTTCACCACCTACCTCGAAAGTCCACCTACCATCAACCTTGAAATCTCCTTGTGACTTTCCATATTCAACAGTATGCTGATAGTTTAGCTGATTGACAGCAAAACATTCACGAACTGTTCCTACTTTGACTGGCGTCGTAGCTAAGGCGTAGAGCAAATTAGGATTCTCGAGGTATATCTTATCTGGTTTTTGAAGCTTTTTGACAGATATCAGATCACTATATAGCAAATTCAGCAACTTAGCATCTTTCAAATGTCCCAAATACTCAATAACGGTATTACGCTGTAAGCCAGAAATGGAGGCCAGCTTAGTGATGTCCACCTCATATGGAATCTGCTGAGCCAGCACATTCAGCAATGCCTTGATTTTACGGCAATTAGCCGGATTTACGCTTCTCTGCTGAGGCAACTCCACATCCACAACATAGTTGACCGTCTGTTCTATAAGTGCGTAGTAATCAATGGGGTTTGTCAGATAAAAAGGATAATAGCCATAACGCAGATATTCATGGAAATGCTGTAACGGTCTGCATTCGGCATTGACTCTGGCAGCAATATCCTGAGAGTTGTCAAGGATTTCTTCTAAAGTATATGCAGGCAGCTCTATGGATTTATAGAACTGCAAATATTCTCTGAATGACAGTCCTGGCATGTCATATCCACGACAACGTCTGGACAAATCGGCATCGCCATCCAGTAGTTTTAACAAGGACGAACCGCTTAGCATCAGTTGCAAACCAGGATAAGTCTCCGCAATTTCTTTCACTTCCCGGCTCCAATGGTCGTACTTATGGACTTCATCGAATACTAAGAGTTTACCGCCTCGTTTATAGAATTGTTCCGCTACTTCAAGTATGGTATGCTGAGTGAAATACCCCCAGTCTAACGAACAGTAAAGCACCTCTTCGCTGCCCACGTCAAAATGCTGTCGTATATACTGCCTGAGTATCGTGGACTTTCCTACTCCTCTTGAACCACGGATGCAAAGCATGGGAGCGTTCCAGTTTACCTGCCCCATGAAACTCCTGATGATATCCATGCTCGTAGCACGAAACATGGCTTCTTGCCGCTCAAACAGTGCTTCCATCATTTTATTTTATCGTTCGTAGTGCTTTATTTGTTAAACATATTCTGCCATAATTTGCTTTCCGCAAAAAGCAATTCGTTGACTATTTTGCTTTCCATAAAAAGCAATTCCGCTGCAAATTTAAACATAATTTTCGAAACCGCCAAAAAAAAGAGGAAAATTCATTATTCGAAGAACAATACAAACGGCAGGCAACCCACTCTTGGATTGCCTGCCGAACTAATACTAACTAACTAAAATACTACAAAAATATTAACTTATAAAAAAACTATTAATACTCTTCTTCTTCGTCGTCGAAGTCATACTCACGGCCGAAGGCTACATCTGTCGTCTCGTTGCTTATTTCTCCCTGTGGGCTACCAGCCATCAAAACATGCTTATATACTATGGGAACGACCTCTATAGCTGGTGAATAATATCTCTTTTTCATTTCTATATCCTCCATTTATTTATTGATGTATTTACGACCATTAATGATAACAATTCCCTTTGTATTGGTAGATACACGCTGACCAACAAGGTTGTAAGCCTCACTATTCTTCACGTTATTATTGGATTTCATTTCTGTAAGACCAGTAGTTTCATCATCTTCAAATACGAAGTTAAGAATTCTGGCACTACTCTCTACGCTTGAAGCTGGAAGATAAGCCTTATAAGCAGAAAGGTCGATGGTGCCTTCTCCTGAACTATAAAGTTTGAATACTGGTGTCGCTTTAGTGTTGGTAGAGCCAGCGAGAACGTATGCTTCCTCGTCATCAAGGGGTTTATCCGTTGCTGAACCTAAGAATAGGTTTGTCGAGGCCAATGCATCTGGTGCTTCCGTTGCTGCGGTGAAAGTGTATGTTCCTGCTGGAGCATTAACTAAAACACCAGTCTCTTTAGGCAAATCTGCTTCTCTTTTCTTCAGTGTTATTACATTAGAAGAAGAACTGGCAGCCGTTGCATAATACACACCAGTAACTTCATTAGGAATATTCACAGCAAATGGTAAATACATCGAAGCCCAGTTGATATCAGCTACAGTTAGAGTGGCACTAGCGTAGTATTCTATATCAAAGGCGACCAAAACTTGACTTGATGCCTTGATACTTGAATAGTTTGTTATATCAAATTCTTCAGGATCAACTGCCTCACTGCCTAGAAGCGGAGCAGAACCGAGTTCTGTGGTACCATCAGCTGTTATAGTTGCTTGATTTCCGCTAGTCGCATTTGTTAAAGCGTAAAGTTTAATACTCTTTATGTTAGGAGAATGCGAAATGTTGATTGTGTTGTTTGTCAGCTGTATAGCAATATTGTTGCCAACTTTGCGGTGAGCATTACCATTGTTATAATTCCTGATACATTCACTTGCACTTGACAGCGTGAAAACGTAATTGCTGCCCCCCCATGTAGCACTGGTTGTGAATTCTCCACTTCCTGTGGGAAGTGCGGTGTTTGCATTATTACCTGCCGCAGTGCCTGTCTGTGTGCTTACCGAACATGCAGTGTTTGAAGGACGAGTTACCGTAATCTTTCCCAGAAAATAACCTCCCTGTAGCATAAAACCTACATTGGTAGATTCGTTTCCTGCGGTTAACGTATATACTTTATCATATACAAATGTCCTGTCATTATTGTCACCGTAAGCATAGTGATGAATATATGTTGACGTTGTTGTTGATACGGTAGCATTGTAAACGTCATTTTCACCTATGTCAGTACCTTTGTATGCTATTTCTATCACGTCACCCTCTTGTACATTCTTTATATTAAAACAGGTCTGGCTTGCATGATACAATCCTATTGTATTTATGTCTTTGAACCGAAGAAGTAAGTTATCTCTGTTTACCCATACATTATTTTCTGCCAAATAGGTACTCTGTGAAAAAGCGTAAGTAGTTAAAGTGTTCGAGTTAATTGTAACTTTTTCAGTCGTGCTTTTGTTTGCTGTTATAGCCGGACTCTCCCCATACGTTACATTGTCGGTAGCCAACTTGGCATAATTTATCGACCAGACTTCCGAATCTGCCCACGCCCCTATCGGCAGCGCAGCCATAGCGCATAGCGCCAATTTTAGTAATTTTGTTTTCATTGTTTTAGTTTGTTATTAATTAAACGATTGATTCGATTTTCTGGGGGCAAAGGTAATGATATATAAGAGTACCGCGGGCGTAACATCGTACAAAGACATGGAGAAATGTACAAAACTGCACGAAACGTCACACCACCAACCTTTACTTGTAGTCCTCCAGTCGCCACTCGTCGCGCCACTCGATGGTGGGACGGCCGTTCTTATCAAAGGTGACAGGCAGGAAGACATAGGTGGCATCGCGGGTGGTCTCCCACTCGTCACGCACCATGTTGCGCTTGTCCTTGACCTGAGGCGTGGAGAAGTCGCGGTCGAAAGCCTTGTGATCCTTGAACTCCTCGGCATACCACTTGGCTCGTTCACGCGGAATCTGGGTGCCTGCTAACTGCGGCAGCCAGCGGTCGGCCAACGACACGTAGAGGTCCTTTTTGCCTGGGATGCGGATGACGCTCGTAATCTGCGAACAGAACGACGAGGCGGTGGTGTCGTTTACATGCGGGTCGCCCAAATCGGTATATTCCCCATGCGGATCGGTAAAGACACAGACACGCGACGGGTTGGGCGTATAGCCCGTGGTGCCGGAGGTGAACAGATAGTGCTTGCCGTCACGATAGAAGTGCGACGGAGCCTCACGGGTATAGGGCACATGCTGGTCGGGGAAATGGACGCTATACTTGCCGTTGGTGCCCAAATAGTCGGGTGTCAGCTCGGCACAGATGAGTTCGCAATGCGGACGCTCGAACCACACATAGCCCTGTCCTGTCTTGGGGTCGCTCCACATGTCGAAGTCGCCCACACCGAAACCTTCGG